>Ga0315276_10006449_pt1 | contig 10822 bp, 9 predicted proteins | sample YL17G05_0_MG_FD_204542 | JGI IMG/M metagenome (GOLD analysis project Ga0315276, IMG submission 204542) | Sediment microbial communities from Yellowstone Lake, YNP, Wyoming, USA - YL17G05_0 | ecosystem: Environmental > Aquatic > Freshwater > Lake > Sediment | place: USA: Wyoming | collected... | reverse complement strand
ATTACCTATCATCCCTTTAAGTAAGGCATAAAGAGGCATAGGGTTTACATCGTAAATGAATGAAGATGGAAGATGAGGTTCAACAAAAGCGCTTATCCATGCACCTGCAGCAGTCAGTAAAATAAAAAAAATCACACCTGGACCCGTACTCCTAAATAACCGTATCAGCATAATTATAATAGATCAAATCCTATGTCTGTTCTGTAGTAGATTCCATCCCAGGAAATGAGTCCTGCATTCCTGTACGAAACTTCCAGGGCTTCATATAATGTGTTTCCCCAGGCGCTTACAGCCAGAACACGTCCTCCGTTTGTAACAATTTTCCCATTATCGTTTTTTGTACCGGCGTGAAATACCACCGAATCTGAAGTAAGGTTAAGACCAAAAATGTCCTTTCCCTTTGTATAGCTTCCCGGGTATCCTTCTGAAACAAGCATTACCGTTGAAACAAACCGTTCATCAATTTTCATTTTCCTGCGGTTAAGATCCCCTTTGGCCACACCATCAATAAGATCAAAAAAATCGGATTTGATCCTGGGAATAACTACCTCCGCTTCAGGATCACCCAGCCTTACATTATATTCAATTAAATAAGGATTACCATCCACATTCATAAGTCCGAAGAAAATAAATCCCTTATAAATAATCCCTTCTCTGGCCAATCCTTCAATTGTTGGTTTGATAATACGTTTCTCAACTTTATACATAAATCCATTTTCGGCAAACGGTACTGGAGAGACTGCTCCCATGCCTCCTGTATTAAGCCCGGTATCTCCTTCTCCAACTCTTTTATAATCCTTTGCTCCGGGCAGTATCTTGAATGACTTTCCGTCAGTTATAATAAATGCAGACATCTCGATTCCTTTCAGATACTGCTCAATTACCACTTTCCTTCCAGCTTCACCGAATTTACCGTTAAGCATATCCGTCAGCTCAATAGATGCTTCATCAATGTTATGAAGAATAACTACCCCTTTTCCTGCGGCCAGTCCATCTGCTTTCAGCACATAAGGGGGATCGAGTGTTGTCAAAAATGCAATTGCCTCGTTCATGGTACTTTTGCTGAATGTTCTGTATGCAGCAGTCGGGATCCTGTACTTCATCATAAAGGCTTTTGCAAAATCCTTGCTTCCTTCAAGCTTAGCTGCAGCCCCTGACGGACCGATAACCGGAATATTCCTTATCTGATCATCATTCATAAAATAATCGCAAATACCTGCGACAAGGGGCGCCTCAGGTCCAACGATTACCATATCAATCTTATTTGATAATACGGCGTTTTTTACCTCATCAAAATTATCAGGACTAAGGTTAATATTTATGCCGCAATCTGAAGTCCCGGCATTACCCGGACCAATAAAGATACCTGTAACTTTTTTGCTCTGTGCCAGCTTCCATGCAAGAGCGTGCTCCCGACCGCCGGAGCCAAGAATAAGAATATTCATGACGAGGGATATATTTCTTCAAAAGTACAACTTCTTCTGATATAATAAGCTTTATCGGAATATTCAACCGGGAAGCTCAAATCTGTATCCAAGAGAAAAACAGTGCATAATAAATTCTTCAAGAAACTCATGTACCGTACTTTCAGGTTTATCGTGAAGGACAATTATTGAACCCCTTCTGATCTTTTTCCTTAATACGGACAAGGATTTTCCCTTTCCGAACCTTCTGTCAAAATCATAAGACATCAAATCCCACAGCATGACCCTGAATGTCAGAATTAATTGTCTGTACTGACGAATGCGCATTCTCCCGTAAGGCGGTCTGAAAAGGTTTTGAGAAGTCAGGGGTGCCGCTGATTTAATGTCTTCTATATAGTCTGAAATTGAGGTGAAAAATCCATCTAAATGTCTATAACCGTGATTTCCAATTAAATGACCCTCTGATTTTATTCTTGAGACAAGTTCAGGATTTTCAACAGCCCTGCAACCTGAACAGAAGAAAATAGCCCTGACGCCATGTTTTGCCAGAGTATCAAGTAAAAGTGGTGTAGATTCGGGGTCAGGCCCGTCATCAAAAGTGAGACACAGGATTTTCTCCCCGGTCTTTAACCTGGAAATGGCTGCCGGGTATAACCAGCGGGCAAAAAACCAGGGTCGGTAGAGCTTCATATCTAATTATTCCCCGAAAAAAGCACCGAGTAGAATTTGTTTAAATCAGGTTCAATCTTCTTTGCAAGATCAGTCATGTTCAGCCGGGCAGCCATCCTGTAAATATCCAGCAATGCCTGCATGTTAATGCCTTTTGAATATTCGAGTCCAAATTGATTTTCCGTCCGCAGCGATATTATATACTCAAGATATCCTGTTGCATAAGAGATAATTTCATTTATTATTTTTTCGCCCTCTTCCTTTTTACCTGCTCTGATCAGCACTTCACCGCCTGACAGCGTGAAATAGTCATATGGAAGCTTCCATGCCGGTACAATCTCAAGTCCGCGATGGACCACCTCAACGGCTTTTGTGGTATCGCCGGATTCAAGCAATGCCTTACCCAGGTTACCGAAAAGCCTTCTGAAGTTGCTGAACATACGTCTGTTATTCTCATCAAGATAAACAGATGGATCACCGGCATTTCCCCAGGTAAATTTGTTCATCAGGTTGTCGTACATAACAACCGGATCTATCATTCCAAATTCGCCCTGCTCAGGATTACCTGTTTTCACAGGTACTACCCTGTAAGCCAGCCCTTCCTGAACAAAGAATTTTTCAAGACCTTTATATTGTGACGACGGAACAGTGGTTGAAAAATAAATTGGTCTTTTCCAGTTATTAGTGGATAGCATATCCATAATCGCCAGATCACCCTTGAAAGCATAATTATCAGAGTAGTTCCAGACAATGGGAGATAAAAGGCTGTCCTTGAAATATTGCTTTACAGTACCGTTTGACAGTACAATATTTGAATCTACATCAATAATAAATTTATTGACGGGAAGGTAATTCAGATAATCCCCATCACCCGTCACATCTATCTGGGCTTTTCTGTCATCAATACCGGCAAAATCAACTACCTGCTTAATTTCAACCGGTTTATCAACACGGTTATCCACCGGCAGCTGGTTTCGCTTTCCTTCAATATATTTATCGGATGTCAACGAAAAAGGAAGAGGATCCGATTCATATGCCTTTTGCCTCATCATGTCAATGTACCAGCCTGCCTGAATATAGCTCAGGTTGGAAACACGGACATCTGTTCTGATACCTTCCACATCCTGTGCATACCAAACCGGGAAGGAATCGTTATCGCCATACGTGAACAATATGCTGTTAGGGGCAACCGATTTGAGATAGTTTGCACCAATATCCCGTGCGGTGTAACGATCGGAACGATCGTGGTCATCCCAGTTCTGGGATCCCATGAGAACAGGCGCTGCCAATAACAGAACAATAAATGTGACTGCCAGCGAAATTTTTTCACCGGTGAACTTCTTTATCGTTTCATAAATCATCATAAATCCCATTCCTATCCAGATTGCAAAAGCGTAAAATGAACCGGCATATGCATAGTCCCTTTCGCGAGGCTGATCGGGATACTGGTTGAGATAAAGAATGATGGCGAGCCCTGTCATAAAAAAGAAAATCAATACAAGCCAGAATCCATTTCTGCTGTTTCTGTAATGCCAGAACATTCCGGCTAGCCCGATAAGCAACGGAAGGAAGAAATAGGTATTTCTTCCCTTGTTTGTCTTCAGGTCTGCCGGAATTTTGTCAAGCTTCCCGAGACGGGCCTCATCTATGAACTTTATTCCGCTAATCCAGTTACCGTTGATTGTATTTCCGTTGCCCTGGATATCATTCTGACGGCCTGCAAAATTCCACATAAAATATCTCAGATACATAAAACCGACCTGGTACCTGAAAAAATAGCGCAGATTTTCTCCAAAAGTAGGACAGACAGTTGTTTTCTTTCCCGATTGTGATTCGACACTATATTTAATTCCCCTTATTCTTCCCCAATATTTGTAGTCGTTTTCATGCTCTGGATCAGTGCTGTACATCCTGGGGAAAACAGTCTCAAACTGCTTATTGTACTTATATTCAGGCTTATAGTATGGTTCATATCTTCCTTTCACCTTGTTATAACCCGAAATAACCTGCTTCACTTCAGTAACTGGCGCGCTGTAATAAATCCCAAAGAATTTTGGCGAGGAGGGATATTGCTCCATATTAATATAATACACAAACGAAAATACATCTGACGGATCATTCTGATTCATGGGAGGCTTGGCCGAGGATCTTATCATAATCATTGCATACGAAGAATAACCTATCACTATCACAGTCAGGGCGGTAACGACATAGTTCAGGATCACCTTCTCCCTCTTCATTGAGAATATTATTCCAAATATCAGTCCTCCGGTAATCAGAAGAATATAAAAATAGAGGCCTGAGTTATAAGGTAATCCCAATCCGTTGACAAAAAGAAGCTCGAACCAGCCTGCTGCTTTCGGGATACCGGGCATAATAATGAATACCATTAGCCAGAGCATGACAACTGCAACTATACAGGTCATAATAACTCCTTTTGCAGTCACCTCGTATTTCCTGAAATAAAAAACAAATACAAGTGCCGGAAGAACAAGGAGATTCAGACGATGTATCCCTATACCCAGGCCCATTATGTACATTATAAGAATTATCCAGCGGCCCGAATATGGCTTGTCGGCCTCATCTTCCCATTTAAGCATTCCCCAGAAAACGAGTCCTGTTACAAGGGAAGATAATCCGTATAATTCACCCTCAACGGCAGAAAACCAGAATGTGTCTGAAAAAGCATATGCCAGTGAACCGATTACTCCACTTGCAAGAACCGGAAGGATATATTTTTCATCCATAACCGTGTTTCTGACAAAAATTTTTCTTACCAGATGTGTAATTGTCCAGAAGAGGATCATAATAGCCAGCCCGCTGCAGATTGCTGTAAGAATATTTACCATCAGTGCAACCTTTGAGGTATCACCCCCGGCAAAAAGAGTGGCGATTCTTCCCATCATGAGAAAGAGGGGCGCTCCGGGAGGATGTCCGACCTGAAGCTTAAAAGCTGAGAGTATGAATTCTCCACAATCCCAGAAGCTTACTGTAGGCTCAACAGTAAGCAGGTAAACTGTAGTGGAAATCATAAAGATAAACCAGCCGGTTATATTGTTCCAGCGCCGGAAAATGCTGTATCCTCTATCCATAGAAAATTGTATTAAAATTTTGTCAGAAACAAAGAACGCAAAAAAATATTATATCCAAATAATTACTAATCCCTTTAACAACATTTTAACTTGAAGCTATTTTGCTATTTTTGTATATCCTGACTGAATATGAAAAACTTTATTATAACTCCATTTTTTCTTCTGATAAGTCTTCAGACAGCTCTTTGTCAGGAGAATGAATCTGTTACAAATGAGACCGGTAATCTTTCCCTTAACATTAAGAGTATCAATTTTGTCAAAAACAATGAATATTCAAATCCTATAATTGAAGGTTATACTCTTGTCGGATATTTTATTCAGCCTTCAATAGTCTACTCGCCTTCAGATAAAGTCAAACTACAGCTTGGGGGTCATCTGCTTAATTACGCCGGTGCAGATAAAATCAGCCAGGCAAAGCTGGTTTTTTCAACAACATATAATTTTTCTACAAATACCTTCCTTACACTCGGTACCTTAAATGGAAGTGATAAACACCGGATGCTCGATCCTCATTTCGATAATGAAAGACTTTATAGTGCATATGCCGAGGATGGTCTTCAGTTTGTCACTGAAAATAAACATTTCTTCAATGACAGCTGGCTGAGCTGGGAAAATTTTATATTCAAAGGTGATACAACCAGGGAAATATTCACTTTCGGGGAATCATTCAGATATACGTCTTATAAAATTGCCGATATGTTAAGTGTGGAGATCCCCGTTCAATTGAAATTTAAACATTACGGCGGACAAATAAGCAATTATGATGAACATGTTGAGACATATTTTAATCTTGCCACAGGGATAAGATTTAATTTTGATATTTCAGGTGGAAAACTGGGAAATGCAGGTATAGAATATCTCCGGTTTATCAATAATGAACTTACCCGGTCGGGTGAAAATGAAGTAACCAGAGGTTACGCTTCCTGGATAAGGTTCCACTATAATTACAAAGTTTTTTATTTTGGATCTTATTACTGGAAATCACATAATTTCTTTGCCCCTGATGGGAATGCCATCTACAGCAATGTTTCAACTTTACAGGAGGATTTTGTGGTCCCCAACAGGGTTATCTGGACAAATTCACTTTATATAACCGCTCATCCAATGGGCAACCTTGAGATCTTTCTGGGCTTCGATTCATATTATGACGTGCATCTGAAACATTTTGACACTGCGATGACGCTGCATCTGAATTTCGAAAAACTCATAAGGCTGGCGACATTAAAGAAATGATCAGATTTTTACCGTAAGAAGTAAAATCTCCACTGTTTTTTACTCCATAATTCTCCAGCATATTCAATTCCTATTCTCCGGCTGGTTTTGTATCTGCACGATATGCCATTATCTTCAATCCAGATACGGTTTGAGACAGTGAGATCCTCGCCGTAAAAAGAACCATTTATGTTTAACCCCCGGGTCAGTTTCCCGGGTCCGTCAAACCCATCAACTCCTCTTATAAGGGCAGCCTGCGGATTATCCTTTCCCCCGGCAACAATATTGAGCATCCAGTACATTCCATAGACAAAATAAACATATATCTTTCCGCCCTCATCGTACATTACTTCAGTACGCTTTGTCCGGCCTTTGCTTGCATGGCATGCCCTGTCTTCAGCTCCCCGGTAAGCTTCAACTTCAGTGATAAGGTATTTGTTTAACGAATTATCTTCTGACCTGATTACCAGCTCTTTACCAATGAGATCTGGTGCAACTTCAAGTACATCTCTTATGTAGAATTCACGGTTTAACCGGTCTGAAGAAGCCATTTAATCAATAAAAAAATTTATTTTCATACCTGTCCCACATCCTGAAGACATCACTCCCGTCAACATCAGGCAATCTGCATAATGATATTTCTCTCTCTTGAGGTTCTTTCTTCAATTCTTCATAAATAAAGTCATCACCAAACCCTGCTCTGGCTGCATCTTTACGACCGGAAGCATAATATACTTTCTTTATTCCCGACCAGTAAACTGCACCCATACACATGTGACATGGTTCACATGAGGCAAATAAAACAGAGTTGCTGAGGTCATGAGATCCGACCATATCACATGCTTTCCTGATTGCCAGAATCTCAGCGTGTGCTGTTGGATCATTTGTATATACAACCTCATTATATGCTTCGGCAATAATTTCCCCGTCCATCGTAATTACAGCCCCGAAAGGGCCTCCCCCTTTTTGGATACCCTCCATTGCAATATCCAGAGCTCTGATAAGAAGTCTCTTTTCTTCATTCATTTTATCATTCTGCCTCTTTACCATCGCCAAAAACATAAATTGAGTAAAAATAAGCAAAGAAACTTATACCTGTATGGGTTTCGAGAGTATCTTCTCCAAGCATTGATAAAAATATGATAATAAAAAAAACTATCCGGGTATAGCTTCTCTTACCTTTTGCCATCATTAACGGAAAGACAAATGAACAGCATATCAGTATAAAACCTGAAATTCCGAATGATGCAAGAAATGTGAGATATTGATTATGTGCCTGGAACCGGTATTCAGGATCTAAAATTGTCTTATCGAGCTTATACTGATGTTCATACTCCGTATTCAGATCCCCCGTTCCTGTTCCAAACAGAGGTGCTCTCAGGAAGATATTCCACCCTGTCTTAAGGAATTCTGTCCGCTGTGTAACTGAATGCCCTGAAGGATTCCCGCCGTTGAGGTAATTGTCAACCTGCCAGATTACTTCATAGATCTTGGATCTGACCGGTTTCCCCTGAGTGAATAAAATATTGGTTATGCCATTTTCGATATTTGAAAAGTCTTTCCGGGTCAGTGCTGATACTCCGAGAGAATCTTTTTTTAAGCCCGCTGAAGTCATGTATCTGATAAGAGTATACCTTAATGGCTGTCCTTTCCTGTCAGTGCTGTCGTAGGCCAGAGTACTTCTTGAATTCCATTCCCTTTTCAGTTCATCTTCGTTTATATAAAGCCACACTTTATTCCCGTTCTCAATATCCTTTCTTCCAGTAATGTGCTGATATTTCCTGTTATTTGAAGTAAACTTTTCCGGCGGAAAGGTATAGGCTCCTCCATCGCTGTAAAATGACCTGATTTCATAGACAATACCAAAAGCCATTGAAACATAGATGACAATAAGAGCTGCAATAAGAGAATACTTAATAAGTGTACGCTTATAGTGCATTATAGCCGAAATCATTGTTACTGAAAGGATAACGACAAATAATATTATTCCGGTAAGTGAAAGAAGAATAAATAGAAAAGTCGTGAGCCATAAGGCTGCTGCCAGGTAAAAATAATGCAGGAGGCTTTTCCCTTCAGAAAATTTAAGAAAGTACCAGCCCGAGCAAAATATAGCGAAGACCGTCATTATCGCCAGTCGTATGTGCGAGATAAAGAGTGAGATTTCTCTTGAGTCTGTCAATCCTGATAATACCGTATTAATTTTAAGAATTACACCTGCCAGTGACGAGATTATGACCCCCGCAATAAAACAGGATATAATAGTTCTCAGTTCTTTCCGGTTCATCGGTTCAGACAGTCCGATAACCAATGGAAAGATAAGAAGGGGCAGCTTAATCTTTAATTCCCTTAATCCGTATGAAACATCTGAGGTGCTAATCATCCAGATGAGACAGACCAGGTATGCCAGGGAGAAAATGAGAATATTTTTCTTCGCGTGGATCAGTTCAGACATTCTCTTTATTCCTCCTCCGGCAAGCCAGAGGAAGGACAATGCAATTATGAAGAAGGTGACCATCCATAACGATAATGGCAGGAAGAAACCTGTTGCCGAAAGTGCAGCCAGATAGAGTTTACGGGACAACTGGTCATTAATCATCGGGATATATTTGATATTAAAGTTACTTCATATTACTTTTGACGAACGTAAAAATCCTTCCCGAAAGTTATTTATTTTATTGCTCCGGAAGGCTGAGATTAATGAGGTAATGGATATAATGAATAAATTCCATCCATTATTCTTTTTTTTTAAAAAATATGTTGTATTTTTGCAGACCCCAAAATATGGGGTTTACATTTAAATATAAGTGTATCAATTAAAAACATAATATAAAGTGAACACTTTAAGCTACAAAACAGTTTCGGCAAATAAAGCAACCGTAAACAAGGAGTGGGTACTGGTAGATGCTGAAGGCGAGATTCTTGGCCGTATGGCAACGACTGTAGCCGCGATGCTGAGAGGGAAGCATAAGACCAATTTTACACCTCATGTTGATTGTGGTGATAATGTTGTTGTTATCAATGCAGAAAAAGTTGAATTATCAGGCAATAAATGGTCTGATAAGCAATATGTAAGGCATACCGGTTACCCCGGAGGTCAGAGATTCACTCCGGCGGATGAGATGATGAAGAAGAATCCGATTGCCATGATTGAGCATGCAGTCAGAGGAATGCTCCCCAAGAACAGGCTTGGAAGAGCCTTATTCAAAAATATGCATATTTATGTCGGCAGTGTACATCCGCATGAGGCTCAGAAACCTAAGAAAATTGAATTAAAAAATATTAAGTAACAGACATGGAACCAATCAATGCTATTGGAAGAAGGAAAGCAGCCGTTGCCAGGGTTTATTTAAGCGATGGTAAGGGAAAGATAACTGTTAATGATCGCGACTATAAAGATTATTTTGGGGCAGGAACCCTGCAGTATGTTGTGACTCAGCCGCTCAATCTGCTTAATGTTGCCGATAAATATGACATCAAAGCCAATCTTGATGGCGGTGGCCCGAAAGGACAAGCTGAAGCTCTTCGTCTTGGTATAACCAGGGCTCTTGTCAAGATCGATGCGGAGTGCAAACCCACGCTTAAGGCAAACGGATTCCTTACCCGCGATCCCCGTGAGGTTGAAAGGAAAAAACCAGGACAGCCAAAAGCACGTAAGAGATTCCAGTTCAGTAAACGATAGAGAATCAATGGTCAGTCAGTATAGATGCAGGTTTAGTATCTAAATTGCATTGACTCCCGCAAGGCGGGACTACTATGCAATTGATTTTAAAGAATGTAAACTTAAAAACAAAAAAATGTCAAGAACAAATTTCAATGAATTATTAGATGCAGGTGTTCATTTTGGTCACCTCAAAAGAAAATGGAATCCGGCAATGGCTCCCTATATTTTCATGGAGCGTAACGGTATTCATATTATTGACCTGGAAAAGACAGCAGCAAAGATTGAAGAAGCTGCTTCAGCAATGAAACACATTGCAAGATCAGGCAAAAAAATATTATTCGTAGCAACCAAAAAACAGGCAAAAGAGATTGTTGCTGAAAAGGTAAAAGCAGTAAATATGCCTTATGTAACCGAGAGGTGGCCGGGAGGTATGCTTACCAACTTCCCTACTATCCGTAAGGCGGTAAAGAAAATGTCATCGATTGACAAAATGGCTGTTGACGGTACTTTTACCAACCTGTCAAAACGTGAAAGACTTCAGGTTACCAGACAGAGAGCCAAGCTTGAAAAAAACCTTGGAAGCATAGTCGACCTCACCAGGCTCCCATCAGCACTTTTTGTAGTTGATGTAAGCAAGGAACATATTGCTGTCAGAGAAGCAAAACGACTGGGTATTCCGGTATTTGCAATGGTTGATACAAATTCCGATCCTTCAAATATTGACTTCCCCATACCAGCCAATGATGACGCTTCTAAATCTATCT
>Ga0315276_10006448_pt1 | contig 10822 bp, 13 predicted proteins | sample YL17G05_0_MG_FD_204542 | JGI IMG/M metagenome (GOLD analysis project Ga0315276, IMG submission 204542) | Sediment microbial communities from Yellowstone Lake, YNP, Wyoming, USA - YL17G05_0 | ecosystem: Environmental > Aquatic > Freshwater > Lake > Sediment | place: USA: Wyoming | collected... | reverse complement strand
GTAGTATAAGACAAAAATAACGCATAATTTATATATTGGTTCTGTTATTGTTTTGTTATGATAAAATTGCCTACGAGAGAACTTGTTTTAAGATGGAAAAAAGAAGGAAAGACACAGCAAGAGATTGCAACATTAGTTGGTTGCAATCAATCAGCCATCAGCAGGCTGATTGAAAAGTTCAAGCGAACAGGTGGTGTAAAAAATCTGCCACGCAGCGGCAGACCAACTCCATTAACCAAGAAAACACTTGTCAAACTAAAAAAAGAATTTGCAAAAGAAGCAAGAGCTGCAAACAAAGAATTTTGTTCGATAGATGTAAAACAATTCTCACAAATGATAGAAAATAAAACCAAAAGAAAATATTCTGTCAGACATGTTATGCGTGTGCTTCATAGACTCGATTTTTCAAGAATCACACCACGCTCTCAGCACATTAAAAATGATCCAAAAAAAGTTGCTGAATTCCGTGATGAATTTAAAAAAAACTTGAAAAAGAGTATTTGGGTTATGAAATTATCGCGATAGATGAAGCCAGCTTCCAGCTAACAACAACTTTCAAAAAGGTTTGGTTTCCTCGAGGAGAAACTCCTCGAGCAGCTTTCTTTTGGAGCAACAAGAAACTTATAACTTTCGGAGCATTAACAAGCAATCATGAGTTCTATTATGATTTTTATGAAGCGCAAAACAGCATGACATTCATGCACTTCTTAAGAGAATTATTCAAACAAATAGACCAAAAAAAGAAATATGTATTAATAATGGACAATGCAGGATTCCATAAAACAAGTTGCGTAAGAAATCTAATTGCAGAATATTCTGACCGAATTTGCGTGGAACACATTCCACCATATTCTCCAGAGCTCAATCCTATTGAGACTTGTTGGAAAGTCACAAAAAACTCTGTGACGAAGTCACAGTATTTTCCAACAATAGATGGTATGCAAGAAGCTTTGGAAAGCTTCTGGGAAGAACATATTTTTATGCAAGGATTTATGCGTTACTTATGTCGCTAACTAATGACAGAACAAATCTCTAATCTCCTATGAAAAAACTACTCATCCCTTCTGTGAATAGGAAGCTCGCCAGTATTAGGGGCAGGGATGCGACTAATGCTGTGGGCAGGGTTATTATTTTTGAGAGTATATACATCGCTCCAGGGATGCAGAGCACTATTCCGACAGCCCACATCATGATTATTCTAGACCCGTGCAGATGAGAATCGATTATGTCCCCAATCTGGATCGCCACCAATCCTATCGAAGCCACTAGGAGAATGTTTATTCCGATGATTGAATTAATCTTTGTGACTCCAAATATATTAAGAAATATTATTATGCTCACAGGTAGGAAAACGAACCCTGCAATATTGCCTATTATCATGGTAATCCTCCGTTCACAGCACCAGCTGCGCTGCGCCCAGCACTCCAGAATCAGCGCCTAGCTTGTTCTTTACGATCTTGCAGGCATTGAACATGGCAGGATGGGAGTATTTCTCAGCCACCTTTAGCACTCGATCATAGAAAGGGATGTTGCTGACCCCTCCACCGACAACTATGCAGCCAGGATTGAATGTGTTTATTATGTTGGCGAAGAACAGCCCTGTGTATAGTATGAACTCTGCATAGACTTTGTTGGCATCATCATCCTTGCCTATCAGGCTGACCAGCTCTTTTGGGCTGTCCAGAATCCTTCCGCTCAGCTCTTCATAGCGCTTCATAAGGCCAGGGCCTGAGATAAGGCTTTCCACCTCTTTTATATCATCCATGATCATCAGCTTTGTATGGCCGATCTCACCAGCTCCTCCAAGGGCTCCCCTGTATATTTTGCCATCGATTATTATTCCTGAGCCAACACCTGTGCCGATTATCACCCCGACCATGTTCTTGTGGCCTTTGGCAGCCCCCATCCTCTGCTCTGCCAGGGCAAAGCAATTGGAGTCATTCTCGATCGCGACCTTGAGCTTTGTCCTCTTCTCAAGCTCTTTTATTATGAAGGCCCCTTCCAGCGAAGGGATGTTATGTATGCAGGTTATCTTTCCGTTCGGCAGCACAAATCCAGGAGATCCCACTCCAACTCCTTTTACTCCTTTAACCTTCAGCTTGCTGATGACTTCTGCTATGCTGTCAAGCACCTCTGACCTGCTCCTATTTGCTTCTGTCAGCTCAGTGTGCTTCTTCAGGATCTTGCCCTTATCATTCATGAGCACTCCTGATATCTTTGTCCCGCCAATATCAATGCCGATTGCCAGTCTCATGTCAAAACCTTCTTTATCATCCAGCAGATCATATTAATGATTTCTTCTCTGACCTGAATATTATCATCTTTTCTTCGACGACCTTTGCGACTTCCTCACTCACTTTACATAGGTAATGGTAAGGAACATCATCTGTCCTGTCATGCAATCCGTGGATGAGAGCTTCTTCATAGGCTAGGCGCAGTTCTGTGTTGATGTTGATCTTATTGATGCCGAGAGCTATTGCTTTCCTGAAATCCCTTGCAGGGATGCCTGAGCCTCCATGCAGCACAAGGAACTTGTGAGTCCTGCACTTGATATCATTGATCCTTGAGAAATCAAGCTTCTTCTGATCCTTCCATATGCCGTGGGCATTGCCTATGCTTATGGCCAATGAATCCACGCCTGTCTTCTTGACAAACTCTTCAGCTTGTTTAGGATTGGTAAAGAATTCCTCCTTGGCAACATCTTTCAGGCTCTCGTTCTTATGCATAGTAGAGCCGCCCCTGATGCCGCCCAGTTCTCCCTCGATGAAGACATCATGCTTGTGAGCGTAGTCAGCCGCGCGCTTGGTCTCCCTGAGATTTGTTTCATAGTCGAGCTCAGAGCCGTCGAAATGCACAGAAGGAAAACCTGCATCGATCACTCTCTTTATCTCCTTAAAAGATTTGGTGTGGTCTGCGTGCAGTATGACTTGAGGATGCTTCTTCTTTATGACGTGATATGCTGCCACGCACTCCTCGCAGCCGAAGAAAGCCCTTTCACCTTCGCTGTTGGATATTATGACAGGAGACTTCATCTTCAGGGCTGACTGCCATATGCCCTTGAGGATATCATTGGTCGAGAAATTAAAAGCGCCGATGGCATAGCCGTTGAGGTCTGCCTTTCGATACATTTTTATTATTTCTTCTCTCATATTGGTTTGACCCATTTTTTTTTGTTAATAATCTGAATTGTGTTGCCAATTTTTAAATATTGCTAAAAGAGAGGTGTCGTGTGGTTGTTGGTTGGCGATTTATGGCGTGCGGAGATGAACAAACCTTAAAAGGAAAGTTTTAAAAAGATGTTTTGGAATTGGCAGAATATGGTTTTTTTGGGCGATCCTTTCAAGAGGCTGAACGAACTTCATAAGCGGGAAAGGAAAAAGGTCGAGGATTTAAGGGATTCTCTCAGGGACAACGTGGCCTTTATTGATCGCGCGTTCCATCATTTGGCCCGCAAGGAGCGCGAGGCAGAATCTGACAAGGATAAGGGTGATAGGATCATCGTGGATCTCAAGAATCGTCTGTTGAATCTTGGGAGTTCATTGGCTCAGTTCACGGATGCTTCTGGGAAAAGCGCCGTAGCCGAACCAGAGTTGTTGAATATGATAAAAGATTTCTTGGGCAAGGAGAAGGATCTTGTGGATGTGATTAATGCCTTGGGCAAAGCCCTGAAAGACGAGGCGAGCGATGATAAAGAATTGAAGTCCAGCTTTGAGAGTATAGATGCTTTTTTTTCAAAGCGTTTCCAGCCGATGCTTAAAGCGCTTGATGATTTGAAGAGAAACAGCGAGAAGGGTCTTGCGAATGGAGAGTTACTTGTCGCTTCTATTTATGAGAACATTCACAAAGAGGCGAAGATTGCCCATTATACTTTCTTGAGGTTGACTTCAGGAGTGGCTGATTCGTGGAGACGTTTGTTATCTGCTTTTGATGAGTTCCGCAATTCTTTAATTAATTTCATGCAGAGCACCAAATACTTCAATGGTTCAAATGGTGTGGTAATTCCTTTCAGGCATCAGAGCCCTCAATTATTTGAGACTTTTAAAAAGCAGCTTGAAGATAAATATGTCCTGCTCACAAGGAGTTTTGAGGAGTTGTCAAGGCAATACGGCATCCTTTTCAACGAGCTGTCGTCTCTGAAAGAGCAGGTAAGTATGTTCTTGAAAGAAGGGGTTGGAGTCATTTTTTCTCTGGAACGGGCTGATAAGGATCTGCTGGCCTTGCTCAAGGATGATCCTTTCGTGAGATGGGCTGCCTAGCTATCTTAAAGTTGCCTGATAAGCGTGGAGATCTCTGCTGTCCGGGTTGCCACTTGCTCGTGGAGGGTCCAGCGAGGTCCTTGGTATGGGAGTGGCGTCTTGACGGTCTCCCTAAGATTGCGGAGTGATAGTATGCCTATGAGTTCGCGCCTGCTGTCCATGGCTTCGACGTAATTCATTCTTATCAGATACGTCTTTTCGTCACGGAGCATTATTTTGTCGTCTATGAATATGTCTTGCCGGTGGAATCTTGCCCTACACTCATCTGCTATGTTAATCAGGCTGCTCAAGATGTAGAGCCCGTTCTTTTTTGAGAAGACATTCTTGTAAGGGTCTCTGTAAGGCGGTCCTTGCTCTATCTCTGCTTTCCAGAGATGGCTTCCTGAGATTAGCAATGCATAGAAATTGAATCCTGTGTCTTGTGGTAAAGGAGCTATTTCAAGTCCTGCCCGGAAATGATTTTCTGTGACGTCACATAATTTCTGACCGAGCATCGCGATCTTCATCTTGTCTTCAAGCATAATGACCTGCATGCTTCTGCAGGGGGATGATTTTTGTTTATAAATGTTAGCGACCAGTATTCGATGGAGCCTGAGAGAAGCCTGTTTTGACCTTCAAAACAGATATATTTATAAATAAGTTATTACTCTTAAGTAGTTATTTTATTATTTTAAGGTGTAACTATGAATGAGAATATACTTGTGAACAATCAAACTCTAGGCACCGATGATCCTCAATATAAATCACATGGTTTCATCGGCGATTTAAAATACTTCGCGAATGTCAGGAAGATAATCGGAGGCAACCGAAGTTTCTTTTTTGATTTCTATTTCATGAATTACCTGCCGGCGACCATTCAGTCACTTTCCGCCTCCGGAGAGTGGATGAAAAAACTCGATTGCATCAACGAGGCCATCGCCACTAAAAATAATCTCCTAGAGTCGATAGATGAAGCCATAGCCTTGGCACAAGAATCAATAAAGACTCAGTTCGTAAAAAAGATGACTGTCAATGCGCTCAGACGCGAATCGACGAGATATTCTGAAATAAATGTTGTGGCTGCGAGCTATTGCTGATTAATTAAACTTCAGATCTAATGCTCTTAACGCTTGCTGTTTCTCGGATGTTAATCCAAATCCATTCAACTCTTTTATTAAACCTTCTTTAGTTGCGTTTCTTCCATATATCACAAGATAGTCTTTCACTCTTTTATAGACCACATCTTGCAACATTAAGAATGCTCCTTTGGAAAGAATTCTGAAGATTTTTTCTCCACCCCACTGTGTTAGGTAGTAATCTCTTGCTCTTTTTGCTTCAGCCTTGCTAGCCGAACCCTGTTTTTCCGCGTCATCGATAGCTTTTATTGTCGCAAGGATTCCTTCTTCTTTGTATAGCTTACTAAAACTTGGGATTATATCAGTCATGTTTCTTTCATTGCTTCGCAGATATTTAAATCTTCTGCAGGCCACATTTTCTCCATAACTTTTATAACTGAATAACCACTTCTCACAGTCATGAGATTCGCCCATCTTGCGGACCTGCATATCGGCAGCTGGCGTGATCCTGCCATGAAAGAGCTTAGCCTGGAGGCTTTCAAGAGAGCGATAGCTAGCATTATAGATAAGCACCTTGACTTCGTGGTAATCTCAGGTGACCTTTTCAACACAGCTTTGCCTGCCATTGATCATCTCCAGGAGACAGTAATTCTTCTCAAGAGGCTCAAGCAAAAAGACATCCCAGTCTACATAGTCCCTGGAAGCCATGACTACAACGCTGGCGGCAGGACAATACTTGATGTGCTTGAGGAGGCTGATCTTCTAATCAATGTGATGAAAGGAAGCGTCATTGATGGAAAGCTCAGGTTGAAATTTACGATCGACAGCAAGACAGGAGCAAAACTTACAGGACTTGGCGGGAGGAGAGGCAGCCTTGAGAAGAAGGAATACTCTGCGCTTGACTTATCATCTCTTGAGAATGAGCCTGGCTTCAAGATTTTCATGTTTCACTCTGCCATTGATGAGCTCAAGCCAGATGATCTTGAGCGTATGGAATCAATGAGTGCAAAAGAGCTGCCGAAGGGATTTGGCTATTATGCTGGCGGCCACGTACACATCGTCGAGCACAAGGATGTTGCTGGAAGAAAAAATCTTGTATATCCTGGCCCCATATTTCCTGCAAGCTTTTCAGAGCTCTGGAAGCTTGAGAAGGGAGGGTTCTACATCTATGAGGATGGAAAGCTCGAGTTCCAGCCATTGGAGCTGAAGAAAGTTGTCAAGCTGGAATTGGATGCCGAAGGAAAGACTCCTGAGAAGCTCAACAATGAGCTTGAGAGTTTTGCCGAGCACAAGACATTCGCAGACAGCATAGTGCTGGTGCGCGCAGCAGGAAAGCTGCTTCATGGCAGGCCAGGTGACGTCGATTTCGGGCGCTTCTTCAGGGAGATATACGAAAAAGGAGCTTTCTTTATTATGCGCAACACCTCCCGGCTAGCATCAGAGGAGTTCTCTGAGGTCAAGGTCCACTCAGGCACTGCTGATGAGATCGAGGATGAGATTATAAGGCAACATCTCTCTGAGCAGAAGAACAAACTACCAGGCATCGATGCTGACATGGTAAAGGCCTTGATAAGAGCCATGAGCGAAGAGCAGCGCGATGGAGAGAAGAAGTACGAATACGAGGAGAGAATTAAAAAAGATGTTGACAAGCTATTTCTTCCTTGATCCTTGCCTGTAGACATTCACAGGATCATCATCCATCTCTATCACGTCAGCAAGATAGCTGTCAATGTTGAAATTATTAGAGTTCTTCATCGGCTTGAGGTCGAATGAATCGATGTTCTTCACCACAGCATCGATGATTCTTTTCTTGATATTTCGACGAGCCTCCCGCTTTTCCAGGTCATTCAGGCTTGTGTGCCTGTTGTCGCTTATTATCATCACTCCCGCAGCCCTGATACCAATCTCTTTTGCCCTTGAGAGGAAAGCCGCGAACTCCATCTCAAGGCAGATGGGTTTTATTTTTTTGTATTCCTTGTTGTTGTGCTTTGGCTGAAGCGTGACTGCAGGCACGCTTATGTTGATCCCTTCATGGAATATTATTTTCTCTTTCTGCAGGATTTTTTTTAGTTGAGACTTGATCTTGCCGTCAGGCATACTGACATCCTTATCCATCTTCACTGCATGGAATATGCCGTCGAAATGATAGGATTTGGTAGGAACAACCACCTCTCCCAGCTCAAGGTTTTTGAATCCTCCGTAGGCAGAGCCGATGAATATTATGTTCCTGCATCCTCCTTCATGAAGGACGCTCAGTACATCAATCAAGGCAGGGGCTCCCAGCACATTGAAGACCAATGGATGGATGTTTTTCCCTTTCCTTACAAGGTATGTGTGGTATACGACATCCTTCGATGCTATCATCTCATCAAATAATCTCAGGGAGCTTTTCTCAATCTCAGGATTGCTCGTCCCTGCGACCATCAATCCTACACTACCTATATTCTCTCTTCCAAAATCACTCTTAGCCCAATGCCCCATCGCTCAAGACCTCTTCTTGATGTTCATAGCCTTCTCAAAGGCAGCCACCATATCATCATCTATATCTATAAGGATTATCTTCTCGACGCATTTCAGCTTGGCTTTCCTTATGGTGTCGACCATCACCTTGGCCGCCTCTTGCTTGTCAAGCCCTCCGACGCCTGTTCCCATGCCAGGGAATGCTATGCTTAGCATCCCTTCGCTCTCTGCCAGCTCAAGAGCTGCCTTGACAGCGCACATCACCTTGTGAGTATCAGTTTTCTCAGCAGGGTTGTGCATGGTCGGGGCGTGTATAACTTTTTGGCATACAAGGTCTCCTGCTCCTGTGATGATGGCAGTGCCTACCTGTATTGGCGCCTGCTCAATCGCTTCGTCCTCTATGCTCTGACCGCCGATTTTCTTTATTGCCTCTGCCACTCCTCCACCCATGAATCCGAAGCTGTTCGCAGGGTTGACTATGCAATGGACCTGCATGGTAGTTATGCTTCCTTTCCTTATCTCTATCACCTGATTTGCTTTCATGCCTCTTGCGAATCCTGCGCCTGTTAAATATTTTCCGAAAAACATATAAAAACAGATTGCCCAGTGCGAGGAAAAGGGGTGCTTATTTGGGACAGGATGAAAAGAAGGCTTCAGTCGATTCAAACAGCCAGGTGATAATACCCCCAGTCCCTTCTGCTGACAAGGAGCGCCTCAAGAAAAGCCTTCTTAGCATTGAGAGCAACATATCATCTGCTTCGGCAAAGATCGACGCTGTCAAGGAAGAGACCACCACAACCAAGACCTATTCTGTGGAGCAAGAGCTCAAGCAGCACACCACTCATCATATTATCAGGACAACATGTCTTATAGCGTTGGTGCTCTGGTTCTTCATAATAATTATGCTCAGCATCGTGACAGAGTCAAGCCCTTTCAGCACCATGATGGGCCTCTCACCTGTGCTGTTCACTATCATAGTCTCATATATACTGGTGGACTATTATCATCTTGAGTCAGGGTTCCTCATGGTCTTCCCAGTGATATTCACAGGCATATTCCTGCTAATGGGAATGGGACATATGCTTGGTGAGGTTGATTACGCTAACCTTAGCGTTGTGAACCTAGTCTTCGGCCTATTGTTCGAGGCAGCCATAACAATGCATCACAGCCTACTGAAGAAGCATCTGCAGGAAGAGCATGTTGTCGAGGAGAAGAAGACAGAGATCGTTGTCTCGCCAGGATCAGATGCTGCAAAAAAAGAGCTTGTTGAGGTGAAGAAGGAATTGGCCTCTGTGAAGAAGATGATCGTCAAACTTGACAGCGATGAAGACGTAAAGAAGTTCATCATCAGCATAGAGGACAAGGCAAAAGCCATCAACGCAGTAATAGGAAGGGTTTACAGCGTACGCCACGGAGGAACAGAAAGCCTTAGGAAGAAGATAAAGATTGATCCTGAGCACTACAATGAGTTCAATGAGCTCAAGGACAAGGCTCCTAGCAAGAGGAAGTCTGCAGCGGTAAGCATCCTTAACAAGATCAACTCCACGCTTGATGTGATAGAGAAGCCAGAGAAGGAAGTCTTTGACTCAACAGACCTGAAAGGGCTACTAAACCTCCAACGGGACACAAGAGGATACGACAGGGTGCTTGATGTCCTCGCCAAGAACGACTCAGACCCAGTAAAGCTATACTACGAAGGAGCAAGGGAATTCTGCAAAGAAGCGCTGAACGCGCTGGAAACGAAATAAGATATTAAACCAGAATCAAGATATTGAAAAAAATATTTTTAGGAATCGCTTTCTTTTATTTAATGGTTTTTTTCAGCCCCGAAGAAGTATTTATGAGGTAGTTCTCGGGGCTGAAAAAAACGTTTTTGTTTTTATGATTTGATTATTAAATCTTTCTAATTATTTTTTCTAATTTGATTCCCAGTATAGTATGTGTACTTTTACTGGTGTTACTCCGTTGATTTTTGCTGGGAATGTGTAGTCGTACAAGGTGTCTATGTCTCCTGTTACTGTTGGTTTTAGTGTTGGGTATGTTGTGCTTGGTCCTTCGCAGCAGAGTGTTTGGGTGGTTATTGTTCCGTTGCTGACCATTGCTAGGTATTCTTTAGGCCTGTATTCGCAGTCTTTTATTAGGTTGCATGTTTCTCCTGATTGGTTGAATCCTTGGCATGATGGGTTGCATATGTTGTTGCTGTCAGTGCAGTCAACATGGCAGTTCATTCCTTTTTTCATGTTAAAGTCTTTTGTTGTTGTTTTTCCTGAGATTATTGTTATTGTTCTTATGTCGTCGATGTAATACTTCTTGCTTGCTATGAATGTGTAAGTTCCAACCAGTGCCTTGCTAATATTGTACCTTCCCTGGTAATCTGAAAGAGTGCTTTTGCTTTGGTATTTGCTTTCTAGTGCTGGCATTCCTCTTACAGTGGCTGATTCTACTATCATTCCAGGATTTTTGTCTTCGTAGATTGTTCCTGACAAGCTTCCTATGCAGTCATTGTCGTCAGGATAATCTGTTAATCCGTCAGCATCGTCGTCTAATCCGTTGATGCATTTTTCGTATGTGTTTTCGCTCAGAGAATCAGTTGTACCGTCACAATCGTCATCTACTCCGTTACCTAGTATTTCTGCAACGTTGTTCTGGCATAATCCGTTGTTATCTATGCAGTCAGTAGCTTTGTCGCAGCAAGCTCTAAGGCCTTTTTCGTATCCTATTCCTGTTGTTATGTAATGTTCGTTAGCGTCGTCTCCGCAGCAATAAGGGCTCTGGATGCTGATGTTCTCCCAGTTCATGCTGATGTTTCCGCAGCTAGTTCCAAGAGCGTTGTTCTGGCTGTATTTGTTATCGAATACGAATCCGTTGCTGGTGCATACGTCGCAGCAGCCGTTGTCGTCTTCGTCTGTCTGGTTGTTTATTAGGTTGTTGTTAATATCATCCCAGCAACCCCTCTCAGTTGAATTGCTGTTATTACCGCTGCCCTCAGGGCAGTTAGTGTCAAATCCGTCAGTTAAAGAATCGCAGTCATCATCCAAGCCGTTGTTGCAG
>Ga0315276_10006445_pt1 | contig 10825 bp, 7 predicted proteins | sample YL17G05_0_MG_FD_204542 | JGI IMG/M metagenome (GOLD analysis project Ga0315276, IMG submission 204542) | Sediment microbial communities from Yellowstone Lake, YNP, Wyoming, USA - YL17G05_0 | ecosystem: Environmental > Aquatic > Freshwater > Lake > Sediment | place: USA: Wyoming | collected... | reverse complement strand
CCAGACGCCGAAGTTCCTCGCGCTTCTTATTTCGTACGCCCATAAAAAACTCCTTCCTAACAACATCTTTTTTGCGCATATCATAACAAATGACCGGTGAGACATATGTCAGGAAGGGTAATCCGTTGACTGCCTTTTCTGCCAATTGGTTCGAAATCCCAAGTTTGACAAGCTTGTGGGCTTAGGCAGCGACTGTCATAAGTATATGTGCAGTTTACATCAGACCGTATACTGTGTGTGGGATGTGTTCCCTCGACGCGAAGAGGTGAATTAATTCGTCATGCGCAATAAAGGCAAAAAAATAATATATAAAAAAAGATTTTTAGATATAATCTTGACAAGCGGATCTAGAGGTTAAAAGGTACATTTATAGTCCACTTCGGCTAAAGCATTTCCGGCGGTAAGTTATGCAGATAAAATATGCTGTAAGTCGACAGAGAGTTTTTCAAGTCTTGATAATTCGTCTGCCGATAGGCCTTTATATGTCGCCGCTATGGCCAAGGCCATTCTGAACAACTGTTCTTCGCCTGGCGGTATGGCGGCGGTAACACCCTGCGAGAGAGTCCAACGCAAGGCAAGACTCGCTATTTCGGGTTCCGAAATTGGTTCATACCAGCACTTTGGGTAAGCTTTACGGCCTTCATCATCCTGCCATTTCTGCCTGGCCATCGCCTTTAATGCAAGGATACCCATATTTCTTTTTTTGGCCCCGGCAAGGACTTCCTGGTCAAAATTACCCTGAAAATGGCAGCAGAAATTAACTGGATAAAGTATTGTATCAAAGTCGAACTCCCGCATCGCAGCCAGAGCTGCCTGCGGTGAATGGGCGGAGAATCCTATCAAGTTAATTTTACCCTGTTTTCTTGCATCAAGAAAGGTCTGGATGGCTCCGTCTTTGGCCAGAGCAGCCTTGACATCTTTTTCAACATCACTAACCGCATGAAGCTGATATAAATCAAAGTGGTCCGTCTTGAGATTTTTCAAGGAATTATCCAGTTCTTCTTTCGCACCGGCTCTGTCACGTCTGCCGGTTTTGCAGGCAAGAAAACATTTGTCACGGAATGGTTTTAACGCCGGGCCAAGTTTGAGTTCGGCATCACCGTAACTTGGGGCAACGTCAAAATAGTTGATACCTTTTTCCACCGCCTCGGCAACCACTTCTTCTGCATGTTTGGGCTCAGCATTCATGACAACTATGCCGCCAAAACCAATGACCGACAACTTTCTGCCGGTTTTGCCGAGTAGGCGTTTTGGAATCTTTTGCTGGCTATCTGTCTTTTCAGAAATGGGCTTTGACATAGCGATGATCTGATACGCTTTCTAAAAAATTCAAGGGTGGCGTGTCTTCGCCTGATGGCGACAAAATCGGCATTGGTGACAGGCGTGGTGGCTTTCGACATCCTCAAAGACACACGAGAATTAAATGGAATGCGTATGACTCCTGTTTATGTAGAAGATTATCCATGTTTCCTGTTGTGTATTGCCGAGGCGAAGGCCCCGATGAAGCCAAAACCAAGGCAATACACGTCGCCACGAACGCCGTAGACGTCATTTTATGATGGCAAGGGTATGTTCCTCGCCTGCAGCGACGGCGGTGAATTTTTTGTCGGTCGGTAAGTCGCACTGCTTGTTATTGTTGAAGCCCCAGGCAACTGCTGAACCATCCTTCCACAAAGCGACGCTGTAGTAACCGCCCGCGTCGATAGCCGTAAAATCCCTGCCCGCAGGCACATTGCACTGGCCATCAATATTCATGCCCCATGCAGTCAGCAAGCCGTCTTTTTTCAATGCAAGACAATGGAAATCTCCTGCCGCCACAGCCGTGAAATCGCTGCCTGCAGGAACATTACACTGGCCGCTAATGTTGTTGCCCCAGGCGACAAGCGAACCGTCTGCCTTTATCGCTACACTATGATAGCCGCCGGCGGCGACGGCCTTGAATTTACTACCCGCAGGAATGTTGCACTCGCCAAATTCATTATTGCCCCAGGCAACAGTCGAGCCATCTGATTTAATCGCAATACAGTGTCCCCATCCTGCCGCAATGGCCATAAAGTCATTGCCTTCGGGAACATTGCATTGGCCGTGCTGATTTCTGCCCCAGGCGGCGAGAGTCCCGTCGGTTTTTATCGCGGCGCTGAAAAACTCTGCTGCCGCGATGGCCTTAAAGGTATTGCCCGCGGGGACATTGCACTGGCCGTAATCCTTGTTATAGCCCCATGAGATAACCGTGCCGTTTGATTTCAGAGCCATACTGTGATAATAGCCGCACGAAATGGCCGCAAAATCGCTGCCCGCCGGGGCGTTGGCCTCGCCGAAATAGTTAAAACCCGTGCCGGAGATTGCCCCTGCCGATGCTGTTCCCGCATAGCATAAAGTTAAAATTACAGCACTTAGCATTGATATGTTTTTCAACACTTTTGTTTTCATATTATTTGCGTTTTGGCATCTCCAGCGAGACAGGTATTTCGCCGCGAAGCATCTTTCCACCCTGGCCAACCAGCCACAGATAATAGTCGCTGGGCAATCCTTCATAGGTGAGGAATTTAGACGCTCCTACCGGCGGATTGTTGGTGCATTTTAATATGGCTGTCCCCTCGTCAACTTCGTCGAACATCGCCTGATAAATCATCGTTGCGCCGGACTTTTTCGCCTGCACATACTGTTCCCACAGGAATTTACCGCCTAAGCGAGGAAGCGAGTTGAAGGCGTCAGGTTTCTTCTTGAGGTTATCCCAACTAAATCCCGGAAATACCACAGGCAGATATTCTTTGCGGTGATATTTGCACCATTCGATATCCGGCAGCCATATTCTATGCGCAAACTCGGCGGATTCGTCAATCGACCTGACCCGCCCTACCATCCAGGGACTAATGACATCGGCCTTGAGGATGATATCGTGAAAACGTTTGTCGTCGGTACAATCATTTTTGAGCGTCCGCCAATAAGTCGGCACACCGAGCATTATGGTGCAGCCGCCGTATTGTTTGTCGTTTTTGAGAAAATCGACAAGTGCGGCACACTCTTCGAGAGTGTACTCCCGCCCGTTAAAACCGATTCCCCATATAGACACAACGGGCTTACCATTGTGGTGGAGGTAGGCATGGTCGTTTGGGTCTTTTGTGAGGCACATATTGTCAACGAGCATCTTCCAATCCTCGATGACAAGGCGAATCTGGTCTTTCTGCAGGCCGGAAAGGTCGTACATTACCGCGTATATCCGGCCGTACCTGTTTGCACCTTCACGGCAATTCGCAAGGGCCGTGTTGGCATGTAAAAGCTGCTTTTCGCCGAGCGTTTCGGTGACAAACCGCTGGACAAACGCACCATCGATTCCATAGTCGCGCATCCACTTGAAATGACGCGACACAGTTTTGGGGTTCATTGAACTGAACACATAAGCCGGACTGCCATCAGCAAACTTAAATGGAGTTGGGAAGCGTTCATCCTCATCGTACTCTGTCATATCCGGCCAAAGGTCTATTGTGCAATTACCCGGCTCGAAGACGTCTCTGCCCCAATGGAACCAGCCCCTGCCGGAGCCGTCGCCCGGACAGGTAAACCAGCCCTGATAACCGCACATTACCTTGCCGGTCATCGTGCCGGCATCGACGCCCTTTTCGCTGGGCCCGTTGTATGGCTTTAAGGTTTTTTCTATTATCTGAGCACGGGTAAGATTGAAAGGCTCCTGTTTTGGCATTTCCACAGAACCTGATCCTTTACACGAAACAACCGAAATACCGCAAACGACAAAAAAAGCAGCAGCTAACACAACAACCGAATTATTTGTTGTCATATTTTAACCTCGCTAATTTTCGCTTTGTCGGATGCATCGCCGCCTTTGCCGGCATCTGCCGGCGGTAATTTGGTGTACCAGAAGAAATAGAGACCAATCATCGATATTGCAAAGACGCCGAATGTCCACCAAAAATCATGGAAAGCTCTAATGAGCAACTGCATCGGCATAAGCAACATTGTCAGCATCCATCCAAAGGCAAACGGCACGGAAATAATGTCGTAAAAATGCTCTCTTTCAGTCGCGGCTTTAACTTCGGGGCTTAATAGGTACTTAAACTTACCCCATAAGCCGAACGGACGGACTTTTTTATAATAATTCTCAATAACAGCCAGAGGCACAGGCTTTGTAATATAGGTGCCGATTACAGAGGCGATGATGCCGATGCTGAGGATATACACAAACTGGTGCCATTCAAGCATGGCTCGATTAACAAAGAACGCGACAATGGCCGCAATCATTGCTGTCATGGTTCCAATCGCATAGCCGCCGCCGTTGAAACGCCACCAATGGAGCCTCAAAACCGCCGGAACCATCATTCCGGCTGAAAGACCCATCATCAGCCAGCCCCAAATTGAATTTATGCTTTGAATAGAATACGCCATTATTATACCAATCGTGACCTGCAAGATAACGAAACCGTAACTTGCAAAAATGAGTTCCCGATTGGCAGCTTTTGGCCGCAGGTAGTTCTGATAAAGGTCGCGTGTCAAAAAGCCGGTGGTCAGGTTTATCATCGCGTTGACCGCCGACATTGCCGCCGCGATCAATGCAACAATGATAAGACCTCTTACTCCAACCGGAATATCAAACAGCAGCACGGCAGGCACAATACGTTCGGGATTCACCGTGCCATTAAAGCTGACCATACTGAGTTTTGCGGGCCAATCATCACCCAAAAGACCCTTGAGGCCATTTACAAGGTCAATAGAATATGAAGCCGGATGATTTAGTATTCTGGCCGTAAGCTCAGTCCAGCCGGATTCGGTGATATTCGGATAATGCGCCTTTACCAGGGCGGCGGCCTGAGTCAGAACGGCTTGATCAGGGAATAGAGCTTTCACGAGGAACAAACCAAGCACTGCAAAACCCAGCATCAGCGGCCACCGAAGCATCATAAGCCAGCCGCACATAAAGCTGAGCAATCCACATTCACGGTCGGAGCGAGCGCCGAAATATTTTGGGTCGGCCCCGGTACCCATACCCTGAATGACTGTTTTGAGAAGATAAAAGCCGCCAACTACCCAAAGCATAGTATAAGGTTCATAGCCGGCGGGCATGGTTGTTTTCCAACTGGGAATGGTGGTTATCCATTCATGGTTTCCTGTTACGGAGGCTGCGACCGCGGCAATATCCGTGCCGGCTGATTTGACTACGGCCAACGTGATTACAAATGCCATAGCGGTCCAAATGCACAATGACTGGAAAATATCGGTAACAATCACGCCATAAAAACCTGACATCAATGTATAGAAGGTGGTTACAGCCATCATTCCTATGATACATTGAAGCGGCGTGAATGGGAAAAACATCGAAAGGAACAGACCTGCTCCCTTAAATGCATACGTCAGTGAACCCAGAGAGAAAATCACCATTGCAAATACGGAGGCGAGTCTGGCGAAATTACCCCAGAAGCCCTCGCCGAATCTGAACTTTATCCACTCGGCGCCCGTCATCACGCCTGAACGCCTGTGCCACTTGCCCGTCCACAACATCAGGAACACAAGCACGAGGCATGCTCCGCCGCGAATTTCGATGTAAAGGCCGCGCGGCCCCAGAAGGTACAGGAATGAAACGATAACCATTGTGCCGGCCATATCGAGCCAGGCGGACATACTGGAAATACCCAGTGCCCACCACGGCATCTTTCTGCCCGCCAGAAAATAATGTTCAAGGCTCTGCGATGCGCGTTTTCGCAGATACCATCCTATAAGCAGCAAAATCACCAGGTAGGCCACAATAACGCTATAGTCAACAACATTCAAATACTTCATAGTATCTCCCAAAATGGTTCACGTACTGTATCGTCATCCTGCGCGACAAGGCAATTTTACGCAAACGCTGCATTATATTTTATTGCAGGAATTCGATTGTCAGGATTTTCTTTTCCCCTATTTCGAAATCGACCCAGCCATCAGAATCTATTGTCAAATCCCGCTCTGGAATTTCCTCCAGCGTTACAACACGAACACGGCTCCACTTTTTGGTTTTGTCGGCAGAAAGAACAAACTCCTTTTTGATACGCTCCACCGGAGATAATTGAACCGCCGGTTCTGCAAAGCCGCGATTGAGTCTAATTGTACCCGAGACGGCTTTTTCAAAAGGATTGAACAATCTGACAATCCATCCCTGTCCGCTTTCGCTGTGTTTGACAGCACTAAGATGCAGAACGTCCGGCTTTATCTCAAGAAAAGACTTTGAAAGCGGCTCAGTACCATGTTTTGTAGGGCCGGTTTGAGCAGCTATAAAGTCAAGATTAAAACGCTCAGCAGCCTGCCAGAGTTTTGCCTTTTCCCAACCGCCTGCGTGCGGCATAACAGCATAGCGGAACGAATGTTTTCCAAGACATTGAGATTCTTTCTCGCTCTGGCTGTAATCGAGCATCTCCTGAGTTACGCAAATCCGCAGCGGAAAGCTCCTGAGCAATGTCAGGCTAATTGTGCGAGCCGAATCATCCTTTGCTTCATAAGCTTTAAGTCCTTCGTTGAGCAGCGCACAACCAACCTGGCCATCGCTGATATCCACAAACGAATTCATCGGTTGTTCGGTCTGCGGCTTTTCTTCATAAAGTGAAGGGTCAGGCGGAAAAACGGACCGCTCAAGCACGTCAAATTGCCCCTGCGTTATCACCTTGTCACTTCTTATGTTAGTCGGGAATGCAACCTGCAGGTAATGGTCCTCAACATTATTCTCGATGTTAGTAACGATTTCAACCCACGGCTGACTACGCCTCAGCGTAACCGTATTGATTATTATATAGGGTTTCAGATGTTCGCTTCTGGCCTTATCGTCCTTGGTACGCCCTTCCGGCAGCGCCCATTCAATCCTAACGCTAAACGAGGTTTCAAGTTCACCGTCCCGTATCAGGGTGACTCTCGCCTTTTCGTTCAACGTCGTATATATTGATTCATGACTAACCGTATGATGCTCCCACGGATTGCCAATTTCGCTCGAATCACTGAAATATCCGAGTTCTTCAAACACCTTCCCCGTCGTCTTGTCGGTAACAGTCAGAGTTCCGTTGCCCTTTATTCTTACAGCGATAAATTCATTCTCCATGGTGTGCGGCCCCACCAGCATCGATTTTGTCTTTCTGCTCCGTGATTTCTTTTTCGGCCTGACAAAGAACGTTCGGTATCCCATTGGCGGTACATCTTTGACCAGTGCCCGTATGTTATAGCACACCATCGGGAACATATTGGCGATGTCATTTGGCGACTGTATAATGGGATAGCTCTTTGCAACATTTTCTCCGTTTTGTATGCAAACCCGATCATTTTCGTCATCGACAATTTCAAAACCATCGCATTTCCATTCCTGTGGAATGTCTAAAACCATCGGCAATACCTCGCTTCGCACAAAAGAAGCAGGATTGAAAACCACCAGCGCCATATCCTCCGGTTTGTATTCGGATAAATCTATCGAACCGACAATATCGAGCATCGCTCGTTCAGTAAGGCACGAACTTATTTCGCGGCACTGCCGCGACCTGTAAATCATATCCTGGCCGATAATATCTCGGCTGCAACCACCAATAGAGTCATGGCCGTGATTCTGCAGCAGCCAGTTGTAAGCGGTATCGATGAAGCCCTGTGGATAAGGTGCGCCCAGGAGACTGGCAAAAACCGTCAAAGGTTCGGCATAACTAATCAGTGCACGCTCCGTTACGAAATTATCCTGCTTAAGGCCCATCCGTGCGGAAATTATCCACCCAAAAAGAACACTCGTACTACCTTTGGTAAAGTAATGACGCATCTCACCCTTTACTAGCGGCAGGTCGGGACTGATGCTTTCACAAAGCTCATTCTGGAAATCCTCAAAACTACTGTGAAATACGTCGGCCTTGTCTTTCAGAGCCTCGTCACAATCGGCAATCATCTGCACTTCGCGTATATCAGGACACGACGAATCATGTCCGCACGACCAGAAGCGGTGCGCTGTTGTCCAGTCGCCGTCCTGCTCATCGTAGGCCTGATGTGCACGTTCCTCGACGTTTTTCCTGAAGTAATCGAATCGTGGATGCGCATATTGCATATCAAGCCCACAGTGAGCCTCGTCAACCAACTTGAAAGGCCCATGGCCGTCTTTCCATGACATCACACGGTTATTTTCGTTCTGCTGGTTCCAATATCCTGGCCGCTGAACAACGTACCACACATTATATCGCGGGCGTACTCCCAACCTCGATGCAACCAACCTTGAACCATCCGGCCCCTCCCATATATATTCCGAACGAGGTGCAACAATTGTGTTAACACCGCGGTAAAAGGCCGTGAATTTGATGCCGAAACCGTTATATATTTGCGGCATCTGCGAAATCTGACCCCATGAAAAAGGCGAATATCCGGTCTTGCTGACATGACCAAAATTCTGTGCTATCTTGTGGCCAAGCAGCAGGTTGCGAATCAACGATTCGCCTCCAACGCAGAACTCATCGGGCAAACAAAACCAAGGCCCGACATAAAGCCTTTTCTCGGCGACATACTTCTTGATCAGAACCTCGCGCTCAGGTCTGATCTCAAGATAATCCAGAAGCGGGATCGTTTGCGAATCGAGATGAAAGGATTTGTAATTTGGGTTCTTTTCAAAGATATCAAGCAGCATATCCATCATATAAACCAGCATGTGGCGGGTTCGCTGCATGGAAAAACGCCATTCTCTGTCCCAATGAGTATTAGATATGAAATGGCATTGGGTTCGAGTCTGAGTAGCTTGTCCTACCGGAACGCATTTGGTCTTTTGGGTCTTAAGCAGATATAAATCTTTCATTTTATGTCTTTCATTTTAAAACTTTAAATACTTCTTCAAAAGTTGTACAGTAATTCTCACAGAGGCCTTTGGTGCCGCTTTCAACGATATTGCCTCCGGCAAAACCAATAACAGTGAAGCCTGCCAGCCGAATTGCACAGACGCCGGCTCCACTATCCTCAATCCCGACGACATGGCTGGACTGCTCTGGCGGGATGCCAAGCCCGACCCTGCAAATCTCTGAATAAAGCCACGGATGAGGTTTTGGCGAAAGCTCCCCAAGTGTCCCTACCTCACCTTTGCGCAGAGGGAAACCTGCAGTTATTATTGCATCATAAAAATCTTTAGGGTCGCCCATATCTAATGTCCGAAAAGCCGAAAGTATCTCGGGCCAGGCCTTCTCGTAAAGTCCCGATGTAACAAGGCCTATTTTAATGCCCATCGCCTTAAGTTCCAGTAAAAATTCTTTAAGTCCCGGCGATGGGGTAAAAGCGCTGGCTCTGCCACGTCCTTCCATAATCTCACGCATCTGATGTTGCGTGTGCTGAAAATAGTATTTGCGAGCCTCTTCTACTGTTTTATTCGGGCAGTATTTGCGTACACAGTATTCCAGATGCTCAGATACACTGTGTCCCGAAACATATGGAAGGTCAGCTTCTTCAAATTCAAATTTTGGATTGCCCAGCAGATTAGCTATACTAAGTTGTATAATCCAAATCCAGAATGATTCACTGCGAACGCTTGTACCGTCCAAATCCATCAGCACGGCCTTTATGGGTTTTTCCTTTTTCACCCGTTGAACAGGGTAATAAGCCGGATAACCCAAAGCTGAATTGACGTACGCTACAACATGGTCTTTAAAAAATATAAATTCAACCTTATGATCACCGGTAGCAAAAATGGATATAATGCCGTCCTTACCTATTTCAAAATTTCCATCGGTGCATTTCTCGAGTGGAATGAAGTCGAACTCTCTCGCTGACGGTGCCAGAAAACGTATATCCACCAAAATATTCCTTATAAAACTGCTCTACCATTTAATACCGATACCCAAGTGGCTCTATTTATCTTATTTATAGCCCATAATGGTTTACAAGTCAAGCTTTTTTCAAATACCGTAAAGGGCGGAGCAAAATCGCGACGGGTGGCGCTTTAAAAACACGGCACTTATTGCTTACTTACTCTATGACACACTCGGTGTCAATTGCTTTTTATTCACCTTTCCAATAACCGGTAAACCGGCCACCTATTCAAAGTCAGTCGTTTCGTTATCCGGCAGTTGATCTGTCTGCTTATCTGAACCTTTTTGTTTACCTTTGAGCCTCCGTTTGGACTCACAAAGCCTATAGCTTTGACCATTAACCTCGATATCTGAACTCTATGCGTTAGGCGGTCCAGCAAAGCTCCTGCAAGTCTCTCGCTGTCGAATATCTCTATCTAGGACTCAAACCGGCAGATTCGTTGTTATAATCAAGCTCAAACGTTCATAGGCTCTGCTGATGACCTCAAAGAGCAGCTCGGCAGCCGTTTTAGAGAACGGCACATACCCAAGTTCATAAAGGATCAAAATATCCTGATGCTCTAATTGTTTCAATGTCCGCTCCAACCTCCTTTGTCTTATTTGTAGCCATTGTTCCATATCGCGGTACATTCCTTTCCTTTCTGCTGAAAATGACGCATTTTCGCAGAAATTACCCGGAAGTGCCGCAGTTTTGTTCCGCCGTTTACATATAAGTCATTGTGTAATAAAGAAATACAATCTGATTCTATTCTACGGACTTTTCTAAATTACAGTACAATTAATACCTTACCAAGCCTCATGGGGCATCCAAATACTTAATACTTAAGATTAAAAAATTTAAATAAATTTTTCAAAAAACACTTGACTCTTATTTCGTCATGTTATACAATCATGGTAAGTTATGGTACAAAGATAGACGTGTTTGGGATATGCTTTTGCTGATGGGTACTTAAAACTAAGGTGGGAATGTTTTTGGAGTTGGACTAAAGGGATTTAGGGGTTATCGAAAATGATTGTTAAAAAACCACAAGCGGCTTTTA
>Ga0315276_10006444_pt1 | contig 10826 bp, 11 predicted proteins | sample YL17G05_0_MG_FD_204542 | JGI IMG/M metagenome (GOLD analysis project Ga0315276, IMG submission 204542) | Sediment microbial communities from Yellowstone Lake, YNP, Wyoming, USA - YL17G05_0 | ecosystem: Environmental > Aquatic > Freshwater > Lake > Sediment | place: USA: Wyoming | collected... | reverse complement strand
AAAGATAAGATGTTCTCCTATACCGACACAAAACAGTCTCCCTGGTATGTCGTTGAAGCAGATGACAAGAAACGTGCAAGGCTGAATTGTCTGGATCACCTGCTTTCGCTTATTCCCTTTGAAGATCTCACTCCCAAACCATTCAAGCTGCCTCCGTTAAAGCACGATACTGCTTATGTAAGACCACCCAAGGAGGAGCAGACACATGTGCCGAAGAAGTATTGATGAGTTTTAAAAGTTTTAAAAGTTCATAAAGTTTATAAAGTTAAAGAGCTGATTCTGGCCCTGACTTTATAAACTTTTAACTTTATGAACTTTCTGCTTTTAATCATACTTTTGTCCCGCCTTTTCTTTGAAAAGTTCGGGTAAACTTTTATCTTGTAATTATGTTGTCCAAACCATCAATACCTAAAGGGACCCGCGATTTTTCTCCGGAAGAGATGCTGCGACGGGATTTTATCTTCGATACTGTCAGGCAGGTGTTCAGGCTTTATGGTTATCAGCCGATTGAGACACCCGCTATGGAAAATCTCTCGACGCTTCTTGGAAAGTACGGGGAAGAGGGAGACAAACTTCTTTTCAGGATTCTTAATTCAGGTAATTTCTTTTCAGCCTTAAAAGACGATGAACTTCTTAAACGGGAACCCGGAAAAATTTCAGCGAGGATTTGCGAAAAAGGATTAAGGTATGACCTCACCGTACCATTCGCACGGTATGTAGTTCAACACCGCGATGAAATAGTTTTTCCGTTTAAGAGATACCAGATACAACCTGTCTGGCGAGCCGACAGACCACAGAAGGGCAGGTACCGGGAATTCTTCCAATGTGATGTCGATGTAATCGGAAGCGATTCATTATTAAACGAATATGAGCTTGTCAGAATTATTGATGATATATTTTCCCGACTCGGAATACCGTCGGTTATTAAAATAAATAACCGCAAAGTGTTATCAGGTCTGGCAGAAATAGCCGGTGAAGCGGAAAAGATTACTGATATTACTGTCGCTATTGACAAGATTGATAAAATCGGTCTTGATGCAGTGATTGAAGAGCTTAAGGCAAAGGATCTATCTCAGTCTTCAATCAATAAGCTGAAACCGGTACTGGAGCTTAGCGGGACTACCAGTGAAAAGCTTGAAAAGCTTGAGTCTGTTCTGTCTGCCTCTGCAATTGGTTTAAAGGGATTCTCGGAGCTCAGAACTCTTTTCCGATATATTGAAGGTTGTCCGCTATACTGTACCGTCGAGCTCGATCTGACCCTGGCCCGTGGTTTGAACTATTATACCGGGGCTATTATTGAGGTTAAGTCAAAAGATGTCAGCATAGGCAGTATATGCGGAGGAGGAAGGTATGATAACCTTACCGGCATTTTTGGAATGGAGGGTGTCTCAGGGGTGGGTGTCTCCTTTGGCGCTGACAGGATATATGATGTCATTTCCAGGTTGAATAAGTTTGGTGAAAGAAAAGCCACCGGCACTTCAGTAATGATTGTGAACTTCGGGGAGGAAGAATTAAAATACTCTCTTGATATTATTGACACTCTTCATCTTTCAGAGATGAGTGCTGAGATCTATCCTGATAATTCAAAGATGAAGAAGCAGTTGGCTTATGCCGATTCCAGGAAGATTCCTTTCGTTATCATTGCAGGTGAGGACGAGATAAGGAAGAAAGAGATCACTGTTAAGAATATGATTACAGGTGAGCAGAAGAAAATTCTTCTGAGTGAGATGGAGTCATATTTCAGATCATGTGATAAGACTGTCTGAAATTCAAATAAGACCTGGATAGAGGCTGACAAAGCGAATCATACCGGTCGGATGTTTTCAGAGAATGGCTGTGTATCTCAAAAGTCATCTGAGTAACATTGTCAATATTATAAAGGTTTTCTCCCGGGTCCTCTTTTAGGGGGATTATTTCGTACAGGCGGCTTGTTATCTCTCAGTTCATTCAGCAACTGCATTCTGTATTGATTCTCAGCCTGATAAAGCCTGATCACTTTCACCGGGGATAAAATCTCCCTGAACTTTTTATGGTAATCCTGTGCCAGAGCGGCTTCCTGTACCTGTAAAGCAATATATTTATCGCCTGCATCAATTATCTCTTTCTCCGACATGTTAAGCTCATTCTGGTTAAAATTCCTGTTCAGTGTCTGTCTTTCAATCTGGATCTGGTTTCTATTATTTTGAAATTCATTGTAGACCGGCCAGAATTTCTCTGCCTCCTGTGAGGTAAGGTTCAGTTTTTGTGTAAAAAATGCAATCTTATAGGCATTCAGCTTTTCCATATTCGGATTCTGGGCAAATAGCCCGGAGACAGTTATTAATGCCATAATAATCATAATAAATAATCCTCTTTTCATAGCCAAATAATTATAAATATTTATAAATATCGTATATGTCAATATTTTCAAATACAAGGTAATCAATTATATCATTGCTGGTATACCCGGAAGCCACATTTGGAAGTGATGCTGATTCAGCATTCTGTTCCAGGGTAAGGATATCGATTTCATTTAGGTAATTATTTGAAAATTCACTTACGGTTATCACTGGTACTCCTGGTTTGAATTTATCAGGAACAAAAATCCTTACGGCAGTATAGCTAAGAACAATCAGTATGGCTGCAGCGGCTGCAATCGCAAGATATGGTCGTAGCCGGATTATGATACTTTTCCTGATTCTCCCCGGATAAATTCCTGCAGTTTCTGAAAGTATCTTCCTGTTCACCTCCTCAAAATAATTCTCAGGTACTTTGAACGGATTTTGTTTTGATATCTCTTTTAGCTCTTTCATTATTCATTTAGATAATTAATAGTCAGGAAGGTTTAACCATTTTGTAAATAATCTTCTATTTTTTTAACTGCATGATGATAAGATGCTTTGAGCGCACCGGCAGAGGTATTAAGGACTCTGCTCATCTGCTCATAGGGCATATCATCGAAGTATTTAAGGTTGAAAACAATACGTTGTTTTTCAGGAAGCTTGAGTATTGCATTCTGGAGTTTTTTTTGTGCCTCATCACCGTCGAACCATGTACTCCCCTCATGTGAATCCACAAAATAGCTTCCCAGGTCATCAAGCGACAGTGCCGTATTCCTTGTTCTTTTATTGATCAAAGCCAGGGCTTCATTTGTGGCAATAGCATAGAGCCAGGTATATACAGAGCTTTCGTTCCTGAAATCACCAATATTACGCCAGGCATTAAGAAAAGTATTCTGGAGAGCATCATTGGCATCCTCGTGCAGTATCACAAGACGACGGATATGCCAGTAAAGCTTTGAGCTGTATCGCTCAACAATAATCCTGAATCCTTTATTTACATCAGATTTTAGAAATTCAGAAATGTCATTCTCAGGATTCGTACTTCCCACTTTCAAACCGGTTTTATTCTTTGATGAAAAACTTGTTCAAAGGTTAAAGATAGGAAATATAAAGTTGACGGATTTACCGGATATTTCTTACTAAAGAGGTTATGGAGGATAGCCTTTCTGATGCCTGAGATTCATTTGTCAGCTCAAATTACATAGCTTGTCTACTTTTTGATAAATTTGCATTCAGATAAATTAATCCTGTTACCTGATGGCTCTTCAATGTGGAATAATCGGAATAACCAATGTTGGCAAAACAACGATCTTTAACTGCATATCAAATACAAAGGTTGAGACAAGCGCTTTTGCATTCAGCGCGACAAAATCAAATATTGGCGTTGTCCAGGTACCTGATCCGCGATTGTTTGAGATTGAAAAACACCAGGTTACTGAAAGGATTGTCCATACAACGGTAGAAATTGTTGATATCCCCGGTCTTGCAAAGGGATCGAATAAAGGGGAAGGAGTTGGGAATAAGTTCCTTGGTGACATAAGGAATACGGATGCGCTTATCCATGTGCTCCGTTGTTTTGATAATGATGCCCTTCCGCATATTGATGGCTCAGTAGATCCTGTAAGAGATCTTGAAACGGTCGATCTTGAACTTCAGGTCAAGGATCTGGAATCAGTTGAAAAAAAGATCCAGCGTCTTGAAAAGGCCTCTAAATCAGGTGACAAGGATGCAAAGCATGGCATTGAGGTACTCTCCCGGTTCAGGGACCATTTTGAAGGTTTCAATAATGCCCGCACACTCGAGATGAAGGATGAGGAGAGAAAATATATTGATGACCTCTTTCTCCTGACTATGAAACCCGTGATCTATGTCTGTAATGTGGACGAGAAGTCAGCTGTTTCAGGGAATCATTATGTCGAAAAGATAAAAGGATTTTTATCAGGTAAAGATACCGAGATTCTTATCATAGCCGGGGAAACAGAAGCAGAAATCGCTGAACTTGAAAATATTGAGGACCGCGTAGCGTTTCTTAAGGATGCCGGTCTGGAAGAGCCCGGAGTAGATAAACTGGTCAGAGCAGCTTACAAAATGCTGAACCTTCAGACATTTTTTACAGTTGGTCCAAAAGAAATCAGGGCCTGGACCATAAAAAAAGGGATGACAGCCCCTTTGGCAGCCGGTGTTATTCATAGCGACCTTGAAAGAGGCTTTATCAGGGCCGAAGTAATGAAATATAAAGACTTTATAACCCTTGGCTCAGAACATGCATGTAAAGAGGCCGGAAAGTTTTATATAGAGGGAAAGAACTATGTTGTTGATGACGGGGATATTCTTCATATAAGATTTAACGTTTAACTGATTGTATGATTAAACGATCATCGATATTGCTGTTTTTACTTGTTTTAGGTACCGCTCTCCTGTTTTCCCAGGAATCCGGTAAGGATAATCAGTTACGTAATCTGGTCAGGGAATTCCGGCAGGCTAAAGTTTCTATACCCTATCCGGGTTTAAATGCAATAGATATTATTACAAGTAAAGTCTCAATTATAGCCGTCAAAGACAAAAAGGTACTTATAAATATATCTCCCCGCACACTTGACTGGTTCATCTCACAGAAATTCGACTACATTATTCTGGAGAAACCTGATTATAAGGGTGTTATATCTGCGGAGAGTGTAAAAGAAGCGATGGACTGGCAAAGCTACCCGACCTATAACCAGTACGATTCCATCATGCAGCATTTTGTGGCGACATACCCCGATCTGTGTCATCTCGATACTATCGGGACAAGTATAAACGGGAAGCTGGTTTTTGCTTTGAAGATCTCCGACAATGCCGGTGCAGATGAAGATGAACCGGAAGTATTTTATTCCTCAACAATGCACGGAGACGAGACCGGCGGCTTTGTTTTGATGCTGCGTCTTGCCGATTATCTGCTTAACAATTACAATACTGATTCAAGGATTAAAAATCTTGTCGATAATCTCGAGATATGGATTAATCCTCTCGCCAATCCCGATGGCACTTACGCTTCCGGAAATGCAATTACTTACCCGACAAGGGAAAATGCGAACGGAGTTGATCTGAACCGGAATTTCCCTGACCCTTTCCAGCCGTTTGAAATCCAGGAGAAGGAAAACAGGGATATGATTAAATTTATGCGGAATCGGAAATTTGTAATCTCTGCCAATTTTCATTCAGGTGTCGAAGTGGTTAATTATCCATGGGACAGATGGTTATCAAAGATTCATGCGGATGATATATGGTTTAATTCCATTTCAAGGGCATATGCTGATACTGTACATGTTTATTCAGTCCCGGCATACATGGACTATTTAGACAATGGCGTTACTCGTGGTGCTGTCTGGTACATTATTTATGGAGGCCGCCAGGATTTTGTAACCTGGGAGTTGCATGGGAGGGAGGTGACAATTGAACTTGACGATGCATATGTAACGCCTGCGGCCCAGCTCGAACTTCTGTGGCAATACAACCGGAGATCGTTGCTCGGTTATCTGGAAAATGCGATGTATGGAATACACGGGGTGGTCAGTGATCTCCATACGTCATTGCCTGTACCGGCAAAGGTTTATATAGCCGGCCACGACAAGGACAGTTCACAAGTTTATTCAGATACTCTTACCGGGAGATTTACGAGGTTCCTCTCCCCGGGAAGCTGGAGTCTTTCATTCTCTGCAAAAGGATATCAGGATACCACCCTGAATGACATAATTGTTATAACGGGTCAAAAAACAGATCTGTCAGTTGAGATGAGATCCGTCAGCAGCAATATTGATACTCCGATCCCGGAGACGCCTGTCCTCTATCCGAATCCGGCATCTTTCCTGATGAAAGTAATATTGCCGGGAAAGCTTGCCGGAACAGTGAACATAAAAATCATCAGTCATTCTGGACTGAAAGTTGTGGATTACAATAAGGTTTTTGAATCCGGATCTCCAATGGAAATTGATATCACAGGTTTATCAGCCGGCGGGTATACGATTATTTTCACAAATACTCATTCAGGTGTATCCTGCTCCGGAAGGTTCATAATAACAGGAAGGTCTTTGTGACTTTCTGTTGTCTTACACAACGGAACCCCAATAGTAATATCTGCCGGATTTATATTGCTGAATACACTGCACAGTCTAAATCTTCCTTTCCTGCTTGCATCTCTTCCTAAAACGAGTATTTTTGCACCTTGCATTACCGGTAAATACGGAAGAATAATTACGTTTGTTAATTAAAACTATTTATTAAAGGATGAACTTTCAGAAGAAGATTACAGGGAAATTATTGGCTGCTGCTTTTTTCGCTTCGCTTTTTACCAGGCTGCCGGGTCAGGGAGCATATATTCCGCCTGAGAAGCCAAAACTGGTTATCGGAATAGTTGTTGAACAGTTAAGGTATGATCAGCTCGAAAAGTTAAGGGACCGGTTTGGAGAGAATGGTATTCGTAAATTACTCAATGAGGGAACATTTTTCAAAAATGCTTCATATAATTATATGCTCACTCAGTCTGCTCCCGGTCATGCAACCATATCAACAGGTACCGAGCCCTCAAATCATGGTATCTCGTCTGACAGCTGGTATGTGCCTTTGAAGAATGAAATGATTTATTGTACTCATGATTCTGAGGTAAATCCTGTTGGAGGAAGCTTTGAAGCAGGGCTGCATTCGCCTGTTAGCCTTCTCTCTTCAACATTTTCTGACGAACTGGGGATGGCGACTAACGGTAAGGCAAAAGTGTTTTCTGTCGGTTTGCGCGAGAGTTCGGCTATCCTGTCATCCGGTCACTCTTCAAAAGGGGTATACTGGTACGATAACAATACAGGTACATGGATGTCGAGCACATGGTATATGGACAGCCTTCCTTCATGGGTCAATGATTTCAACGCTCTCAGGCTTTCTGAAGCTTATCTCAATAATTTATGGACCCCTCTTTTACCGGCATCTGATTATGCCGATTGTCTTCCCGATTCGAACAGCTTTGAAGCCGGATTTAACGGGATATGTTATTTCCCGTATGATCTGAGGAAGATGAGCTCAAAAGGGATTATCAACCCGAAGAGAGATTATTACCTTCTTCGCGAAACACCCTTTGGAAATAGTTTTACCAAAGACTTTGCATTAAGACTTATTAAGGAGGAGGGGCTTGGTAAAGATGATATAACGGACTTTCTGGCTATAAGCTTTTCTTCAACCGACTATATCGGACACAGGTTCGGACCTTCTTCTGTCGAAGCCGCAGATGCGATTTTGCGTCTTGATCGTGATATTGAACAGCTGATAACCTTTCTGAATGACAGCATTGGCAAAAAGAATGTTCTTGTCTATTTTACTGCCGCACATGGTGTCTCAGAGATTCCGTCTGTCCTGGAAAAGAAGCGTATCCCGACAGGTTATTTCAGGCAGAACCAGGCATTACAGCTGTTAAAAAGCTATCTGAATGCTGTTTATGGACAGGGAGACTGGGTTAAAGGATATTATGAGAAACAGATTTTCCTTAACAGGGTTCTCATTGAAGATGCAAGGATCCCTCTTGAAGAGATCCAGAAAAAAGTAGCAAGATTCCTGATCCAGTTTTCAGGTGTCGCTTCTGCATATCCTTATTCGGCTTTCGAAGCAAATGATTTCAGCAATGGTCATCTTAAAAGAATTGTTAACAGCTTTTCTCCCCAGAGGTCGGGAGATATAATAATTACTCTTAATCCGGGATGGGTTGAAAAGGACGATTATGTGACTAATCACAACTCTCCCTATGAATATGATTCTCATGTGCCTTTAATCTGGTATGGATGGACTGTTAACCGGGCATCAGTAACCAGGAAGGTCAGCATAACCGATATAGCTGCAACCCTTTCTTCTCTTTGCAAGGTGCCCTATCCCAATGCATGTACCGGTGAACCGATGATTGAACTGATGAGGTGAGTATGTTTCAGGTTTTTTCAAAAAGGGCCGTCAGAAGTGATTATTCAGCTATCGGTCTTTTGGGAATCAATCTCACCACTGCCCTAGGTGTCATTCAGGATGACTATTCAGGTAGTACTTTCAGATTATGTCTGTTGAAGGTATCCCTTATTTTACATGCATCAGCAAGAAGCCGTGGATTTTGTTCACAGCCATTACCAAGTACTATCATATCTGCACCTGCTTTATAAGTCTCCTCAACCTCTTTTGGACTGCGAAGACCACCCCCGACAGTGAGAGGAACTGAAATATTTTCACGGACAGCCTTTATAACAGAAACTGGTATATGATGTGCAGCTCCGCTTCCGGCTTCCAGATAAATCATCTTCATGCCAATCATCTCTCCTGCAAGAGCTGTGGCAACAACAATATCTGATTTATCGGATGGAATAGCCTCTGTCTGGCTCATATATTCCACAGAAGTTTTGGTTCCGCAGTTGATAAGGATATAACCGACAGATATCAGTTTATCTTTTATCTCCTTAAGATACGGGGCTGCAAGTACATGATTCCCGATTAACAGCTCAGGATTACGGCCTGAAATCAATGACAGCAGGAATATTGCATCAGCTTCAAAGCTGAGCTGAAGGAGATTCCCGGGAAATAAAATTACAGGTGTCGCACATTTTTCTTTGATGGATCTTATAAGCGGGTCAATTTTGCTGAAAGTGATGCTCCCGCCAACCAGTATATAATCGGTATTGTTTTCAGATGCAACTTTTAGGATTGTATCAAGTGATTCCCCTTTCATCTTATCGGGATCAAGGAGAAGTGCTATGTTTTTTTTGTCTGCCAGACTTTCGGTTATCATAATGTTTTCTTTTTTGTCCATACGATGGCATAATTGTCGTACCGGGTATAGAACAGATCGAAGGACTCTTTAATTCTTTCGGTATGAACTTTCCCCTTAAGCTCTCCTGAGTCGTTGAGCTCAAATGGTTCAATAGTAATATTATTTCTTATGCTTATTCCCTCCTTGTCGCATATCTTGTAAAGTGCTTCTTTAGCGCACCAATGTATGTAAAGGTGATATTTTTGATTGTCAGGATCCCTGACAACTTTTTCTTTTCGGTTCATAAATTTGAACGCAAAAGCGGATATGTTTGAACTCATGTATTCAAGGTCTATACCTACCTTTTCATTGGTGCTTAACATGATTGCAGTAAGCCGGTAAGAATGAGAGATACTGATGAAATGGCTGCCCTCTTTGAGGAAAGGCTTATTGTTTTTATTATATACAATTCTGGCTTCTTTTCCCAGCAGTTCGGCAAGCAGGGCTCTAACGCTCAGAAACTCCAGCTTACGTGAGTTGCTTCGGAATCCCCTGTACCTCTTTTTATCTTCGCTGTCGAGCACAACGGAAGCAAGCAGGGTTTTAAGGTCTTCCTCTATCTTCCATACACCCATGACGGAGTACTCATTGAGAAAATGTTTCGTTATGCACCCCATTTATGTCCGGGTTGAATTATTATTTTTTCCATTTGAATGTCTCTATCATATGCACAATGTCTTCCCTGAAAAATTTAATGACAGGAGCCAGGGAATCTTCATCGGGTTGCACAGAAAAATATAATGCTCCTCTGAGAAAATGGTTAATACTGTCTGTTACGAAAAACTGAACTGATGAAGCGGTATTTCCCTTGATGTCATATAAGATTCCGAATACCTTGTTTTTTGCATTTTGCCAGGGTTGTTCCATAATGGCATCAGCTTTTATTGTGTGGCTGTAAGCAAAGTCATTTGACTCTTTTAGTATTGCTTCAAGATTATTATTTATTCTTTTATAGCTGATATGAATTTTTGCATTATAATGGGGAAATTCAATGTTAAACCAGCAGGGCTCGCTTATTTTCCCCACATCATAAGAGATCTGACTGTACGCCGGGTATTCAAAAATAAACGGACAAAGAGTATCATACAGCCTGTAATTCCGGGCTGGCAGATCAATCCTGAAATAGCCTCTTGGTTTTGGTGTCACTCTTTCCCTGCAACAGGGGAAGCTACATATTAATGTAAAAATAATCAGATATTTAAGCTTCTTCTTTATCAGCATCTTTGTCAATTATTACAACACGGATCTCTTTTATTCTTCTCTTGTCGGCGGATTCAATCTGAAATTCATAGTTGGATCTCACGATCACCTTATCCTTTTGCGGTATTTCTCCCGTCAGCTCAAGTATAAGGCCTGCGAGTGTTTCAGATTCTCCTCTTACATCTTCAAAGAGATCCTTCTCCACATTAAGTATCTTATAGAAATCGTTAAGTAATATTTTGCCTTCGAATATATAGGTCTTTTCATCCACTTTCCGGTACATCGGGTTATCTTCATCACTCTCATCTGTAATCTCTCCAACAATCTCTTCAAGGATATCTTCGAGGGTTATTATTCCGGATGTTCCTCCATATTCGTCGATCACGATTGCCATATGTATCTTTTTGATCTGAAACTCTTTAAGGAGGTTGTTTATCTTTTTGGTCTCAGGAACAAAGTAAGGAGGTCTCATAAGTGCCTGCCACTTAAAAGAATCCGGATTA
>Ga0315276_10006442_pt1 | contig 10830 bp, 17 predicted proteins | sample YL17G05_0_MG_FD_204542 | JGI IMG/M metagenome (GOLD analysis project Ga0315276, IMG submission 204542) | Sediment microbial communities from Yellowstone Lake, YNP, Wyoming, USA - YL17G05_0 | ecosystem: Environmental > Aquatic > Freshwater > Lake > Sediment | place: USA: Wyoming | collected... | reverse complement strand
TCTTGTCCTCCCACCCTCGCCCTCCCCCATCGAAGGGGGAGGGGATTATTGGGGAGATTTGAAATATCTTTTGTTAATCATTACCGTCTATACAATTATGGACTGATTAGTAATTACTGGTTCCCTGCTTTCACAGGGACAAGTCTGGATTCCCGTTTGCACGCCTGCGTGATGAAGCGTTTCTGCGCGCAAGCACGGGAATGACAGGACTCAGGGGAATTAGGAATTTATTTTGGTTTTTTTGTCGAAGCAGGAGGATTAAATGAAACAGCAGCTTGAGCAAATAGCGCAATGGATCACAACTTCCAAACGCACTATTGTCTTTACGGGTGCGGGTCTCAGCACAGAATCGGGAATTCCGGACTTCCGCAGCCCCGGAGGGGTATGGGACCGATATAATCCGGAAGACTTCTATTTTCAGAACTTTCTTGCGAGTGAAGCCTCTCGAGAAAAATACTGGGAGATGGCAACGGAGATGTATGACCCAATAAAAAAGGCCCAACCCAATTTGGCCCACCTCGCCATCGCAGAGATGGAGAGACTTGCAAAACTCGACTGCGTCATCACTCAAAACATTGACGGCCTTCATTTCAAGGCAGGAAATTCAGAAGAAAAGGTGATCCAACTTCACGGGACGGCGATGTATGTCTCCTGTTTGGGTTGCAAAAAAAAATTTGACCGAGATGAGATCCAAGAACAGTTAAAAAAGGGAGTAAAAGCTCCCAAGTGCGATGACTGTGGCGGACCTCTCAAACCCGCAACCATCTCCTTCGGTCAATCCATGCCAGAAAGGGAAACGGAAGAGGCTTATCATCGATCCTCACTCTCTGATCTCTTCATCGTTATCGGTTCGTCCTTAGTTGTACAGCCTGCAGCCTCGATGCCTTTAGTGGCAAAACGAAACGGAGCGAAATTGGTGATCATTAACCGTGACCCGACTCCTTACGACGATATGGCGGATATCGTCATTCATGGACAGGCCGGTCCTGTCATGGACAGCATTTTGAAAGAAGTAAAAAAGGGATTAGGAGTTGGAAAGTAATCATTTCGGATTTCGGATTGCAGATTTCGGATTGAAGATTAAACCATTAGAACTATGAAAGGACTTTTGAAACAACTTCAAAATGACGCGATACAATTAGGCGCCACGGCGGCGAAATTAATCCCAATTTCCTCCGTTGTCATTGATGAAAGGGTTCGATTGAAATGCCTGGTCCCCCTCTGCGGCAAGTATAATCAGAATCTGATGTGTCCTCCCAACCTCCCTCGTGTAGAAGAGTTCCGGCGGGTTATTAAGAAATACTCCAGGGCTTTATTCGTCCAGTTGGCCTATGAGAAGAGAGGAGCCCTCTCCAAAGCCGTGGCGCGAAGAAACGGGCTCCGCTTCCATCATATCATCCATGAATTGGAGAGAAAGGCATTCTCTTCAGGCTTTCCATTAGCAGCCGGATTGATCGGCGGCTCTTGTAAACTCTGCCGAAAATGCGTGGGGCCAGGAAATCCCTGTCGCCATCCGTTGGTGGCGAGGCCTTCGATGGAAGGGCTGGGGATCGATGTGATTCAAACAGCAAAAAAGATCAAACTCCCTTTCGACTTCTCCTCTGGACATTCCCTTTGCTGGAATGGATTAGTTCTGACCGATTAAAATCCTCTTTCTTCACGTCAGGTCCAATATTTGCTCATTAATCTCTAAATGGGTATAATGGGAAAGGTCCTGTTTTTTGGATAGGACAACCTGGTATATAAAAACAGCTTGAACCCATTAAGGACGAGAATCAACAGCAATATTGACAATGAAGTACCCCGCAGCAAAGCTGCGGGGCATCTAATTCTCTAAAAAACTTTCCTCCCCCTTGATGGGGGAGGATTAAGGTGGGGGTGATGATTAGATCATTTCCCCCTCACCCTAACCCTCTCCCCCCAGGGGAGAGGGTAGGCCATTCATCCCCCCAGCAGAGCTGGGGGGTATTCTGGCATATTTTGATAAACAGCGGTTTGATTAAGGATAGGAAATAGGAGAGGATGAAGATGACACGCCATGCCCCATTCGAAAAACTTAGTAACATTTTTAAAGACTACCCTTATATCGCCTCTGCCTATCTTTTCGGCTCCCATGTCTCGGGCAAAGAAAATCAGGAGAGTGATGTTGACATTGCAATATTGATTAAAGGCAATGCTCCCAGAGGGAGAGAACTCCTTCACGAAGAAGATTACTTAGCTTACAAGGTAGCCAAGGTATTGGGGGCTAAAGAAGTAGACCTGATCGACCTTAACAGTAAGGGAATGATCTTCCAGCACAATGTCTTAAGAACCGGCAATCTCATCTATGACAGCGATCCAGCGTTCAGGATTAAGTTTGAAACATCGGTGATCATTCGCTTCTGTGACTTCGAACCTACTCTCAGATATTTAGAAGGGCACCAATTACAGGGCCGGATAGGGAGGTATACCAGGCCATGAACCAGAGGGATATCCAGAAAAAAATTGATGTGATTATGGAAAACCTTGATAAGTTGAATATTCTAAAGGCTGAGACATTTGAAGAATTCACATCAGATTTCAGAAATATAGACTCCACCCTGCATAGGCTTCAAACTTCTATCCAGGCACTCCTTGACATAGGCAGCTATATTATCGCCTCCCTTGGCCTCAGGACACCGAATACGAATGCAGAAATCATCGAGATATTAAGTGAGAGTGGTTATATCCCGAAAGATAAGACAGAAACCTATATCAAGATAAGCCAGTTCAGAAACAGGATCGTTCATCTTTACAATCATATAGACACAAAAACACTATATGATATCCTGAGCAACGAATTAGGGGATATCATTGGATTTTATACAGACCTTATTAAAGTCATTGAAAATTACAGAAGGTAAACATCGAAAGCTACGGCCGCATTTACTGCCTACCCTACCTCCATGCCACAGATAGGTTACATTCTGCCATCCACAAATGATTGTTGAATAGTGATTGTCAATTTTTAGGTGTGACTTTCCTCTGCTATTCATTTCCGCGCCTTTTTCGATCATCTGCAAACCCTTCCGATTGAATCTTGCCCGAATCATCGAACTCCAAATAGTACACAAAAGGCATTCGAATCCCTGGAAGCAGGAACCTCACATCCATGAATTCGACCCGGTGTCTCCCGTTGTTGGAATTCACAGACTTCACAACCGGAAAGCGAGCAAACCAGTAGTAAAATTTAACTCCGTCTGTCGTCAGGGCCTTGTCCACCCAGAGTGAATTATTAAGTTTTTGCCAGGAGTTATACTGAACCTGTCTTGGGGGCCAATAGAGACTCTTCAATTTTTTTAAGAAGGAGGGGGCATCGGAAAGAGGCCCGGGTGCTTCTTTCCTGAGAAGATCGACAAATCCCTGGTAGACTTTATCTTTGGTCTCTACATAATTGGCCCACCGAAAGGGAGAGAGGGGTTGAGGCATGGAAGCCACCTGAATGATCTCCTCCTTTAAGTTTTGGGCAAAGGCATTCGTTAGCTTGATCGCCTGATTGTGTTGGGTCAAACAAAAAAGGATATAGAGTGTAAGGCCTACCAGGGACCCACGGCAGATCCATTGGGATTTCCTTTCCCAGAAAAAACTGAGCAACAATGGGAGAAAAATGATTCCAGAGAAGATTAGGTCTACGATGAAGATGAGGTCCCAGGAAAAGCGATGCTCGAAGAAAGGTGAAAAAATCATCGTTCCATAAGAGGTGAGGAGATCGAGTATGACATGGCTGACCAGAACTAAAAAACAGATTTTATAAAAAGTCCAGAAGGAGGGCCGTTTTGATATTTTTACAAAAAGCCAACTGAAAAAAAGTGCATAAAAGGGGATCAATAACAGGGAATGGGTAAAGTCTCGATGATATTCGAGATAGAATTGACGGTTAAAGAGCCCAAGAACAAAATCAGTGTCAGGAAAAAATCCTACGGCCAGACCGGCAATCGTTCCCCAATTTCCAATTTTCTCATCATCAATCGCCCTGGCAATCACTGCGCCGGTGAGCGCATGAGTAATGCTATCCACAATTTCATCATAACCTGGAAAAGATCTTTAAGGCAAATTGGAAATACCCTTGTGATGGGTTAGAATTTAATTGAAAATAATTTCCCCTCCTCCTTTGACGGGGGAGGGTCAGGGTGGGGGTGAAAAGATCTGCCCCTCCCCTTCATCCCCTCCCGCCGAGGGAGGGGAAAGTTCTGTAAATAGGAGGTCAAAATGAATCACATCTTAAATTGGATACATACAACTCTTACCCGCAGGGGGTTCCTCGGTATGGTTGCTTTAGGATTTTATCATCTCGTTCTTAAAACCTATGGATGGGCAAACAATGCATACCTTCGGGTCAAGGAATTCCCAATTCGCTCTATAGAGGATACTCAGCGTGTCGATCTTAAGACATGGCGTCTTAAGATTGAAGGATTAGTTGAAAAGCCACTCTCCCTCCGCTTCGATGAAATCCAGGCCCTGCCCAAAAAGACTCAGGTAAGGAATTTCATATGTGTAGAAGGGTGGGGACTGGATGACCAAAGATGGGAGGGAGGTGGAGGTTCTTGAACCAGACACAATCATTGCTTATAAACTAAATGAGAAAGATCTTCCTCCAGAGAATGGCTTTCCACTTCGGCTGGTGATCCCCAGAATGTATGCCTACAAAGGCGTCAAATGGGTGGAGCGAATCGTCTTTACGGAAAAACAAGAGGTCGGATACTGGGAAAAATTTGGTTATCCCGTGGATGGTTCCATCCCGGGCCTCAAACACACATCCTAATCAAACTTCAATACAAATCATTTACCCCGTTAGAATGCCCCGCCATTTATGCCGGGGATGTTATAAATAGAAAGCATCAGTTCCTTGTAAAGGCGGGGGCAAAGCCCCACCTTTCTAACGGGGTTTAGATAAATCCCCTCTCCCCTGGGAGACCATGTCGTAATCATGATAGAGGGTGGATTCCGGCGGGACAGGCAGTCAGGCTCCTCAGCTTTAGAATGCGGTCGTTTAACGTTATAGGTAATCGGTCTTCTTAGAAATTGGATTCTTTTCATGGGCTTGGATCTCCGAAGCTGAGCGATGAGAGGTTTCCGCCCTAAAGCTTCGTCACCCGACCGCCTGTCCCGTGTTGCAACGGAAGTAGTTTCTTGTTGATTGCGACACAGTCTCTGGCGGGAGAAGGCAAGGGGGGAGTATCCCTGTTTTCCTCAGTGTTGAAATTCTTAAATGGTTAAGTCTAAGAATTTTTTTCTGACATTTGACCTTAAGTTAGGTTTTTCTTCGATTCTTAACCTCAGCCTCAACCTTAACCTTGTGTTTTCAGCTTTTCATATTGACTTTTCCTTCATGATTTGGTAATCTCCTATCAAAACAGAGGCCATGCATTAATACCCTTCAACCCCTTAACCATACACAGGGTGGACAAATGGTCTGGAAATACGCTGAGACCCCATTTCTAAAAAAGGAATGGGTTTTTTTGTCTCATTGACCAGTTCTCTCTCCCTCTCCCTGGACGGGAGAGGGGCGGGGTGAGGGTGAAGAGATTTCAATGGGTTACGAGAACACGACACGGACACGGTCACATTATTCTCCAAAAAAAGCATTGGCAGAACAGAGAAGATCAGATATGGTAAGAGTTAATATCGGCAAGGATGAGCCGGGAAGAATAGTGGTTTCCTTCCCTTATGATCCCATAATCGTTTCAAGAGTTAAGGCGATAGATGGCCGCAGATGGCATCCCGCTGAGAAACATTGGAGTTTCCCAAATAAGGAGGGCTTTCTTGAGAAGATTTTGGAGGTTTTTGGTCGTAAAAACGTCCGGATAGACTTTCTTCGAAGGGGACTATCCCAGATTTACCCATGTGAGCAACAAGGAATTGATGAAGATAGAAAACCCTTTAGATCAGATTATGCAGAAGGAAGGAGGTGGAAACCCATAGGGAGAACTAAATGACATTGTCATCTATCTCCCAAATTCTAAACAAAAGGCGACACTGTCATCTTTGCACGAGTTATGCGCTCATTGGTCACCAGAATAATAGGTTAAGAGAAAAGTATGGAAATAGAGGGAATTAGGGTTAAAATAGGCAGTGGAGAATATCACTTTTCTGATCATGGTGTGAAAAGAATGATCAAAAGGTCCATTGATCGAGTTGAGATTGAAGATACGGTATTAGTTGGAGAGATTATCGAAGAATATCCTTATGACAAGTATTCTCCAAGCTGTCTTATCTATGGGAGGACGAAATCTGGTCGGCATCTCCATGTTCAGCTCTCACTTCCTCCGACAGTTGTTATTATTTCGGCATATGACCCGGATGAGACCGAATGGATAGATTATAGAATTAGGAGGAAAAAGGAATGAAATGTGTTTTTTGTGGTGGTGAAACAAAGAAAATGTTGGTCACTTTCAGTTATGAAGAGGAAGATAGGTTTTTTCTTGTTGAACATGTCCCCGCTGAGGTCTGTGATCGATGTGGAGAGAAGACCTATTCTCCCGATGTTACTGATGAGTTATTGAAGTTTGCAAAAGACAAATTTAAGCCTGTCAAAACACTTGAAGTGCCTGTTTTTAATTTCGCTGAAAGTTTTTAATGTTGGTGACCAACGGCGCATAACACAGGCTAAAAGATTCATATCTAAATGCTATCGCACTTCTTTTGGCCCTGAACGTTAACCGACATCCATTGATAGGAGGTTGATATGAGTACAGCAAAAGAAGAAGTTCGGAAGATGCTTGACCACCTTCCAGATGACGCGTCATTCGAGGACATCCAGTACCACATCTATGTCCGAGAGAAGATCGAACGTGGACTAAAGGACATTCAGGAGGGCCGTGTTCTAAGCCAAGAAGAAGTTGAAGAAAGGATGTCCAAATGGCTCGGAAGGTAATGTGGACCGAATCCGCTTGGAGAGATCTCGAAGAAGTTGCGGATTATATTACTAAAGATTCTTCCCACTATGCGGCAGCATTTGTTCGTGAAGCACGGGATGCGGCACGGACATTGGCCTATCTTTCGGAGCGGGGCCGTACAGTCCCTGAGTTTAACGATCCGAGTATCCGAGAGCTTTTCGTGAGGAGTTATCGTCTCATCTATCAGGTAGCAGAGCAAGCTGTATATATTATCGGATTTATTCATGGCGCGCGTGATCTATGGGCACTTTGGGAACGAGAAAGACGATAACATTCTGAGGACGTCGGCAAGCACCGGTTAAAAGATTTACATCCAAATGCTATCACACTTCTTTTAGCCTTGAACGTTAGCCAAAATTACAACCCTTATGGTATAATGAAAAAAAAGGTGATAACCATGAAACTTGAAGAAGCAAAAACACTGTTTCAAGGAGAGTGGATTGCCTTTCGTAGCTCTGAGGAGAATGACAATCCAGAGGGAGAAGTAGTCCTACATAATAGGGACCGGCGAACATTTGACAGAGAACTCTTGAGAAAAGGATTGACTGATATCTATATCACTTTTGCAGGCCCACCAGTACCCGAAGGTTATGCAGTAATTTTTTAATTGGGGATTCTATGCGCCTCCCAGTTACTAAGGAGTCCATAATTGAGAAAACATGTTCTTCCGAAAATCTCCCCTAACCCCTCTTTTCCAAAGAGGGGAATTCCTCCCTTTTGTAAAGGGAGGAAAGGAGGGATTTAGTCCCCAGTGTCTACACAATTATGGACTGACTAATAATATTCCTTTAGTTGTGAAAAATGTTAAGATTATTGGCCCTATAGGCTTGGTAAGGATAGATATGATTCTTGATACTGGAGCTGCTTTTACAGCCCTTTCTTGGGCTGATCTCAAAGTACTCGGCTATGATCCAGCAGTTGTCTCTGAGCGCCAGGAAATTATTACAGCGAATGGTGTTATTGAGGTTCCTAAGTTACGGGTAGAACGTATAGCTGTTGGAGATTTAGAAGCCAGAGAGGTTGAAGTTATATGTCACGACATACCCAAATTGACTGGAATAAGGGGACTGCTTGGATTAAGCTTCCTGAAGCACTTTAGAACTGTTATCGATTATAAACAGGGTTATTTTGAATTCTCATGAGATTAGATCAATTTCTGCAATTTAGCCTTACATTCCTTAAAGATATTCGTTAAACCACTCAACACTGAGATCCATGGCACGTTGACGATGTCGGGGGTCAGTCAAACGATGGTCAGCTCCCTCGATGATTTGAATTTCTTTAGGAGAACCCAGACTATGGAATATCTCCCGGGCCTGATCGACTGGAACGAGTTCATCCTTCTCACCGTGAATGACCAGGCAGTTTGAGACCTTCGGTAAAAGAGGAGGGAGCCGATGCTTCGGGAGATCCTTAAAAAACGCCTCCGGGGGTAATGGTGTATCTTCATCCCTTCCTTTTGACTTAAGATCGTCCATGTGAAGGGGAGTGGCCCATATCACTAAAGCTCTAATCTCTTTATCCATGGAGGCTTTAATCAGAGAGAGAAACCCTCCGAGGCTCGACCCCAGTAACCCAATGCGATTTGCCAGAGCTGGATGGGATCGGACGAAATTGATCGCTTCTCCCAGATCGGCAACCTTTTTACTTACCGTATTGTCTTCCTCCGTGCCTTCACTCTCCCCGATTCCTCTGAAATCAAAGCGAAGCATGGCTACCCCCTCTTTCGAAAGCCGTTCTCCAAGAGCGATGTACTTTTCGCTATCCTTGCTTGAAAGTAGACCATGGGAAGCAACTACACAAGGGGGATTCTCTTTTTCAGGAAGATGGAGAATACCTGAAATTCTATGACCTTCGCTCTGAAAAAAAACCTTCTCTAACCTCATTTTAGAATCTCTCTCATTTCGTGTCCGTGTCAAATCCCCCTTCATCCCCCTCACCTTTATCCTCTCCCCTGAGGGAGAGGGGAAGTGTGGGGGGGGGTGCCTGCTTCTTTCATGGCATTCAGATACTCTTCTTTCAATCTCTCTTTTGGGATTCCATGATCGATGAAATCCCAGGGAAAGATCTCATCTAAATCTCTCCTTCGATAGACATAGAAGTCCGGGTTGATATTCATCTCTCGAAGTACCTGGCCCCAATTTCCCCCACGGCGATGGGTCGCCATCAATATCCTTCCCACCCGCCGATCCCCCCTCGATAGCAAGGTCTGAATATAAGCCCACTTAGGAAGATCATGAATCATCTCCATCCCCTTCTCCCCTTTGAGCCCTCTCTGAATCAACTTCAACTTCCTCTTTAATTCACCCACGTCTTCCAATGGAACCCACTGGAAAGGGGTGGCCGGTTTGGGAATAAAGGGATTGATGCTCAAAACGATCTTCCATCTCTCTTTCCGGCTGTTTCGATTTGAAAGGATTTGATGACGAACTTTTTTAGCAAGGAGGAGAATCGCTTTCACATCCTCATCATTCTCAGAGGGAAGACCGATCAGAAAATAGCATTTGATTTGGAAAAGACCGTTTTCAACCAAGTTATCGATAGCCTTTATAACCTCTTCTTCGGTATAACCTTTTCTCAATACTCTCCGAAGCCTTTCCGAACCAGCCTCCGGTGCAATGGCCACTGTTCGGCCTCCACCCTCTCTCAGACACTGGGCCAAGGAGTGAGTAACACCATCCACTCTCAAGGAAGCCAGTGCAATTCCACCTTGTTGGGAGAGGATGCTCTGACACAATGGGAGGAGATGGGGGTAGTCGGAGACCGCAGTCCCGGTGAGGCCAATCCGGCGTTCCTCAGTTAGGCCTTCCGTTGATAAAGATTCAAGAACGGAGAGACTTCGGTTTCGAAAGGGATGGTAGACGAAGCAGGCTGCACAAAAGCGACACCCTCTGGGGCAACCTCTGTTGACTTCCACCAAGGCCATCTTTTTGAACTCCGTATCCAAAGTAAAGAGAGAGGATCGCGTCGGAAATCGATCGATCTCATTGATCCACCTCCTTTTGACCCTTCTCGGGAATCCCTCTTCGGGTTCCATCGCTTCTATCTTTCCCTCATCGGTGTAGGTAACATGATAAAACTTTGGAACATAAATCCCCTCCACTCTGCCCGCCTTTCTCAAGAAATCATCCTTCTCTCCCCTCCGCTCTTTTGAAAAGGCATTGCGGCAGACTTCTAAGAATTCTCTGACCACCTCCTCTGCTTCACCGAGGATAAAGAGGTCAAAAAATTCACTGAGGGGCTCCGGATTTAAAAAGACTGCCACGCCTCCAGCGATCACCAGGGGATACCTTCTCCCACGAAGGCGGCTCTCCAAAGGAATTTGGGCTAAATCCAAGAGGGTAAGAATATTCAGAAAATCGTTCTCAAAGGAAATGGAGAAAGCTAAGATATCGAAGTCGGAAATGGGTTTTTGGGATTCTAACGAAAAAAGGGGGGTTTGGGTATGGTGATATTCTCGAAGATCTTCTGAATCAGGGAGGAAGGCCCTCTCACAGACAACATCGTCTTCTGAGTTCAGACATTGATAAACGGTCTGAAATCCCAAGTTGGACATTGCCACATGGTAGGAATTGGGATAGATGAGACATACGGTAATCTTCCCGCCCCATGGTTTATGAACAGTCCCTCTTTCTTTTTCAAGAACGCCTTTCGCCTTCTGAATGAGCTTCCAAGAAATCATTTTCGTAAGTGGTCAGTAGAATGGTGTTGGTCGAAGTATAACAAAAAAGTCCTTTTTTACCAATATTGGATCTCTCGGCCTTCTACAACCTACTACCCACCACTTACCACTCAGAAGGTGTGAAAAAATTGTATTTTATAACCGTAACATTTCAGACAAAGCTCAAAGTGTTCAGACAAGGGTTCGCCGATTATGAGGACGGCATATGGGTCTCCCTAATACGTAGAAGAAATG
>Ga0315276_10006440_pt1 | contig 10832 bp, 8 predicted proteins | sample YL17G05_0_MG_FD_204542 | JGI IMG/M metagenome (GOLD analysis project Ga0315276, IMG submission 204542) | Sediment microbial communities from Yellowstone Lake, YNP, Wyoming, USA - YL17G05_0 | ecosystem: Environmental > Aquatic > Freshwater > Lake > Sediment | place: USA: Wyoming | collected... | reverse complement strand
TCTCGGGCAACCCAATGTCTATGTTCCACTGACCCAGACCATGTGTGGCAACAAGGTCAGATACCTTATGGACGGATTTTCCACACAACGAAGCAGACAGTGGTTCACAGAAGATACCTTCTACGCGCTCCTTAGGCTTCGGGGCATCGAATCCAACGCACCAGAGAAGTATGCTGAAGCTTTTTATGGTCGGAAGATTGTTCTTGGTTAAGGTAATCGAAAGGGCGGGGGAGAGGCACATGAAATTCCGAGCAGTCGACTGGGTTGAGGTCAAAAGTAAAGAGGAGATTCTTAGGACGCTCGATAAGGAAGGCCAATTGGAAAGGATGCCTTTTATGCCGCAGATGTTTCAATACTGCGGTCGGACATTCAAGGTTTACAAGCGTGCCCACAAAACTTGCGATACGGTGTTTCCCATCAGAGGAAGGCGTGTTTCAGACTCGGTTCACCTAGATCTTCGGTGCAATGGGGAGGCATATGGAGGTTGTCAGGCCGCGTGTCTAATTTTCTGGAAGACAGATTGGCTGAAGCCGGCCAGCAAAAATGGAACGCCTATAGTTCTTTCTTCTCGCAGTGAACCCCTACGAACTGAACCACCTGTCATTAGTGCCTCATGTACAGAGGCAGATGTTTACGCGGGCACAATTACCGGAGATCCGAAAGCCACCGGTGGGCCTCAATATGTCTGCCAAGCAACCCAATTGCCCTATTTCACCACTACGCTACACTGGTGGGACATTAGGCAATATTTGGAGGATTACACGTCTGGAAACGTTACGATGGGACGACTCTACCGGGGTCTTCTCTATGCAGGGTATAATAATTTAATTAATGCTGGAATTAGGTTAGGTCGCCCGCTTCGTTGGCTTTATGACAGATTCCAATCTCTCTGGGGCGGCATTCCCTACCCAGGAAGGTCGGGAACCATCCAGGTCGATCAAGCCACTCCGACGTGCATGCTAAATCTCCAGGCGGGGGAACTTGTCCATGTGAAATCGCATAAGGAGATACTGGCGACTCTGAATACCAATAATAAGAACAGGGGCCTCTACTTCGATGTTGAACTGGTGCCATATTGTGGAGGCACGTACCGAGTTAAAGACAGGCTGCTAAAGTATCTCGACGAGAAGACTGGCAAGCTGGTGACATTAAAAACTCCAGCTATCATCTTGGAAGGCGTTTCGTGCCAGTCACGTTATAGCCATTGCCGGATGTTTTGTCCGAGAAGCATCTACTCCTGGTGGCGTGAAATCTGGCTCGAGAGATTGCCTGTAGATTCTCAGCGGACTGCGGGATCGCATGGCAATGGCCCGTCGAGAGGCCCTAATGGCTAGGTGTACCGGCAAATAGTCCATGACAATGTCCTTGTCGCGTAGTGCTCCATATCTGTTGTTCGTCTTGCTCGCCTGCTTTTACTCGAGTTGCTCGAATCCATCTCCCGATGCTTCCGGGAAAGTGCAAGTCACTGTTCTTCCGGAAATGGCATTCCTCCAATCAGCCGACTTGATCGATGTATTTGATTTTCTAGAGGTTCAGATAAATGTCGCAAGGCCTACAGCAAAAAATCCGTTTACGGAAGTTTTTGTCACTGGAAAGATCGAGAAGAATGAACATACCGGAATATTTGCCGTTGAGGGGTTCTGTGATTCACCCGATGGCACCATATTTCGTGTTCGCTTTATGCCGATAGAACCTGGGGAATATGGATACACAGTTACATACTGGCAGAATAATCTGCAACGTGTGTATTCTGGCAAGTTTAAGGCAGTTAATGGCAGGCGTCGTGGGATGATAGACGTCGATTCTGAGTACCCGTGGCATTTTATCTGGAAGGGGACGGGTGAACACTACTTCCTAAATGGGACAACAGCTTTTATGCTGATGGGCTGGGATGATGAGAAGGTAATCAGAGAGAGTATCGATAGACTACACTTACATAAAGTCAATCGCATTCGGGTCATGCTCCATGGGCGGATTGAGGATTTCGTGACCGAACCAATCAAGCCCGGCAGAGAGTTCCACGCTACCGTTAATCCATGGGTTGCAAAATATCCTGATAGCATTTCAAACCCAGGATTTGATTTTGCGCGATTTAATTGCCTCTACTGGCAGAAATTTGAAAGGATGTTAATGTATGCTCGCGAAAAAGACATGATCATTTCAGTCGTGTTTGAGTGGAACGTCACAACAATACACCCTGCAGCTGGGTCACAAGATGAGCGTCGATACATACGCTATGCGGTGGCAAGACTTGGGACTTATTCGAACATAACTTGGGATCTAGGCGATGACCTTGACGGGTTTCGTGATGACGTATGGACACATGAAACCGGAACCTTTCTGCACGATCTAGATCCCTACCACCACCTGGCCACAAGTCATCCCATGTCTAATAACCATCAGGATAGGAGTTCGTCCTGGTTCGGGATGACCAGCTTCCAAGAGTGGAAGAGACCACTTCATGAGTGGATGTTGGAACAGCGTAGGCTCCAGGTAGCGACGGGAAGGATTATTCCACAAGTGAATGAGGAGTATGGGTACGAAGATCATTACCCTAAATGGGCTCCGTACAAGTTCCCATCCGCCTCATCTGAGGCAAACCGGCGTGCAGCTTGGGAAATAGCAATGGCTGGAGGCTATCAGACTACGGGAGAAACCGCTAAACGAGGCACTGGCGTTGCGCCGGACTCTGGTGGTGGATGGATAAACGGCCGCGGCGATGACACGATGGTGATGCTTAAAGGTTATGCCCATATGGTGGATTTTTTCACCGGATTCGAGTGGTGGAAACTTGATCCCCACGACGAGCTCGTCAATAGAGGATCATTCTGTCTAACTGATCTGGACAGGCGTTATGTCATCTATCTCCCCCACGGAGGAAATGTGACCGTGAAACTAAAAGATGGTCGTTATGAAGCGAAGTGGTTTAATCCTAGAATGGGGGAATACTCAACCTCTTCTGTTGCAGAGGGTCCTATGTGGGCGTCGCCTCCATCACCAGACCGAGATGATTGGGTGGTTCTGATCAGTCGGTCGCAATAAGAACGCTAACAAAACTCTGGGTTTGGAAAAGCTGGATACAGGGATAGCTCTAGGATTACGGAGCACAATGAAAACTTCTGCGGTACATATCCCCCCTCCCCCTCAAGAGATTTAGCCTGTTTACATAGTACAGAGGTCAGACCAGCATGCCAGACGTCATCCACAGTAATGGGAACGACAAGCTCCCTCGGATTTTGATCATTAGTCCTGTATTTGCTCCAAATGCTGACTCTGAGGCTTTTTGTGGCGGGAAAGTGGTACTTGGGTTACTGAAAAGAAACTGTCAAGTCGCTGTGATGACTCTATTAAAAGATAGTAGAGATGAGTCTGAGTGTTGGGACCTACTCAAAAGTTGCACGTATCAAGTGTCACCTAAGACGAGCAAGCTGAGTGCAGTAGGCAGCGCACTGAGTTACAAGACAATTGGATATCCTAGATGGATTTCTTCTGTGATAGAAAAATCCCAATTGCTACATGCGACTAATAAATTTGACGTTGTGTACTCACGTTCTTTGCCAATGGTAGCGCACATAGCAGGTTTTTGGGTTTCTAGATACTTAAGAATTCCATGGATTGCAAACATAAATGATCCTTGGGATTGGCACCTGTTCCCTCATTTTAAAAAGAAGAAAGAGTGGCTTGATGACAGCATTTCAAATTATTGGTTTCGGCGTACCATTTTGAATGCAGATCTCATAACGTATCCCTCTAATAGACTCTGGAAATTTCATGAGAAGATTTCAGGAATCCCGCATCGGGCGGAGGTGTTGGCTCATATAGGGCATGGCAAACGAGGGCAGCCTGATCCTGGAATATTCACCATCGTTCATGCGGGGGGGCTTGGTTTAGAAACAAGCCTTAGGCGCTCTCCGCATCCATTTCTGCAGGCCCTTAAGACTGTTCATAATAGGATTCCTGATACAAATAAGAAGCTTCGAGTTTTCTTTATTGGTCCCGAAGAGACCGGTATGCGGAGCTTAGTGAAAGACTATGGATTGGATCAGATTGTCAAATGTACCGGGAGAGTGTCTTACCAAGAAAGCTTAAGGTACATTGCGATGGCCCACGTGTGTCTACTTCTTGAGATGGAAATGGAAGAGGGGATCTACCTTCCTTCAAAACTTGCAGATTATGTTGCCTCAAATAAGCCCGTAATAGCTGTGAGTCCCAGAAACGGAGTTGTAAGCGATTTATCTCGAAGTGGTGGGATTTGTCGCGTTGACAGTAGCGATCCAAAGGCTATCAGCGACGCCATTTTTAATCATTACACCGCGTTCAAAAACAGAGAGCTTAAAAACTATGCTCCCTCGACAGAACTAAAAATGAAATTTGATGAGGAAAACATTGTCGGGAAGTTTTTAGATTTGGCCACTCAACTCACTAAGTCAATGCAAGTAGCTATTAGACAGCGGTAAGACGCGATCCGGTGGAATGTCTAGGGTAGGAATTCGGCGTTGGAGAACGATGTGTGCCGAAGTGAACTTGAGTGTGAACGATGGACGTCGCTTGCCGTGAACGACCTCGAATAAATCGAGCAAAGTCCAACCAGTCTGGATCGGGCCTTTGAATTAAGATGAAAATATCCATAATCTTTGGAACACGCCCGGAAGCTATAAAGCTAGCCCCAGTTATTTTGAGGCTAAAAATGGAAAAGGCAGTAGTGACTAATGTTTGTGTGACTGCTCAACACCGGGAAATGTTGGACCAAGTTCTGGATGTGTTTGAAATCATTCCTGACGCGGACTTGGGAATCATGCGACCTAACCAAAGCCTCGCGTATTTAACAGCCAGGGCGGTCGAAGCAATTGATGACTATCTGCATGAAGAGAAGCCGGACATGGTTCTAGTCCAGGGTGATACCACGACAACTTTCAGCGCCTCTCTAGCTGCTTTTTATAACAACATAGCCATCGGTCATGTTGAGGCCGGCTTGCGGACAGGTAACTTACATTCGCCATGGCCTGAAGAGGTCAATCGCATACTCACCTCTCGCCTTGCGAATCTGCATTTCGCTCCTACCGAACGCAATAGTAAAAATTTAGTTGATGAGGGAGTCGATCCTGGAAACATCGTTGTTACCGGCAATACAGGCATTGATGCCCTTTTCCTCGCTCTCGAAAGAGTCAAAGCTAATCCACCTTCCATTCAGGGCGTTAACTCTTCTCTGTTGAATCGGGATATTCATGTCCCTGTTGTTCTAATTACAGGTCACCGTCGGGAGAATCTGGGGGAGGGATTTACCTCGATCTGTAAGGCAATCAGCGCATTGGCAGAGCAATTCCCGGAAACCCAATTTATCTATCCTGTCCATTTGAATCCAAATGTGAGATCTGTAGTTGTCAGAATGCTCGGGACAGGCAGCGACAGAAACGCAATGACTGATAATGTTCACTTGATTGACCCACTTCCTTATTTATCCTTCGTGGCTTTGATGAATCGAGCGACCCTCATTTTGACCGACTCCGGTGGGATACAGGAGGAAGCTCCAAGTTTAGGTAAGCCGGTTCTTGTGATGCGTGACACAACAGAACGTCCTGAAGCCGTCGTGGCCGGGACAGTCAAAATCATCGGTACGAATGCAGAAGATATTATTCGGGAGACAGCACGACTCCTTACCAATGAGAATGAATATTGCGCAATGTCGAAAGCGCATAACCCGTATGGAGATGGAAAAGCGACGGAGAGAATCCTGGAAGTTATATTGGAAAGAATCAAGAGTGGTTTATCGTTACGTTAAGTGGGTATGTGATCACATATTGCCACGATTTGCTCGCCAGTATGTGGGTCGTATTGAGCAATCCCCGTTAGCCTCTCGTTTTGCACATGGCGCTTTTTGGTCTGTTGCTGGCGCGACAGTCGCGCGCCTTTTAGGTCTCGCCTCGTCAATTATCATCGCCAGATATCTGGGCAAAGAAGAATTTGGAGCCCTAGGCATTTTATATAGCACGATTGCTATGTACCAATTGTTTGCCGGATTTGGGTTAGGAATGACTGGGCTCAAATATGTAGCTGAATATAAAAAGAAAAATCCTGTTAAGGCCGGTCGAATTATCGCCCTTTCCTATATTATTGCTGTCTCCACTGGTGTGGTCGTAGCGGCTCTTTTGGCCATATTTGCAGAACCGATTGCGTCTAGAACTCTCAATGCACCGCATTTAGCGAATCTGCTTCGGATTAGCGCGCTTACCATTCTGGCCGGGGCGTTTAATGGTGCCCAAACAGGTGCTCTAGCAGGTTTTGAAGCATTTAAGAGCCTAGCTCGCATTAGTCTACTAATAGGTATTGTGACTGTCCCCATTACGATAGGAGGGGTCTACTTTGCAGGCACAGAGGGAGTGATTTGGGGCATGGTCGTTACCATGGTATTAAATGCAGTTTTTAACAATATCTCGTTGCAAAGAGAAATGAAACGTCATGGAATATCGTGTACTTATTCGGAATGTTTCAAAGAGGTTAAAGTATTATGGGATTTTAGCCTGCCTTCTTTGATCGAAAGCATGATGGTCGTTCCGGTTAATTGGGCTTGTTCAGCGCTACTGGTTAATCAGGAGGGCGGGTATGCGGAAATGGGGGTGTTTAGCGCTGCAAATCAGTGGTTCGGGGCATTACTATTCTTGCCTTCGAGTGTGGGTCAAACTGTGCTGCCACTCCTGTCTGAAAAGTTTGGTCTTTCCGACACGAAAAGTTCGGTTAAAATCTTATCCTTTTCTATGATGATCAATGCGCTGTTACTTATTCCAGCTGTAACAGCACTTTGCCTATTGAGTCCGCTCATTATGGCTTCATACGGTGATGGTTTCCGGGAGAGCTGGGACACATTAGTTGTGGTCGCCATCACCGCTGTGCTAGTGGGAATTCAAATCCCAGTTGGTCACGTACTCGTATCCTCTGGCAAAATGTGGCTTGGGTTTTTCATGAATTTTGGATGGGCAATAGTATTTTTGATTTCTACGATATTACTTGTTCGTTGGGGTGCCATGGGTTTAGCTTCGGCAAGGTTAGCCGCTTACTGCTTTCACGGTGTGTGGACGTTTGGCTGGGTCTATTATTTCATCAAAAAGGGGTAAAAAGTGCTTGAGGCAAAATCTCATGTTTTTGACTATAGCGGTCTGGCGAGGATTTCGGATCTTGGCACGGCTGACTCAAAACGTTTATTTGCTTTTCTAAAAGAGGAGCAGGATGATTTTACGTCGAAAGAAGCAGAGTTTAGGAGCGCTGAGTATATGTGGCCACGAACTCCTCTCTATTCTTGGAGTCGAGTATGGGAATATCCATATGTTTATTACCAGATAAAAAGGTGGCATGAAACAGTTGGCCAGGTCCAAGCAAGTCGTGTGCTTGATTTTGGCAGCGGCGTTACATTTTTCCCTTTTGCAGTGGCGAAATTGGGTATTAGTGTAACCTGTGCCGACAATGATACCATCTGTGAAAAGGACTTAAGTCGGGCTGTATCCGTGGTCCCTCATCAGCCTGGCAAGATAGACTTTCGCTTGTGTAACGGCTCTAAGCTTCCATTTGATGACAATGAGATGGATGGAGTCTACAGCGTCAGTGTATTAGAGCATATCCTCCAGTTTGAGGACACTCTTGACGACATTGTGAGAGTCTTGCGTCCAGGGGGATTGCTTGTTCTGACAGTGGATTTAGACTTGCGTGGCGATTCGGAAATTGGGATCATTCCTCATATGAAATTGACCGAAATTCTTTCCTCTCATTTCGATTACTTGTCTCCTCTCAACATAACGCATCCTCTTGACATTCTTCATTCTGCATCAGGCCCGTATGGGTTCAGCTCTCCTGATAGATTCAGCTTGGCATGGTTCAATTTTAAGCAGCATGTAGTGAAACCGATTCTTGGGGAAAAGGAACGATCACTACACCCTTTTTCTCTTGGGTGTCAGGCTTTTGCCATGACAAAGAAAGCCTAGGATTCTCTCCAATATGAAACGCGCATGCCTAGGTAGAACTCCACTAATATCCGTGGCAGAATAAATGTTTGATATACTGGGTCCAGTATATATGCGCTCGCTCCGGTGATGCCTTGCTAGATATAATCTGTTGGTCCATGTAGAGTATTTTAGTTAAGAAATTAATATGCTATCAAAATGATCAGCCCGGCCAGGTCTAGAATATGTTTGTTAACGGAGCGTGGCTTTGCGCGCCATGTTTTTCGGGCCGGCTCCTATGAATGCCAAGATGTGCTGGTTGAAATTGATGACGTTGATCTGATTAGCCTGCAGCCTAGTAAGGCCTATGAATTAAAACAGCGTTATCACGACAAACTCATTTGGCATGATTTTACCGGCCTAGCATGCCGGGCGAATATCGCTTTCCAACCAGTAAGATTGGCTAAGGACTACGAATTATTTATTGCCCATTTCCCATATATCAAGGACCTTAGCCACATTGCGGCTGTTCGAGGCTGGAAAGATCGCTGCGAGCATAGTGTCTGCTGGATCGATGAGTTTTGGGCGCGTGACGTCCATAAGTATAAGACCTGGCTGAGAGTCTTGAGAGAATTTGAGCACATAATATTTGGGATCAGTGAGACGGCGGAGGTGGTAAGTGATCTACTGGGAAGAAAGTGTCATTTTGTTCCTGGCGCAGTGGATGCCTTTAGATTTAGTCCATTTCCCAATCCTCCGAATCGTGTCATAGATATCCTCAGTATTGGCCGTCGCCTTGAGGGGCTCCACCAGGCCTTGGTTAAGGAGGTTCTGGAGCAGAAAATATTTTATGTGCATGATACTTTTCATGTGAGTGACGCACAGACCTTTGATTACCGGCAACACCGGGAGATGTATGCGAACATGATTAAACGGAGCCGGTTTGCTCTAGTTGCGCCAGTCAAAATGGGTAGCCCCGGCGAAATCAAGGGGCAGGTTGCTGTGGGGTGGCGATATTATGAAGCCGCGGCAGCTGGGGCTATCATGCTCGGGCAAGTCCCTGATTGTGATACATTTTGGACAATGTTTGATTGGCCCGATGCCGTCATTAAAATTCGGCCCGATGGATCGGATGTCGCAGAGAAGATTTCAAGTCTTTTTGCCCAACCTGAAAGACTCCTTGAAATGAGTCATAGGAATGCAAGCGAAGCGCTTCTACGGCATGATTGGGCTTATAGATGGAGGCAGGTCCTTAGCATCTCTGGGGTGAATCCCGGACCCGGAATGGTTGCCCGAGAAAACAGATTAAGGCAATTATCGGGAAGAGTTTTGACTAGCGATGTAATACATAACTGAGAAGTTGACCTACCTGGGTTGGGTCCTTCTCAAGTCGAGGGGGTAGCCAAAGTCAGTCAATTTCAACGGCTTCACGAGCGTGGTAGAGGTGTGGTGATTCCAATACTTCGATCGGAATGGTACGGGAGGGCGTAAAATGACCGCCCTTGTTTCCATACTCATACCAGCATACAACGCAGAGCGCTGGATTGGGGAAACTATGAGGTCAGCCCTGGACCAAACATGGTCTCATAAGGAAATAATAGTTGTCGACGATGGGTCTCGTGATAATACCCTTGTAGTAGCAAAAAGATATGAGTCCAAGCACGTGAAAGTGCTGTCGCAAGACAATGAGGGGGCCAGTGCTACTAGAAATCGTGCGCTTGAGCATGCTCAGGGAGATTACATTCAGTGGCTGGATGCGGACGATCTTCTGGCACAAGACAAAATCTCAGAGCAACTAAAAGAAAGTGAGTGTTGCCAATCCTCACGGGTATTGCTGACATCAGCCTTAGGAAGATTCTTCTTCCGTCCACATAGAGCGAAGATTATTCCGAACCCACTTTGGCGTGATCTCCTGCCAGTTGAATGGCTCTTAATCAAGTTTAATGAAAATGTGTGGATGAATCCCGCGGCATTTCTTGTAAGTCGGAGGCTAAGTGATTTGGCCGGTTCTTGGAATGTTCACTTGTCTTTGGATGATGACGGTGAATATTTTTCCAGAGTTGTTGCCGCTAGGAGCCTGTCCGACATTAGGAAACACGGAAATTTCGGCGCACGCATTTGGCTCAGGATCAACGATCTCGACTCAGCCACAATGAACTGATCCCCCAAATCGGTCATTTTTAGCAATGTCGGATAGGCTCCTAGTGAACTAGTGTGTTTTAAGAGAGACACAAGAAGCTTCTACAGAGTTGGAAACTAAGGGAGCCTTAGTCGGAGTGGAGATAAAGTCAAATCTGGTGTATGCCTTACTTGAAGCATAGCTTTTCAGGCGGCGAGGTTCTGTTGTTCAGGCGGATTGTCTTGCGCCTGTATTCCATCCTTGAACGTCACTCCGCTCAGCAATACGCCGATCTTGTAGGCGCCGCGAATTCTGTTCCATGACTTTTCTGCTTCTTCAATCAGCTTGAACGCCAGCCCAAGGAACGTCGGGCGCGACACGCAATTACGCGTGCGTGTGGTGCGATGCGTACCGTCGCGAAGGTCGATTCGATAGGATTGGTCGTGCGCACATGCTGCCAGCGCTCGGCCGGAAAATCGTCAAACGCTAACAGGCTGTCGCGGTCCTTCTCCAGCTTCTCGACGGCCTTGGGATACTTAGCCTGATACTGTGATACGAATTGTCCGAATGCGCGCTGCGCATCGACCCGCGTGGCGGCCATCCAGATCGCGTGCAACCCGGCCTTGGCTTTGGCTTGTTGCGACGCGGGCAACGCATGCAACACATTGCCCATCTTGTGAAACCAGCAGCGCTGCGCGCCGGTCGTCGGGAATACTTCTTCCAATGCGGCCCAAAAGCCCATCGCGCCATCACCCGTGGCCAGCAATGGCCCCGCCTGCAAGCCC
>Ga0315276_10006438_pt1 | contig 10832 bp, 13 predicted proteins | sample YL17G05_0_MG_FD_204542 | JGI IMG/M metagenome (GOLD analysis project Ga0315276, IMG submission 204542) | Sediment microbial communities from Yellowstone Lake, YNP, Wyoming, USA - YL17G05_0 | ecosystem: Environmental > Aquatic > Freshwater > Lake > Sediment | place: USA: Wyoming | collected... | reverse complement strand
ACAAACAGAATTCTAAAGGCAATGGACAACGAGAATGTGGATATTCTCGCTCATCCAACTGGGAGGCTGATTAATGCAAGGGAGCCCTATGAAGTTGACTTGCAGAAGATATTCAAGAAGGCAGCTGAAAAAAATATCTATCTTGAAATTGATGCCCTGCCTCAAAGGCTTGATTTAAAGGATGTTCACATTAAAGCCGCAAAGGAATTTGGAGTTAAATTCGTTATTGATACAGATACGCATAGCCTGGAAACCTTGAAATATATGAGCCTGGGAATAGCCACTGCAAGAAGGGGCTGGTGCGAGAAAAAGGATATTGTGAACACGTGTTCTGGAAAAGAGCTAGGAAAGTTTTTTAAGAAGATTAGATGATGTATGCACGGTGGGTGCCTTCTAAAGCGCCGACCGATGCTGTGTTTGGCAATCTGCCTATTTGAAATTTGATTGGCGCAACAACCTCAGATTCATCTTCCGTAGCATATACCTTTCCGTCATGGCAGCCGAAGTGACCTTTTCGTATATGATGATCACCCAGCACATGCTGGAAATTGACACTCATGTCAGCCATAACTCCATTCTTTGCGATTACTTCGGTAAAATACCTTGCGCCGCAGAAAATCTGTTCTTCACCCTCACTAGGATTTCCATAAGTATATTCTTCTCTCTTGGAAGGGTCAATTGGGAAATGAAGAATCGCTGTCATTGAAATTCCCCGTCCATCGCGCCTCAATTCCACTGGCTTTGGCTTATAATGCCCTAACCTGCTCAATAAGTCATGAGCTGCTACTTCTTTGCGAGACATAGAATCAGCAGCAGAATTGGCGACTATATTATCTAAACCCTCTCCCATAACCATACTTAAGTATACGTTTTTGCATATCCTTATATTTAAATTTTTTTATTTTAGAAAATGGGCTCGCCCAGGTTCGAACTGGGGACCTCCGCCGTGTGAGAGCGGCGTCATAACCACTAGACCACGAGCCCTGATTATGTTCTTACACCGAGGTTCTGGTCTGCCTTTGAAACCAAGGAATCGCCAATGCCCTGCCCCACAGTGTAAGACTGCCTTGAAAGGGTTTCTGTCAAAACATCTATGAGTGTTCTCTTTTTCTTGTAATCAACAATCTGGACATCTGTCAAATTTGCCTTTTGCTTTATCGCTTCCTCTGCTTCGTCTTCTCCGCCAAGCACATCAACCAACCCCAGTTGTTTTGCCCGAATGCCTGTGTAAATCATTCCTGTCGCTATTCCTTTCATCTGCTCTTCGCTCATGTTTCTATTAGCAGCAACTTCTTTAACGAAATAATCATAAACCACGTCTATTTGTTCCTGCAATAATTGGCGCTCTTCGTCTGTAAGGTTTCTGAAAGGGGTTCCTATGTCCTTATATTCTCCTCCCACAATGCGCTCATACCCTACGCCATATTTATTCATCAATCCTGAAAATTCCAGATATGAAGATAGAACACCTATGCTGCCTGTGATTGAAATGGGGTCTGCAACTATGACATCTGTTGCTGACGCTACCCAATATGCTCCTGATGCTCCCGTATCCTTTATTAATGCGACACTTGGCTTTTTTGATTTCTTAATTGCCTTTACTATGTCCTCTGATGCAACCGCAGCGCCCCCTGGAGAGTTTATCTCAATAAGCAGTGCCTTTATCTCCTTGTTTTCATCTGCTTTTTTTATCAAATCAACAATATCCTGAGACGATGCCCCGCTGCTGCCGAAAATAGAGCTTGAGCCGTCCGGAAGTATCTCGCCTGTCACATAAATTCTGGCAACATTTCCAGACAAAGACAATGGCTCGCTTGGAACAAAAAGAGAGCCCAAAACCAATGCAAAAAAAAGGCTGAAAAGAGCCAAAATTACCAAAACACCTATTGCAAAAATCCAATTTTTACCCTGCCCTTCGTTTTTCATAAAATCATCCCCTGTATTCCGCTAATACCTTTGTTCTTGAAATCATTTCTGACAAGCGCTGCTGCTTTTTTGAAAATACGCTGATTATCGGATCAACTATCCACAATAATAAAAAAGGCGTGATTGGAATAATTATAAGATGCCTTAGCAAACACTGCCAGAATCCTGGGCTTGTTAATTTTGATATGCTTTTATCCCCTAAATCCTGAACTACCCACAAGCCCAGCAATTTCTTTCCAATGGTCTGCCCCAAAGCCCATTCAAGAATTGTAAAATAAATTAGCGCTAGAAATGCTATTAGAAAAGTAACGACATAGAGAGAATAGCTAACTCCTGGATTCAGCATAATGTAGTTATATGCCTCTCTATAAGACTGGCTTTGGGGAACAAGCTGGGCAAGGATATTCCTGAAAGGGGTTGCCACAACCAGATTTATTATGCTCAAATCAATTAAAAAAGCCAGAAATCTTTTCCATATTGGCGGCTTTGCAAAGAAAATTCTTTCCTTGGGCAGGTTTAATCTCATAAAATTAGGATATGCCAAATGTTTAAAAAATTTTCTTATATAAGAATCATTCTCCTTTTGTAAGGAATATCTTCAACAAACTATAAAAACTTGATTAGATTACCCTCCTTAATTGTTCTAGCTAAAATGGGAGATTTAGAAGAAACTGTATCAGAGGAATCTAGTGGGCTGGGTTTGAAAGGCAAGATAGGTGCTGCTATACTTGCTACAACTATTGCGCTTAGCTCTATGACTATGAATAGTGATAATCCTGTTCCTGAAGCAAAGCCGAGAAGAGAAATTTACGACAAAAATGGCGATGTGCTGTCTATTCTTCCGGATGAGCAGCCTGATTATGACGGGGCTTTGTCAAGCGGGGATGTTTCTGAGCTTTTTAGTGAATATGATCCGCAGAAGCCGAAAGGCGAGGATCTATTTAGCTACTATGCAAATTCAACTGAAGGCCTTGAGTCAATTGAAATGCCTAGAAAAGATTATATTGCGCTGGCAGCTCCTGATACCCTTCAATATATTGATCCAATATTAAATTCGCCCACGCCTGTAGCTGTTCCGGCAAATCCATATACAGCTGAAGATGAAGATTTGCTGGCAAGGCTAATATGCGCTGAAGCAAGAGGCGATACTGTAATTGGAATGCAGGCAGTCGGCCGAGTTGTTGTCCTGAGAATGAAGGATTATGGGCAGACTCTTGAAGAGGTCATATTTGCCCCAGGGCAGTTCACCCCGGCAAAATACCTAAGTTCTGTATCTGCCAGTCCTGATTGCATTCAGGCTTCCCATGATGTCTTGTTTAACGGAGCTGACCCGTTTGATGGCAGCGTGTCTTATCATTTCAGCGCAGGTAATGGCTGTCCGGGTAACGAGGTATTGGTCGCGGAGAATGTTTTCTGTCCTTAATAAGAGAGTCTGTAGGTAATTTTAATTTTTTAATCCCGCTCAGTCGCCGCGGGGGCTTATCTTGCAGCATATCATTGCAGCAATAGGCCTCGCCGATTGAGAGTAAATATTATTTGCAATTTTACAATTTTTATTCCAAAAATTTATAAATCAACATAGTTTTTATCTTCTACATGGGATTAAAAAAGCTGCAGGAGGAACGTGCACAGGAATACCAGGAGGACATTTCTAGAGTAAAATTGCCAAGGGGTAGGCAAACCTTTGGGATTGTTGAGCAGAGATTAGGAGGCACAAGAATGAGAGTCAGGTGCCTTGACAACAAAACTAGAATCTGCAGGATTCCCGGAAGATACAAGAGAAGGCTCTGGATAAGGGAAGGCGACACTGTTCTTGTAGAGCCCTGGGAATTGTCAGGCGATGAAAAGGGGGATTTAATCTTCAAATACAAGAAAAGCCAGATTCAGTGGCTGAAGTCAAAGGGGTATCTTAAAGAACTTGAGGACTTTGAAGAATTCTAGCCATGCTCTATTCTTTTTAAGAATGCAGTATACGCCATCATGTCCACTCCTTCACCAGAGCCCGTAAAATAAAAATCCAATGCAAGCGACTGGCAATATGAATTTCCCACCCTTCTAAGGCCATCAAGGAGGGTGAAAATGCCTCCAGTACCCGACGCGATTGTCATAAAAGCAGGGTCAGTGTGCTTCAAAACCATTGCCAATGAAATCGCAGCAACTCCAGCAACAAACTCTGAACCGCTAAGAATTTTATTTGCCAAGTTTTGCTCAGATGCATAAATTCTCCCATCGCAAGGCAAATCATTTAGGAAAAAATAAACCATGTCAGAAGCTGGTGTTACAGGACGAACTTCAAAATGCCTGCTGTCATTTGAAGTACGAACAAGGCCCCTCAATTCGTCAAGCGAGCTTATGCTATAATCATGCCCGATTTGCCCTTCTGTTAAAATTGCCTCTAGGCGACAAATCGTAATTCCTGCTGGAGCATTGCCACCAACAAGCGCAAGGACATTCTGCAAATCCTCTGCTCTCGGCTCCCTTCCAAAAAACTGACCCAACCCTTTTCCGGAATAAGAAAATGTGAAAGAATCTGTAGGATTATTGTCTTTGGTTATTAGTGCCCCTAAATGTGAGTCTGTTGTCATTTCCAAATAGAAAAACGCAAGCTATTTATATTTTTTCTTCTTTTTCTTAAAAAGTTCTTCTTTAAAAGAATAAATAAGAATTCCAACAACTCCCAAACTAATAAAAGTGTCCGCTAAGTTGAACACAGGCCAAATCCTGAAATCTAGAAAATCAACTACGCCTCCATAAAACATTCTATCAAGAATGTTGCCTATCGCTCCCCCTAAAATAAATCCTAACGAGATTAGAACAAGATTGTTTTTGGGAAATTGGCTAAATGAATAGATGAGAAAACCTATTACAACAACAGAGAGCCAGAAGAACATGGCATTGTTTCCTGAAAAAAAGCTGAACGCCCCGCCAGTGTTTTTTGTAAGTGTTAAATGAAAGATGTTTTTAATTACCGGAACAGATTCATCTATTGTGAATTTCGTTATGAAAAAATACTTTGAAATCTGGTCTAGAAATATTACCAAAAATGCAACAATAATCGCAAGAAAATACGCTGATTTTTTCATATTACCAGGTTCTTCTTCTGCCCTCTTCAAAATAGCGCTCCATTGAAGCAAGGCGCTGGTTCATTGAATCAATTGTTGCTTTGAGAACATCAAGCTTTGCGGAAATCAGCTCCAAGTCTCGGCTTGTTGAGGACATGCCCTGCTGCTGGTATGTCTGCTGGCTCTGGAATGATTCGGGAGCACCATATTGCTGCTGGCCATATCCCTGAGGCTGTTGCGGGGCTCCGTAGAAATCTGTCGGCTGCTGTTCTGGCATGCCAGTGCCCATTCCCAAGTCAGGGACTTCAAGGGCAAGGTTATCCTTCTTCTTCCGGAATGGAAGATTGTCAAGCAGCCCCATCACTTCACCTCTTTTTTTACGCTCTCGTTATTGTTGATTGTTTCTTTGACAAAAAAATCCAATATCGGGATAGACGATATTTTCATCGCCTTGAAAGCAATTGTTTCAGGGTAAATATAAATATTGCCTTTTTGATATTGTTGGAGTATAATCAGAGGTCTTTGGAAGATGTAGGTGAAAACATTACGGAACAAGCCGGCTTTTATCTCTTCATTAGTTACTTGAGATGGAATATCTCCAGGATTTAATTCTATAAGACTTGCATAATCTGTTCTTGGCTTGTCAGATTTCAGAACACCCAAAATATTGCCCATTGTAACTTTCTTCCCTTCGATTGCAAACTGCGCCTCACTCAGGTTTTGCAGAACTTCAGTTTTTATTATGAAAAGCTTATAATTGGACCCCAGCAATGTTTTATAATCTTTTTTCTGCAATAATGCAGTAGCTTCTGACAACTGCTGGGCTGACAAAGGTGTTACAACATCAGTTGCTGTAAAGCCGGAAGTTACTGTGTTATTATCCGCAAGCAAAACGAGCTTTGAGGAGTTGCCAAAATTATTTTTCATATCATTTACGTCTTTTATTACAAAAAAACCGAAAACTATGGAAATCAAGAACAAAAGCACGAACGTGTAGAATACCGCCCTCAATATTGTTGTGAAAAGCTTGAAGATAACGAAGATAAAAATAAAGCCGATTATGATTACCAGTAAGGAGGGCAATGCCATGATTAAATTCGGGATAATGACTTATTTAAATGTTGTTATAAAATGCAAATATCTGCCAAAGGGCACTTATCGCAGACAGGCTTTTTCTTACATACGTCTTTGCCAAGTTTAACCAATAAAGCATGATATTCATTGAATAATTTTGAATCTTTGATTAAATTTTTCATAAATAACTCCTGCAAATCATCATAACTGGCATTTTCAACGGCCAATTTCAATCTGTGCATTATCCTTTTTGTATAGGCGTCTATTACGAAAACAGGCTTGTTTAATGCATACAACAATATAGAATCTGCAGTCTCCTTTCCTATGCCGTGGATTTTTAATAATTCTTCACGGAGATTTTTTTTATTTTCTAATTTTTTTAAATTGTAATTGTATTTTTTCATAAAATTAGAAAATGCCTTCAACTTCTTTGCTTTTCGATTATAGTAGCCGGATGATTTAATTAAATTTGCCAGTTTTTTTGAATTTATTTTATTTATTTTTTTGAAATTTATTAACTTATTTTTCCTTAAATTTTCAATTGCCTTCTCAACATTAGTCCATGCTGTATTCTGGGTCAGGATTGCGCCGATAATTATTTCGGTTTCCTTATTCTTCTTATCTTTAGCAGGCCACCAATATTGAGAGCCGTATGCTTCAATTAGGAATTCGAATATGTCTTTTATTTTATTCATTCTTCCCGAGCAATATTTCAGTAATGACGCTGTATATTTCAGGATGGAGCTCCGGGTCAAGAACAGAGGTGTGCAAGTCTGTTTGTAACTTGTCCGTGCACTCACCCTGGAGTACAATATTAACAGCACCCTCCAGATAGGCGTTTTCTTCAGTCACTATGCCGTCCCCCTGCGAATTATTATCCATCTTGCAGCCGGTGCTTCTTATGGCATAAAAAGGGACGCCTTTAGGCATTTGCTGGGAATTGAGCTTGCTGAGAAAGATGCTTCCTTCAATCATGTCGTTGCATTCTTTCTCTGAACCGAGAACATTACATAAGCTTCCAATTTTCTTTGTTATCCCGTGGTTAGGAGTGTTAATTAGTATGACCTTATCAAGGCTTTCATAACCAAACAAAACGCCATATTCCCTTACAACCAGTCCGCCCATGGAATGAGCAATAACAATCACTTTGGGGGCGCCCGTCCTGTATTTGACCAAATCAATAATCTCTTTTAGCCGTATGGCATAGTTCTCAATTCCCTCGGACTTTTGCACTGCGAGATCATATGAACCGAGATTGTAATGCGAGATATAATAGTAGCTCGCCCGCAGGCTTAGTGTCCTGTTGTTTTTTGCCCATTCCCCTTCGCCAATATTATCCCCGATATCCAATTCGCCGAAATTTATTATTTTTTCCTCCTGAAGCATTGCCTGCATCTTGGCGAATGCATTCATTGTATATTCAGGGGTATTTTTTTCATTAAATGCATGCCCGTGAATAAAAAGCACAGGGGTGGGTGAAGGCTGCGAGCTGGTTAGGCAGGGATTGCACTCGTTGAAAGTGCAGCACTTTTCCTTATTGTCTTCAAGTTCTGTCATGTAATCAACGCTTACAAATGGAATGTCCACATCCTTTTTTTCATTTATTAGAGAACTGAAATCAATGGACAGAAATTCTTCCATTGGAGAGCTGTTTATTTGAGAGGTAAGCACAAAACAGTTTTTGTTCAAGTATTCTTGCTCCGCGCTTACATTCAAGATTGCCAGCAAATAAAGCTCAGCCTGGCTCAGGTTAAAAGCGCTGGTGAATTGACTGGAGACAATGGACTCATAATAACCCGTCATCTCTGTTTCAGCCCTCACCAGAGAAATATAGTCAATTTGCCCTGATACAGCTTCTAGTTCACTGCTAAAATTTGAGTTATTAAGACTCCAATTATACTGCGCTTCCCTTAAATGAACTGACTTCTCGTTCTCTTTCAATATTTCCCGAACAGTCTGATTCAATCTGCTGCAGATTGTGCCATTTAATTCAGGCACTGTAGAATTTAACTTCGTTTCAATTTTTGCTTTGCTATATGCAATAAGGAACAAACCCTCGTTTTTTGTTTTTTCTGATTGAGCTATCATATATTCAACGCTTTGAAGGTCTGCGGCAAGGCGGGTATTTAACTGATGCTGTGAAATATTGCTGCCTGAAGTGATTTCTTCATAATCCTGAATTACTGCCGCAAGGATGCCATTAAACTGGACCAAAGCCTGTCCGTTGTGGGTTTCATTTGTAATAAAATCATATAGTTTCGGAATTTCGGACTTGTGGCTGCCAATTTCAAGGAGCAAGTCTGTGTTATTGTTCCATAAGATAAGCGCTGTCGTTGCCTCCTCAATAAGAATATCTTCGGACAACCGCCTTGCTCTCATGAGAATGCCTGTGATGGATGAGCTGTTTAGCTCATAATAATGCTCGGCTTCCCAGAGAGAGGTCAATGCATGTGCCCGAGACGCTATATCTTGCAGATCTGCACCATTGCCTTCAATTTTTTTCATTATTTCTTCTTTTTCACTTGCCGCATCAGGCAATCTAAGCGACATGACTCTGGCTTGCTCCAGTGAAATGGAAAGGTTTCTCGTTAATGAAAGGAGCTCTTCAATCTCAGGCTTAATCATTGCTTTAATAGACATCTCGTTCTCGTCAAGGCGATAATTGACTGCCACAACTGAGGATTCCTGCCTGCTCTTGCCATCTGTGAGGCATATCAGGCTTTTCAGATTCCTGCATTCAGCCTCATAAAGATAAAGCTCCTGCCCGCTCCCGAAAGCGGGCGCATAAAGCGTGAAATTTTTCTCTATTTTCTCATTGTGCTTCAGCTCCTGCGTCTCATAAAAAATGTTGCTGTTGTTTCTGAGGCTGGTCAAGGTGAAATTGCAGACGCTTTTGCACTGGACAAAATTTTGATTTTTTATGATGAACCCGATAGTTACAGGCTCGTTATGCGGCACAGAGGCGCTCTGGTATTTTGGAGTGAGGATGAGGTTGAGCTCATCAGACACTTTGAAATTGATTTTGAGCCCGAAAAAAGATATCAAGAAGACGAGTATGATGATAACTAGAATAACAGTCACAAAGCTGAACCCTAACCTGCTCTTTGATTTTGCACCAAAATGCAAATTTAAGAAAACGTCTGTAGAATGCTTCTTGGGATGGCGTGATTTTCCTTTCTTTCCCATGATGAAGAAGAATGTCTCGATTGTTTAATTATCTTTTTATTTTTTTCTGGATTGGTGAGACAGGAGGTTTTTTACAGAAGTTGAGCCTGAACAGGTCTTTTCTTTCTCAACAGATTAATTAAATACGTGGCTAAATTTGCATCACCTAATTTCGATTGTAAAGTTTCCCAGTCATTGTCTCTCTGAATTCTTCCAATCAGCATTCTTCCACTCGCGTCAGCCACTGTTCGATAGAGTCTTGCCTGTGTAAGGTCATGAGGTTCATATGTAATATTTAGTTGTTCAGCATCAGCTTTAGTCCTGGAAATTGCATAAACCGCCACCAAATCATCAAATGATGCATTAGATGGTATGAATTCATCTATTGCTGTTCCTCTGATTATAGCTTCCTTGTTTAATCGATATTTGTTCTCAAATTTTTTCAACTCACCCTGCAAATCGCTTTTGTGGTCTCTTAGAATAGCATAAGTTTGCTTAGGCGGAATTCCTGGCATGTCAACCTGGAAGTATTCTTTTAGTACCTCAGTCTGCAGTTTGACAATTTCAGGCGCAAAACCGCGCATGGACACGGCTTGCTCTCCCTGATTTACTGCAATTATTGCCTCCAGATATTTATCCGTTGTTTCTACTTTTACCATTCAAAAAACAAAGAAATACCCCTTTTTAAATCTTTCTATTTTTGTCACTTAGAAGTTGTAAATTATACTATAAGAACAGCGTTTAAGGCCCCTTCCTGCCCGGGCCTGTTCGTGATTCTTGCCTTGCCATGCTCTGTGTCTATGACAGTTCCCCTTGTCATTATATTTCTCCTTACATAGTTCCTGTTTGCGGGATTGTCAGAAATGGTCTTAATCTTGACTATGCTGAATGTCTTGGTGCCAGGATTATACAGATTTACTGAATCTGCCTGTCTGGTTCTTATTTTCAGAATATTTCCTCTTGCGCGTATATATTTGATTTTCTTTGCACCCAATAAAGGCAGTGTTGGTGCATTACCTCTCTCATACAATCTCTTATGCCTGTAAGCCTTGCGCCTTGAGCCTGAGATGGTTTTTCTTGATTGTCCCTGCGTTATCATATGGCTGTGGATAAAATATTGCTTTATAATTGTTTCGGAAATAAGAAATTGAGGATATAGTAATTTAAATTAAATCCCGCTCAATCGCCGTGGGGGGCTTTGTCTTAATTCAAAAAAGAAACATTTATGAATAAGTTAATTCAGTAAATTCGAATGGCTAAGAAAAAGGTTGCTAAGAAGAAATCTGCCAAGAAGAAATCCGGATGCTGCTGCTGTAATTAGGAATAACTAATTCTGGGAAGCCCTGCTCTAAAATAGAATTTACAATATTAACCTAATCTTTTGACAGTTTCTTGTTGACAACCACTGTCAGCGCAATGACTATTACCGCAATAACCAAACCTACTGCAAACTTCAGCTTGTCATCTGTGCTGGACCAGCCCCGTATGAAAGCCCATACAATAAGAACTATGCCTGAGCACGCAACACCTGCGCTTATGTTTGTAAAACTATTCATTAAGAAAAACGCTATCAATATCAGGATAACTCCAAAAATACTTGCGATA
>Ga0315276_10006434_pt1 | contig 10834 bp, 8 predicted proteins | sample YL17G05_0_MG_FD_204542 | JGI IMG/M metagenome (GOLD analysis project Ga0315276, IMG submission 204542) | Sediment microbial communities from Yellowstone Lake, YNP, Wyoming, USA - YL17G05_0 | ecosystem: Environmental > Aquatic > Freshwater > Lake > Sediment | place: USA: Wyoming | collected... | reverse complement strand
AAATTGTGATGAAGAAACAAAATTTGCATTTGAAAAAGCAGGAGCAAGAGCAGATTTAGTTCATATAGATGATTTAATTGAAACTCCAAAAACATTAGATGACTATCAAATTGTTGCTTTTCCTGGAGGATTTTCATACGGAGACGATACTGGCTCTGGAAATGCTTTAGCCCAGAAGATAAAAAATAATTTAGGAATAGAAAGGTTCATTGAAGAAGATAGATTAGTGATTGGAATATGCAATGGATTTCAGGTTTTAGTAAATCTTGGGCTCTTGCTAGCACTTAATAAGCAATATGGACAAAGACAAGTTGCTTTAACTCATAATAATTCTGCAAGATATTCAGACAGATGGGTAGATTTAGACTTTAATGGAAAAAGCCCGTGGACAAAAGGCATTGGAAGAATTTCTATGCCAATAGCACACGGAGAGGGAAATTTTTATGCAAGCCAAGAAGTTTTAAAAGAAATTAATGAAAGAGGGCTTGTTGCTGCAAAATATGTTGAAGGAGAAATCTATAAATACCAAAGCCTTCCTGCAAATCCTAATGGCTCTTTAGAAAATATTGCAGGCATAATAGATGAGACTGGAAAGATTTTTGGATTAATGCCTCATCCCGAGAGAGCGGTCTCTTTTACACAACTGCCCCACTGGACTTTTTTAAGAGAACAATATAGAAGAGCAGGAAAAGAAATTCCAGATGAATATGCAGGCATAAAAATCTTTGAAAATGGAGTAAAATATTTTGAATAAAATGGCAAAGCAAACAACTTATGCAGAGTCTGGGGTGAATATTGATTTAGGAGATGATGTTTCTAAAATTCTTTATAATGCAGCTAAACAAACCTGGGATAATAGAAAAGGAAAATTAGGAGAAGTAATTGTTCCATTTGATGATTTTTCTGGTGTAAGAGCGATAGATGTTTCTAATCTTCCTTCTGGAACTTTAATGAATATTGGTTTTGATGGTGTCGGAACAAAAATGGAATTAGCAGAAAGAGTCAGAAATCACAGAACAATAGCTTATGACTTGTTTGCCATGGTTTGTGATGATGCTGTTGTAAGAGGAGCAGAACCTGTTTTAATAGGAAGTATCTTAGATGTTAATTCACTTGGGACTTCTGATAATCCCTTTATTGAAGAAGTAAGGCAACTTGCAGAAGGTTATATCAATGCTGCAAAAGCAGCAAATGTTTCAATTGTCAATGGAGAAGTAGCTGAACTTGGAAGCAGAGTTGGTGGATTTGGAAAATTTAATTATAACTGGGGAGCAGGAGTTGTATGGTTTGCAAAAAAAGATAGAATGTTTACTGGAAGAGAAATTAAAGAAAAAGATTATTTAGTTGGATTAAGAGAAGAAGGACTTAGGTCAAATGGATTGTCTTTGTTTAGAAAAATAATGAAAAATAATCATGGAGATGATTGGCATCAAGTTCCATGGGAAGGAACTGCAACAATCGCAGACTTTGCATTAACTCCTTCTAAAATTTATACTGCTGCAGTAGTTGATATGTTTGGTGGATATTGCGGAGAGCCTAAAACAGAAGTTCATGGAGTAGCGCATATTACTGGCGGAGGAATTCCTGGAAAACTTGGAAGAGTATTAAAGCCATCAGGGCTTGGGGCAGTAATTGATAATCTTTTTCAGCCTTCTCAATTTATAAAATATACCCAAGAATTAGGAAATGTTTCAGATACTGAAGCTTACAAAACTTGGAATATGGGGCAGGGCATGATTATAGTTACGCCAAAACCAGAAGAAGCAATAAAAATTGCAAAAGATTATGAAATCCCTGCGCAATGTATTGGAAGAGTTGTTAAAGAACAAGGAATAAGAATTAGAAATAATCAAAAAAGTTCAAAAGAATTAATTTTTTAATTTATGCTCGGGGAGCAGTTAACTGCCTATTTCTACAGAGTTTAAGAGGAGTTATCATAATGTTATACTTTTTGTATCTTTATAATATAAGTAAAGAGCCATATCATAACTCCACTAAAAGTTAAAAATAGATACATTTATAAATATCAAAAGGTTACATTTTATGTATCTTTATGATACAAGTAAAAGTTATATAACGGAGATAGAAAATGACTTTAAAATTAATTGTGGAAAAATTAGCAAGAGATAATAAAAAATTTATTATCTCAGATGAAATAAAAGATTATTGTAGAAAGCTCTCTCTTGATTATCTCCCGACAATAAAATATTTGCTCCGCAATAAGTACTTGGCAAGAATTTTTAGAGGAATATTTTATGTTTATTCTATTGAAGAAAGAAAATTAGGAAAATCTGAAATGAACTCTTTTGAAATTTTAAAAGAAGCATTAAAAATCAAAGGGGTTAAAAATTGGTATTTTGGCTTAGAAACTGGCTTGAAGTTTAATAATTTAACACACGAATATTTTACAATAGATTATGTTATTAGTGATAAAATATTCAGGGCTAAACCAATAATTATAATGGGAAGAAAAGTAAAATTCTATAAATTAAAGCAGAAATTAGTTTTTTTTGGAATAATAAAGAAGAATGTTAATTACTCAGATTCAGAAAAAACACTTCTTGATTTATTATATCTAAAGCATTATACTAAAGAAGAATTTGAAGAAATTGCTGAAGAACTGTCTAAAACAAAGCTACTTAAATATGCAAAGAGCTATAATAGGATGGTTATAAATATTGTAAAGGAGTTGAAATGATAAACAAAGAAGTAACTGATTTTATTTCGAAAAGATTGAATATAGTTAGAAGAGACTTAATAGAAAAAGACATGATAATCAGCAAAATGCTTTTTTATCTAACGCAAGATAAAGACTTCTTTCAAAATTATGCTTTCAAAGGTGGAACTTGTTTGACGAAGTGCTATTTTGGCTATTTTAGATTTTCAGAAGATTTGGATTTCACTTATTTGAACCAAAAAGAATTTATCGGAAAGTCAAAAAGTAAAATTAGAGCATTAATGTCAGAGAAGATTAACAAATTAGGAGAATTAATTGAGGTTATAGCTAAAAAGCTTGATTTGGATTTTAAAATGGAAAAAGAAAATAAAAGATATTTTCAATTTGGAGGAAGTAATGCATTTGTAACTTTTAAGATATGGTATAATTCTCAAGAATTAGAAAAAGAGACATTTGTTAAAATTCAAGTCAACCATATAGAAAAATTAAACTATCCAATAAAGGAACTGAACGCAAAATTTATTGTGCCGAAAAACCTAGAAAAAGATTTTTCCTTTATTGCTCCTGAAGAAACAGAGACTCTTTTAAAACCTATAAAAATTAAAGTTTATGATTTAAAAGAAATTCTTATTGAGAAAGTAAGAGCAATATTAACAAGAAGAGGTATTAAAGCCAGAGATTTTGTTGATGTATTTTTAATAACTGAAAAAGAAAAGTTAGATTTGAATGATTTTAAGAAGGAGATAATTGAAAAGATAAAAGACATGCTAAAATTTGAGAAATACCAACAAAACATAAAGAATAAAGAGACCCAGCTTAATGATGAGTTGATTATCGGAGAAGAAGAAACCTTGCTTTTAGCTCCAATAAACAAAGGTTTTCCCAAGTTTATAAAAGAGTTTAATGTATTCTTAAAAGAGATAATAAAAGAATTGAAAATGTAGGTTCGGGGAGCGGTTAACTGCCTAATTCTGTAGAGTTAAACTTCATCTAATTTTCACTCTCAAAGCATTATCCTAAGATTTATAATCTAATCTTCCTGTTTATTTTTAGGATGTATTTAGGGGTTGTAGTCTAACTTGGCAGGACCCAGCCTTCGGGTTGTAAGGAAACTACGTTTCCTTGACAGTCAACCTTCCTAAACTGTAGTAGTAAATAGACGAAAAAGGCTGAAATCTGGATTCGAATTCCAGCAATCCCATAATACCAAATCAACATTTAACCCTAACTTCTGCTTTTGTAAAGAGTGTGCTCCCGCAATATATAGAATAATTATTTATTAATTGATAAAATATTATCTTTGCATCAGCAAGCATTCTTTATTAGGCTAATTTTTCCATTGATTATTAAGCTATCAATTCGCTACCATAGGTTAATTTTAAATACGCAAAAAATATATAATAAAATGGAAAAAGAGAAAAGCGAAAAACTTCCTGAAAGGCTTAATGCCAAGAAATCAGATTTTCCTGAATGGATGTCCCAGATTTTGCAGTTAGCGGGAATTATAGATAATAGATATGATGTTAAAAGCATGTTTGTATGGATGCCCTATGGCTACGACATGATGTTAAGAATTAAAAGTTTATGGGACGAGGAATTTAAAAAAAGCGGAATAAAAGAGATGTATTTTCCTCTGTTAGTTCCAATAAATTATGCTGAGCAGAATGACTCTTGGTGGACAGGTTTTAAAGAAGAAGGCTTTTGGGCAGGTTCAAAAGACAAGCAAGAATTTATCTTAAGGCCAACTGGAGAGCCAGCAATGTATCCAATGTTCTCTTTATGGATTAGAGGCCTAAAAGACTTGCCTTTTAGGATTTACGAAAGTGTTTTTTCTTATAGATATGAAACAAAACAAACCCGCCCTTTGATAAGAGACCGAGAAATAGGCCCGTGGTATGAAATCCATACTGCTCATGCAACTAAAGAAGAAGCTGAAGATGAAATTCAGCTTCACAAAAAAATGAATGATACAATCTGGAAAACAATCGCTGTTGCAAATTTAATTGTAAAAAAACCAAAATGGGAGTGTTTTCCAGGGGCAGAAGGCGCTTTAGAATACTACACCTTAATGCCAAATGGAAAAGTTTTGGAAAACGGCTCTTTAAATAATCTCGGCCAAGCATATGCTAAAAAATTTAATATAAAGTTTGTAGATAAAGATGAAAAAGAAAAATATGTCTGGCAGACCTGCACAGGTAATGGAGAGAGATTTTTAGCAGCAGTAATCTCAGAGCATGGAGATGATTCTGGCTTGATTATTCCTCCAAGCATAGCACCAATCCAAGTTATTATAATTCCAATTTATAAAGATAAAAATAAAAAAACCATTATTAAAAAAGCAGAAGAAATAAAAAATAAATTGCAAGAAGAAAATATAAGAGCTGAAATAGATGCAAAAGAAGATTCTGTTGGAAGCAAATTTTATGATTCTGAGTTAAAAGGCATACCTTTAAGAATAGAGCTCGGAGAAAAAGAATTGCAAGGAAAACTAACCTTATTTTTCAGGCACACAAAAAAGAAAATTCAAATCAGCGAAAAAAACATAGGAAAAGAAATACAAAAATTATTAGAAGAAACACAAAAAGAAATGCTAAAAAACTCAGAAAAAAAATTAAAAGATGCCATAAAAGAAGTTAACAAAATAGAAGGAATCACAGGCGCAGTAAGAGAAGGAAAAATCACCAAGGTATATTGGTGTGAGGAAGGGAAATGCTATGATAAAATTATAAAGTTAGCAGAAGGCTTGGATTTATTTGGAAGCGATTTGGGAAAAGCAAAACATGGAAAGTGCATAGCTTGCGGAAAAAAGACAGACAACCAAGCTTATGTTGCAAACTCTTACTAAAACTTAGGCAATTAAAAAATAATTGTTTAATAAACATGCTCCCATCATAAATTTTTTAAATTGCGATAATAATTATTTTAAGATGGAACTCACACAAAAGCAGAGAGAAATAATAAAACAAGTACATGATTTTGTGCAAAGAGAAAGCAAAAAATCAGAGGTAAATGATGAGATTGACATTTTTAATTACCATATTCTTAATGTTGTAAGATTTTCTGAAATGCTTGCAGATAAATATAATGCAAATAAATTTGTTGTTATTCTTGCTTCATATTTACATGATATTGTTTATATCCAAACTTCTAATCATGAAACACACGAAATAATTGGAGCGGGATTCGTTAAAACTTATCTTTCAAAATTTAATATTCCTAAAGAAGAAATTGATTTAGTCTCTTTATGTGTTTTAAATCATAGAGGAAGCAAAAAATCAAAGAAAGAATCTGTTGAAGAAAAGATTGTTGCGAGTGCAGATGCCATGGACCATATTGATAGATGCCTAAGCATGCTTTATAGAAGCGGAAATAAAGATTTTAATTCTGCGCTTGAATTTATGAAAGGAAAAATTAAGAGAAGCTGGGAAAAAATAGAATTAACAAAAGCGAAAGAGATAATAAAACCTAAATATGAAGCTGCTAGAGTTCTATTTGAATTTTAATCTCTTTTTTAAAACATTAATTAAATTATCTTTTTCATTCCGTGAGGAAAATGCTGGAGATTTAATCCTTAGGATTAAGTAACCGCGGAAAGCCACAACAAGGATTATAAACCCCTTCGCCTTTAGTATTTTATTAAAATGTCTGAGCCAAAATGGTGAAAAAAGGTAGAGTGAATGAAGAACTTTACAGGGTTTTTGAAAGAGCAGGTATTTTGAATAGCAGATATGAACTTGTTGAGGCTGTTAAAGGCTATGTGCCTAAAAAAGAATTTTCTCTTACAAACCATTCTAGTTCTGCTTTAATTAATGAAGAACTAAAAGAAATGGGCTATGATGTAGACGAAAGTTAACTTTAAGCAAAACATCTCGCAACAATCAGAGGAAACAAGATTGTTGCATCTCCAAAAACCTTTATGCTTTCAGCTTTTTTTGAGATTTTTCCCCAGGAAACAGCTTCATCAGGCATTGCTCCAGAATCACTTCCATCAAATTCATTTGCAGTGTTTATATAAACAGCATAATCAGCGCCATTTCTATACATATTTGCATTGCATATAGAATGCTTGACAACCCCGCCACCCAAGATTATTATTCCTGTTTTTTCTTTTCCAATTGTGCTGTTATTAAACTCTGTTGCATCTTCAACAACATCTAACTTAAAATTCTTGTTCTTAAATCTGTAAAAATAAATCATATCTCCCAAGCTTCCATCCATAATTGCAGGGCAATAAACAGGAATATTGTTTTTATAACACCAATAATAAATACTTTCTTTATTATTAATCTCTTTCCCAAGAATCTTAATCAAATCAGAAGGTATTTTTATTTCATTCTTATACTTATCGAAGATAGGCAGAATAAAATCCTCAAACCTGCAGTATCTTGAATTAGGAATTAAAATATTTCCAGCCCTGTTTATTCCTTTATCTCTCAATTCGCTTCCTTTCTCATCAAAACTTCCAATCTTAAAATCACCAAGACATTTAATAAAATCTTCTTCAATTCCTCCTGCGGTTGTTACAAGATAATCAATTAATTTATGCTCAGCCAGATACCTAATAACTTCTCTTACTCCAGTTGTAACCATATTCGAAGTATATCCTAAATAAATAAATGCTTTCTCCTTCCTCATCTTTTTGATTATCTCAACAGCTCTTGCAAAATTAGTTGCCTGAGCTCCGGTTGTCAGATAGCTATCAAGCAATTTATTATAATTAACATTTTCATTAATGCAATCATTAAAATCATATCCCTTCACACTTAATCCTTGAGCTTCCTCGCTTTCTCTGATTAAATTTTCTCTTGCAATTTTTTCATTATTTTGTTTTTTTGATTTCATGTTTGTTTAGTAGCTTATATAGGCTGCCCTTGCTTTCTCCTAGCCCCTCATTCATAGCTTAAATTGTTTTATAGATAATAGTTATAGTTAAGAAACTAAGAAAAATGCAAGTAAGATTAATTAATAGGAATTGCTAATGTTTCTAATACTATCTCTATTGTTAATTTATCCATGTTTCTAATAAAAAAAGAAGATTTAAAAAGTTATCTGATATTTAATTTAGTAACATTTCTTACAACATTCCCAGTTATAGCTTTTCCAGTCAAGATTGCTTGTCCTGTCTTTTTTGTTAAAATTCCTTTTATCCAGTTCCAGATTTCTGTGAATGGTGAGAGAGAAGTTACTCGTCCAGAAGTTCCTTCAGTGCTTAAAACACAAGGCAGAGCGCCGACTGCAACTCCTTGTGGATTTATTGAGCCGTTGCATGCAATACTATTCATCTTTACTCTAAAATCATTTTTAGATGGGTCAACAAACAAATTGGTTAAGTTATAATTAACAAGCTCGTTTAATGGATTAATATAAAACTTATACATTCCACCAGAACCGTTAGGATTATTGCCAAAAATATTATTGCCATGACTTACAATCTTAACTGCACCCCATAAAGTAACATTTATATTATTATCATCACCCAAACCAGCATCAATTGTTATATTGTTCCAATCTGTTTGCGCCGTGACTATGTAGTTGCCATCTGATATTAAAGGGCCATTAACAGTCGCCCATGTATTGACTCTTTCCAGAGGTTGGCCATTATCAGGCCAAGCATACTTATAAACTATAACAGAAACATTATTCTCCTCTCCAAAGCCAGTATTTATTTTAATAGTATTCGCTGTTGCTGCTGTAATTTTGTATTGTCCAGTTTTAATCGTAGTGCCATTAACAACTGCATAATTCCTATCAGTAGTAACCAAAGAAAAAGCCCCTGTTTTTGTTATAATTCCTGTTTCATTATCATAAACTGCTCCCGTGATTGCGGCAATGGCTTCTCTTGCTTTGTACAAATTCCCTGTACTGCTTGTATAAACACATCCAGTTGTTGTTGGAGTGTCTACCATATCACTATTAACCTGAACTTCTGAAATAATGTTGTTATACATCTCAGTAACTTCAACTGCTTTTATCCAAGAGCTTGCTGTACTAACCTCAAAGCGAGTTCCAGATTCATATGAAGCTCCGATTCCAGTGTTATTATTAAATTTAAAGTTTCTCACTCCCTGTATCACAAACGGCTTTCCTGTGCCAATCACAAGATTATTTTCAACCACATAATTTTTACCTCCGCCATATCCATAAGTCGTTATCCCTTGGGCAGAATTAGAAGCAATACAAATATTCCCCCGGATAGTGATATTATCACAAAATGAATGAGTTTCTATAATATCAGTATGTTCTCCGTCAATTTTGGAAATATTAGAGACAGTAGCGCCGCTTTCTGAGCCTGTTACTGTTCCCCCGCCTTCAGCTACTGTCTTAAAAGTTGTTGCTGTTTTCTGAAAAAAGTTAGCATAATAAGGAGCAGTCCAACTGTAATAATAACCCGTTGCTCCTGTGCCAGCTTGTGTAACTAACTCACCATCTTTAAAATCTCCAACTTTCGTTCCATAAACATTCTTAGGAGCATAGTTGCTATAGACATCTTCACAATAATTATTTTCAAACAAGCCATTAGTTATACTGTTATATTTAATAGCATCTCCTCCGCTTCGTAATATGCGATTATTTGTTACAGTTACATCGTGAGAAATCCCACCCCAATACATGCCCTGCATTGCATTTACTATACTACAATTATCAATTGTAAGATAATTAACATCTCGAGGGGTAATTCCTGATGTATAAACATACGGAGTGTAAATTCCATCATAATTTTTAGTTGGCACATTTATATTCAAATTCAAAATCTTAAGATATTCAGTATATTGAGCAGATACTGTGCCATTAATCGTGAAACCATCAAAAATTAAATAGTGAGAACCTTGAATATTATGCCCTTTTAAAATAATTCCCTTAAAATTAACTTTTGCTCCTGCATCTGCTTTATAAGTTGTCCAATTGCTTCTTACAACTTTATTGTCATCATAACAATTTGATGTTGTATCTTCACCAAAAACTCCATAATTCCCTTCTTTTACAATAACTAAACTTCCTTCAGGGATATCCCTAATTGGAATATAAGTAGCCCAAATACCGTCGCAAGTTGAAGAAAATTTAGATAAATTACACCAAGAATGTTGCTCATCATTCTGTGTTAAGTTATAAGAATCATTGCAACTGGCTTCTTTAGAAACATAATAATTTCCAATTAAACCCTTGCATTCAGTATTACAATATTCAATATTTCCATTATTAATCCCATCATCACAAGACTCTCCAGATTCTAATATTCCATTTCCACAAATTCCTGCCACAACACAATTTCCATTAAAACAAATTTTTCCTTCTGAAGCGCAATCATTTTCACTATTTCTATCTAAACATCCATCTCCCCCAACAGAACAAACATAAGGTGTACTTCCATCACAAAAACTTCCAACAGCTGTGCATCCTTTGTCATTTGTGCAAGTTGGTGTTGGTTCAGGGCTTGGAGTTGTTCCTCCGCCTGCACAAACCCTACAACTTCCCCCGCAATCAATTCCTGTTTCATTGTCATTTTTTATGCCATCATCACAAGAAGGAATTTTTGTAATATTTGTTTGGGTATCTAATTCAGGAGTTTCAACTGAGCTTCCTCCCTCAAGATATACAAAAACAACACTAACATTTTCTATGTCCTTAAAACTCTCTAATCCAACCTTGCTATTAAAAATTTGATACTCATATTTTACAACAAGTTTTTTTCCAAAAAGCCAATCCCAAAAACTTCTTTGATAAGGAACAGCTATCTCCTGCGCCCCTTCAGAAGTTTCATAATTATATTCTCTGCTTTCTTTGTCAGTAAAAATAAATTTTATTTTTGTTATGTTTTTATTGCTTTCTCCTTTTAATTTTATATAAGCTGTTTTTCCATCTTCGCTTATTAAAACAGATTCTATATCTGCTCCCAGTCCTAATTTTTGTTCAGGGCTTTTAAAATATTTGTAAAAAGCAAAGCTAATAAAAATTAAAATTCCTAATAAAATTAAAATTATCACTAATATAAAAATACTCTTTTTTTCCATAAAAATCAAAAGAAAACGGAATTAATAAAGATTGTTGTAATTACAGTATCTCCGAAACAAAGGACAAACTGAGATGGGCGTAGCCATCTCATTAACAAGAAAAGAACAATGCATGCTCCACCCATAGACCCAAAAATTTCTATAAATG
>Ga0315276_10006432_pt1 | contig 10835 bp, 10 predicted proteins | sample YL17G05_0_MG_FD_204542 | JGI IMG/M metagenome (GOLD analysis project Ga0315276, IMG submission 204542) | Sediment microbial communities from Yellowstone Lake, YNP, Wyoming, USA - YL17G05_0 | ecosystem: Environmental > Aquatic > Freshwater > Lake > Sediment | place: USA: Wyoming | collected... | reverse complement strand
CATCAAAATGGCAGCGGCGGCGTTGTGGGTAATTTTTTTGGAAAATTGGCGCTCCGCTATTTTAATTTTGCCGGGGCGATGATTGTGATTTTCGCCCTCTTTCTCATTTCTTTGGTTTTGGTTTTCAATTTGTCTTTCGGATTCCTTTTTAGAAAAGAAAAAAAGGAAGAAGAAGCAAAAGAAGAGGCAAAAGACGAGACTGCCCAGCCATCGCTTGGTTTCAACAATATTGATAAAAAGAAAATTTCCTTTTTTGATCGGTTTAAAAAAGGCGAAACAAAAATTTTGCGCCGGCCGATTTTCCGTTTAAAAAAACTTGATGCAGGCGAAACAATATCCGGAGTTTCAGAACAAAAAACTTCTGTTTTGGCTGGCAAAGAAGAGGGCTATAATTTTCCGCCGCTTGATCTATTGATCCCAGAACTTTTGGATAAGGACAGCGTTAAAAAAGCTGAAATCAGCGCCAATATTGAAACCATTAAAAATACTCTGGAAAATTTTGGCATTCCTGTGACAATGGGCGAAGTTAATGTCGGTCCCACAGTTACCCAATATACTCTAAAACCATCGCAAGGCATTAAACTTTCACAGATTGTTACTTTGCAGAATGATTTGGCGCTTGCTTTGGCTGCCCATCCTTTGAGAATCGAAGCGCCGATTCCTGGAAAGTCGCTTGCAGGCATTGAGGTGCCGAATAAAAATAAACATATCGTCAAATTGAGAGATCTTTTAGAAGACAAGGCCTACGAAAAAGCCAAGAATTATCTGGCGATTCCTTTAGGAAGAAACGTGGCCGGCGAGCCGATTTATGATAATTTGGCGAGGATGCCTCATATTCTAATTGCCGGCGCGACTGGCACAGGCAAAAGCGTTGCGATCCATAATATTTTAACCGCTTTTCTTTATCAGAATAGCCCTCGGACCTTGAAATTAATCTTAATCGATCCTAAACGGGTAGAATTAACATCTTATAATGGCATTCCGCACTTGTTGACTCCGGTAGTCACTGATCCTCAAAAAGCGATTAACTCAATGAAATGGGCGATTTCCCAAATGGAACAGAGGTACGAATTATTGGCGCAGGTGGGCGCGCGCGATATTCTTTCTTATAATGATATTGTTTCAAAATCAAAGAAAAAACAGCAGGAAAAAACCGAAACAGAGCATAAGCCTCTGCCATATATTGTGATTGTGATTGACGAATTGGCTGATATTATGATGTCTTATGCGCGCGAGACTGAAACAGCGATTGTTAGATTGGCTCAAATGGCGCGCGCCGTAGGAATCCATTTAATTCTTTCCACGCAACGCCCGTCGGTTGAGGTGATTACCGGCTTGATTAAAGCAAACATTACTTTTAGGATTGCTTTTCAGGTAGCATCGCAGATTGATTCGCGGACAATCATTGATCGGGCAGGCGCAGAAAAATTGCTGGGCAACGGCGATATGCTTTACCAAACAGGCGATACTTCAAAGCCGCGCCGTATCCAAGGGCCTTTTGTGGCGGATCGGGAAGTGAAAAAGGTGGCTGAATTTTTAAAAAAACAGACTTATGAAGATGACGAGGAGGGCGAAATAGATTTGGGCGTGCGCGTCGAAGAAAACGCCAGCATCGATACTTATAAAGATTATGAATTTGAGGATGCGCTTTATGCTGAAGCGAAAAAAGTGGTTATGGAATCTAAAAAAGCGTCAGCTTCGTTTTTGCAACGCAGATTGAGAATCGGCTATGCAAGAGCGGCGCGTATTTTGGATATGCTTGAACAAAAGGGCGTCATCGGACCTTTGCAAGGATCAAGGGCGCGCGAAATTCTGATTCGTAAAGAAGAAAATGAGTTCTAAAAGATTTTTCTTAACGCATTTTTTCTGGGGAGGGATAGCGATTTTAATTTTTTTTTATATTCTGGTACAATTTTTAAGCGTAGCGCTTTTGCCGAAGATCGTCATTACCAATCCGGTAAAAAATAATGTGCAGATTTTGGGAGAAGAGATTTTAATCAGAGGTTTTGTCAAAAGAACATATTTTTTGAAAATTAACGGCGAACTGATTGCTTTTGACAGCAAGGGCAATTTTGAAAAATCAGTTGTCTTGCAAAAAGATGTGAATACTTTTAATTTCGAAGCAGAATCGAGATTTGGGAAAAAAACAAACTATCAACTGAAAGTGCTTAAAGTAGAATAATTAAAATAGACGAGAATAATCAAGAAAAATAAAAAATATGACATAATTTTCAATGTTCAATTATCAATTTTTCGTCCAGAGCCTGTCTGCCGCCTGCCTGACGGCAGTCAGGGCAATCAGGGACGACCAGCCTCTGGCTGGCAATCAATTATTTAATGATTCAATTTTCAATTAAATGTTTGAAAATTAATGAATTGTAAATTGGTTGATAATTGAAAATTGTAAATTGAAAATTTTAAATATCATGTCTACCAAAAAATCAAAAAAAGATATTCAAATCGAGACTAAAAGTAAGGCGGTTCAGAGTGTTGTTGATGAAATCAAAGAGCGCTACGGAGATGGTTCGATTATGAAATTAGGCGAAGCGAGGAAAGTTGACGTTGATAGCATCCCGACCGGTTCGATTTCTTTGGATATTGCTTTGGGCATTGGAGGAATTCCTAAGGGCAGAGTGATTGAAATTTATGGTCCGGAATCATCGGGCAAGACAACATTGGCCTTGCATATTGTTGCTGAAGCTCAGAAAAAAGGAGGAATAACTGCTTTTGTGGATGCTGAGCATGCTTTGGATCCCGAATATGCGAAAAAGATCGGCGTAAAAATTGACGATCTTTTGATTTCCCAGCCAGACACTGGAGAGCAGGCGCTTAATATCGTTGAAAGTCTAGTGAGGTCAGCAGCAGTGGATTTAATCGTGATTGATTCTGTGGCAGCGCTTACTCCTAGAGCGGAAATCGAGGGCAGGATGGAGGATCAGCAGATCGGACTTCAGGCAAGATTAATGTCTCATGCGCTGAGGAAATTGACAGCGATTGTTGCCAAAAGCGGGACAAGCGTGATTTTTATCAATCAGATTAGAATGAAAATCGGCATTATGTTTGGCAATCCAGAAACTACTCCTGGCGGGAAAGCGCTTAAATTTTATGCATCAGTCAGAATTGACGTCAGAAAAACAGCTCAGCTTAAAAAAGGCGATGAGGTTATCGGAACGCGCATTAAAGCGAAAGTGGTTAAAAACAAAGTTGCGCCACCCTTTAAAATCGCCGAATTTGATATTCTTTATAACGAGGGCATTTCTCATTTGGGCGACTTGATTTATACGGGCATTAAATACGAGGTGATTAAAAAAAGCGGGGCGTGGTTTAGTTTTGACGGCAAGAAATTAGGGCAGGGAGTTGAATCCTCGCGTGAATTTTTATCGCAAAATCCGGCTGTTGTTAAAGAAATTGAAAAAAGGATTTACGCGGCGATTGAAGTAAAGAAAGAATAATGAAGCTAGAATTATGAATTAAGAATAAATAAAAAGAATCAAAAAGAGTCCTGAGAGACTCTTTTTGATTAAAACAAAATTCCACCATTTTTGTGATGGAATCGAAGTTAAATCAAAATGCAAAATATGTGTAATCCTACGGTCGCCTAAGGCGACCTCAGGATAAAAATCTGTAAACTCACTTGCGCTCGTTAACAGATTCTTTATCTATTGGTAAATGGCAAAAGGCCGATCATGCGCGCCTGCTTAATCGCTTTAGCCAGTTTTCGTTGATGCTTGTTGCAATTGCCGCTTTTACGCGAAGCTAAAATTTTTCCTAAGGGCGTTAGGAATTTTTTAAGCAAGTTTAAATCAGTATGTTTGATTTCAGAAATATTTTTTTGACAGAAGAAACAATGACGCATAATAGAAAATTAAAAAATCAAAATGAAAAATGCAAAATATAGGTAATCCATTCGCTTTGCTCAGGATAAGAATCTGTAGCGCTCGCTATTGCTTGCTAACAGCTTCTAAAACGGTATATCTTCAACATCGACTTCGCCTTCATCTTCGGTTTCTATTTTTTCCTTTTCCTTTGTTTTTCCTTTCGGCGGGAATTTTTTCGTTTCGCCTGTCTCGTCTTTACTTTCTTGGCTGAAATCGCCTTGAGTGCGGGGACCAAGCTGGATTTCTTCGCCGACAACCTCTGTGCGGTAGTGTTTTTGGCCGTCTTTCCCGTCCCAGGAACGATTCTGGATGCGGCCGACAATCAGACACATTTTGCCTTTATTGAGATAGCGATTGGCAACATCCGCCAATTTACCGAATAAGACGATATTATGGAATTCAGTCGCTTCCTGGCGATTGCCGTCTTTATCGTTCCAGACTCGATTTGTGGCCAATCCAAAAGAGGAGATTGCTTGTCCTGAAGGCAGGGTGCGCGCTTCGGGGTCTTTGGTGAGTCGACCCAAGAGAAAAATCTTGTTGAGATTCATGGTGCTAGGCCATAAGCCTTAATGGCCATAAGGGCTTTTTATATAGCCTTTATAGCTTTACGGCCTTTATGGCTTGATTAGAGTTCTTTTTCCAAAATTTTCTCAAGTGATTTATCAATATCTTCAAGTTTAATTTTCGGTTCTTTTTTGGGCTTTTCCTTTTTAAGAGCTTCTTTCTTTTTGATTTCTTTTTTAACAGCCGCTTTTTTGACAGCTGGTTTTTTCTCGATAGTTTTCGGAGTTGTTTCTTTTTCAATCACTTCAGGCATAATCGTGACTTCTTGAGCTTCGTTAATCTTGGTTTCTTCTTTTTTGACTTCCTTTTTTTCAGAAACATCTCTTTTTGGTTTTTGGACTATTGTTTTATGTTTGACAATAAAATAGCGCAGGATTTTTTCCTCGTGTTTCAAGACTTCTTTAAGCTTGGCAAACTCTTCAGGCAGAATTTCTAAAACAAGTCCGTTAAAATAGGCGTACATTTCTTTTTTAATAGGATAGGCGAGCGCCGTTTTGTTTAAAGCGCCTGAGGATAAGATTTTTGCGCTGGTTTTCTCAATGTCGCGCCTGATTTTTTCAAGATGTTCCGCTGCTTCTTTTTCATCAAGACGGCTTGAGATTAAAAGATCTAATTCGTAGATTTGCATAATAATTATAGTAGATTAAGAAATAGGATAATGAATTTATCTATTTTAGCAGGACATTGTTTGAGAGTCAAGAGGAAATAGTGATTTGTAAGAAAAAGAGGGAAATGATATCATGGTAATATAAACTCTAAATCCGAAATCCGAAACAAATCTTAATGATCAAAATTCAAAATCCTAAACCGTTTTGAATTTAGAACATTTGAATTTAAATATTATTTCGAATTTCGATATTCGAATTTAGAATTTTCCTAATTTTATGTCTACCATCAACTCATCTATCTTTAAAGCTTATGATATCAGGGGTATTTATCCCCAAGATTTTAATGAAGAAACAGCTTATGATATCGGCCGGGCTTATTTGGATTATATTCGGAGCGCGGAGAAAATTGAAGAGCCAAAGATCGTTGTCGGCCGCGACGCGCGCTTGTCGTCGCCGGCAATTTTTAAGGGCTTAACAGAAGGGATTATTAATCAGGGCGCCGATGTTTTTGATATCGGTTTTGCTACGACGCCGATGCTCTATTTTGCGATTAATTTTCTGGGAGCGCAGGGCGGCATCATGATTACCGCTTCTCATAATCCTCCGGAATATAACGGGCTGAAAATGGATCGCGAAAAAGCGATTCCGATTAGCGGAGATTCTGGTTTGGATATTATTCAAGAAAAAGTTCTTGGGAGAAATTTCGCGGAAGGCAAAAACAAGCAGGCGATTTTAAGCGAATCGATTAAAGAATATTATATTGATTTTTTGACAAAAGATGCGCAAATTGATTTTAAAGGGAAGATTGTCATTGATGCTGGCAATGGAATGACCCCGTTAATTTTACCGGAAGTTTTATCAAGGCTGAAAATCGACTATATCCCTCTGTATTTTGATATTGACGGCGCTTTTCCCAATCACGAAGCTAATCCTTTAAAAGAAGAGACGCTTGAAGTTTTGAAAAAGACCGTAAAAAAAGAAAAAGCGCTTTTGGGCGTTGCGTTTGACGGCGATGGCGACCGGGTTGTCTTTATTACAGAGAAAGGAGAAGTGATTAGCGGAGATTTTTTGACCGCGATTTTAACAGAAAATGTTTTAAAAAATAATCCAGGCGGAAAAGTAATTTATGATTTAAGGAGTACCAGAATTTTGGTTGAAACTATTAAAAAAGCAGGAGGCGAACCAATTATCACGAAAGTGGGTTACCCTAACATTAGAAAATTAATGAGAGAACAGGAAGCGGTTTTGGGCGGCGAAATTTCTTCTCATATTTATTTTCCCTTCCAATTTCCCTTGGGTGTTTCTTATTTTGAATCAGGAATTTATACGATGATTAAATTTCTTGAGGTTTTGGCAAAGACAAAAAAGAAACCGTCGGCATTGCTTTTGCCTTTGAAAAAATATGTCAATTCCGGCGAGATTAATTTTAAGGTTGAAAATAAAGAGAGAGTGTTATCAAAAATTGAAGAAGTCTATCAGAAAGAAGCTGAGTTTCTTAAAATCGACGGACTTTCTGTTGATGTTAAAAGAGGCAAGGATTGGTTTTGGTTTAACGTGAGGCCATCAAACACCGAGCCGCTTTTAAGAATGATTTTGGAAGCCAGTCGCAAGACAATTTTTGATGAAGAACTTAAGAATTTGAGTAATTTGATAGCGAGTTTAGGAGGGACGAGGGCTTAAAAAAAATTTCTAATTTCTAATTTTTAATCAATTCATTAATGTTTTAATTTTTAATTTAATGTTTGAAAATTATAAAATTGAAAATTGATTGTAAATTGGAAATTGTAAATTGAAAATTAATTTTATGACTCTTACATTTTTCGGCGGCGCGCGGTCAGTTACCGGCGCAAATTATTTGCTCGAGGTTTCAGGCAAAAAATATCTTATTGATTGCGGAATGATTCAGGGTAGCGAGTTTTCCGATGAGCAAAATTATCAACCTTTCCCTTATAATCCCGGCGAGATTGAGGCGGTTTTACTGACTCACGCTCACGTTGATCATCTTGGTCTTTTGCCCAAGCTTTGCAAAGAAGGATTTGAGGGAAAAATTTATTCAACCATTCCGACAAAAGATTTAGCAAGCCCCATTTTTGAAGACACATTGGGGCTTTTGTTAGAACAGGTTGAAAAAGAAGGAAAGCCAATGCTTTATGGCGGCGAAGATGTGCAAAAATCTTTAACGTTATTTGAAGGAATTCCGTACGGAAAAAAAATTATCATTAATGAAGATTTCAGTTTTTGTTTCAGGGATGCCGGCCATGTTTTAGGATCAGCAATTATTGAAATTTGGGCGAAAGAACCGAAGGGCAAGAAAAAAAGTCTGCGTAAAGTTGTTTTTTCAGGAGATTTGGGCAATCCGCCAACTCCTTTATTAAGACCTACGGAATTTATCAAAGAAGCGGATTATGTGGTCATTGAATCGACTTATGGCAATCGCTTGCACGAAGATCGTGATTTAAGAAAAAGTTTGCTGGAAGATGCGATTGAGGATACGATTGCTCAAAAAGGAGTTTTGATGATGCCCGCCTTTGCCCTTGAGAGAACTCAAGAGCTGCTTTATGAATTTAATGAATTGGTAGAAAACCATCGTATTCCTTTGGTGCCGATTTTTATCGACAGTCCGCTTGCCATCAAATTAACAGATATTTATAAAAAGTATCCTGATTATTTTAATGACGAAGCGCGATCTTTAATCAAAAAAGGAGATGAGCTTTTCAATTTTTCCGGATTGCGCTTGACAAAAACCGTGCGGGAATCAAAAGAGATTAATGGCACAGCTCCGCCAAAAATTATCGTTGCTGGATCAGGCATGTCAAATGGCGGGAGAATTTTGCATCATGAAAGGCGCTATCTTTCCGGATCTAAAAATCTGCTTTTAATTCTTGCTTGGCAGGCGGCTGGCTCTTTGGGAAGAAGATTGCTTGATGGCGAGAAAAGGGTAAAAATTTTTGACGAAAGCGTCGAGGTCAAATGTAAAATTCAAGCGATTGGCGGATATTCTGCCCATCCCGATCAGCAAGGATTAATGGCGTGGATCAAAAGATTTGAAAAACCGATCAGAAAAGTTTTTGTTGTCCAAGGAGAAGAAGAGGCGGCATTGGCGCTTGTCACCAATATTCAGGATAATTTGGGAATTGAGGCAGCCGCGCCGATGAGAGGGGAGAAATTTGAATTATGAATCAAGAATTATGAATCAAGAATTAAGAATTAGGAATGAAGATTTTTCTTATTCTTAATTCGTAATTCTAACTTCTTAATTCTATTTATGGTTTTAGACACTATTCAATCTTTGCGGCAGCAACGTGCTTTTAAGATCAGTTTTTTATATCTTTTAAGCTTATTTTTATCTTTTGTTTTTTGGTTATCTATCAAGACTAATTTTGATCTTGTTTTTTTAGGCAATGCCGGATCGAAAAATCTGATAGTGACTTTTTTCTCGTTATTTTGGTTTACAGCTTTTTTTGCGAGTTTTGCCAACAGCATTTCTTTGCTCAAGGATTATCGCCTGATTTTTGGATTAATTTTGCTGGTCAATATTCCTTATCTATTCGCTTTTGGAATCAGCTTATTTGTTTTTGAGGGTTTTTTAATATTGCTTTTATGTTTTTATATTTGGGCAAAGCGGATTAAAAAATATGATGCTGTCCATATTTCTTTAACGCCCTTAAGGAGCGGGCTGTGTGGAATGCGCTTGGCGATTACGATGTTTTTATTGATTATCGCTTTTTCTTTTTATTTCAGCGTTGCTTTCAGGGGCCAGGCGAGTTTTTTTATCCAGCACTTGGAAAAACATACAGTCGGACTTAGTCACGAAGCGTTAAAAATATTATTGCCGGGATATAATAAGAATTTATCAATGGAAGAATTTATCAGTTTAATTGTCAAAAATAAATTCTGGCAGCAGTTTACAGTGCCCAATCAAAATCTTAGCGCGCCGCCCGACCAGATGACAGATCTGATCAAGACTGATCTTGAAAGAAGATTGGCAATGAATCTGGATAATAAATCAGCCGACTTTTTTGTAAAATATTTTATTCACGATTATGTTACCAAAGTCCTGATGCGTTACGAAAAACTTTTTTCTCCTGCAGCAGCGATTGCTTTTTTCTTTTTCCTAAAAATCTTTTCTGCGATTTATTTTCTGTTAATTAGGGCATTTTCATGGGTTTGGCTGAGAGTATTTTTGCTTTTAGGCGTAGTTCAAAAAACTAAGGAAAATATTGAAGTGGAAAGAATTGTACTTTAAGTGCGAAATATGAAGTAGGAAGTACGAAGTTAGAAGCACGAAGTACGAACTACGAACTATGAACTATGAACTATGAAGTAAACACCGCTAGTCGTGGCTTTTGATATACGGATATGCCATATGATATAATTTAAATACATAAAGTTAATTTTTAAAAACATGTCATTTTATTTCGATACCAAAGAAAAAAAAGCGTCGATAATTAGTAGTAAGGATAGAAAAAACCAAGAGCAAATCAAGAATAATAAATTTGGCTTGAGAGGCTTTATACTTTCTTTAGCCGCTATAATAATTCCAATTGTTATGATTAAGATTATGCCTTTTCTTGATTTAGGCGAAAGAGGCGGTTGGATTGATGTTCCTTCGGCAGAAGAAATTTTTGTTGTGTTATGTGCACTTATAATCTATTTGGTTTTATTGATAAGGAGTATACGTTACTCGCGAAGAGGATTGCATGACTCACGACATAGAAAATTTGCCATAGCAGGATTAATTATTGGGCTTGGCGTCCCAGTAGCATTAATTGTTTTTGGTATATTTTCTATAATTATTGATTATCTTAAAGTTCGATAATCGTCCGCCTGCCCAGAAATTTCTATTATTGCACTATACTCAAAATTGAGTATAATTATACTCAAAACATGCTTAATCTTATCACTAAATCAAAAATTAGAAAAAAAATCATTCTTCTTTTCGTATATAATCCCGACAAAGAATATTATATTAACGAAGTTGCGAAGATTATCGGCACATCATCAGGGACGACTCAAAGAGAATTGGAAAAACTGGTTTTTTCGGGATTACTTCAAAAAGAAAAAAAGGCGAATATTGCCTATTTTAGGATTGATAAAAGCAATCCGATCCTGGCTGATTTGAAGAAACTGATTGGAAAAACAATAGGGCTGGAATATATTCTTAAACAAGAATTGGAAAAATTCAGCAATATCAAATTTTCCTTTTTGTTTGGTTCTTATGTTAATGGCGATTTTAAAAATGATTCTGATATAGATTTATATGTCATTGGCGAGATTAATGAAAATGATTTATATTCTGTGGTAAAAAAAACCGAGAAAATCATCAAGCGCAATATCAATTATCATCTTTCGAGTTTAGCAGAATTCGTTCAGAATTTAGAAAAATCGTATTTTCACAAAGAAATTATAAAAAATAGCCTTTTATTAACAGGCAATCAAGATGAATTTAGAAAATTTGCTCAAAAAACTTCTTAAAGAAGGAAAAATTAAAAAACAGTTAACTGACATCGCTTTTTTAAATGCTTCGCTTGACGCGGCTAAACATAATTTTCAGGCTGCTGAATTTAATTTCAAAAGTGGTTATTGGGATACTGCTTTTAAATCGGCTTATGATGGTTTATTGCAAATATCTAGAGTCGTTCTGCTCCTGAATGGTTACAGACCAGATGACGGCGAGCAGCATAAAACAACTTTCCAAGCGGCCGGAGCAATTCTTGGAAAAGAATTTTCAGAACTGATTGATAAAATCGATCGTTGCAGAATAAAAAGAAACAATATTATTTAT
>Ga0315276_10006430_pt1 | contig 10838 bp, 6 predicted proteins | sample YL17G05_0_MG_FD_204542 | JGI IMG/M metagenome (GOLD analysis project Ga0315276, IMG submission 204542) | Sediment microbial communities from Yellowstone Lake, YNP, Wyoming, USA - YL17G05_0 | ecosystem: Environmental > Aquatic > Freshwater > Lake > Sediment | place: USA: Wyoming | collected... | reverse complement strand
TAAAATTGTAAATGCGTCGTTTGAATCCACGTACGTTTCGATTGTGCCTTGTAACGATTCCGGTGTTATTCTGCTGTTTTTGTTCAGAACGTAGTTGATCAAATGAATTTCTATACACCATAAACTGTATTCCGGAAAATAAATGTAGAAATAGTCACGATATGCCTCGTACGTATCTGTATTGTCTTGGTCTTGGTCTTGGTCTTGGTCTTGGTCTTGGTCTTGGTCTTGGTCTTGCTGGTCTTTGTCCAGGTCGAGCAACAAATTTATAGGTATTGAAATTCCAAAATCTAAAATAACAGGAAGTTCTGTCTTCAGGTCAATAACCGCATTATCCCATTTGAAATCGTAGTGCACTATTCCATTCTTCATTAGCTGTTCCAGAGAGAATAAAAAATAAGAATACGTGTCAAAAAGCGTGTTCAAAATGTGTTTTTTATTTGATATTGACAACAAGTATTTTGTGAATTTTATATTTTCTACGTATTTCATTTTTAATAATATGAATTTTTTTGAACCTGCATCAACTGCTCTCTTTGCCTTTTTTTCTGCGGCATTTGTCGCCGTTGTTGCCGTTGACGTCGATGATGATTTTCCGCTTATTATACTACAATTCTTTATTTCTCTCTCATTCACTTTTGCTAAAGATGCGGCGCAACTCTGTATAACGGGCACATAATACAAGCTGTAAAATGGAATGCCCTGAATTAATTTCCCAATCCGTATTTCATTTTCAGAACTAAAATTATTTTTTACAAGTTTAGAAACGTACTCCGAGCTACTCGCGTTGCTATTTCTTTTTGTTTCCTTCTTACAAGGGAGAGACGGATAAAATATGCATCCAAATCCTCCCTGATTTATTACTCTACTTATTGCTGCGCGATTTTTTACTGTCATATTTAGAAATTAATGTTATTATGTTATTATTATTAATTATTAATTATTAATTATTAATTATTGTTACTATTATTACTTATTATTAATTATTGTTACTATTATTAATTATAATAAATTAAATAATAATATATCATTATACTTTATAATATATTATTTTAGTAAAAGTAAGTAGTAGTTATGAATATATCTACATGCCCAATGGCAACATTTATATTGATGTTGGTCATTATAAGTATTTTAGTAGACTCTTATGTAATATTTGGATTGGGGATTGCGCCAAAAAATACTGTAGTTTTTATTTTATCGTTGTTGATTATGGTATTATATGCGGCGTTCACAATATGGCTAGCAAACGAAACGTGCTATACGAAATTTACATGGATATCGTGGTTAATTGTCATATACCTGGTATATCAAACCGTCAATTCAATTATCCTAATGTCCAACCCCAAATTACAAAAGGAGGTGCAAAAAGAATTTGCTGCGATGGAAAAAGAATTCAACGAATCACAAGATCGCGTTCACGCTCAATACGGCCAATAATTTCATTTTTTATTTTATTATTATTATATTGTATTATGAACAAATTAATCATACAATATAATAATAATATTATTATCGACAAGAACAGTGTCCAAGAGTTATTACCTGTTCAAGCAGCCGATAAACCGATGGTGAATTATGATGGTGCAGAAAAAAACCAATTCACGCTTATTATGTATGACCCCGATGCGCCATCCGGAACACACATTCACTGGGTTGTGGTAAACATTTCTGGCATTGGTTGGAACCTGGATAGACGCGGAACAACCGTGTGTGATTATAAAGGTCCTTCCCCGCCGCCCGGTAAACCGCATCGTTATATATTTTTACTTTATAAACAAACACAACAAACAGAAGGAGGAGAAATTCAAAAAGATGTAATAGAATTCTTAAAAACCAAACTAAACCAATCAAGAATTATGAACATTGATGACTTATTATCACAATTACATTTGTCTAATTTAGCGGCGAGCGTTACATTTATGTCGCAAACGAAGGGGGGGAGAAAGGGAAGAAGGGTAACAAAAGGAAGAAGGGTAACAAAAGGAAGAAGAGTAACAAAAGGAAGAAGAGTAACAAAAGGAAGAAAATCGACTAGGCGACATCGGCAACAAAGTAAGCGACAAAGATGAACAGAATAAAACAGAATAAAATAAGCATTTACGTTTATTTTTACCATTCACTACCAAGTAATTTTACGACTCAAATTATTTGCGGAATACTTGTTTTTTTTCCAGTCGCCGCGCATATTCGCCGTTCGCGTTAAATAATTGTGCCTGCGCGTTTTATCTTTGTGGCGCGTATAGTCTTCGTAACCAAGCTGTCCGAAATTAACCCACTTTTTAGAAACGGGGTCGCAAACTCTGTATTTTTTTACAGGATTATTTGCCGGATACAATTTTACCGTTTTGCCCAAATATTTAATTGCCATTTTTTGAGCTTGTATTGGGCTCGAATACTTGTACAAATTTTTTTTATAGTGACTATATTTTTTCGATAACTTTTTGCATTTACTTGTACTTGTATTATTCTTGCCGCTCTTATTCATTTTATAAAATATTTTATTTATAATAATAAAGTATTTTATATTTCAGAATATTTTATAAAATCGCCTTCAATCGTATTGTTATTATTTACTATTATTATTATTATTATCTATCGTTTATTGTTGTCAATTGTAAATTATCATCAACTGTTGTTGTAATTCAATATCTAAATCTTTAACCATTTTACTTGTAAATGGATTATATCCAACACCTTGTAATTTTTTGTTACAAGTAAAATAGAATTAATTTCTTCTTCGCCTGGAAGTCATCTTAGCATTTTTTCCTCTTCTTTGCCTAGTTTTCCTGGTGGTCATCTTAGCATTTTTTCCTCTTCTTTGCCTAGTTTTCCTGGTGGTCATCTTAGCATTTTTTCCTCTTCTTTGCCTAGTTTTCCTGGTGGTCATTTTTCCTCCATTTTTTCTACGGGTAAGTTGTGTTAATTCTCTTTCATATTCTTCTAAAGTGCTTCTCAAACGGTCTACCGTATTTTCATTTCTATTCCCCATCCCAAATATTGAGAATTTAAAAAGACCATTTTCTTCATTCAGCATCTGTTGTGTATTGGGGATTAATACGTCCCGCAATTCTTTTATTCGGGACTGTAATGTTTCCTGTAAATCCGAATCGTTTATTTCGATTCCGGCGGTTCCGGAGCGTCTATCAGCTTCTTGTCTGTTTTCAACGACACTTGATGATAACGACGGGACAATTGCTCGTAGTCTCGCATCATTACTCGCATCCACATCGCTAAGGAACGGCATATTTGCGGGTGACGACGTCGTACGTTTCAATGTATAAGCTTGCAGTTTTTTTTGTACTGATGGGACTAGAGGGTTTAGTTCTGCTGCTGCTAGTGCTGGTGTCGCCGCTTCTGAGGCAAGCATAGGTTGTTCTGAGGATTGGACTCTTGTGTCTTTAATTTGTTCTGCTGCTGCTAGTGCTGGTGTCGCCGCTCCTGAGGCAAGCATAGCACGCATAGGTTGTCGTTGTCCAGTAACCCATTGGTTGTATTCATCAAACACTGGCAAAACATGTTCATATAAATCTATGAAATTTTTATCATTACCTAACAGGTATTCCTCATATGATTTGTCTTCTCTTTGTTGAGGCACCAATCCCAAAAATACCCCCAACTTAATATAATAACGCATGTATTTTACTTTTTCTACTCCTTTACCTTTAAACATTTGTTCTAGGTCGGTATAAGATACTATTGGAAGTGTCCCATCTTCTTTTGTTATTCCTTCCTTCCCCTTACTCATGAGCAGCTTGTAAAGTTTTTGTCTATACTCTTCGGTGGCTGTGGCTACTGGCGCTGTTTCTGCGAATTCTTTCTGCCGTCTTGTTGGTTGTTCATCAAGATTTGCTACTGCTGCTGATTGACCCTGCTCTCTAAGACAACTATCACTAATATAGCTTGCAGTAGGTAAACCGTACACATCAAAGCCGCTAAACATACCACGAGGCAAATTAACCACATCAAAATGTCCCATTTCATTAGCCTTAAATAAATAAATTATCCGGCCATTACGACACTCTTCTATATTTGGAAAAAAATAATGAAATTGCTCTATATTTGCAATATAAACAACTATTGTGACTTTATACATAAGAGCGGCGACCATCAATTCGACTTCTGTGCCATGCACTCCATCTTCTCCCATTAGTACCGCATATTCCTGAGGAGTTTTAAAAGCAAAAACATGTTCAAGCGCACCATTATCTTCTCTATGATGTTCTACTATTTGAACCTGGTACTCATCTTTGGGACCAAGCTGCATATTGTGAGGAAAAATCAGCTCGTTTAATGTCTTCTCATCGAGTCCAGTTTTTAAACCACGTTTTTTTTCATCCGCAATACTCGCGTTTAAATCTACTAGTTCTGGCACAGTCCATTCGGAAAAAACACCAAATCCATTTGGATATGACATTATTGGTAGTCTAAATAATTTGGAACCAAAATGATTAAATTCTGCGTTAGATATTTGTTCACGTACACTTTCAGCAGTGTACTTGTCTTTTTTTTCTCCTGATAATAAGTTTAATCCTGTAGAAATAGATTCAAAAAAGCAGTTACCATCATCTGCTACCTTAATTACATTTTGTTTAATTGCTGCGCGAATTTCTTCTTTGAAAGAATGATTTGATTCTCGTTCAAGTTCTTTTGGAATTTTTTTAAGTATAGCGATTATTTCATCCCGAGTAGCTTGGGGGTTGGTTAATAAGGTTTCAGTAATATCTTGATCTGGAATTAATGGAAAATAAACATGCAACTCTTCAAAAAATGTTTGATCTCCTTCAGGCATAGTACGTATTTGTCTCCGTATCTCATCTTCATTTTTTTTTTCATAATCTTGAACATACTTTTGATACGGCATTCTAGGAGTGAAAGACAACTGTTGTAAAAAATCAATAAATTTTTTACCTTCTAATCCACTTTCTGATTGTTTCTTATGTAAATATACTGGAACATAATCAGGTTCAACTAATTCACTCAACCTATTTATAATTTCCATATCGTCTTCATCACAATTATATTCATAAATGCTTCTCACCGACGATTTCACCGACGATTTCAACGACGATTTCAACGACGATTTCAACATCCGCGGTAACTCGACGACGGACCGCCCTGAAGAACGCATTGAAGAAGAAGGAGAAGCCATAGCAGATCCTTGAATGTTTTCTTTAGGTTCAATCCGAGAATTCGACAAACTTCTTCGTGATGGTGGGGGATCGGGAACTTCAAAGTTGTTAGCGAGTTGTTCCTGAGAATTACGTAAATTTGATCTGGGTTGGACTCGAGATCCCGACTCGTCATCGAAGGCGAAATGTCGATCTGAGGGGGCTTTTTGTGCCAACTGAGCGCTATTAGAACTTATGGTTGGTTGCTCCGCAAACGGGAAGTACGACTCTGCATCGTTCCGAGAACGTGATCCGGATCGGCCTCGAGGTGAACGCACCGCCGCCGCCGAGCTTTCAGCGTCGAGTGATTTTAAGGCGGTTTTTCCCCGATGTGATTGTCCGGGTAGTTGTTCAAGGTTTGAGGCGGACGGGTTTTTCTGACTCGTCGCAAACATCATATCCGTTATAGAAGCTATTTTTGGTGGTTCAGCAGGTAGATCTTTTTTTTTACTACTAAAGAAACTCAACGAAAAACCTGGTTTTTTTTCTGGTACTATTTCTGCTGGTGGAATGTACCTTGATGATACCTTTTGAGAAGATTCTACTACGGGTCGTTGGTCTGGAATGTACCGGCGGCCCTTATTAACAGGAATTTCATATTCTTCTTCAGATGCTTTCCTTCTTGGTACCGCTCTTGAGGTTACAACTGATTCTGAATCTTCAAAATGAAGAGATCTTGGTGATAGCGCTCTTGGTTCAACACCAGCAGCAGATTCTGCTAAAAGACGACTCGAGGCCGGGGCACCTCTTGCCGCTCTTGAAGAAGAAGGTTCTGCTAAAAGACGACTCGATGTACTTAATGGTGATGTCGCTCTTGCCGCTCTTGATGCTACAACACGACTCGAGACCGTGTCACCTCTTGCTGATATTCCTGTACTTGATGGTGCCGCTTCTGCTCTTGAAGATGATGCTAAAAGACGACTCGACGGGGCGGCCGCACTTTTTTTTTCTGAAATTTTTAATCTATCTTGCGCTTCCCCTTCTTCTAATTTTTTTAAAAGTGCTGCTCTTTGTTTTATAATTTCTTCTTTTTTTGACATTGACTTATTCAAATTGAAAATTATTTATATATATATAAGTAAATATAAAAAATATAAAATCGTAAAAGATTGTAAAAGATTTCAGTTTGATTTCAAAAATTGAAATACGCGATTCTTGAATGTTTTTTTTATTTTTGCAATAATTAGTGCCGGGTCTTCTGATAATTGTTCTAAATTGATTAGACGGTCAATTTCTATTTTCAAAATGTCAACGCGTCTTTTGCAAAATTCGTTGAACAAGTCTGCGGGAGGAGAAGGAGTTTGGCCATCATCATTGTTGCTATTGTTATCATTGTTATTGATTCCCCTTGCAATGTGTTCATCCATCGCACAAATAAGTTCTTTTGAAACTGAAATGTATTTCCCCCTCGGCTTTGGAGGCACCTTGACAAACGACTTGTTGCGAAAATAGTACCGACCGCTTTTAAATATCTTGTTCTCAATAGACTCTGCAGACCCTCTGTAGTCCAGATTTTGTAATCTCTCTATTTCATCGGCCAGCATTTTTGAACTGTGCGGGGCATTTTTCCACTCATTCCACGCATCAGCATAAGCGTGACGGTCATCAAATTGATGCATTTTTGAAAAATCTAAAAGCGCATCAACCATTTCATCACTCAAATTAAATCTGAAAATTGGTTTCTGTTTCTTTTGGTTTGAAGCTTCCGTATTTGCGTGTGTATTGTTATCTTGGTTCACTACTTGCTGCTGCATGATGACGCTGTTTACTGTTTGCTGTCTACTGTTTACTGTTTGCTGTCTACTGTTTACTGTTTACGATTTAGCATTTGTAAAAAACTTTTCAATTTTTTACAAATGAACGGAACAAATAATATAAAATAAATATATAAATATATACAAACACATTAGTTTATAAAATCCGCAAATCCGCACTACGAACCCTTGTACCAAGCAATAAGCAACCTGTCACATAGTATCCATCCATGTCAAAATCAAAGACAAATTTCAATACATTTTTGAAAGAATGTGAAGAATATGAATCCATTGGAACAAATGGAAATGGAAATCATCGTGAGCGCTATCATCATCAGCATAGTACCCATAGTACCAATAATGGAAATGGAAGTAACATATTTTTAAACTCGAATTCGAATTCAAATAATGCAAATGCAGCTGTCATTGTTGATTCTTCAAAATTGGTTTTAAACGATGACAACTTTCCTTCCTTGTCATCTGCGTCTTCTGTATCTTCTGTATCTTCTGTATCTTCTGTATCTTCTTCAAAATTCAAACCAGAAATTCAAAATAATAAAATTAATTTTAAAAATGCACTGTCTTCTTCATCCTCTCTAATATTGCAGCAACAGCAGCAGCAACAGCAGCAGCAGCAAAAGCGACTGGCTGCAATTGCCGCGAGCAACGTGTCACGCGCGCTTGTTGTTAAAAAAGAAAGCGAATATATTGCAAACAAAATTATTTCATCAAAAAAATTTGCTGTTTCAAATAAAAAAGGTAAATCCAACGATGACGATGACGACAATTATGATGATGACAATGATGATGATGTAGAAAATGATGAAAACGATTTTGATGAATGAATAACGCAGAAATGGAATGCAGCGTTTCTTGTTTTTTATTTGATTTAATTATTTTTATTATTTTTATTATTTTTTATTAATTAAATTTCATGGTGGTGCATATTTTTAAAAATTGATTTTTGAAATGATATAAACAAATGATGATACATACAGTTATACAACTCGTCGCATTCGTTTCAATGGTCACCAACGCTAAAAACGCTAACAACGCTAACGCTAAATCGGCTTTCTCTGAATATAATAATAACATCTATAATAAGAACAATATCCGCGAATACAACATTGTTCATGGCGAGAGCATTCAAGTTGGGAAACACTGTTACTTGGTGTGCATTCCCGACTTGCCGACCGTCGTAACAAAAATGGAAGTCGCAAGAGCTGTTGAACGTCGAATTCTATATTCATCTACAGGTGAAATTCAATATGTGAAGAATGTTGTGTTTATTCAAGGTTTTGACGAAGAGTCAAAAAATGCTATTGAAAACTCGTGTTACAAGATTGCAATTGTGAATGTTGAGATGACCCCCAACGAGCACGGGGTTTATACTGATTATGAGAATGATTTTTATGAGAGCATTTGTCGGGGAGACATTGTTATCGGAGAATGGAGCAATGCATTTCTCATGGCGAATCCAAACTACTATTTCAAATCTCTTGCTGCGACGGCTCACGAAGAGGCAGCAGCAGTAGCAGAAGCAGTAGTAGCAGCGCAAACAGAAGCCGCATTTCAAACAGACGCCGCGTTTCAAAAATGGAAGCATGGTGTAGACATTGCAAATTACAAGCGTAGGGTTGATGAAGGCGAAACGGAAATTCTTGAATTGCAGAATACTGTAAATGAGCTGCTGGAGAGTTTGCGATTTTTGTCAAGAAAAAGGTCAGGTGAGGGGCTGGTCGGGCTGAAGGATGCGAGCAAAAGCTTGTCATCCTTTCTATCGACGCTCAACAACAAATATGCAAGAATTTGTGTTTCTGATGTTGAATTTTTGGAAATCAACAAGAATATGAAGTTGAAAAAGATGCTTGAACTGGTTGTGAATGTTTGTGATGACTGCGATGCTTGTCAGGAGCTTATCCACTCGCTCGATTACATTGGTGATGAGGAGCGCAGACGAGACTTGTTTGTTCAGATTGACAAATTGATTTGCAGAATCAATCATTCGGTTCGAAAGTTTCAACGTCTACACTTGTATGCAGAAAGGTGCATTTTCGGTTTGAAAAATCGTGCCGTGTTTACAGAGTTTGCGTCGTTTTTGAATACTGCGGTTGAAATCGTTGAAGAAGTCACGTCGCGCAACTGCACGCACACTCAAGATGTTGAATATGTCAAGTGTTACGGCATTCGTGCGACGAGCAAGCAGGAGAAGCAGGAGAAGCAGGAGAAGCAGGAAGCAGCAGCTAATGACGGCAGCTGTGCGGGAGATTATTATAGTGGCGGTTGTGGCGGTTGTTGGGACGGTGGCGCGTACGCGTCGTGGGACGGTAGCAATAGCAATGGCTATGATGGCGTTACCGTGAACAACAACCATTATGACTATTATGAAAATGCGGACAATGTTGAAGGGGATGATGCGGATGATGCGGATGATGCGGTTGATGCGGTTGATGCGGATGAAGAGATGACATCTGTGAGTCAAATGCTGGCAGAATTTGATGCCATGCGCGCATTGACTGCAACTTCCGTTGTAGTAGTAGAAGACACTGTCAAAGTCGAAGTCGAAGTGGAAGTCGATCAACAACAACAATCTGAAGAAGTTGAACTGGTGATGACGGCGACTGCGGTAAAAGAGGAACAGAAACAACAGGAAGAAGAGAAAGAGACAAAGAAAGAGAAAGAGACAAAGGGCAAGTGGTTCTCGTGGTTTTAAGAGTTGTTGATCCTGACAACTTGGACAATTTGATTTAGAAATATTGTAGTATAAAAAATATCTTATAACAACACTTATATTTATATTTTTTTCACATATAAATATAAACCAACGAGTAAAAAAATGAACCTGCCATCATGGTATAAAGCGTATTGCACTCCTGCAAAAATTTATTTTACGATTGCCGTAATTGTTTCCATCATTCAGTTGTTTTCTATTCCCATTTTTATGGTGTTTGTTAATTTCCTCTTTGCAATTATTTGGACGTGCATTTTAGGATGGTTGTGTAAAAAGGGATTCAGCTCTGTTTCTTGGTTCCTTGTGCTGTTTCCTTATGTTGTCATGCTGATGCAGTCGCTCGGACTCAGCTTATTTGGCGGTTTCAAGTTAAATTATGATTCAAATAGATAATAAACATGAAAATAAAATAAATTAAAATAAAAACAAATTGATTTTTTTTATCATCATAGACTTTTAAACATTTTCCAATACTTTTTCAATACGTTTTTCAATGAAAAAAATATAAATTGAAAAACTTATTTCTTATCTTACATTTGTCAGTGCTCCAGACTTACAAGACTACCAACTACATTTCCTCGACGATACAAGTATCACAACAACAATAACAATAATAATGAGCGGCAGATACAACAATGGCAACGGCAACGGCAATAATGGCAACGATGGTGGCAACAAGTTTTGCGCCGTTTGCAGTTCTGCAGGACGCCCTGATTACAACACGCATTTCGTGCGTGCCGACAAATTTGACCGCAACAGCGCAATCACCTGTCCTTACTTGAATTCCATTCAATGTCGCATTTGCGGCGGAAGTGGTCACACTGCAAGTTACTGCAAGTTCCAGTCCCAGTCGCAGCAGCAGTCGCGACCCCAGCGTTTGCCCCCCATTTCACAACAACAACAACAACACCGTGCACCCCCCCGAATTGTGTTTGAAACATCCAAAACAGAAAATCCCCAAAAAACAGACAAAAAAGAATTCGAAAGAGCATTTCCTCCTCTTGGTGGCAGCAGCAGCAGCAGCAGCAGCAGACGTGTGACTTTGCCTCCTCTAACCCTTTCATATGTTTCGAAAGTTCGCAACGACGAACCTCTTCTGAGACGTGGACCACCAGAGGCAGCACAGGCGTCACCCGTTCATTCACCCGCACCTAAAAGAAAACGAAGCAACAATCCATTTGC
>Ga0315276_10006428_pt1 | contig 10839 bp, 8 predicted proteins | sample YL17G05_0_MG_FD_204542 | JGI IMG/M metagenome (GOLD analysis project Ga0315276, IMG submission 204542) | Sediment microbial communities from Yellowstone Lake, YNP, Wyoming, USA - YL17G05_0 | ecosystem: Environmental > Aquatic > Freshwater > Lake > Sediment | place: USA: Wyoming | collected... | reverse complement strand
TGGCTTTGTCTTTTCGCTTCCATTGTTTATCTGGAAAAGAAAAAACTCCAATTCCGGACCAGTATTAAACGACCAGCCCATCTCTGCAGCTTCGGAGAGGACTTTCTTGAGCACATATCTCGGGTCTCCTTCAAACGGTTTGCCCTCTGGCGTATAAATGTCGCATATAAAACGCGCCACCTTGTGCTCCTGGGATTCCCATGGAAGGACCGCGTATGTGTCTGGATCGGGCATAAGATACATGTCGCTTTCATGAATTCTTGCAAAGCCCTCTATTGACGAGCCGTCAAACCACACGCCCTTTTCCAAGGCTGTTTTAACGTGCATAACCGGTATCACCACACTCTTTATTGCCCCGAAATAGTCTGTAAACTGCAGCTGGATAAACTCCACTCCATCATCTTTAATCCTTTGCAGAATATCCTTTGTCAAGTTGCATCACCAATTTAGAAGAAAAATATGCCATATTAATAATTTATTGCTCAAAATTTTAACAAATTTAGAATAAAATGACTTCTAGATTAACAAATATTCAGAATTCTAGAAAAAAATAAACAATAATTAAACAAAGTTATGGTGTTATAAGGTAAACCACGTCATTGGGCTTTACAGGCTTCTCCACTTTAAGGCCGACAGAATCGCCCTTCTTTGCCTCCTCAATTTGCTTATGCTCCACCTGCATGGACTCGACTTGCTGAGTAAAATCTGTAGTACTGCCCTTAATCTGTATTGTGTCTCCTGCCTTAAGCATTCCCTGCAAGTCTACTACACATACACCTATCTTCGGATAGAAATGGCTTATTTTGCCGATTATTTGTCCTTCTTCCATAGGCTACCCCCTCAAATATACCCAAATATGCCGGATATTATAAAGTTTTTTGTTATGTTAAGAGAACTTTCTGTCTTCTTAGCGCCATTGTGGCGTGCTCATGGAAGTTAATAACCTGACTTATTTTGATAGAAAACTATTTAAAAAACAAACCGAAAAATATACTTATGAAAAAAGAGGTAAGCTGTTCTAAGCTAGTTTTAATAGTATTTATTGCCAGCATTGTTCTATTCACTGGATGCAGCACAATAACCAACTTATTGCCATCCAAATGCCCGAAAAGTTGCGACGACAAAAATGCCTGCACGACAGATTATTGCAATGAACAATCAGGTTACGTCTGCAAAAATGACATATTATTCAAGTGCAACGGCAACGGAATCTGCGAGGAGGGCGAATACCTGACTTCTACAGACTGCCCTGACTGCAATGACAACAATCCGTGCACAGTTGACACCTTCAGCTATTCAAACGGCAGCTGCGCTCATATTGAAATAAAGGACTGCTGCGGAAACAAAATTTGTGAATTAGTAGAAAACAGGACAAGCTGCCCTAAAGACTGCCCTGACTGCAATGACAAAAATGACTGCACCCTGGACAGATATAACTACGAAATAAAGAAATGCGAGTATAGTGCGCAATATCCCTGCTGCGGCAACGGTGTTTGCGAGTTTACAGAAAACTATCTGGACTGCGCAAAAGACTGCCCTCCAAGCAAGGAGGAGCAGTTTGCTGAGTGCACAAATGACGAATGCAAGCTTAATGTGGCTATTCAGTTCCATGATGAAAGCATCTGCCCAAAACTGCTTACAGTAGAAAATACAAACAAATGCTATCTGGAAATAGCTGTAAAAGCCAATAATCTGGAGCTGTGCGCAAAAATTCCCGACAACGTAATGCTTATGGACTGCAAGCGTAGCATTGCTGTGCAGACAAACGATACCCAACTATGCTTAACCGCGTTGGCCAAGCCAAATCTCTGCCTGGAAAAAATTGCCATACAAACGGACAATATCGTAGTCTGTAATCTCCTTATTGAAGAGTTTGTTGCCACAAGGGATGATTTTGTTAAAAAGTGCTATGCAAAGGTCTCAAAAAATTATCTTAACTGCAAGGCAATTGAAAGAAGCTGGATAAAGGACTTATGCTATCGCGAGCTGGCGTTGATGCTTAATGACTCAAGCATCTGCGAAGGGGTGAAGGAAAACCCCCAGGATTGCATTGATGCCGTGGGCGGCGCATGAAGAAAAGAAAACTAAAAAGGAAACGAACCAAGAAAATCTTTGTGGAAAAAAAAGAAGACGATAAACTAACCTTTGATGATTTCTATTGAAATAATTTGAATTTGTGCTTTTAATTTATAATTACGCCTCACTCGCCGGCGGGGCTATTGCTGCAATAGGCCTCGCCGATTGAGAGGATTTATTTAGAATTTATTAAAAAACACAAACTCTACATCTTAAAACCTGGGGGTAACTTTCCTCTTCCGAATTGCTGCATTAGCTTTTGCATATTCTTTTCAGAGCCGCCCTTGAACATCTTGATTAATTTCTTTCCCTGGCGGTATTGCTTTAATAATTCCCTCACATCATTTACAGAAGAGCCTGCTCCACGGGCAATTCTCTCAATTCTTTGGACAGATATTATTTCAGGGTCCTCAAGCTCTGCCTTTGTCATGGAATTCATGACATGGCGCCACTTTTTCAGCTTTCCCTCCTGAACCTGAAGCATCTCCTTTGGAAGCTGAATCTGGCTGAAGCCAGGAACCATCTCCATTATCTTGTTCAAGGGACCCATTTTTCTCATTGCTTCCATCTGCTCATACAAATCAATAAGATTAAACTCCCCTTTCAGGAGTCTTTTGCTTAAATCCTCGGCCTCTTCAGTGGTTATTGCCTCCTGCGCCTTTTCAAGCAAAGCCTCCAAATCGCCCATCCCAAGAAGCCTCCCGACAAAGCCCTGGGGATTGAATTTTTCCAAATCATCTATCTTCTCGCCAACGCCTATGAAAGTCACATTCGCACCTGTGACTGCGCACGCTGACAAGGCGCCGCCGCCTTTTGCCGTGCCCTCCAGTTTTGTTATTATAACTCCTGTAATATGGCAGGTTTCATGGAATTTCTGCGCCTGCCTCTCAGCTGCCTGCCCCAAATCTGCAGAAATGACCAAGAAAACTTCATTGGGCTTGATTGTTTTGTGCAATAAGTCTAATTCTTCAATTAATTCCTTGGAAAGCGCATCCCTGCCCGCAGTGTCAATGATAACCAAATCAAATTTCTTTAATTCCTTTTCATTGTCCCTGTAAATCTTTAATGGATTTTTCTCTTTTGGGTTTCCAAAAACAGGAACATCTATCTGCTCTCCAAGCTGTTTTAATTGCTCGTAGGCAGCTGGCCTCCAGGTGTCTGTGCACAATAAAGCAATCCTCATTCCCCTTTTCTTGTAGAATTTCGCAAGCTTTGCCGCCTGTGTAGTTTTTCCAGACCCGAACAATCCGACAAGCATTAATGTGCTGGGCTTCCCTGACAAATCAATCTTCTTTTCCTTCTCACCGAGAAATCTGACAAGCTCTTCATAGACAATTTTTATTAAATACTCTTTTTTTGTCAGTCCGGAAGGCGGCTCTTCCTTCAAAGCCCTGTCCTTTATCTTTTTGGTGAGCTCAAAAACAAGGTTTACATTTACATCTGCCTGAAGCAGGGCTTTCTGGATGCTTTTTACCAGCTCATTAATCAGCTTTTCATCTACAAAAATCGCGCTGGCAATGTTTCTTAAAGTGTCTCTTAATGAGTCCCCTAATTTATCCAATACCATGCAGAGAGAGAAATTAATATGTTATATAAATATATTTAATTGGAAAATCATATTACTTGCTTATTTCATGCTCTATTTTCTTTAGAACTTCATCCACAGCTGTAAGAAGATGTCTTCCAACAAGAGAAGCTCCATAAACCTTTCCACTGTCCCTCAATTTGGCATCAATCTGATATTTCTCTGATTTCTCCTGGGCGTGGATTTTTTTCAGGTGCAGCTCGAATCTCTGCATATTCAAAGTGATTTCCTTATACCGCTTAATGTAATTGACAATTATTTTGTTAATGGCAGCTTTCTCAGAGTCGTCCAGATCTGAAAACCCAGAAATCTGAACAGGAATGTCTGTTTCATTTCCCCTAATATTTTCAGAAGGCATAAATGAAAAGTGAAATTGGAAGTTTAAAAAATTTTTGGTTATAATCTGATTGTAGTTGATATTGTTTTATTGCTGCTCATGCAAGCATATAATCTATCCTTTGCGGAACCATTCAGAATATAGCACTCTATATTTTTCAGGGTTAAAATATTATTTACTTTCCCCTTCATACCGCCAGTTACATCAACATTTTTTGAAGTTGAGATGTGACCCAGGAGTTTCCTCAATTGATTTCTGTCTAATTTTCTTATTAATTTATTGTCAACATAGAGTCCGTCGACATCCGAGGCAAATATAGCTTTATCCGCTGCCATTTTTTTTGCAAGATAGCTCAGAATGTAATCCCCGGATAGAATTGAACAGCCGAGTTTTTCATCATATGCTGGCGTGCCATATAAAACCGGAACCAATCCTAAATCCAAAATTTTAGAAATTATTAGGTAATTGAATGATTTTATTTTCTTGTTTTTCATCACAGCTATTGCCGAAGCCTGAATTGGAAAGGCAGGAATGCCCTCTTTAACCAACGCCGTGCAGAAATTCGCATTAAGCTGATTCACCAAAGCCTGTGTCAAAGCAAGAGCTCGTATCTGATTCTTATTTTTCAATCCCTCGTTGAGTTTGTAACGCTCTGCAAGAACATGTCCGTAAGAGCCTGCGCCATTTATCAGAATAAGCCTAAATTTATTTCTTGAATATGCCCTGGCAATTTCAGAAGAGAGTTGCTTAATATTTTTTTTATTCAGCGATGGATTTGTTAAATGTTTTTTTGTTATTAGAGATCCGCCAATTTTAACGATATAAAGCCGGACCATGTCCATTAACCTGCATTTCAGCATATGTTTGAGACGCGAGTTTATCTCTCGGAACCCCCAGCTGCATCATTATATCAAGAACAGCAGACGCTCGGGTTTTCACGACTCCCGCATTGATACCCAGACCGTCCACCAGTTGCTGAGTTCTTGTTTCTGGGTTTGTTTCACACAACATGGGAAAGACCTTTAAATCAAGCATGTCCTTGGCTGTGCTTACCGTCACTATAGGGGTTGTTTTTTCTATTTCAGTGTAGCGGCGACCACCTAGCGAGTCAATCGTGTCAAGAGAAACAGTAAAGTCTGGACGCTCGATGTTCCCATTATAACATCCTATCAGGGTTCTTCTTCCATCAACAACTGTTACATAAGGAAACAGTTCTGCTAATTGCTCGTATTCTTCTTTTTGGAGAGGAATTGTGAACTCTGCATATGGGACTATTTCAGGAGAGGGAACTATTCCAGTGAGAGGCGCCTTTAAGGTTGCAGCATATGTTTCTGCTCCTTGATTATTATGATGCCTAGTCCTTATTTGAAGCCCGCCTACATAATGATGCGGATCAGTGCATAATAACTGTCCTTGCTGTTCTAGAACATAGTGGGAGCTGACCAGTCTTCTAATGGCATAATCCAAGTGCCCTTCCACTCGCGCTTCCGTTTCAACAACGGCTCTCACAGGCAGTTGAGGATTTGCCTCAAATCGCACCCGGAATTCGTCTAACAATTCATTCAAAGTCATTTTAATTTGTCCCCTGTTAACCCTTTGTCGAGAGAAATAGAATATAAATCTTTTCATTGCCAAATAATTATAAATGAAACCTCTGTTCTGCATTAGCATGAAAACATTCATCAAAACCTACGGCTGCTCTGCAAACCAGAACGATTCCGAGATAATGGCTGCCTTATTGAAGAAAAAAGGCACAACGCTTGTGAATTCAATTGAAAAAGCAGATATTGTTTTAGTAAATACCTGCGCGGTAAAGGGAAAGACAGAATCCCAGATTGCGAATTATCTAAGAAAAACATGGAAAGATTATCCTGATAAAAAATTCATTATTGCAGGATGCCTTCCTTTTGTTAGGAAAGGATTAGTAAAATCAATTGTTAAGAAAAGTGCTTTAGTTAGTCCCCATCAGATTGAAGAAATTGGTCTGGTTATTGAAGAAGTCAAAAACAATAAATTCCTTGAGCATCTTGATAAAACATATTCTGCAAAGGCGAATATGCCAAAGCTTAGAATTAATCCTCTAATTAACATAGTCCAGATTAATGAAGGGTGTGCCGGATTTTGCAGTTTTTGCATAACTAAATTAGCAAAAAAAAGGCTATATTCCGCGCTTGAAAAAGATATAATTGAAGACATAGAAAAAAGCATAAAAAATGGCTGTAAAGAAATCTGGCTCACAAGCCAGGATACTGGAGCGTATGGCAAAGATAATAAAAATAATCTTGCTGAATTGCTGAAAAAGATTGTTGAAATTAAAGGTGATTTTCATATTCGTATTGGAATGATAAATCCTGATAATGTCAAGCCAATATTGAACGAATTAATGACGATATACAAAAATTCAAAAATATTCAAATTTATGCACCTGCCAATTCAGTCAGGAAATAACACGATATTAAAAAAAATGAATAGAAACTATTCTGTAAAGGACTGTGAAAGCATAATCAAAAAATTTAGAAAAAATATTCCTAGCTTGACATTGAGCACAGATATAATCTGTGGATTCCCTGGGGAAACAGAAGAGCAGTTCAATGACTCACTTAAATTAATAAAAAAAATAAAACCTGATATAGTAAACATTTCCAGGTTCTGGGCAAGGCCAGGTACAAAGGCAGCATTAATGCCGAATCAGATAAATGGGGCTATAACAAAAAAAAGAAGCACAAAACTGGCTGAAATTCAACACGAAATTGCCTTAGAGAAAAATAAAAAATGGATTGGCTGGAAAGGAAAAGTACTGATTGATGAGAAAGGAAAAAATAAAACTTGGAAGGGAAGGAATTTTGCCTACAAGCAGGTGATTGTGAAAAGTCCTAGGAATTTATTTGGCAAGAAAATAAAAACGAAAATTGTTGATGCTTCGCCGGTCGATTTAAAGGCAGAATAGCTTATTGTGGCTGATAATGCGCCAGCTCTAACACCTTATCAAGGGTTGATTGTGAAGCTTTGTCATGGTAAAGTACACCCTCATACAGCTGCCTGACAACATCTTTCTGCTCGTCGTTCAGATGTGGGCATGAAGAGGGTATAGAATTGCTGCCATATATTATATTTAGAACTTTGGATGCATTGATTTCCGGAATGGCAGAGCTGCCATCTGCTAAATCATAAGCTTCTATGCATGAAATATCTGAAATTGAGCCGGAATCTTTTGTAAATACTCCCATGTAATCCTTATCTTGTTTAAAACAGCCCTTTTCATCGCATTTGGCTACATACACGGCTGCAGGAAAACCCTCGCCTGTATCAACCATCGTAACCAAAGTTTTTTCTTTTAGAACCTGAACAATCTGGACATTCTGGCGCGTCGAGTTTGGTGGTACAGCTCCCTTCCAATATTCAGGTCCACTGCCTCCGCAACTGATATATGCAATCGCGGCCACAGCTCCAATGCCTGCTACAAGTTTGTTGATTGTCATTTTTGCTATTATACAATAGTAAATTTGAAAACCTTTATAAAGTTTGTCATCTTCTCCGATCAAATAATGGGGGCTTCAGATTATAATAGGAGCATTCTTCTCACTCTAGTGTCATTAATAGTTTTTTTAGGCATGTTGTCCCCTGCAACCGCCATTGGCAATCGGGACCTAGACTGTAATGCGGACGTTGTTATTTCCATCGATTCGACGGGAAGCATGGGATGGACCGACCCATCTGGAGCTAGAAAGGTATATGCAAAGAATTTCGTGGACGAATTGAGCCTTATTCCCTATTCTGAAAGCTATCCCCAAGATCTTGCAGGTGTAGTAATATGGGATTATTCATTGCTTGGCGGGCTTACTTTTTCAAATGATTCTGCGCAAATAAAATCGGTAATAGACATAGCGGGCGCTTTTGGAGGAACAAATTTAGATGTTGGATTAGGAAGGGCTATGTATCTTTTTGAATATGCTAGCAGGACTTCTGTTCCGCATGGCAAGCTTTTTCGTGCAATTGTTTTCTTATCTGACGGAGGGGACGGGGGCGGCGCAGTTTACACCCCATCAGGATATATTGGTTCGCAAGCTGACATGGCAAGGGACTATGGAGTCAGAATTTACGCAATAAACGTGAAAGGCGGAATGAGCATGGCTGCAATGCAAGCACAAACTAACGAGGCATCAAATACCAATGCATCAGCCAACACTGAGGCATTAGCCCATATCGAGGCACCGGTGCAAGCCAAAAATACCGAAGCATCAATTACCGAAACAACAAATGGCATGGTTGTCGCGGCAGTCACAGAAATGACTCCTGAAGAGCAACTCATGGACATGGCACAGGCAACTGGCGGGAAATATTACAGTTCTATGCCTAGAATGGAACAATTAATTGAAGACATGTCAACTGACTGCAACACTCCTGTGGTTCTGATTCATGGAATCGGGGGAAGTGCGGAAGGGACATGGCAGCTAAACAACAAGATAACAGAATCTGGATTTGTAACTCATAGAGTAGATTTGGGAGACACTGTAAATAGACCCATAGAGGAGATTGCCCGCTCGGCACAGATTGGCATTAGCAATACAAAATTTTCGTATGGTGCCAACCAGGTTGATATTGTTGCATATAGCATGGGAGGATTAGTCGCGAGATATTATATTCAGAGCGACATGTACCAGGGAGATGTAAGAAAGCTTATAATGGTAGGCACGCCTAATCACGGCTCTGTCTTGGCCAATTTTAGAAAAATTCCTGTGCTTGCAGATGTTATATCACAAAACATGTGGGGAGCTGATGTAAGCAACTCGCCCTCAGTTAAGGAAATGGAACCCCATAGTGACTTTCTTGAAATGCTAAATGGCCATGATGGTGAGGATTCCAAAGACGATTCTTTTGACAGCAAAGGTGTTCAATACTTCGTCGAGGGAGGAACAGATATTCCCACATTTTCAGAGGGCCCAACTATGTGCGTTCCTGTTGCAGCCCTTCCCTTTATCAGGATTAAATGCTTTCATATTCCCAGAATAGACGACGATGAAACAGGGGACATGATAGTCACGGAAAGAAGCGCAAGGCTTGACAGCGTTCCCTCAACTTTCTTTGGTGAGGGTGATCCAAACGGAGCTGCTACTCATTTTGTGCTACCAAGACATCTCGGAGTCCTGACACAAGCAGTTTACTACCTTTATGACGATCCACCGCTTCCCACAAATGATTCTTCAAATGAAACGGCACCCTTTGCGCAATTCAATCAGGAAAGCAGCGTCATTGAACCTGGAAACAGCATCCAATATCAGGTTTTTTCAGATGATAGAGTCACTGACAGCTATTTTGAACTGGTGAGCCTCGCCAATCTGACAATAACCATAACCACTCCTGATAATCAAGTTATAGATTCATCAACAAATGACCCAGAAATATCTTACAAATCTGGCGAAGGTTTCCAATACTTTCGAATAAATAAAAGCATAAGTGGAACATGGACAGTTCAAATCTCGAATACCGGAAGCGAAAATGCAAGTTATATCCTTACAACTGCCGGAGAAACATGGCTCTACCTGCTGGCTGCAACAAATCAGTCCAGCTATCATGTGGGAGATAATGTTCAAGTCGAGGTGCTGGTCTATAATAACGATCCTGATGCATCCGGCCATGAGAGAAAGAATTTGGGCGTGATAAGCGCCACTTCAATTGGGGGGCAGTTAATAGCGCCGGATAAATCAACGTCACCATTGACTTTCTATGATGATGGAATGCATGATGATGGAGCTGCAGCTGACGGCATTTTTATGGCAAATGTCATGCCAAGCATGAAGGGAACATATAGAATACAGGTAAACTCAACTTCATCCATAGATGCCTCCAACTTTGCCAGATCAACAGAAATCGCTTTCACCGCAACAATGATTAATGATTTGGCAGTCAGCAATCTTGCCTTTTCAAATGAAAATCCAATGCAAAATGAGACTATTATATTAAGCGCTGATTTGACAAACAACGGTGAGGAAACAATAAAAGCGGGTGTGTTTTTCATGGAAGGAGCTCCAATTGACGGCGGTAAAATAATTGCGGAAATAAATATTAATTCAATAAGTCCGGGCCAAACCTTGCAAATAAGCACTCCTTGGCAAGCTCTGCCAGGTAAATATACAATCCACGCAATAATAAGCCCGTATACACCGTATCGTGAAGTAGATTATTCGAACAATGCAGTTAACAGAACATTATGGGTAACTGCCCTACATTATATAGATGGCTGCGCAAATTTGACAGATGGGCATTCCGTCTACATACTCACCCAGAATGTGGTAAATCTGGAAAACAGGGAATGCATGAAATTTGTCAATGGAAGCATAACCCTGGATTGCTCGGGATTCTCTATTACCGGAAACAGGAGCAGCTATAGCAATTACGGAATTCGCACATACTCCAACAATAATCTGGTGATAGAAAATTGCGTAGTGGATTCAACTGGCGACTATGCATATGATTTTGGCAATTCAAAAAATGTAATCATAAGAAATAACAAGGCGCTGAATAGCTATTATGGTTTTGTAGGAAATCTCAATAATGCAATCGTTGAAAATAATTATGTCTTCAATACATCTTACTACGGTTTTGACATATCAGCCACGAATTCCATAATTGAAGGGAATGTAGCTTTAGCAACTGGCAGCGATGGATTCTCCCTGGGCGGCTCCAATGTAACTGTGATAGGGAACTCCGCATATAACTGCTATTATGGTTTTGGTGGAAGTGTTAGTAATTCTACAATCAAAAACAACTATGCTATTAATACATCATATTTTGCATTTAGTATGGGTGGCACCACGAATTCGTTAATAGAAGGGAATGTGGT
>Ga0315276_10006426_pt1 | contig 10840 bp, 4 predicted proteins | sample YL17G05_0_MG_FD_204542 | JGI IMG/M metagenome (GOLD analysis project Ga0315276, IMG submission 204542) | Sediment microbial communities from Yellowstone Lake, YNP, Wyoming, USA - YL17G05_0 | ecosystem: Environmental > Aquatic > Freshwater > Lake > Sediment | place: USA: Wyoming | collected... | reverse complement strand
AAGTGTTACAGGTGGAAACTGGTCAGGTTCAGGCAAAAGAGGGCTTACAATAGAGAACCAAGGAAATTTGAATGTATCTGTAAGCTTGAACTCAAGCCAGAGTGCAGCAGGAATGTTTGGAGGAACTGCAGCAAGACAAGCTTTTCAATGGAACATAACAGCTGTAAAGGTAGGAAGTTGTTTAAATGGAACTTCTTGTGGTACTACAAATCCGCAAAATACAACCCTCAGTACATGGTATGATGTTAATACAACTACTGGACAAGTAGTTTGTGATTGCCTTCCATGGGGAGATACAAAAGATTTGATAAGCATAGACATCTTATTGAGAGTTCCAGATGACGCAGTATCTACAGGGGTTAGAAGCGCAACTATAACTGCAACAGCTATTGCTATATAAGCATCTTTGATTTGCAAGAGAAAATCAAGAAGCTATTTATTTTATTTTTTATTTTTAAATACTGATAGATATGTGTTATCTATAAACGTGCGCCAGAGGATTATTGATAACCCAAATCACTACTGCTAAGCATTTTATTAATAACTGAGTTGTTTAAGCACACATTAGATGATAGCTGTTTTAATTTAGGGATAAGCTAATTGATAAATCTCTTCGATAATTTATATTTCTAAGAGGAATATACTCCCTAAATTGATTAATAGACAAAGTGGCTATCATCAATCGGAAATTGTATTTAAGCTTTGCTGGAATGCTAATGTTTTGGTATCTATAGTGAAAGACATAAATTTTTCACCATTTTCTTATGTCTTTCCCTTGATATCAAAGGCGCAAATGGGGAAATATCAGCGTCCTTTGATATAATCATGATAATCATTAACTCCTGCTTTTAGAAGCTTCTCTATTAAAAAGTATCGGATTAATAAAGTTTAGTTAGTATTTGTCTTTCAAAGCAAATTTTAATGGGGGTTTCACCAGAGTAGATGTTTATTAGCAAGACCTCTTGAATAAAATAATTCAATTGTTTAACTTTTGGTAATCTATACAGATGATGAATTCAAATAAATCTACAGCCTACCAAGAATTTTTTGATATGTCAAAATTGAATTTTCGCAAACTCGTCACTTAAGTGGTGAGTAAGTAAATTCAATTTTGAGCATGCAGGCTGTCTCGCAATTCAAAACAGGCTTGAATAAAAGGATTATAAGAGTCGATAAAATTTTGTATATTTGATTATATTTCTTTCCAGTATTTTTTCAATGTGAAGAATGTAAAAATGTTAGAGAGGCATTCTAGAGAGAAGATGAGCCCTACTTTTAAGATTAATTATGGGACAGCCTCCATGCTCAAGAACTCAACACGCTCCGGACTTCAGTCCGTGAGTTCTTGACATAACTAATACACAGGTAAAACTGGCAAGCAAAAAGTATTTAAGATGGATTTTTCTTTTTAAATAATGGAAAAAAGAGAGATATGCCTTATATTAGTATTTGCGTTGGTTATTGCGTTAAATATTTTTTGGCTCTTAACATATAACAAACCAGATAAATCTACTCTTACTGCTTTTATAAGCTTAAAAAATTTTATTTGGAATTCTCTTATGCCTGTAGGAAGAGTATTCATCACTATCGGTTTTTATATTGACGTCAAATCACCCCAAAACACCACATATTATTTTAGCAAAGGAGTCAATTACACAATAGACCTAAATGTTTCAACAAACAGGGATAGCTTGGTTAGCAGCTGGTGGTATACTCTTATTGATTTAAAACATAACACTGTTGTTCAGGAAAATATGATGTTTACTCCAAATACAACTTTTCCAAATACAACTTTTAATGCTGTAAGATGGTCAAATAAGCTGATAGTTTATGTAAATGACACTGCTAATTCTATTGTGAATTCAAGCGTTACATTTTTTGTTTATGTCAGCAATTCTAATCCTCTAATAGAGAACATCACTCCAGAAATTTTTGTTTGTGAGGGAGAGTGGTTATCGCATTATTTTAATGTAACTGATGTTGATGAAGAAACTCCAACTTCAGATATCAGCCAAAAAAATCCGTTTTATGTAGCATTTTCATCTGCCATTAATTTAACAGAAAACAAATATGAGATTTATTCAGGAACTTTAAATAAAAATCATGCTGGCGGAGTCAATAATGGGTGGAAAATTTACGAAGAGACTATTTCTGCATATGACAACAATAATGGTTCTGACGCAAAACAAATAAACATAACTGTTATAGAGATAAATAATGTTCCGAGCATAGAAGATATTGGTGTGCAGACAGTCTGGGCTCAGGGGGATAATAGAAGTTTTTATAGGCAGACTCAAGTAACAGATACAGAAAGTGGGAATCAAGACAGCGGAAATTTAACTTTCAATATAACAATTTTAAACTCTACAGGAAGTGTGATTAATCTATTTAACCTAAGCTCTAACTGCGTAATGAATTTCACAGCTAATTCAAGCTACATTGGAGTTTATAACATAACTCTCTGTGTTAGAGACAAAGGATTAATTAATTCTCATCCTAATATAACTGATTTCTGTGGGCAAACTGGAAGTAACACTAGTTCTTGTGAAAGTTTTAGTTTAACTGTTACAAATGAAAACCGGCAGCCAACAATCACTTCTTATTATCCTTTAAATTTAAGCTTAAATATATCTGGAACTGCATATTTTAACGTTAGTACATATGACCCTGATGGCACAATTCCAGATGCTTATTGGTATATTGATGGTGTTTTTCAAGAAAAAGACAGCGGAAGTTCAGTTGATGAGTTCACGCATAATTTTTGTGGGGTTTCTGGAGAGAGAATAGTTAAAGTAGTTATAACTGATGATACAGAAAATGGATTAAATGACTCTGCTCAATGGGATTTAACAGTTAGTTATATTGAATGCCCCTCTGTTCTTCTTGGTGGTGGAGGAGGTGGAGGGGGAGGCGCAGGAGGAGCAGTATGCGATTCAAAATGGGGTTATGATGATTGGAGTGTATGCAGAAATGTAGAAAAGGCCTTAAAAGAAGGGAATTTGTCTGGAAAAGTTTATAGAGACCTTAAAATTAACTGTTCAAAAAATAATTGGGATGAAAATTTTTGCGGCTTTCAAGCCAGAAATGGCATTGATGTTAATAATTGCAGCACCAAGACAAAAGAAGAAATCCAAATTTGTTATTACACAGAAAAACCGACTTGTGATGACGGAATTAAAAATTGCCATGATTTGGCATGTGAAGTTTTAGTAGACTGCGGAGGGCCTTGCTTGCAATGCCAGACCTGCTCTGATAGAATAAAAAATCAGGGTGAAGAAGAAGCAGACTGCGGAGGGCCTTGCCCGGTTTGCCCGCTTGAAAAACCAAAACCATTTATCAAAACATCTTACGTAAAATATACCCTGATAATAATACTAACTCTTTTGATATTATTCGCAATAATCAGGCTAATCAACCTGTCTAAAACTAAAAAGAAAATTAAAGATATACTAAGCCAATTGGGCCAGTAATCACAATCTTTAAATAGGCGTTTTACTAACTAATTTTAGTTACTTTTGGTATTTATTGGTAATAAAAAGTAACTTTGGGTAACTAAAAATGGCGAAAATAGAAAAAGAGGCTGGTGTCGTAAAAATAGATTATTCTTTGTTAAATGAGGTGGAGGCAGTTATAAAAAAAGAAGAAAATAAATTTAAATTTGCAAACAAAAAACAATTTATTGATATAGCTGTAAATGAATTTTTAAAAAAAATTAAAAAAGAGACAGCTCTCTTTAAAAAAGAGACTTGGGAGAGAAAGAAAAAATGAATGGGCGAAAAAGAGGAAAAATGAATAGGCAAAAAACAGGGAAAATAAGCTTGACTGTATTAATATTCTTGTCATTTGCAATTATTTATTTTTTAAGCGCCATAACAATTGCTATAAACTCTGGCTCTTCTGGTGCTGCAAATTTGACGATTTGGGATGGGAGCGAGGGCAGTGATAGATACACTTATTGCGGCCAATACTGCGGCGAGAAGATTAAGTCTTCTTTTGTACTATGGAATATTTATTTTAATGCTAACTACACAAATTCTTCTGCTAACATGATAAATTCATCAAATGGCAATGGAACTTGCGCAGTAAGATTTAATGAAACAGGGGCGTGGACAAACTGGGAGAATATGTCTTATAATGCAACCTCTTTTTTATGGGATTATAATAGAAGTTTTAATTATAAAGGAGGATTAAACTTTAGTGTGAATTGCACAAGCAGTTATGGAAATATTACTATCTCAGATAGTATAACAATAACAAACACTGAACCGTACATAATCAAGACAGCTGCTGGTTATATAGACTTTAATGGCGATGGTGTGAAAGATACCCTTCAATGTGCAGAAGATGTTATTTGCTATTATAATTTCAGCGCAAATGTTAGCGAAGATGATTCAAATGATATTTTAACATTTGGTTATGGTTCTACAACTAACACTACTTTAACAAATTTCACAATAAATTCAACTACTGGAATGCTTGAAATAAATATCACTCGGAATGCTGAAACCGGAAGCAAGAAAATGGAATTAACTGTTCACGATACAGAGAGCCCACCAAAGTCAGGTATTTTAGAAGTCAATATTACAGCAGCAAACGACGCGCCAGTTTTCGCGAACTTACAAAATAGAACGCTTAATGCAAGTGAGATGTTTGAGTATATTGTCAATGTGATAGATGAAGAAAATAATATTCCATTTGTTCTTAACATAACTTTTTTAAACTGTTCAACTGCTCAGTGGTCTTCAAGAAATAATACAAATTGCACTTTGTTTAATTCTTCTCAGTATAGTTTTGATAGCACAAGCGGGGTATTAAACATAAGTTTCATGCCTTCAAGAAATGATGTCGGCTCTTATATTATTAATTTTAGTGTTATGGATAATAGCAGTTTAGGAAATAAAACTATTTCACAGATTGTTAATTTTACTGTTTTAAATGTAAATTCAGCCCCGTATTTTACTTATGTTTGTAATAATGAAAGAAACGCAACAGAAGATAGTGAATTTATATGCTGGATTAACGCGACAGACATAGACGAAACAAAAAACTTAACTTTTAGTGCTAATTATTCATGGTTCACGTTTAATAACGCGAACAATTCTGTAAGTGTTAATTGGAGTATTTCTTCAGATTACAATTTTTCAGCGATGGTTAATTTTACTCCTACTGATATAGCAGTTGGAAACTGGTCAATAAATATAAGCCTTCTTGATATCGGCAGCGGTATTGGGTCTCCAAAAAGAAACTCTACTGCATTTTGGTTTTTTATTAACAACATAGAAGATAGTGTAAGCTTGCAGGGAATAGCTGATTACACTATTTATCTGAATGAAACAATTTATGTTAATGCAACTGACAATGATTTGCTTGTTACTCAAAAAAGTATTAAAAATGAAGTCTTGACTTTTGCGTCAAATACGAGCTGGGTCAATATTTCCACTTTTTTTGCTCCCTCTGGGGCGAATTATAGAACAGCAAAGATTATGATAGATTATGACACCGCGCGTTCAATTGGGGCAGGAAGTTATGCAATCAAAGTAAATGTTACAGATACTGCTGGAAATTCTGCAGAAAGAAATTTTACAATTACTATCCAAAACGATACTGCTGTTGATTGGAACATTTCTGCTGTTTTTATTATTTATGAGCATAATTCAACTTATTTTAATTTCAGCCAAAATGTTACAGATGAAGAAGGAGATAACATAACTTTTTCTTTTACAAGCAGCACAAGTTTTCCTTCTTTTAGCATAAATTCTTCTATAGGAATTATAAATTTTACTCCTGTAGATGAAGATGTCGGGTATCATAATGTAATAATCAATGCAAGCGATGGAAAATTAGACAGCTTAAGGTCATTTAATTTTACTGTCTATAACATTAACGACGCTCCGCTTATAGAAACCTCTACTTTTGATGTCATAAATGCCACACACGCTGGTTTAAATGTTAATACAACAGAAGATAATGGCACTGAAATTACTTTTTGGGTTCGGGATGATGATTTTAAAATTCCCGATGCTCAAAAAGGATTTTACAACGAGAGTTTAAGGGTTAATCTAACAATCCAGGGGCCGAATTCGAGTCTTTTTGAGTTTGTTATTGATTCAGGTTGGAATCCTCCTATAGGCAATAGAACAAAATACGATGCAACTTTCACTCCTCACAAATCTGATATTGGAAGTTATAATATAACAATAAATGTAACGGATTTAAATAATGCCTCAACTATTTTGCAATTTAATTTAACTATAACTGGAATTAACCATGCTCCCGAAATAATGAGCTTAACAAATCACTCTTCTGCTGTAAACAGAAATTTTTATTATAGAATTAACGCGACAGACACAGAAGACGGCTCTTCTGCAACTGCAGGAAATACTAATCTTACTTTTTCTTATAATTTTACTTATGGAAATAATATTTTTAATTCTTCTATTTTTAATTCAACAACTGGAGAAATAAACATAACTTTTAATTCAAGCCAAGGAGGGAGTTATCATATAGATATAAATGTAAATGACACTGCCGGGCGGACAGATTCTGCAGATTTTTGGCTCTTTGTTTATGGCTATTCAAGTATCTCCTCTCCTTTATCCAGCTATGCATTCAATTTATTTGAAAACATAACCTCGAATTTAACATTTCAAGTGAACCATTCTGTAGGGGACAATTTAACTTATTTATTTTACATAAACGATAATAATGCGAGTATTTTAAGATATAATCTAAGTTACTATGGAAATGCCACAAATTTAACCTGGCAATTTACACCAAATTTTACAGAAGAGACTTATGGGGGCGTTAAAAACTTGACTTTAATTGTTTATCCCTCTACTATCCAACTTGAAAATAGAACTAATTTAAATACAACAAGGAGTTGGAATATAAGCATAAGCCATAAAAATAGCCCTTTAAGCTTTTCTGGAACCATCGGGGGCTCAGACTCAACAATTAGCGGGGGTTCTCCTCAGGAGGTAACTTTATCAGAGTATTTTTTTGATATAGATGCTTCTGACTCTGCATATAACCAAACAATAGGCTTTACTTATCTATTACTAAATTCTAGCGGAGGAGAAATAACAGTCAGCATAACAAATTGGACTAATGGAACTACCCCAAAAATAACTTTTTCAGCTTCTTCTACAGGCACAGCAAACTACAGCATAATTGCTTATGAGCATAATGAATCAAATTCTTCTCAGATAATAAATAATGTGACAAGCAATAATTTTAGTGTGGAAATAACAATATCTACCACCCCGACTCCAACTCCCCAATCTAGCGGAGGGGGCGGGGGGAGCACAGTAATAACAAAACCTGCTTTGTTAAAAATAATTTTGCCAGAGCCAGTTTCTGCATATCAAAAAGACAAGATAAAAGTTCCTATAATACTCTATAACGAAGGAAAAGTTACTCTTTACAATATAACTTTAGCAAGCTTAATTGCAAAAAATATGAAAATTAGAAAAGATGTAAAGATAAGCTTCGATAGGCCTTCTCTTCCATTTCTTTTGGAGGGACAAAAAGAAAATGTTACTTTGTTTATAGATATAAGCACAAATGAAACAGGCCTTTATGAAATAACAATAAACGCAAGCGTAAGAGAGCCAAAATACGATGATTGGGGCAAACTCTATTTGACAGTTAAAGAAACCAATAGGACAGATGTTGAGGAGCTTATCTTGTTCACAGAAGAATTTATTGCTGAAAATCCAGAATGCATTGAAATTCAAGAACTTTTAAACGAAGCTAGAGAATATTTCAAAGAAGGAAATTACGAGAGGGCGATAGAAAAGTCAAGAGAAGCTATAGATGCATGCAGATATGCAATAGCTCAGCCAGCACTGCCAATGTCAAAGGAAAAATTCACAGACAAATTATACAAATATTTGAGCATATCTTTTTTATTTGTAATTATTCTTTGCATTTTTTATTATACATATAGAAGAATTAGACTGAAAAGAGGCTGAGCAGATTAAAAACTAAAAAAGAAAAGTTTAATAATCCAAAACATTTGTTATAAAGAGGAAAAAAGACCGCTCTCTTTAAGCTTTCTTTGGAAAAGAAACCTTGGAAAGAAAAACGAGAGGCTTTGGAGAGAAAAATAAAACAGCTCTCTTTGAGCCTTCTTTGAGAAAGAAGCTTCGGGAAGAAAACGAAAAGACCTTGGAGAAAGGATAGAAGAGAATTGGGAGAGAAAACCGAAAACTAAAAAAGAGGAAAATGGACATAAGAAAAATAAGCGCCGGAGAGATAAAAAGATGCTCTGAAACTGTTTATAGAATGAAAAAAGAGATGGCAAAAGTTATAGTCGGGCAAGAAAAAGTGGTGGATAGCTTAATTTTAGGGGTTATTTGCGACGGGCATGTTTTACTCGAAGGAGTTCCTGGAATAGCAAAAACCCTTGCCATAAGAGCTTTAGGGCAGGTTGCTGGCTGCCAAACAAAAAGAATTCAGTTTACAGTAGATTTATTGCCAACAGATATTATTGGCATAACTACCTATACTCCAAAAAAGGGTTTTGAAATAATCAAGGGGCCAATTTTTGCAAATTTTGTGATAGCAGACGAGATAAATAGAAGCCCTTCAAAAACACAATCTGCTTTAATTGAAGCAATGCAAGAAAAACAAGTTACTATAGGCAAGACAACTTTTAAGCTTCCCCTGCCTTTTTTTGTTATGGCAACTGAAAATCCACTTGAAACAAGCGGGGTTTATACTTTGCCAGAGGCGCAAATAGACAGATTTCTTTTTAAAATATTGATGGGCTACCCGGAGATTGAGGATGAACGGAGAATAATGGAGTCTAACATAACTATAAAAAAATTTGAGGATTTTAAACTAAACGCTATCTCTTCCCCTCAAGAAATATTGAAGATGCAGAGCTTAGTTAAAAAAATTTATCTAAGCAATAAAGTAAAAGAGTATATCTTAAGAATTGTAGAAATTACAAGGACCAAGAATTTTGAGCACGGAAAATATGTTGAATGGGGGGCTTCTCCAAGAGCATCTATAGCATTATTTATAGCAAGTAAAGCTAAAGCTTTAACACAAGGAAGAAATTTTGTCATACCAAAAGATGTCAAAGATATAGCGCATGGCGTTCTGAGGCATAGATTAATACTTTCATACAAAGCAGGAGCTGAAGGCATAACCTCTGATAAAGTAATCGATGAGATTTTATCAAGAATCAGAGTCCCTTAATTTAAATAAAAAACCTCGATAGTTTTAAATACTTTTCTTTATTAAACATATAAGAATAAGCGTAAAAAATGCCAAATAAGAAATTATTTGCTCCTGTAATAAAGGTAATAATTTTAACTGTTTTTTTAGTTAGTATTCTCTCTTTTGTTTATGTTTTAGCCCAAGAACAAGCAACAATAACAAATTCAGGAACACTAACAACAAAAGAAAACGGATTGAACTATAAATTCGATTGGGGAGAAACAACAATAACTTTGTACAAAGAAGATAATGTTTTTGCTAATAATTATATTCAAAATAAAGAAAATGGAAAAGGCTGGAAATTTGGTGCAAGTGATACTTCTTTATCAAGCAGCGAGACAGCAGAATACAAATATGTCCTTGAATCAACAAAAAAATTAGTTTTATTAGAAAAACAGAGATTTAATGAAAAAGAAAACCTTACCTACAATTATCCTGTTGTTTATAATTATCATGCAAATCCAGAAGATGAGTGGAATGAATTTAGGCATGTTTATGATTTTGAGGATGTTTGCTCTAAGAATTATAGCCAGTGCAAATGGCTATTTAATGGAAATTCATTAGAATTAACATTTATATCTGACTGGAATATCGACCCAGAAATAGAAAATGTAAGCAGCTGCAGAACTTTAGATGCAGCAAACCAATACTATCAATTAAATAAATCATTAACAACAAGTGGAGATTGCATAATTATATCATCAAATAATATAACTTTGGATTTAAATGGTTATGGAATAAATTCTTCTACAATAGGAGGAATTGAAAATTATGGAATAACTTTTTTAAAAGCTAATTCTTCAACAATTAAAAATGGAGCTCTAAATAATTTTTATGTGGGGATTTGTATTAATGATGGAGATGATAATAATGTAACTAATCTGACAATTAAAGCTGTTGGTGATTTTTTAGATTTTAACTCAATTACAGGCATACTTGTTAAAGGAGATGATAATTTTATTTCAGGCAATGTTTTAAGTGATTTTGATTTAGTAGCTACAGAAGGCTCGTCTTTTAGCTTTAATGCGATAAAAACAATTCAAGATGCAGATGGAGTATCAAATAACACAGTAATCCAAAATAATATTATTAATAATAACAAGAATTATGGGACTGGAAGCTCAAATGGTGAGACATTTCTAATTGATATCCAAGGTTCAACAAACAGTTTTATTTTAAATAATATTCTTAGTAGCAATACTGGCAGCAATATTTTATATGGGATTTACTCAACAAGCAATTCAACGATTGCGCATGATAATACAATAAGTGATTGTGGGGGAAATACATTCAGCTATGGGATTTACCTTTATGATTCACATAACGATTATATAACGGCAGGCTCAATAGATAGCTTTGATTATGGAGTTTATCTTACTTCCAGCAAAAATAATTTTTTTTCTGATTTGGATTTTATTTATCCAGAGGTTAGCGTTTCTCTTTCAACAAACTCGACAAACAATACTTTTCTAAATGTAAGTAATCAAGACAATGAAAATGTTGAAGCGGGCTTAGAGCTCATCTGTAAATGGTATTATCGCGCTTATGTTAATGATACTTTAGGCTTAAATGTTTCAGGAGCAAATGTAACCGCATTTAATGTAAGTAATGC
>Ga0315276_10006422_pt1 | contig 10841 bp, 4 predicted proteins | sample YL17G05_0_MG_FD_204542 | JGI IMG/M metagenome (GOLD analysis project Ga0315276, IMG submission 204542) | Sediment microbial communities from Yellowstone Lake, YNP, Wyoming, USA - YL17G05_0 | ecosystem: Environmental > Aquatic > Freshwater > Lake > Sediment | place: USA: Wyoming | collected... | reverse complement strand
ACCAGGCCTGTGGAGCGCTGGCCCAGGGCCGCGCTGAGGTCGTTGTAAACCCCGGAGGCACGGCCGGCAATGGTCTCGGCCAGTTGCAGCCGATGCTCATACCACAGGAGCGCTCCCCCGCCGGCGATCACCGCGATCATCACTGCCGCCAGGGGCGGCAACAAGCGCCGCATGACCGGCCGGGGCGAAGCGTCGACGCGGCGCGTCGAGAGGAAGGCGACCGCCATGCCGATGAGCAGCACCAGCATCAACCCCACGGGCAGGGCCGTCTGCGTGGCCACGTCCAACTTCCAGGTGCGGGCGTCGACGTCCATGCCCAGCACCGCGACCACGGTGCCGCTCTGCGGGTCGGTCAGTGGAACCAGCGCAGTGACCCACGTGCCCCAGCGGTCGGTGGCCGGGCCTTCGACAGCCGTAGCCCTGGATTCGAACACGCGGCGATAACCTGCCGGGACCTCCTCGTAGACCTGCCCGGGCGGGGAGCAGTCTTTCGAGTCGGCCGGTTCGCTGTCCAGGAAGAAGAACACCGCGCCGCCGGCTTTGCGACCCATGAGATAGAGAAACCGGCATTGCGGGTTGGCCGAACGGGTGGCGATGAACTGCTGCTTGAGCCCCCGGTAGTTCGGGCGGTCCAGGTCCGCCGCCGTTCCCGAGAGCGCCTGGACGCTGTCGCGGTTCACCGCCTGTGCCACCAACCGCGCCTGCAGCAGCAGGTCGGCCCGCATCTGGCGGTCGGCCCGCGTCACCGTCCACCAGGCAAAGAACGTCCCGGCGATCAGCACCGCCGCAACCGCGCCGGCCAGCCACGGTCCGCGGCCCCGGTTTGAGCCCGTCGCCTGTCTGTCGCTCATGAGACTACGGCCTCCCGTGGATGGCTCATCGCATACTCGTCAGCGCCTGCTTCAGCCGGTCGAACTGCGCGTCCAGTTCGGCCAGATGTCCCGCAGCAGCGCTCAGATCACCGGCCTTCCCGGCCTGCTCCATCTCGCTTGCCACCACCCGCAGGCGCTCGCCACCAACGGTGGCCGACGCGCCCTTGATGGTGTGGGCCTGGACTCCAGCGCCGGCGGCGTCGCCGGACTCCAGGCATTGCCTCAGCGCCGCGATCTGCTGGGGGATGTCCTCCAGGAATACCGCCAGGATCTCCTTCGCCAGATCCTCGTCGTCCATCATCCTGGTCATCATGCCTGCCCGGTCGAACACCGGCATCTCCGACTCCTGCGCGGGCAGGGAGGCCGTTCCTTCGGGCATTCCCGGCACTGGCGCCGCCGTCATTGCAGATTCCCGCGGCAGCCACTTCTCCAGAGCCTCCGCCAGCGCCTGGGGAGACACCGGCTTGGCGACGTAGTCATTCATGCCCGCCGCCAGGCAACGCTCCCGGTCACCCTGCATGGCGTGGGCGGTCATGGCGATGATGGGGATCGCGTGATTGGGAACGGCCGATTGCGGATCACGGATCCGGTGGGTCGCCTCGATGCCGTCCATCTCCGGCATCTGGATGTCCATCAGCACCAGGTCGTAGGGCAGGGCTTCCAGGGCCTTGAGCGCTTCCGCCCCGTTGGCCACCGCGTCCGCCCGCAGGCCCATTTTCTTCAGGATGCCCAGGGTCACCTGCTGATTGGTGATGTTGTCCTCGGCCAGCAGGATGCGCGCCTTGCGGCCGGCGAACAGGTTCAGCGTCTCACGAGCCGAATGGCGCGTGACGATAGGCCGCGGCGCCGGCTCCGCCCCCGCCCGCTCCGTCAGCGCCAGGGCCACCATGGTCCTCAGTTCCTCGTATCGTATGGGCTTGGTCGCATACGCCGCGAATCCGAGATCCTGGAAGCGCCGGGCGTCACCCCGCGTACCCAGCGACGTCAGCATCACCATCAGGAGGTCCGCCAGGCGTTCGTCCGCGCGGATGGTCCGGCCCAGAGTCTCGCCATCCATGCCCGGCATCTGCATGTCGATCACGGCGATGCGGAAGGGATCGTTCTCCTCCAGCGCGCGGTAGATGGCCTGGAGCGCCCCAGGGCCGTCCTGCACCTCGGAGGGCCGCATGCCCCAGGAGGCCAGGCGCGTGGTCAGGATCTCGCGGCTGGTGGCGCTGTCGTCCACGATCAGCGCGCGCACCTCGCGCAGGTCGGCGGGCGGGGGACTCTCCGCCTGCTCACCCGCAACCTGTTTGCCCAGGCGCGCGGTGAACCAGAACTCCGAGCCCTTGCCCTCCTGGCTCTCCACGCCGACTTCGCCGCCCATCAACTCGGCCAATTGCTTCGAGATCGCCAGGCCCAGGCCGGTGCCGCCGTATTGCCGCGTGGTCGAGGCGTCCACCTGGCTGAACTTGTCGAATAGCAGGCCCAGTTTGTCTTGCGGGATGCCGATGCCGGTGTCCTTGATCGAGAAGCGGACCACGGCTTCCGTAGCGGTTTCCGCTACCAGGCTGGCCCGCACGGCGATCTCGCCCTGCTGGGTGAACTTGACGGCGTTGCCCGACAGGTTGGTGAGGATCTGCCGCAGGCGGCCCGGGTCGCTGCGCAGCAGCGTGGGAACCGCGGGATCGGCGGCACAGATCAGCTCCAGGCCCTTTTCATGAGCCCGCACCGCCAGCGCGGCGGCGAAGTCGTCCAGCAGGCCCGACAGATCGAAGTCCAGCGTCTCCAGGTCGAGCCTGCGCGCCTCGATCTTCGAGAAGTCGAGGATGTCGTTGATCAGGCCGAGCAGCGATTCGCCGCTGGTGCGCACGATCTCCAGGTAGCGCCGCTGCTCATCGTTCAACTCCGTGTCCAGCAGCAGGCCGGTCATGCCGATCACGCCGTTCATCGGCGTGCGGATCTCGTGGCTCATGTTGGCCAGGAATTCGCTCTTGGCGATGTTGGCCATTTCGGCCCGCGCCGCCAGGTCGTTGGCCCGGACGGTGGCCTCCTCGAGGTCGCGGTTGGTCGCCAGCAGCGTTTCCTCCGCACGCTTGCGCTCGGTGATGTCCTCGATGAACCCGGTGAGCCGTTGACGCCTGGCGTCATGCTCAGCGATGGAGTGGATGTGGCGGATCTGGCCGTCGGTGGGGCGCTGGATCTTGTACTCCATGTCGTACAGGGCCCCCTGCGCGATGAGGGCAACGAGCGCAGCGTCGAGTGCCGGGCGATGTTCAGGCAGCACCACGCCCTGTACCGCCGCGAGCGTCATCACCTTGTCCGTGAGACCGTAGGCACGGTGGGCTTCGGGCGATGCGATGACGGTCTTCGTGTCAAGATCGATCTCCCAACTCCCGAGCCGGGCCAACGCCTGCACGCGTTCGAGGACGAGGTGGCTCTCCCGCAACTCCGCCTGCTGGGCGACGAGTTCGGCGTTCGCGCCAGCGATCTCCGCAGTGCGCGAGGCCACCTGCTCTTCCAGATGCTCACGGTGACGTTGAAGCTCCTCTTCGCGCAGGCGGAGCTGCTCGAGCATGTCGTTGAAGCCGTCCATCAGCAGGCCCAGTTCGTCGTCCGTGCGGCGCGTGGCGCGGACTCGATAGTCACGCGTCGTGCTCACGTCGCGCATGAGCCCGACCAGGTCGAGCACCGGGCGCGACACCAGGTTCTGCAGCCTCCCGGCCAGAAGAAAGGACCCAAGCACGCCTGCCATGGCGACGAAACCCAGGATGACCGCGAACTGCCACAGCCGCTCGGTCATTTCCGCGAGGTCGGATTCGACATAGACGGTGCCGACCCGTTGGTCGCCGAGTTGAACCGGCTGACGCAGCGCGACGCGGCCGCGCAGAGTCGCGGCGCCGTCCGAGTCCGCCGGCGGGGTGGCGGAATGCGATTCACCCGCTCGGACATAGCTCCCGACCGCGGCGCCGCTGGCACCAAACAGGTAGGCGCGAGTCACGTGAGTCTGGGTGCGCAGCGCCGCGAGCTGCTCGTTCGCCGCGTTGCCGTCCTGGAAGACCAGCGCCGCCGAGCCGTGCGCCGCGAGCAACTGCGCCATCGAGGCGAGTTGCCGTTCGGTCTGGCTCCTCATCGTGCGCGCTTCCTGGAGCAGGATCGCTCCGGCGGCAAATGTGAGCGCCGCGAAACTGGTCAGCGTCATGATGAGCGTGAGCTTCCAGCTCAGGCGTCGGATCCGGAAGGTGTTCATGGGTTCGTCCGCGGCCCGTCGACGAGCCTGGCAAGCTCGAGCAACTTGGAACTCACGCGCAGGCCCGCGCGCTCCACCGCGCGCAGACTGATCTCGAAACGGAGGCGCCGGTCCATGACGATGAACCCGATGGCCCCGCCAAGCCGGGCAAAACCGGGCCCGCTGCCTACCATGAGGACGGGTTGGCCATCCACTTCCCGCAGGAGCACGCGGGCTGAGGCATCCGAGTCGTCACCGACGTAGATCATCTGGCACTTGCGACTGCCCAGGCGTGCCGCTTCGAGGTTTGGCCAGCGCTGCAGGGACAGCGTGCGCATTCCGACAAGCTTGCCCCGCGTCGCAATGTCGAGCGCCTTCTCCATGTCGGAGGAAGCGAACACGCCGATCACGAACGGCGCAGCGGGGTCGGACCACACGGCCGCCGGCCATTCGGTGAACCACGCGAAGTTGACGAGCATGGCCGCGCGGAGGTCGTTCTCGCGCACCGGAGACTCGGCAAGGCCGGTGGCAGGGGAGAATGCGAGCGCCAGCAGCGTGAGCGCGGCTGTGATCCACGCCCGCGGTCTGGTGGACGCGTTGCTGACACCGACACGAGATTCGTTGCTGCCGATCGAAGCGTCGCAGCGCATTCCGCCCTCAGCGGGTGAGGAGCGTGACACGAGCTTCGATCGACCGGGAGACCGTGGTCGGGATCACCAGGGCGCCCGGGTAGTTCGACTCAAAGCGGCCGGATTCGAAGAGATCCCGCCCGACGAGATCGACGGTGAGCAGTGAAGTCAGCCGCCAGCCGGCGCGCAGGTCAAGAGTTTCGTAGGCGGGAGTGAACCCGGCCGAGACCCTGCCGACGTGGCGCGCGATGGCGTCCACTTCGCAGTTGCCGGGCAGGTCGAGCGAGAGATGCCCGGCTGCCTGGAATCCCGGGGTACTCCCCTCCTGCTGATAGAGGGTGACCTCGGGGGCTCCCGCGACTTCGCGGAATCGAGCGGTGTACCAGGTTCCACTGGCGCTCAGCCGGACCGTCGTCCGCGGCGTCCACGTGGCCGTCAACTCCACCCCGCGGGTGTCGGCGTCATGCGCATTGAGCGCCCGCTGGATAGCCACGATATGCAGTTCCGGGTCCGGGTCCATGCTGAATGGTCCCTCTCCGTGGAAGGCGAAGAGACCTCGATGAAGGTTGAAGAAGCCCGCTGCGTCGAGGCTGAGGTTCGACGAGAACGTGGTGCGCCAACCGAGTTCCCAGGCCTGCAATACCTCGGACTTGATATTGGCGCCCCCTCCGGCGCAAACCAGCAGTATGGGCAAGCCGGGGCCCTCGAGGGCGCTGACCCTGACCAGCAGGTTGCGGTCCGAGAGCGCCGGGGCACGGACGGCTCGGGACCATGCGGCCCAGATTGTCTGCTGCCCGGAAGGCGTCCAGAGCGTCCGGATGGTGGGCTGCACTTCGAGTCCCGTGAACGCGTGGCGCTCAAACTTCGAGCCCAGCGTCAGCCGCAGGCGTGACGGGACGAGCGAGATCTCGTCCTGCGCGAAGGCGCTCACGAGCGTACGCGCACTGCTGGCCGGCTCGATCTTGAACAGGTAACCATTCGTGAGGTTGATGCTGACGTGCCGGACACCAGCACCCCAGACAATCTCGTGTCTCGATCCGACCCGGAGGTGGTGCTGGATGTCGAGGTCGGCAGTCGTGCCGAGGTCGCGGACCAGTGTATCCGCGCGGTCCACGTGGTCGACGTAGACTTGGACCGTCAGGTCGCCGGCGCCACCCATCTCCCGGCTCCACCGGGCAAGCCCGAAGCTGTTCGCGATCTTCGTCCGCGTTCGATGGACCCGGTAGTAGGGAGCCGTGAAGGTTGGAACGGGCAGCGCCCCGTCGGACCATCCACCGCTTGCCTCCACCTGAAACGTGAGGTCGTCACTTTCGTTTGGCGACCAGTCGAGCCGGGCTCCGCCATGCACGAGACGGGAATCGTCTTCGCCATCCCTCAAGCCGGTCATGGAAAGCGGAACTGGAGCGGCCAGGCTGCCGATCTCGTCGGAGCTCTTCGAGGAGTTCCGTGAGGTCGTGCGAACGAATGCCCGAGCGTCCACGCCCTCGCGAGGTGTTCCCCCCCAGCGAAGGGCGGCAACCAGCGGCTCGCGCTCGCTCGAGGTGGCGCTCGCCAGCAAGCCATGCGTGGTGGAAGCGCGCCTGGTGATGATGTTGATGACACCGGTGACCGCGTTTGCACCCCACACCGTCGCGCCGGGGCCCCGGATCACCTCGATCCGATCCACATCTTCGAGCACGACATCCTGCACATCCCAGTACACCCCGGAAAACACCGGGGAGTACACGCTGCGGCCGTCCACCAGCACCAGCAGCGAGTTCGACCATCGGTAGGTCAGGCCGCGCGCGGCGACGGCCCATTTGTTGCCGTCGATGTGCTGCACGATGAGCCCGGGAACCAGGCGGAGCGCTTCGGGAATGCTGGTCACGCCACTGCGGCGGATGGTCTCGCCGTCGAGAACCGTGATCGCGCTCGCGACGTCGCCAAGCCGTTGCTCGTGTTTGCTCGCGGACGTGATCTCGAGGCTCATGAGATCATTGAGATTCATGTCGCTCAGGTCGCGAGGCGGCGCAGGCTTCTCGGCGTGCGCCACGACGGCTGAGGCGGATACGAGAATGACGAGCACGGCAGCGAACGCCCGGCGCGCCTGCGTGACAAGACCCGATACCGGCCGTTTCGGAGCGTGGGTGCATCCAGCCATGATCTCCTCCGGTGACATCCCGGGCGGCACACCTGGAGCCAGCGCGCAGGGGACATCCCTCAAGCCTTGAGTATCGGCATCCGGTGGTCGCTGCTTGAGCAACGGCGTGCGAGCCGGCACGGCCGGCGGGTTCACCACGCACGGGCGCACGCCTACGCGCCGCGCCTGACCCCGGAGCAGCAGGAGGAGGTCCTGGCCCGCGCCGAGGAGAGCGTCTGAGCGGCTGACGAGTTCCGGCGGGATCCGCCGGCTCACTCGGCTCCCGGGCCCGCCGCACCGCGCACCCGGAAGCCTCCCCTACTGGCTGTCCAGCGTCTCCCGGACCCGGGCGGCCAGGTCCTCGATGGAGAATGGCTTCTGGATGAAATGCACGCCTTCATCCAGCACGCCGTGGTGGGCGATGACATCGGACGTGTAGCCCGACATGAACAGGCGCTTGAGGTGGGGATGGAGTGACAACAGGTTCCGCGCCAGTTCCCGGCCGTTCATCTCGGGCATGATCACGTCGGTCATCAGCAGGTGGATCTCGCCGACGCGCTCCCGGGCCAGGCGGATGGCTTCACCCGGGGTGCCCGCGCCCAGCATGGCGTAGCCCTGCATCTCGAGCATCGCCGTGACCATCTCCAGGATGGCCGGCTCGTCCTCCACCAGCAGGATGGTCTCCTGGCCGCGCGCGGCCGGCGTGACCGCGTCCTCCGTCGGCACCGGCTCGGCCCAGCCGACGTGGCGGGGCAGGTAGATCGTGAACGTCGTTCCCGAGCCCGGCTCGCTGTAGACGTAGATGAATCCGCTGTTCTGCTTGACGATGCCATAGACCGTGGCCAGACCGAGCCCGGTGCCCTTGCCGATCTCCTTGGTCGTGAAGAACGGCTCGAACAACTGCGCCAGCGTCTCCTTGTCCATGCCGCAGCCGTCGTCGCTCACCGCAAGCAGCACGTATTCGCCAGGGACGAACCCGGAGTGGGTGGCGCAGTACTCCTGGTTGAAGGCGCAGTTCCTCGTCTCGATGGTCACCTTGCCGATGTTGGAGATCGCATCGCGGGCGTTGACACACAGGTTGGCCATGACCTGGTCGATCTGCGACGGGTCCACCCGGACCGGCCACAGATCCGCCCCCGGCTGCCAGCGGAGGCTGATGTCCTCGCCGATGAGCCGTTCCAGCATCCTGAGCATGCCCGTCACGGTCTCGTTCAGGTCCAGCACCCGGGGAGCGACCGCCTGCCGGCGGGCAAAGCCCAGCAGTTGCCGCGTGAGGTCGGCGGAGCGGCTGGCCGCCTTGTGGATCTCCGTCAGGCTGGCATGCACCGGCTCCTCCGGGCCCACCCGGCGCATGGCGAGCTGGGCGTGCCCGATGATCACCCCCAGCATGTTGTTGAAGTCGTGCGCGACGCCGCCCGCCAGACGGCCCACCGATTCCATCTTCTGGACCTGCCGGAGCTGGGCTTCGAGTCTGACCTTCTCCTCCTCCGCCTGCTTGCGTTCGGTGATGTCGGTGCAGATGCCGCTCATGCGCACCGGTTGCCCCGACGGGTCGAGGGTCGCGTTCCCCAGAGCGCTCATCCAGCGCACCCGGCCGTCAGGGTGGACGACGCGGTATTCGTTGACGAGTGGCAGGCGGTCATGGATCGCGCGCTCAAGACGCTGCTGCGCGCCGTCCCGGTCCTCGGGATGCATGACCTGGTTCCAGGTGTCGAACGTCGCCTCGGTCCCGTCGGGATCCAATCCGAACAACTTGTACAGATCCCTCGACCAGACCAGGCGCTGGGTCGACATGTCCCAGTCCCAGGCGCCTGCGCCCGCCGACCGATACGCCAGTTCCAGCCGCGCCTCGCTCTCCCGCAGCGCCTCCTCGGCCCGCTTGCGCTCGGTGATGTCGGCGATACTGGACAGGATGCAGGGGCGTTGACCTAGATTCAGGAGCTGGGCGGAGAACAGCCCCGTGATGACCTCACCGCTCTTCGTCCGGAACTGGATCTCCTGCCCCACCAAGGCCCGGCCTGCACCAAGCGCGGACAGGAAGCGCAGCCGGTCTTCTTCATCGACCCACAGCTTCAGCCCGATCGACGAATGCGCGAGGGCCTCCTCCCGGGTGAACCCCGTCATCGAAGTGAAGGCGTCGTTGACCTCGATGAACTCGCCGTCTTCCACGCGCGTGATGGTGATGCCGTAGGGCGAGGTCTGGAAAGCCATGGAGAACTTCGCCTCGCTCTCCCGCAGCGCATCCTCCGCCCGCCGGCGCTCGGTGATGTCCCGGGCGGAGCAGATCGCCGCGACCACCGTTCCCCCGGCGTCGGTGACCGGGACGATCGTGGTCACGAAGTACCGGTCGCTGTCCGCCCGGGGGATGCGCCCCTCGAACTCCACCCTCTCCCCGGTGCGACAGGCCTGGCTCAGGACCGCATAGCGCCGGTCCGCCTCCTCCCTGGGGAAGACGTCCCAGAGGCTGCTGCCGACGATGTCCTGGACCTGCTTGTCCACCCCTTCCGCGAAAGCCCGGTTGGCGAACGTGTAGCGGCCTTCCGGCGTCAGGGAGAAGATGGGGTCGGGGGATTCATCGAGCAGGATGCGGTGCTTCTCCTCGCTCTCCAGCAGTTCCCGGGTGCGCAGCTCGAGCAGGTCCTGCACCTGCAGGAGGGCGCGCTCGCGGCGGGCCCGCTCGCACAACTCGACGAGATAGTCCGGCTGGAATGGCTTGCGCAGGTAGGCGGCCGCGCCGCGCTTCATCCAGTCCAGGGCCAGCTCCGGCCCCGGGTCAGCGGTCATCATCACGCAGACGCAGCCAGGCCGCCCGACGCGGAAGGCATCGAGCAGCGTGTCGCCCGTGCCATCGGGCAGGTGATAGTCCAGCACCGCCACGTCGTAGACGGCCGTCGCGAAGGCATCGGCGGCCTCCCCGGCCGTGGATGCCGTATCCGCCGTGTAGCCGTTGGCCTCGAATGCCTGCTCAAGGCTGGCGGCCACGGCCACGCAGTCCTCGACGATCAGGACGCGCACGGGGCTCCGCACGCGCTGGCCCTTCAGGATCGCCTGCACACTTTCGGCGAAACACCTTCCGTCCACCGGCGAGGCGAAGAAGGCCTCGGCTCCGAGATCGACGGCGATGCGGTCCGGCTCTTCGCCGGCAAAGGTGGCCGAGACCACGAAAATGGGGATGTGGTTGAGGGAGGCGTATTCGGGAGAACGCAGCAGGCGGCAGAAGCGCCAGCCGTCGAGGCCGGGCATGTAGAGGTCGGTGACGATGAGCGCGGGCAGCGCGCCGGAATGCCCGTCCCCCGCCCGTGCTGTGGCGCACATCTCCGCCAGGGCGGCTTCGGCCCCGGTGAAGGCACGAGCCTCCAGGCCCGCCTTGCGCACCAACCCGGACAGCACCTCGAGCTGGGTGGGATTGTCGTTGACGACCACGGCGAACGGAATCGGACGCATGGGCACAGCTCCTACAGTTCTTTCGCCAGCGCCTGCTTCAATTGGTCGAACTGCGCGTCCAGCCTGGCCAGGTGCCCCGCGGCGGCGCTCAAGTCGCCGGCCTTCCCGGCTTTCTCCAACTCGAAGGCCACCGCCCGCAGGCGCTCTCCTCCAACCGTGGCCGCCGCACCCTTGATGGTGTGGGCCTGGCGTTCGACGCCCCTGGCATCGCCAGCCTCCAGATAGCCCCGTAGCGCGACGATCTGCTGGGGGATGTCCTCCAGGAATGCGGCCACGATCTGTTTCGCCAGATCCTCGTCGTCCATCACCCTGGTCATCATGCCGGCCCGGTCGAACACCGGCGCCTCCGGCTCCTGCGCTGGCAGAGCAGCCGTTCCTGCGGAGGCCACCGTCGCTCGATCCGCGGTTGCCACCGATCCCTGCGGCAGCCACTTGTCCAGCGTTTCCGCCAGCAACCGGGGAGACACCGGCTTGGCGACGTAGTCATTCATGCCCGCCGCCATGCAACGCTCCCGGTCACCCTGCATGGCGTGGGCGGTCATGGCGATGATGGGGATCGCGTGATTGGG
>Ga0315276_10006421_pt1 | contig 10843 bp, 14 predicted proteins | sample YL17G05_0_MG_FD_204542 | JGI IMG/M metagenome (GOLD analysis project Ga0315276, IMG submission 204542) | Sediment microbial communities from Yellowstone Lake, YNP, Wyoming, USA - YL17G05_0 | ecosystem: Environmental > Aquatic > Freshwater > Lake > Sediment | place: USA: Wyoming | collected... | reverse complement strand
TGAGATTCTGAGGGAGCGAAAACCCGCAGCATAACGGTCGAACCCAGCGGCGGGCAGCCTTCTTGCGCGTCCGCTGAAGAAATTTGTTACCTCCCCTTCTTATCTTTTATGGATATGATTTTTCTGTAACCATCAAAACCTTTGAAAAGCTCTTCAACAGACTCTCCAATAAGGTATACCTCCGAAACAACCTGATACTTCTTTCCGTCGTAGATATAAGTGATGAAATTGCCACTCCCAGCACTTATGTGTGAGTACGACTGGATGACTGGAAACCTGTTTATCTTCTGATCCGATATGACGATTATCCCTCCAAAAAAGTTACCGATTTGGCGCATTGTTTTTCCGTCGACCAAGGCATACGGACAGCCACCCGTTCCGCAGAGACTGCTGGCCGATACGATTAGAAAGTCGCCGACACCATCGCCATTCAAGTCCTTTTGGAATACATACGGGACAGCATTATCGTAATACTCAAACTGATCTAAGAGGTTCGGGACGTCGCCAATACTTGGTAATTTCACCTGAGACATTGACGCGCTATCAATGAGCATTCCTGATGACCTTTTTTGATCCGAAAATGCCTTGCTGATCAAAAGCAAAACAATCAACGCAAATATTGCATATCGTTTTATGTCCATTTGGTATTCCTTATTATAGGTAACACGAAGTTCACCGGGAGCCGGATTTTTCGGCGATCCGGTGCAGCCGGTTGTTAGGGCTTATTTTATTGGTTCTATCCCAAGGTCTTTGCATATTTTTTTGGCAAGGCCATCACTGATTTCTGTATGCCGCGGTATGGAGGAACGTTTGTTCTGGCTTGGATTCCCCCACCACGAATGCCGAGCGCCTTCTCTGATGAATTCACAGCCTTGTGTTCGGAGGTATTTGAGGAACTCGGTTCTCTTCATGCAGGTCCGGCTATTTTCTCTTCACTATATTCGCATCCTGCAGATGCAATCGCATCTTGACGGTTAAACTCGATTGCTTCCTGCAAGGTTACTCGCAGGCTTTCCAATAGTTCTTGACGGGTGCGTTCCTGACAGTTCACGCCTGGAACCTCTTCTATCCACCCTATCCACCAATCGCCTTCTTGTTTTATTACTGCTGTATATTCTGTGGCCATGGATTTCCCTCCTTTGTTTTCATTATAACGGATATCCCGTAACGTTGGAATACATTCTTATCCAGGCCCCAACGCTCGGCATAAGCGGGATGCAAAAGCCAAGCACCAAAGGGGCGCTGGCTTTTGCAGATCCGCCTTCATGCCGTTGTTAGGCGAGCAATTCTAAGCACTCGCCAAAATAGCTATGGTAAAGATAGTCCAAGCACCCTTGCCAGCCATTTGCCAAACAGCGCAAGTAATACGCCGAGGCCTCCACTAAACAAAGCAATATAGATTTTTCCCCTCTTGTCTTGGGACTTCAATAGAAGTTCCTGATGGCCTGATGGTGACCAGCCTGGTCTGTACCTGAAGTAACCTTTGCAGTTGCGCTGTTGTTTCACAACCTTATTGAAGATATCATCAGGAGGGTAGCCTCCGGAGTAGGCTAAATCTAAATCAACCCACAGTGATCTGAAGCATCGGAGATATTCAAGAGGTGGGCATCCACCGGCTCCTCTACAATGTAGAAGAATCCTTTCAGAAGTGTTTACCTCCTGCTGCTCAAGAGCGAGGAACCCACAATCAAGACAAGTTACCCCGAACGGATGCCGGACATAAGCGACCGCGTCGTGTAGGAATCTTCTTAAATATTTACGCATGCCACATTGACTCCATGCAGTCACAGGCCTCTGAAGAGGTATTGTAGAAGTTGTAAAAAATAATCATCAGCCTAACACGAAGGTGTCCGAGAGCCAGGTTTATCGGTGATTCGCTGCACCGACTCGTTATGCCCTAATAATCTTTTCCAAGTTTCCCTAGTCTTCGTTCTATCTCCACGCGAAGGAAATTGTACTTCTTGATGAACTGAGTCAAAGTCAGATCGGTTTTCTTGAGATTACAATCTGAGCATATGTAAACCATGTTCTTTGGGGTGGAGAGGCCACCCTTGGATACAGGATAAATATGATCACAATGAGGGCCATCGCCCATGTCGCGCCCACAGTAAGGACAATGTGAATCAATGCTCATTTGTTCTGTTAACTCAGATTTGATTTGATCAGCAAGACTGCGACTTTTCCCTTTGTACGCTGCTATTACGGCTCTGTCCGTTTTTCTCTTGGTTTCCTTTTTCTCTCTTTGAGAGATATGTTTCTGAATCCTTAGTAACCTTTCATATGTCTCGTACGCAGAGCGATATTTGTTCGAATCGTAATCATATTTGAGTTTGTGGAGCTTGATTCTTAGTCTTTCAATCTCGGTTTTCTCTGGTTCAGTAAAATTCGGAGAGGTTCTATCGATGAAGAATTTCTTCAAAGTTCCTGCTACTGCGTATTCCTGTTCCTTTCTTTTTAATGCTGTGCCTATAATCTCGTTGATTCTGTTTTGAATGCTTGGATATTCTTCCTTAAGCTTCGTGAGTTTCTTTTCTTCTTCATGGTAAAGATTCAAGCGATTCTCAAGATCTGGATTCTTATTGAGAATATCAGCTTCGATCTCTTTGAGCTTCGCAAGGGGCATTTTAGAGTAAGAAATCTTCCTCTTTGTATATCGATAAGCCATCTCCATCACGCTCTCTGTGGCATAACGAGCCTGTAGAAAAAGCCTGATTTTGGCTATTTTTGGACTCGTAAGTATTTGATTTTATTGATAGCAAATTTATTAAAAATAATTTTTTCTACAGGCTCAACGTCAGGAGTCACCGGCTGGTGAACCGCCTCGCGGGTCACCTGGCCGGTGAATTCCATTGTTGGCTGTGTCTTTCTTTTCTTCTCCCAGAACCATCTGGAGCGCTGCGTTCAATCGTGAAATGCTGTCTTGGACTTCCTTTTTCTTATGGAAGTCTTGGATTGCCTTGAATGTGAAACGCTCTTGTTCCAGAAAGCTTGACAAAGTCTCAAGCTCTGTAAGGAGAGCGTAATAGTTGTACGATTCCTTGTCGTACTTTTTCAGGCGCTCTAGGTACATATTCACGACCTCTTCTTTAGACTTGTTCAGCTCTCCCCGTATGCCTTTCTTAATGGCAGCTGCGAGGTCGTTATGGAAGAAATCGTTGGCTTCATCAACAAAGGCGAACAATAATTGTTCCATCTTCCAGAATGCACGGTCACCTCCGAGTAATCGGGTAAGCCGGTGAGCTACTGCAATCTGGAATGTGCCCGACGCTGGGCGAACGAAACCCTTCTCAAAATCCTGTTGTTCCATGGCGGGGCCTACTTCGGGAAATTGCTTTAGAATCTGAAGGCCATAGTGCCAGTTGTTCCTGAATGTCGATAGGGCACTTTCAACTGCGCCTGAAAGGAGGTCGAGAGTATTTTCGAGGTAGCGGGTCCTTACTATTTCGTACTCCCTTTGTTTGAAGTATGCTTTGAGACCCAAGCGGTAAGCTAGATATGCCCCTGCAATGGGTACCAAAGCGAGAAAGGCGGCCTTATTCATGACTATCCAAGTGACGATAGATTTCATTAAGGTAGTACCAGCCAACGTTGCAGCTCACAGGCTGCAAGAAAACGAGAGGTCGTTGTGCAGCCGCTTGATACTATTTAAGGCCTCCTCTTGAGGCATGGTAAAATGCCTCTTGGACAGAAAACATTTTAAGCCAAAGGAGGAAGCCTCATATGAAATTCTACACCAAACAGCACAAGTATTATTGCGGGATCGACCTTCATACTAAAAAAATGTTCGTCTGCATCCTTGATGCCGGGGGCAACATTCGTGTTCACCAAAACATCAAAACAGACCCTGAGGCCTTTCTTCGCATCATCACTCCCTTCCGGGACGACATCGTGGTTACTGTGGAGTGCATGTTCACCTGGTACTGGATCGCTGATCTCTGTGTTGAACAGAACATCCCCTTCGTCTTAGGCCATGCCCTCTATATGAAAGCCATTCACGGAGGAAAAGCCAAAAACGATAAGATCGACTCCCATAAGATCGCCACCTTGCTCAGGGGCGGCATGCTCCCTCAGGCTTATGTCTATCCGGCCAGGATGCGCGCCACCCGAGATCTTCTCAGACGAAGGAATCACTTCATGAGAAAACGGGCCGAGCTCTTTGCTCATATCCAGAATACCCGAAGCCAGTACAACCTCCCTGATCCCTTGGGATGCATTGCCAAACCCCAAAACAGAGAAGGAATCGTTGAGCGATTCAATGACCCTTCCGTCCAAAAGAGCATGGCCGCCAACCTGGAGATGATCGAAGCCTATGATCGCCTCTTGACCCAACTGGAACATGATATCATAGCTTCTGCCAAAGAGCACGATCTTCGTTCCTATGCCCTGCTTCAAACCATTCCCGGAGTAGGCAGAATCTTGGCTCTGGTCATCCTCTATGAGATCGAATCCATCGAGCGTTTCCCCCAAGTCCAGGATTTCGTCTCCTACTGCCGTCTGATAAAAAGCATCAAAGAATCCAACGGCAAAAAATACGGATCCAGTGGTAAAAAGATCGGTAACGCTCATCTCAAGTGGGCCTTCTCCGAGGCAGCGGTGCTTTTCCTCAAAGGCAACGAGCCAGGCAAAAGGTATCTCGAAAGGCTCACCCGTAAACATGGTAAAGCCAAGGCTCTCTCTATCCTTGCCCACAAGCTCGGGCGTGCCCTCTATTTCATGCTCAAAAACAAGGAGGCGTTTAACCAAAAAAAGTTCCTTGGTCTCTGAAAATCGGAGGGGATGGATCAGCCTGCCGCCTAACTGGAACCTCTCAGGGCAGGAGCATGCATCTGCATCCATCAGGGTCAAGAAAACCCATGCATCTGAGAATGCTAAGTTGATGGTATGCCAATATTGCCCGGTAGCCCATCGCTTGATTGGCGGTCCGTCCCGCTCCTCATGATTTTATCAGCGTGCCATGTTGGTCAGGTTCTGCCCCTCACCCGAACCTGTAACTAACTAGGGAGCACCTTTTGCTCACCCCGACGTTTTGAATAGGACGGTACGAGGGCACAGCATAGTTTCTAGGTCGCAGGGTGAATCAATCACTCTACAGTTCCGCTTCATGCGGGATTGAACCTCAATAAGTGTTTGGTGCAGGACCTGTTCTTGCATCCGCACAGAAATCAAGTTGGAATGGCTGCCAACAGGCAAAAGAGTCTTTGTCTATTAAAACGAAAATTACATTCTTTTTCGCTTGGGATTACTTTTCCCTCTTGACATCGGAGGCCTTATAAGTGTTAGGCGGTACCACTATTCATACTATTGGATTGCATTCATTAAGAAAATTATTTATCGCTAAATAGTTGTCCATCCACATGAGTGAAAATTCGAATAATGTCGCTGGATTTGTCTCAATAATTCCAGCTTCTTTTAACCAAGCCATTGCCCAACCCATCCCTATCACTGAGGACCTAGAATGTAGTATGGCCTGGTCATTTCCTAATACTCCTGCTGCCCGTAAACAAGCCATAGTCCATGGCATTTTATTATTTTGGTCATTTAAATGAAGAACCCCGCCGCAAGCAGCGGGGTATCAAAATCCTGGAGACCCGGAGAATCCTAAGCGCAGCAAGCTGCGGGGAATATAACCCCAAGTGATTTAATAATGCAATCAACACAAGAGCTATTTTGTACGACGCAACACAATCATAAAAATATTCGGACGAATTCCAACGTGAGTCCAACTTAAATCGTTCATTTTCTTCCTTCTTTAATACAAATTCGGAGAATAGAACATCTGACAATACATTTGGTTTAAAGTATTTCATAAAAATATTCCATTATTAGTTATTCGCCGCTCTCAATAAGCGTTATTAGGCGCCTAACAATTAATAGACGAACTTCGTATTTGTTTGGAATTGGATTTCTTACGTCTACCTTATTACTACTTTTTACCCCTTCTGTCTATAAATTCATTGATTCTAATTCGTATTTTCCATACAATAGCAGAAAATTCCAAGGAAGTTCCCTTGACAATCTTTATTGGGTTCAAGGAGTCCTTTCGGCAAATGGTTTCCCCTCATCCAAAAAGCATGAAAAAAATGAGTTTCATCATTTCGGGACTCCTTTTTATCCTTCTTTTGACCCATGCAAAAATATATGCTGAGGACTTCAAGCGGGCCCTTCCAGGGAGAACCTTCTCTTTTCCTCAGGATCATTTTTCTCATCCCGAATTCAAAACCGAATGGTGGTACTATTCCGGCCATCTCCAATCCGAGGACCAGGATAAGAAACCTTATGGTTACCAACTCACCTTTTTCAGAACGGGTTTAAAGAGGGAGACAAAGAGCCAAAAATCGAGATGGTCAATTCAAAACCTCTATTTTGCTCATTTTGCTCTCACGGACGAATCGAAGAAGAGGTTTGAATACCATGAAAAGATGAATCGTGGAAGTTTGGGGGAGGCGGGAGCTTTTTCCTACACGACAGGCGAAAAGACCTTTCGCGCCTGGATCGAAGACTGGTCTATCGAAGGAAAGGGACCATCGATGGAAATGCACCTTCTCAAAGCCGGAGATAAGGAATTCGGAATTGAACTGATGCTCACGCCAGAAAAAAATCCGGTGATCCATGGCCGAAATGGGATCAGTCAGAAAGGAGAAGGCGAAGGATATGCGTCACATTATTATTCCATTTCCCGCTTAAAAACGGAGGGAAAGATCCTCCAAAAAAAGAAAGAGGTCCCCGTGCAAGGAATCAGTTGGATGGATCATGAATTTGGTTCCAGCCAACTCCGGGAATATCAAGTTGGATGGGATTGGTTCAGCATCCAATTGAATAATGGAATGGATTTGATGTTCTACCAGATTCGACATCACGACGGCAAAATCGATCCCTATTCCAGTGGAACGATCATCTTTTCCAATGGGAACCATCAGCCCCTCTCTCTGAAAGACTTTCAGATTGAGGCTCTGGAGAAATGGAAGAGTCGAAAGAGTGGAGCAACCTACCCCGCCAGATGGAGTGTCAAGGTTCCTCCTCACCAAATCGAAATGTTGCTGACCCCAACCGTCAAGGATCAGGAATTAATCACCAAAGAATCGACACGAGTAACCTATTGGGAGGGCAGTGTAAAAGTCGAAGGGAAGTGCGAAAATAATTCTATCAAAGGGATGGGGTATGCAGAATTAACCGGTTACGCCAAACCCTTCTCCAAAGGAATTTAACTCTGTTTCTGGCCCCCTCACTCCCTGCCTACCAGCAGGCATCTCTCTTCCCATCCGGCAACCAACTTCCCAACTGAGATTAGATGCCTGTGCGAAGTTGAGATTTCATCTGCTCCCCCCAAGCCTTCTTTCTATCACCCTTGACAAAATCTTCGCTTTCTCATCTAATACACTTCATTATTGAATTGGCGGATGTCCAAATTTGTCCAATCTCTATATTTAAAATTATTGGCCCTTGGAGGAGCGATAGAAGTGATTTGGCTGTAAAGGAGTGGAAAATGAAACGGTTTGTGGTGAGTGAGTCTGAAGGGATTAAGGGGAAGCTTCCTGTACAGGGAGGAGGGGGAACCTTCAACATTCTGATTGATGAGGAAATTTCAGGGGCTCAACACTTTTCGTTGCTTGTGAATGAGATGGCATCTGGTTACAAGGGAAAGGAGCATTCCCACGGGGTAGAACATTGCTGGTATATCCTTAAGGGGACAGGGATTATAAGAATGGCCGGGGAAACTTACCATATCAAACCCGGAGATGCGGTCTTTGCACCCATCGGCATGCTCCATTCCGTGGAGTGTACTGGAAATGAATCTCTCCGATATTTGGTTATTTATGCACCCCCAGGGCCTGAAAAGGAGTTGAATGAACTACCCCGCCGCAAGCAGCGGGGTATCAAAGACCACAACGGGCAAAATCCTTCGCCCCAAGGGGCGGGGTATTCACCCGGACGGAAATAAAACTGGCTTCTCAAAAGGGTAATCTATTCTACTAATGGAGAAAATTATCGTTGCCCGTCCTCTGACGTCTTTTATAAACTCCATTAATGAGGAGATGAAAGAGATGTTGGAAATTGATAAACTTAACCTGACAGTTGCAAAACGGACACGGGCAAACCGCCCTTCAAGGCTTCGGAAGGCGGTTGTTTTGAGAATTTAAGGGTATCGGAGGACACCACTCCAAGTGAATTCCAGCAGGGGAAAGGGACGAGGGTGCCGATTCGGCCAAAGGTTCGCCTCGAAGCCTCTCCGAACGGCTTGCCCATGTCCGTATCGTCAAAAGTTTATGCAACATTAAGGTTAGGAGTCATCTTAAAGCCAAGAATAGGTGGTGAAAGAAGCGACCCCTTCTATAACCTCTCCTCCCTGAAAACATCAATTGACAAATTTTGCTAAAAAGTGTAGATTTTGATTGGTAATCGACAGAGCGGTATATTCAGAGTACTTTCTCTATTTGTCTCTCTTAGTAATGGTGGTGCGGAAGCCGGCAGAGAAATTGCGGAAAGAAAAGGAATTAAAAAATTAGCGGGAAGGGGAACCGATATGGGTAAATATGGAATCCTTCGGGCCAAGGAAGATGATCTAACCAGGGATTTAAAGAGAACCATCATTCCCTTTTGGAAATTGGGGGAAAAATATGGGGTCAGCAAACAGGCAATTCAAGCCTTCCAGAGAAGAAGGGGGATTAAACGGCTCCCGAAACCAAAAGGGCATCAAATAGAGAATTGTCCAATATGCCAGAAGTTGATCGAGATAGGGAAACGACCCCGTTGTGAGTTTATTTCCTCGCATACGATCAGAAAAGAATTGGGCATTAGAAAGAAGCAAAGGGGAAAGTATCTCTACCATCTCCGGATTGTAAGAGAAAAGGGTTTGGTGAGCGGTAAGTTTGGATGTTTGCACTCAAGAAGGGTTGAAAAGGCTTATCAACTCTATTTCACGAAATGCCTGCCAATCCGGAGAGTCGGATGGATGGTGGGGTTGCAGAATTTTCAGTCAATCATAAAACGGCATTTGGTTTTAGGATGGGATGTTCCGCCCTCTCTTTATGTCTATGATGGGAAAGAGAGAAGCAGGATCAAAACCAAATATCAAAAAGGAAAGAGGGGTAAACCCCGTTAGAAGTAGGTTACCAAAGGGAACTCCTGGTTAATAATGAAAAATTTCTAACGGGGCAAGCATCGGGGCTTTCTAACGGGGTAAAAGATTGAGTTAAAAACATGGACAGATGGATTCGTGATGAAGTGGTTGGCAGACGAGATGAAGGAAGATAAGACGATTGAGGTCAAGACAATTAAAGGACGACTTTCAATTTACACAGCGAACATTCTTTCCAAAAAAATCAATAACCCTCAAAATTGATTACTCTACTCATTTTGTGTAACTAATACAAACGCACTAAATAAATGGACATTCACCCCGCCCCCTGAATCCCGCCATGAGCGGGATAAGGTTCAGGGTTTTGTCCTGCTCCCTGCGGGGTGCAGGGCTCACCCTCCCCCCTTGAGGGGAGCGGTGGGGGGGTAATATGATTGAATGCGTTTGTATTAGTTGCAAACAAAAACCTTTCATCCTATAATGTGCCTAATTTTTAAGAGAAAATAAACTTCTCAATCAAACAGGAATTCCGGTTTTTCTTGAAATGGCTGGATGATATGGTGGAGGGCAACCTTTCCCAAATTGGAGTAAATGAAAAACGGTCCGCTGCAATGAGTTCCGTCATCGCGGCTGTTGGGTTGACCGGTTTTAAGATTATCGTTGGGTTTGCCACAGGCAGCCTGGGCATTCTCGCCGAGGCAGCTCATTCTGGCCTCGATCTCATCGCTGCAATGATGACTTTCCTGGCAGTCCGAATTTCTGGCAGACCGGCGGATCAAAATCACCTCTATGGTCACGGTAAAGCAGAAAATCTCTCTGCCCTTTTTGAAACTTTACTCCTGCTGGTTACCTGTCTTTGGATCCTTTATGAGGCCACCCACCGCCTCTTCTTCCATTCCGTTGATTTCAAAGTGAACCTTTGGTCTTTCGCTGTCATGATCACATCGATTGTGGTAGATATTTCCCGTTCTCGCATACTTTACCGGGCAGCCGAGAAATATAACAGCCAGGCCCTTGAAGCAGATGCACTGCACTTTAGCACCGATATCTGGAGCTCTGGCGTTGTCATCTTGGGACTGGTCTGTGTGAAGTTGAGCGAATGGTTACCAGGTTTGGCGTTCCTTCGCCAAGCGGATTCGGTGGCAGCCATCATGGTTGGATTGATTGTGGTTTACGTCAGCATCCAATTGGGTGTTCGCACGATTCTGGCATTGTTGGATACTGCCCCGGCTGGCATGGAGAAAAAAATCATCACAGCAGTAGAGGCCCTCCCGGGTGTAAAGGATTGTCATAGTGTACGTCTCCGCTACTCAGGCCCCCAGCTTTTTGTAGAAATTCATGTCCTGGTGGATGGCAAACAAACCTTAAGAGAGGCACATGACCTGACAGAGGAAATAGAGCAAACCATCCAGAAACTTGTACCGAGTGCCGATGTGACCGTCCACCCTGAGCCAGATTTGGTACAAAAAGTTTCCGGATAAGCGAGACCCCCTCTGCTCCATACGAATACAAACCCATTATATCCTTTCAGAATTTTGCAAGGCGTGATCGCCGATCATACCATTAAGCGGTGCGTCCGGCGAACGCACCCCACAATTTTTTATAATTTTCTTTATTGCGTTAAGTCGCAATCACTTCTGTGCACTCGAGCTAAATCTTGTCGACCTCTTTTTTATCAAAATATGCCAGAATACCCCCCAGCTCTGCTGGGGGGATGAATGGCCTACCCTCTCCCCTGGGGGGAGAGGGTTAGGGTGAGGGGGAAAT
>Ga0315276_10006419_pt1 | contig 10844 bp, 7 predicted proteins | sample YL17G05_0_MG_FD_204542 | JGI IMG/M metagenome (GOLD analysis project Ga0315276, IMG submission 204542) | Sediment microbial communities from Yellowstone Lake, YNP, Wyoming, USA - YL17G05_0 | ecosystem: Environmental > Aquatic > Freshwater > Lake > Sediment | place: USA: Wyoming | collected... | reverse complement strand
AGGTGAATGCAAGATTGTCAAGATCAAGCGCTTTGGCTTCAAAAGCAACAGGCTATCCACTTGCTTTTGTTGCTGCCAAACTGGGGCTGGGTTATGGTCTTCATGAGCTCAAAAATTCTGTCACCAAAACCACGACAGCATTCTTTGAGCCGGCGCTCGATTATATTGTCTGCAAAATTCCACGCTGGGATCTCAATAAGTTTGAAGGTGTTTCCCATCTCATTGGGAGCAGTATGAAAAGCGTAGGCGAGGTGATGGCTATCGGACGCACTTTTGAAGAGGCCATTCAGAAAGGTCTGAGGATGATCGGCCAGGGAATGCACGGATTTACAGGTAACAGAAACCTGGGCTTTGAAGATATTGAAAGGGAACTTTCAGAACCAACCGACATGCGGATATTCTCGATTGCAGAGGCTCTCGAAGTAGGAATACCAATAGAGAGGATATATGACCTCACCAGAATTGATAAATGGTTTCTGTTTAAGCTGAAAAACATAATTGATACGAAGAACATTCTCTCCGAATATAATGCTATTGAAGAGCTCCCGAAAGATCTGCTTCTTCAGGCCAAGATTAATGGATTCAGCGATTTCCAGATCGCCAGGCATGTTGTCAAAGCTGACCCCTCTTCAATAAACAGAGAGATGCTCAGGGTCAGGGCTTTCAGAAAAGCAATGGGGATAATACCATATGTCAAACAGATTGATACACTTGCTGCTGAGTACCCTGCTGTGACCAATTATCTCTATCTGACATACAGCGGTACAGAACATGATATCTCATATGAAGATGATAACAGATCGGTAATTGTGCTTGGATCAGGGGCTTACAGAATTGGATCCAGTGTTGAGTTTGACTGGTGCTCGGTGAATGCCATTAACACTATCAGGAAGGAAGGTTTCAGATCGGTAATGATAAATTATAATCCTGAAACTGTCAGCACCGATTATGATATCTGCGACAGACTATATTTTGATGAGCTTTCATTCGAAAGGGTAATGGATATTGTGGAGCTTGAGAAACCCAAAGGAGTAATAGTGTCTGTTGGCGGACAGATCCCAAATAACCTGGCTATGAGGTTGCATGTTGAGAATGTAAATGTACTCGGGACTTCTCCTGTCTCAATAGATCAGGCAGAAAACAGGCATAAATTCTCCTATATGCTCGATTCCCTTAAAGTTGATCAACCGAGGTGGAAAGAACTATCAAATATTGAAGATATTAATGATTTTGTTGATCGGATCGGATTTCCGGTTCTTGTCAGACCCTCATACGTTCTTTCAGGAGCAGCCATGAATGTTGTTTCGAATAAAAGTGAGCTCTCACATTTTCTTGACCTTGCTGCACAGGTATCAAAACAGTATCCTGTAGTTGTTTCAGAATTTATTGAGAATGCAAAAGAGATTGAGGTTGATGCTGTTGCAAGAGATGGAGAAATAATGGCCTATGCTATCAGCGAGCATGTTGAGTTTGCAGGAGTTCATTCAGGTGATGCTACTATTGTTTTCCCTCCTCAGAAGCTCTACTTCGAGACCGTAAGACGGATAAAACGTATTTCACGTGAGATCTCATGGGAGCTTAAAATAACCGGTCCTTTTAATATTCAGTTCCTTGCAAAAGATAATGATATTAAGGTAATAGAATGTAACCTGAGGGCAAGCCGTAGTATGCCTTTTGTTTCTAAAGTATTAAAAACCAATCTCATAGAGCTTGCCACAAAAATAATGCTAGGTGTTCCTGCGGAAAAGCCTCATAAATCGGTTTTCGATCTTGATTATGTCGGGGTTAAAGCTCCACAGTTCAGTTTTTCGCGGCTCGCCAAGGCAGATCCGGTTCTTGGTGTGGATATGTCATCCACAGGTGAAGTGGGCTGCATAGGGGAGGGCTTTTATGAAGCTATCCTGAAAGCAATGTTCTCAGTTGGCTACCGGGTTCCCAGGAAAAGTATACTACTCTCTACCGGTCCAGCCAAATCGAAGGCAGAGCTTCTGGATTGCGCAAAAGCTCTGAGGGAAAAAGGTTATAAGCTTTATGCAACAAGAGGGACCCAGGTCTTTCTTCAGAATGCCGGAGTTGAAGCAGAAGTTGCTTACTGGCCGGATGAGGAAAAATCACCTAATACCATTGAGCTTATTCGTAGCAGGAAGGTTGATCTGGTGGTCAATATTCCTAAAGATCTCAGCGCATCAGAGCTTAATAATGATTATTCTATAAGAAGAAATGCTATTGATTTTAATGTCCCGCTTCTGACAAATACGAGGGTCGCAAGCGCTTTTATACTTGCTTTCTGCAGGATGAATGAGAATGATATCGCTATTAAGAGCTGGGATGAGTATAAATAAGAGGGGGAGAAAGGGAGGAGGAAGAGACTGAGAGACGATTCCGTGTCAATCCGTGTTCTCCGTTGTAATAAAGGTAAATTTACATAACAAGATCAACTCCGGAGAGATTACCCGGCATGGCGGAGGGCTTTAGACCCCGCAAAGGCTATCCCGAATGTTGGGAGGTTGAATAAAAAATAAATGAAACATCAAAACAATATATGATAACCATCCGCCGAGCAATACTCACCGACACTGAAACTATAATTGACTTTCAGCAAAAAATGGCCTGGGAGACAGAACAAATCAGACTTCCTGACGAAACAATAACCAAAGGAGTGAATGGAGTTTTCAATAATCCTTCAAGAGGTAAGTATTTTGTTGCGGAGAGCGATGGAATAATCATCGCTTCATTATTGATAACCTGCGAGTGGAGCGATTGGCGGAACAGTGATGTCTGGTGGTTCCAGTCGGTTTACGTCTTGCCACCATTCCGAAGAAAAGGCATCTTCAGAGAGATGTACCGTTTCATAAAAAGTGAAGCGGAAAGGAATGGCATTGCAGGTCTTCGTCTTTATGTCGAATCGAATAATGAAATAGCGAGGAAAACTTATGAAAAGCTCGGGATGAGCAGCGAGCACTACAGAATGTACGAATGGCTCAGGGAAAAATAGATGTTATGGATCTTTATCATACCGGTTCTCTTCTATTTCTTTCTTCTGCTTTTTATCTGCAGAAACCTTATCTTATTAAGCCCTTACAGGCAGGGCGGTATTCCTCACCAGAAACTGTCTGTTGTTGTTGCCTGTATGAATGAGGAAAAAAACCTTCCGTCTCTTTTAAGTGATTTAAGTTCCCAGGATTATCCACCTGAATTATTTGAAGTAATAGTTGTTGATGACGGCTCTGCTGACAATACTTTTGAAATTGCATCTGAATATAAGCAGATAAAAGATCTGAAAGTTGTCATGAATAATGGCAAAGGGAAAAAAAGTGCGATAAGAACCGGCGTTAAGAAAGCGTTTAATGAGCTAATTATTACGACGGATGCCGATTGCAGTATGGGAAGCGGATGGATCAGAACAATTGCAGGTTTCTATGAAGCAGGCAGACCCGATATGATTATCGGCCCGGTTATGATGAAAGACACACCTGGCTTTTTCAACAGGTTCCAGGAGCTTGAATTCCTCAGCCTCCAGGGAATAACAGCCGGTACTGCAACCCTGGGAAATCCTGTGATGTGCAACGGGGCAAACCTCTCTTTTACTAAAAAAGCATACCTGGAACATTCACAAAATCTGCATGATGACATAGCTTCCGGAGATGATGTCTTTTTTCTACACAGCTTGAAGAAAAAGCGGGAGGCGAAAATCAAATGGTTAAGCGCCCCGGAATCAATTGTAACTACTATGCCTGCCAGCTCTCCGGAATCATATTTCATGCAGAGGGCAAGATGGATCTCTAAAGGGAAAGCTTATAATGACAGATATACCATATTGTTAGCCGTAGTAACATTTGTAACATCGTTTGTGATGGTCTTTCTTTTGATAACCGGAATATTCAGACCCGCATTTCTGACTGTTTTTGCGGCTACGTTTTTTGTCAAATCAATCCCGGACCTTCTGATTCTTACTGTGACTTTGCGAAGGTACAATAAAACGGCTCTTCTTAAATGGTTCATACCTTCACAGATCATCTATCCTTTTTATGTGACAGTGGCAGCTTTTCTGGGTATAACAGGGAAAGGAAAATGGAGATAGGGAGATCAGTTCCCCAATTCAGAAAGAAACTTGATCCTCATCAGTCTTATCTCCTCCTCTTCAAATTCATTTCCAAGCTCACTAATTGCCTCTTCCATAGAGTCTGATTCAGCTTCTTCCCTGAAATAGGAATAGATATCATGCTGACGTTCCTCATCAATAACCATATTGACATAATAATCGAGGTTAAGACGTGTGCCTGAATTAACTATTGCTTCTATTTCAGTGAGCAGTTCAGGCATTTCCAGGCCTTTAGCATCCCCGATATCTTCAAGTGGCCTTTTCATATCGATGCTCTGGATTATGTAAACTTTAATCCCCGATTTATTGACGACGGATTTGACCACCATGTCGAGGGGTCTGATTATCTCTTTTTCATCAACATATTTCTTAATTACTTCAATGAATTCGACACCATATCTCTGGGCTTTACCCGCTCCTACTCCGGAAATATTCTGAAGCTCATCGATTGTTATCGGGTACTGGATTGCCATATCTTCAAGAGAGGGATCCTGAAAAATCACAAATGGAGGCACATCTTTCTGCTTAGAGATTTTTTTACGGAGATCCTTCAGGATGCTGAATAGCTCTTCATCAACTGCGGCAGTCCTGGCACCAAAAGCGCTTTCTTCCTCACCAGAATCACTGTAATCATGATCTTCTGCAAGCAAAAATGAGGTTGGCCTCTCAAGGAATTCGATTCCTTTCGGAGTCAGTTTCAGAAGGCCATAATTTTCAATATCCTTTGTCATGAGTTTGGCTATAAGTGCTTGTCTTATAACCATATTCCAGAACTTCTCATCCTTTTCCTCTCCTGTGCCGAAAATCTCGAGCTTATGGTGTTTATATGATTTTATTGCAGAGGTAGCCTTACCTGAAAGGATATTTGCAACATGATCTGCCTTGAATTTTTCCTTTACAGCCAGTACAGCTTCCAGTGCACTTACAACATATTCATTACCCTCGAATTGTGTTTTGGGATGGAGGCAGTTATCGCAGGCTTCACAATTTTCTTTAAGATATTCCTCGCCAAAATAATGAAGCAGCAGCTTTCTCCTGCAGACTGACGATTCAGCATATGAAACAGTTTCCAGAAGAAGCTGCTTCCCGATCTCCTGCTCTGCAATAGGTTTACCCTGCATGAATTTCTCCAGCTTCTGGATATCGTTATAGCTGTAGTATGCAATACAACGTCCCTCTCCACCGTCGCGGCCTGCCCGTCCGGTCTCCTGGTAATATCCTTCCAGGCTTTTGGGAATGTCATAATGAATAACGTAACGTACATCCGGTTTGTCTATACCCATTCCAAAAGCTATGGTGGCAACAATAATATCTGCCTCCTCCATAAGGAATTTATCCTGGTTTAAAGTCCTGGTTGCAGAATCCATTCCGGCATGATATGGAAGTGCTTTGATATCATTTACTTTAAGCGTTTCGGCCAGCTCTTCAACTTTTTTCCGGCTCAGGCAATAAATTATTCCAGATTTACCAGGATTGTTCTTTATATACTTTATGATCTCTTTTGTTGCATCCTGCTTCGATCTCACCTCATAATACAGGTTGGGCCTGTTGAATGATGATTTGAAAATATCAGCTTCAAGAATTCCCAGGTTCTTCTGGATATCGTGCTGAACCTTTGGTGTAGCCGTTGCTGTAAGGGCAATAATCGGAGACCGTCCGATAGTATCAATAATTGGTCTTATACGCCTGTATTCCGGCCTGAAATCATGTCCCCACTCTGATATGCAATGCGCCTCATCAATAGCGTAGAAAGAGATTTCAATATTCTTTAGAAATTCAATATTATCCTCTTTTGTAAGAGATTCAGGTGCAACATAAAGTAATTTCGTTTTCCCGTTCAGAACATCTTTCTTAACCCTTGTAATCTCCGTTTTTGTCAGGGAGGAATTCAGGAAATGTGCCACTTCATCATCGGTACTGAAATTTCGCATTGCATCAACCTGGTTCTTCATAAGCGCTATCAGGGGAGAAATGACAATTGCTGTTCCCCTTCTCATCACTGCCGGAAGCTGATAACATAATGATTTTCCTCCACCCGTCGGCATCAGGACAAAAGTATCTCTGCCGGAAATAACATTCCGTATAATTGATTCCTGATTACCTTTAAAGGTATCAAATCCAAAATACTTCTTTAGATAGTCATGTATCGTAGAATCGTCCAGCATTTATGTTCCTGATGAATTTACGAAGATCTATTCCCCCTGCTAATTACTGTATTATAAAGTTATTAAATTTATTTATCCATTCATTCATATAACCAAATTTAATCAAATTTGAGATCAATAAATAATTTTAATTGAAATTTAAGATGGAATTAACATTATAGCAATGAAATGGTTCATGAGTTTTTATGCTTCATTAATGCTCAAAAATTGCAAGTATTGTTTTGCAAAATAAGATTTATCATCTTTACAGGCTGAAATTTTTTACAAAATACCTTTAGTGCCGATGGCTTTGAAGTGGGTCAAAAAAGAGAAAAAGGGTGAGAAGGAGATGTCCTTTCTGGAGCACCTTGAGGAGCTCCGGTGGCACATTATAAGATCATTAGCTGCTATTGTCGTGATGTTTATAGTAGCCTTTATCTTTAAAAACACGATCTTCGACAAGATAATACTTGCCCCGAGGAATCCCGATTTTTTTACAAACCGGATTCTCTGCCAGCTTGGTGATCTTATAAATATTAAAGCATTATGTATTAACTCAAAGCCGTTTAATCTTATTAATATACAGATGTCCGGTCAGCTTTCGACCCATATTGCTGTATCAATGGTTGCCGGTGTTATACTTGCATTTCCTTTCGTGGTATGGGAATTCTGGAAGTTTTTCAGACCGGCGCTTCATGAAAATGAAAAGCAATATGTAAGAGGAGCTGTTTCCTCCTGCTCGTTACTCTTTTTTACAGGTGTTATCTTTGGATATTACATGATAGTGCCTTTCTCCCTTCACTTTCTTGGAACTTATGAAGTAAGTACCCAGGTTGTAAACCAGATCAATATAAGATCATATATCGGAACCCTTACCTCAATAGTACTGGCCAGCGGCTTAATATTTGAGCTTCCTATTTTTGCATTTTTTCTCACCAAAATCGGGATAATAACACCTTCCTTCCTGAAAAAATACAGAAGATATGCAATTGTCATTATCTTTATTGTTGCTGCCATAATTACACCGCCGGATGTTTTTTCACAGACGCTTGTGGCAATTCCGTTACTTGGTCTTTACGAATTAAGTATTGTGGTTTCAAAGGTTGTAATGAGAAAGAAAGCAAAAGCCCATGATGATTTTATGAATGATGACAGCGATACTCAGACAGAAAATGCCACGTTATAATATACAATGAAACTTCATACTGATAATCTTATAAAAAGATACCACAGCAGGACTGTAGTTGATCATGTTTCCATTGAGGTGGAGCAGGGAGAGATTGTTGGTCTGCTTGGCCCTAACGGAGCCGGTAAAACCACATCATTCTATATGATCGTTGGCCTGATTAAACCGAATGGCGGTAAAATATTCCTGGATGATGAAGAAATAACGACGCTTCCTGTTTATAAAAGAGCGAGACGGGGTATCGGATACCTTGCACAGGAGGCCTCCGTTTTCCGGAATCTCACAGTTGAAGATAATATTCGTGCCGTTTTGGAGATGTCGGGTTTCCCTGCAGAAGAACAGAAGGAAAGACTTGAGACACTCCTTGTTGAATTTGGTCTCCAGAAGATCAGGAAAAGTAAAGGGATCCAGCTCTCGGGAGGCGAAAGAAGACGTACAGAAATTGCCCGTGCCCTGGCTCTCAAGCCAAAATTCATTTTGCTCGATGAACCTTTTGCAGGTGTTGACCCTATAGCAGTGGAAGATATTCAGAGCATTGTCTCCCATCTCAGGAGCAAAAACATAGGTATCCTTATAACTGATCATAACGTCCATGAGACGCTTTCAATAACCGATCGTGCCTATCTTCTCTTTGAGGGAAGAATACTTAAATCGGGCACTTCTGCCCAACTTGCTGATGATGAGCATGTAAGAAAAGTATATTTAGGCAAGAACTTCGAACTTCGCAGATAGCTTCACAGTTTGTTTTAATAATTATTTTCCATACTTTTGCGGGGAATTTAACCGCGGATGTGTCGTAATTGGTAGCCGAGCAAGACTTAGGATCTTGTGTCTTAATGACGTGGGGGTTCGAGTCCCTTCATCCGCACAATACAGACAGACCGCCCATAACCATACCCGGGGTGTGGAAAAGGATAACTTGTATTTTATCCGTTATAATGTGAAGAAATTATCATACACCCCTGACTGTGCGTTTTGGCGGTTTTTTAAACAGATAATTAATTTGCGAATCAGATGAACATCACCAGAGAAAACATTGACGAACTGAATGCAACCCTGAAGGTTGAGATAGTAAAGACAGATTATGAGGAGATAGTGGTAAAAGTCCTGAAGGATTACCGGAAAAAAGCCAATATAAAAGGTTTCCGCCCGGGTATGGTCCCTATCGGACTGATTAAAAAAATGTACGGTAAGGCAGTCCAGCTCGATGAAATAAATAAAATAGTATCGGAAAGCATCCATAAGTATCTCTCTGATGAAAAGATCAATATCCTTGGAGATCCGCTCCCGAAAAGCGATGAACATGACCTGATAAATTTTGATACACAGGAAGATTTTGTTTTTTCCTTTGACCTGGGACTGGCACCCGATTTCGAGATGAAGCTGAGCAAAAAGAATAAGCTGAACTACTATGAGATCAATGCAGATGAGAAAATGAAAAACGATTATATAAATAATTATACCCGTCGTTTCGGTGAATTCAAAGGTGCAGAAAAATCGGGTGACAAGGATATGCTAAAAGGCAATATTACGGAACTTGATGATGAGAATAATAATATGCCGGAAGGGCTGACTGCTGAAAACACAACTCTTTCGATAGATATTATTAAGGATGGAAAGATTAAAAAACATTTTATTGATAAAAAACCCTCTGATATTATTGATTTCGACCTGCGTAAAGCATTCCCGAATGATTATGAAATAGCAGGAATTCTTAAAAAGCAGAAAGATGAAGTGGCTTCAGTAAATGGCAGGTTCAGATTTACTATTAATGAGATCAGCAGGTTCGAGCCTGCTGCTGTCGGAAAAGAGCTTTTCGATAAAATATACGGGGAAGGCGTCATAAATTCAGAAGAGGAATTCACAAAGAAAATTGAAGAGGAGATAGCCGGAAATCTTAAGAAGGAGAGTGATTATAAGCTTATGCTGGATGTGAAAAAGATTACCCTTGATAAGACTGATTTCTCCCTTCCGGAAGATTTTCTTAAAAGATGGCTGCTGAAAGTAAATGAAAAAACCACCGCAGAACAGATCGATAAGGATTTTGAAAGTTTCAGGAGTGATCTTAAATGGCAGCTCATCAGGAATAAGATAGCGAAAGACAATGAGATAAAAATTTCTGAAGAGGAGATGCACGACGAAGCTGAAAATATTACCAGGTACCAGTTTCAGCAATATGGCCTGTTCTATGCAACTGATGAGCAGATCCACAATTATGCCCACGAGATGCTCAAACGGGAAGAGGACGCAAAGAGAATTGCAGAAAAGATACTTGAAGAAAAAGCAATAGAGAAGCTGAAAGAGCTTGTCAAACTTGAAAACAAGAAGATATCTGTCGAGGAGTTTAATAAGCTTTTTGAATAGAAATCAATGCATTGCAGCGATTAATTGAGATTTTATTATCTTTGTTTATTAATTTTTAAGAGAATAATAATGGACACTTTTGAAGATTTCAGAAAATATGCCAGGAGCAACAGGGGCATCAGCAGCATTAAACTGCACAGATATTCTTCCATCTGGGGCAATTATATCTCCCCTACTATTATTGAAGAAAGACAGCTTAATATTGCATCAATGGATGTCTTCTCCCGTCTTATGATGGACAGGATAATTTTCCTCGGTCTCCCTATTGATGATTATGTCGCCAATATCATACAGGCACAGCTTCTATATCTCGATTCAACTGACCCGGGAAAAGACATTCAGCTTTACTTTAATACCCCTGGTGGGTCAGTGTATGCCGGTCTCGGCATTTATGATACGATGCAATATATATCAGCAGATATAGCAACTATCTGTACGGGAATGGCAGCCTCCATGGGAGCTATCCTTCTTATTGCAGGTAAAAAGGGTAAGAGATCTGCTCTTAAACATTCGAGGATAATGATTCACCAGCCAATGGGCGGTGCTGAAGGCAACGCTTCGGATATTGAGATAACAGCAAGAGAGATTCTTAAACTTAAAAAAGAGCTTTACGAAATCATTGCACTCCATTCAGGAAATCCGTATGATAAGGTGGAAAAGGATGCTGACCGGGATTACTGGATGACATCTGAGGAGGCAAAAGAGTATGGAATGATCGATGAGATCCTCCAGAAGACAACTGAACATAAATAAAAATGGACAAGTGCTCATTTTGCGGCAGGACCAAAAAAGAAGCCAATATGCTTGTTGCCGGCCTCGAAGGTCATATCTGTGATCACTGTATTGAACAGGCTCACAGCATAATGACTGAGGAACTTGGCGGGAAGTCAAATGTTTCATTCGATACTATCAACCTTCTCAAACCTTCTGAAATAAAAGCATTTCTCGATCAGTATGTAATTGGTCAGGAGATGGCAAAAAAAATTATCTCTGTAGCCGTTTACAACCATTATAAAAGGTTGATGCAGAAACCTGATGCAGAAGATAT
>Ga0315276_10006414_pt1 | contig 10847 bp, 19 predicted proteins | sample YL17G05_0_MG_FD_204542 | JGI IMG/M metagenome (GOLD analysis project Ga0315276, IMG submission 204542) | Sediment microbial communities from Yellowstone Lake, YNP, Wyoming, USA - YL17G05_0 | ecosystem: Environmental > Aquatic > Freshwater > Lake > Sediment | place: USA: Wyoming | collected... | reverse complement strand
TGATATCGTTCGTAACGCTCACAAATGCTCTCTAAGCTACATTGGGTCATTCGATGATATAAAGTCTTCAAGACAGAATTCAATCGCTCTACTAGGCAAGTCAGGGTCTGGTAAGACACACCTTCTTTCAGCAATATCAAACGTGTTATTGGATAGAGGTGTTACAATTTTATATTTTCCGTTCGTGGAAGGATTTAATGAAATTAAAGACAACTTTGATTTACTTGAAAGCAGAATAAACAAGATGCAAAAAGTAGAAGTGTTATTCATTGACGACTTGTTCAAAGGAAGGAAAGAACCAACTCAATTCCAAATTGAACAAATGTTCGCTGTAATCAACTATAGGTATTTAAATAATTTACCTATCATGGTATCATCTGAAAGATATATAACGGAGTTATTAAACATTGATGAAGCGTTAGGAAGTAGAATCTATGAGATGTCAAAAGATTTCACTGTAGAGATGAAAGGTGAAAGGTTAAATTACAGGATGAGGGAAGCCTATCAGAAAGAAGGTGAATAATGGAACTACCAGCGGTACTAATTGAATTTAGAAAAAAACACAACTTATCACAAACAGAAATGGCTAAAATGATTAACATCAGCGAATCGTTATACAAGTTTCTCGAGTACGGAGAACCACTTTGGGACACTGAACCATTTTTAGAACGAATAAGGAGGTTAGATGATGAGCTCGAACGGATTCATAGCCCTAGCAGATTTAGATTACTTTTGGACAAATGGAGAAGCAAAAAGAATTATAAGTGGTTACAAAAGTGGGAAAAAGATAAAAGAATTATCGAAAATAGTACGGAGACCAATTGAAGAAGTTGCTATATTAATAATTGATTTGGGGAAAAAAGGCAAAATATAAATTTGGAGGGATAACAATGAACTATGATAGAGTGCTTGAACAACATGAAATTAAAACAATGAATGTTGAAGAACTTTTAGATGAATATGCAGATGCGTATTTAGAAATGAAAACTACTTTTAAATTTAATGAGAAGTCATGCTCAGAAGTAATGAGAAATATTAAGAAAGAATTAGAATTTAGGTGTATATTTTGAAACTAATTTTAAGACTCCCACCATCTGTAAATCACATGTACATTAACGGCAGGATTGGACATAGACTTACACGAATACTAAGCAAGTCAGCAAAAAGTTGGTTTGAGGATGCTATCATTACAACAAGAGTTTGGAAGCAGAAAAACGATTGGCAGACATGCCAGTATAAAACCGTTGTAAGGCTATGGTACTACTTTCCAGACCACAGGCGGCGAGATACACATAACACGTTAAAAATACTAATGGATGCGTTAGAGGATGCAGGAATATACGTGGATGATAGATGGGCATTACCAAGGATTATGGATTTTGAAGTAGACAAGGCGAATCCGAGAGTAGAAATCGAATTTGAAGAGGTGAAAAAATGAATTTTAATGATTATCAGCATTATTCAAAAAGAACCATGAACATAAGAGTAGATAAAATTTTAAATATTTCTAATTTATCTATGGGTCTAGCGGGAGAAACAGGAGAAGTAGTAGATTATTTAAAGAAAGTATATTTTCATGGACATGAAATTGATAAAGAAAAAATGATTGATGAGTTGGGCGATGTGCTTTGGTATATTTCAAGTTTGGCTTTTGTCCATGATATTGATTTAGAAGATGTTGCAGAATATAACATTCAGAAACTAGAAAAAAGATATCCCAGTGGATTTTCTATTGAAAAAAGTATAAACAGAGGAAAACACACATGAAAAAAATTTTAATAACAGCCCCTGTTAGGCAAGAAAAAAAAATTTTTAATTTGTATTTAAATTCGCTTAATAATTTAGTAAAAGAAGGTTTTACAACAGAATATTTTTTTTCTTTACACAATAGCAAGCATTTAAGTGAAAGATTAGAGGGGCATCAATACTGTTTAGCTGAATCCGATAATGATTTCGTTACTCATCATACCCACCATTGGAAAGATGAAAATTTACTTGATGTATCATCTATAAAAAATTTTTTAATCAAACAGATGTTAGAGGGTGATTATGATTACATGTTCATGGTTGATTCTGACATTATATTACATCCAGAAACATTAAATCACTTAGTTAAACAAAATAAAGATATTATTTCGGAAGTATTTTGGACAAAATGGAAACCTGATTCAGAGGAAGAACCAAATGCTTGGATGCATAATTTCTATAGCTTTAATCATTTAGATGAGATTAAAGATTGGCGAGTCAAAGGACTTTATGAAGTTGGAGGAACAGGTGCAAGCATACTTATAAAAAGAGAAGTTTTTGAAAAAGGGATAGATTACTCAATTATTCCTAATGTTTCTTTTACTAAATGGGAAGATAGGGCTTTTTGCATTAGAGCGGTTGTACATGGATATAAAATATATTTAGACACGCATTACCCTGCAAAACATTTATATAGAAAAGAGGATGTTAAATGAGAATTATGGTAGGAATACCTGTACACAGATCAGTAGACTATGCCACATTTATTAGCTTTATGAAATTGTTTGGACATAGAGGTGAACATATCTTTGATTTCACTTGTACATCAAGTAGTTTAATTTATGATGTTAGAGAGAAAATGGTTGAAGGTTTTCTAGCATCAAGCTGCGATGCAATTTTATTTATAGATTCAGATATGACATTTCAACCAAAAGATATAGAAAAACTTGCTTCCTATAATCTTCCGTTTGTAACAGCAATGGCTTTCAAAAGAACACCACCCTTCCAACCATGTTTTTATACAAAGTTAACGTATAAAAATAATCAACCATTATTGGAAGTGCCTATTGATTACAGTGAAGGGATTCTAGAAATTGAAGGTGCGGGAATGGCTTGTGTGTTAATCAAAAGAGAAGTTTTTAAAAATTTAAAAAAACCATATTTTTTTCCTAAACGAGGACTCGGGGAAGATCTAACTTTTTGTTTAAAGTTAAAAAAAGCAGGAGTTAAAATGTATTGCGATACTACAACTAGTTTTGGACATTTATCTAATGTTGAAGTTACAGAAAAATATTTCAAAGAATATTATCAAAAGTGTTTAAATGAAGGTGTAGATATGAATAATTTATATGGAAAGTAAGGTGAAATATGAAATTTATTAGAAACCTGTTGATTGTTTGGATTGTTTTATTGATGTTTGTTTATACGTTTTTCTTTGTAGTTAATTTAGCGATAAACTCAAATAAAAAAGAAGCTATAATACCTAAACAAGAAACTATAATTCAGTACGTGGAAGTCATAAGATATATGCCTGTACAATATCAAAACTTTGAAGTCACAGCTTACACAGCAGGATATGAATCGACTAAGAAAAAATATGGTGACATTGGGTACGGAATAACGGCTAGTGGTGAGGTGGTCAATGAAATGACTACAATAGCCTGTCCTGACTCTTTAAGCTTTGGAACAAGGGTTTATATACAAGAGTTAGAAAATGTCTTTACGTGCCAAGACAGAGGCTCAGACATTATAGAAGGAAAAATAGATGTTTACGTCAAAAACTTAGAAGAAGCATTGAATTTTGGGAGACAAAAAATGAGTGTGATGGTTCTGCCATGAATGAAATTGAAGAAAAAGTGTTAGGAATGTTGTTAGCTAAAAAAAGCAGAAGCAGGATAAAAAGAAGGATAGGTATTACAGATGAAATTTTTATGAAAAGTATTATTCAAATAAATAAAAATGGATATGACTTTGTAATTAAAAATCAAAAGAAAAACAAAGCAGATCCAGAAGAATCTTTTGAAGATAAATTAGTTTATGAAGCTATGAAAAAAGAAATTTCTGGAGAAGATTACGAATACATGTTGAAAAACTTATATATGCCAAGAACACAATTGGCTAAACAATTAAAAATAAGTAAGCTTGCTTTAAATTTTATATTAGATAAAGGTTTATAAAAAGATTGACGTTATGAATAAAATTCTATAAAATGTAAATGAAAGATCCCACCTGCACTTCTTCATATCCCATAATGACGTGTCCCAAGGTGGGGCTTTTTTTTATAAATAAAAAAAATGTATCAGGGTGAATTCATTCTTCTTCTTCATACCCCATTGAAATAGTATCGAATCCTGAAATTATTCCCTCTTGTACAAGAAATTCAATAGAAGATTCAACAAATGCTTCAATTATTTCTTCATCTACAGCGATTCCTTTTGAAGTTAAAGATTCAAATACAAAATCTATCCAATCTTCAAAAGACACAAAATTATTATCAAAGTTCATTGGAATTCTCCTTTTAAATTATATTTCTACTTTTATATTTTTTTTTCTTAATTTAAAATCACCTTTTACCTGCATTTCAACGGATAATGTTATTTTGGGAAATCCTTTTTCTGTTGGTGCAAATCCTGCCATCTCTGCATAAGAACCTTCATGAGTAAGTGCTGAACCCGTAACTACAAATACCTGCTTCACCAAATCTAGTTTACCATTTCTATTATCGGGCATGTATATTACCTTTGTATGTGCTTGCCTTCTGTGTACATGTCCCATAAGATATAAATCTGCGTAAACTGTATCTGCTTGCTTTTGCAAACGATTCATAGCCCCACCAGGAGTTCCACCACCACCTGAACCATGCCAAACAGAAACATTAAAGTCTCTTTTAAAAATGGTATAACTGATTACTCCTTGATATCTCATATATTTATTTTCTAGATCCATAATCTGTGCAAAGTATAACATTAAATCAAAACCACTGTTTTTGTATACTCTTTCCTCGTGATTTCCAGTTACAATTCCATCAATTAAATCTCTGTAAGGGTATAATAATGTTTTTGCACTCATCATCTGGTGTTGTGCATTTTCTTGCTGTTCATACACACCCGCTCCAACACTATCTTTTAATGCTGTTTCTGCTAGATCACCCATAATGATGATTCTTGCTTTATCTCTGTTTTCATCAATTAATTTTAACTGACTTATTAATTCTCTTTTATCGAAGTGTGGAGAACCTATATGCAAATCACCAATTGGGAATAAAATAATCTCTTTAAGATCCCTGTTGTGTTCTGCTTTAATATATCTCACTTCTCACTCTCCTTGTTTTCAATGAGTCTATCTAAATACCACTTTGCCTTCTTTAAATCTTCAATTCCATTTTTATGTTGAAATCGCCAGATGTATTTTATTATGTTGCCGACATAGTAAGAATCTGTTCCAGATAAATTTTTAGTTGCAGACTCTATGGCATCAATACATTCCACTTTGCCTTCTCTATAGTGCATTGGGTTAATATTATCCATTACATTTCCTTTCTTTACCAACATTTACCTTCAATATACATAAAAAAATTATATTAGTCAAACAAAAAGACCCCAAGAAGGGGTCAAGTGAATTTTGATGTTTTTTGTGCTATTTTCTTAGGTTGTTTAACAAATTGTTTACCTGCTTTTGTTCCTTCTCGTTTTGCTTTAGAAGTTTTTGAATATTCAGAAGCAGATAAACTTTGTATGGCTTTTTTTGGAAGGTATCTTTCTCCAGTTGCTTCTTTCCCTTGAGTGCTTGGTTTCCCTGATTTAGTACCCCAATCTTGTTGAGTCCATTTACTCAAGGACTTTTGAGGGGATTTCTTTTCCCCTGTATATCCTCCGCCTGCTTTTTTATACTCTAAAGCAACAAGCTGTGCTTTCCTTGCAGACCATTGACCTGAGTTACCGCCTTTTGTACCTGCCATAATTCTGTTTTTAATGGATTCACGCAGTGTAGGCTTTGTATACATATTACTTTTTCACTTTAGCATTAGGGTTCTTAACAAATCTACCATAACTTGTTTGCATAGATGAACCTTCACGACCTTTTACTTTTTTTGCTTTTGTACCAATTCCCATAGATTTTATAAATTCTTTATTAGCATCTCTTGTAATAGTTGGTCTCCCAATATTTTTTCTTTCGGCACTTTGTTTTATCATTTTTGTTACAGCTTTATCTTTTTTATTTGCAATCATTGATTTGCCTTTATCTAATTCATTTTTCTTATTCGCAACCATTGCTGCACCTTGAGCTGCCATTGCTTTTATACCAGTGGACGTTTGATTCATTCTAGCAACCGCTTGTTTAGTAGTAGCTGATTTTACATTTGATTCTAATTTTTCCATACCATAAGGAAGATTTAAATTAGCCCCTGACATTATCATATTTTTATCTTTAATTGTTGGATTCAATTTCATTAATTCTGAAACTGTAGTTCCTTCTTTTTTAGCAATCGCTGATAATGTGTCACCTTTTTTAATTTTATAATTTGGCATTTTATTTTCCCCTTTTCTTTTTAGATGAACCTGTTATAGACATTGCAATGGCAACAGCTTGTTTTTGTGATTTTACTTTTTTTGGACTCTTGCCTATGTTTAGTTCATTTTTTTTAAATTCTTTCATAACTTTTTCTACTTTTTTTTGTTTTGATTTCTTATTCCTGTACTCCATCATTTTTTCTCCTTTTTCTTTAATCTTTCAGAAATAGCTTTTGCTTTTGTTCGTGCATCAACTTTAGAAGAAGCACCCCATACTTGTAAGCTTTTAAGGAGTCTAGTTGGCTCACCATCGGGTTTTCTTTCTGCACCCCTCGCATTACCCATCCTAGCTAGAAAAGAAGCTCTTCGTGGATTGTCTCCACTCTTAACAGGGGGTTTTAGTGTCCCACCTGTTTCGGCTTTGTAAGAGGCTCTGCCTTTTGCGTTTAATCCACCTTTTGGATTTTTACCTTCTTTTCTTGTCCAAGCCGCTGTTTTCATTCTGCCCATTCCTCTATGTTTTGTCCGAGTATAATTTGTAATCCGCCACTATGCTCTACTTTTTCTCTAAACATACCCATAGATTTTGCGGCAAGTTCTAACGCTTTTAGTTTTTCTGCTTTAGAAGAATTTTCAGAATGTGCAATCTCTTTTATTTCTTTTAATATTTCATCAGCAGACCAGTTTATTCTTTCCATTCTTTCTTTCTGTAGTTTTTCAAGTTCAAGAATAACTTCTGGGTTTTTAAGGAGTTTGCACCCCGCTTCTCTAGCACTTTTCATATTTGCAGTATTATAAGCTTGCATATATGCTCTTTGCATATTTGAATCTAAAAAGTATTCTTCAACAAATCTTTTTTGCTTTTCATTCATCATCACCAAATCCTCTATTCTTTGTTTTTGGATTATTAATTATACCTAACAGGATTAATATAGATAAAATTGAATTAATATACATATCCCATTTTTCAGGTGTAATTTGAATACCATTTTCTTGAATGATTATAAAAACAAAAGATGATAAAGATATCCAAAGACCATAATTTTTATAGCGATCATCCATTACTTTTTCCTCCTTAAAATCGTTCCTAGTAATCCTAAATTTACAGTATCTGTGGATTTCCATTCTTTTGATATACCATATTCTTTTTGCAAAAACTCCAGACCTTCTTCTTTCCAAGTTTGGGTTTCAACAGGTAATTCTTTAAAGAAACTATCTAAATATTTTATAGGATCTGTATGAAATCCCCAACCGAATGAAGGTGTAACTTTTGTTCTGACCTCATAGTGTAAGTGAGAACCTGCACTTTGACCAGTGTTTCCTTGAGTTCCTACACAGTCACCTTTTTCTAATATGCTTCCTTCTTTTGCCATTATTTTATCAAGATGCCCATACAAATGCAAGTGGTTGTTAGAGTCAACAACACACACAGCATTGCCATATCCTCCAACACCTGTGCCTTTATCTGCAAATTTTGAAAACACAACTTTACCACTGACAATGCAATATATTTCTTCTTTATCTTTTTTAACTAAATCTACACCACTGTGGAACTCTTCAAGACCACTAATTGGACTTTTTCTTTTACCATAAGGACTTGACATTTTTATAAAGTCACTAAAATATTTTTCCATTATTAGAATCCTCCTTTAAAAAGAAATCCCATAATACTCAATATCAAAGAACTTAATACAGTGCTAACTAAAAACCAAATCATTTTTTCTATTTTTTCTATTCTTCTGTGTGCATCTTTTGAAGTTTGTAAAGCTTCATTTGCAGTTTCTTTAGCAGATGCAAAGATGTCTAATTTGGTTTCTACTCTTGTTATTCTTTGCAGTATTTCTTGATTTATATCCAAAATTGCACCTACCTTTTTGTTGTTAAAGGAATACCTTTTCGTTCAAGTATTGCATTAATATTAATAAAAAAAGCATTTTCTTCTGTTTTAATTTCTTTTAATCGTCTTTCTCTTTCTTTTTTATTTAAATTTTTATTTAATAAAGTTTCTCTTTTAAGTTCTTTCATGTAAGATAAAAATTTACTTGGGGAACCTTTTGATTGTGTAGTTAGATAATTATATGCTCTTTCATCGTACCATTTTGGCAATTTAACTCCTAATTTTTCTTGATTTTTTGCTTGTGTTAATGAATTTTTTGCTGTATAAAATTGTTCGGATAAATTATTACTAAAAGTTGTGTTTGTTATAAAATCTTTAAAAATTTCTTCACTTCTTAGTGTTCCACCTTGTTTTAAACCAGTAATTCCTAATCCTTTTTCTGAAAATAATGGCATTAAATATCTTGAGAAATCTCCACCATAACTTCTAATAATGTAATCAATTTTAAACGGATTTAAACCTGATATTTCTGCTAATTTTTTAGCAATTGAAGTTGTATTTTCATTGTATTTGTATTTTTCTTCTACTTGTAATAGTTCATACTCTAATGGAACGATAGGTATTCCTGCAAATCCTTTGTTAGAAAGCACAGAAGCCCAAGGTGCAACAATACTTTTATTTAAGATATCTGTAAATTTTCCTTTTTTGTCTGCTAATGGTGACAATATTCCAGAAACAGGAGGTGGTAAATAAATATTACTTAATTCTTCCATTGCACCTTTAAATGTATCTGGATCTTTTTCTTGAAATGCTTCTAAAGTATTAAGATACATTTGTTTAATAAATCCTAATTGTGGGTCAATAGGTATTTTTTTAAATCTGCCTTCTTTGTCTTTTGAGATATATATATTTCTATATTTTTCTCTTTTATTTATTTTTTTATAATCAGGGTCATTATGAAATGTTACATATTCATAAGTTGCAGGACTTAAAACACCTATTCCTATTGTTGATATAGTTTTTATTGGATTTTTATATAAAAATTTTAAATTTTGAGTAACTCCTGATATAGCGGCAGAATTATATGGAAATAAAGTTTCTGCTTTTTGAGCCCATTTACCTCTTATTGAATAATCAGTTGTTATTTCTCTTGCATATTTCATAGCTTTTGCAATATTTTCTCTTGTATTTTCTCCGCCCAATCTTTTCATTTCTGTATTAAAAGCTGCTATTCTATTTACATTTCCAAAATATTGTTGTAATTTTCCCCATATTGACGATTCATCAATAGGTAAAAGTGTTTTTGCTGTTTTTTTCAGTAAAGAAGTGGAAGTGTCTGAAGGTAAAAATTCTGTTGCAGATTTTAAAGTTTCGTTAAATCCTCCACCACTTAAATAAAAATTTTCAGCCATTTTTGCTAAATTGGGTGCAAATTTCTCTGACTTTGGTAAAGAACCAATAAATGAACCAATTAAATGTCCAAAATGTTGAATAGGATTTTTTGATTTAACTAAAGCAATCCATGAATCATAGACTGCTCCTTTTACTGCCCAAACAGGAGCAAGTAATCCAGTTCCCCCACGCTTTGTAGCTCTTGATAACTTTTCAAATGTGCCAAGAACAATGTCTCTATCTTGTTCTCGTATTAAAGAAAACGCTTCGTATATATCTGGATCATCTATTTTAATTTTATATTTAATTCCATCTTCAATTGCATATATATATTTTTCTTTTTTTGTTAATGAATTTTCAAATTCTAACATTGTATCTTCTAATTCTGAAGTTTTTCCAATTTTATTTTCTCCAACAATTTCAATCCCAAGTTGTTTATATACTGAATCGTCTTTCTTAATTGAATTTAAAAGAGTTACATTAGTCCTATTGTTTAAAACAAATGTATAATAAAGTCTTACTTGTTGTTCTAATGATTCTAAAGGTGGGACTATTTCTTTAGTAGAACCACCTACTTTCGCTCTTTTTAAAATATTAATATTTTTTCCTTCATCAATTACTCTATAAAGAGGAACATAATTAGGGTATTCTGCTTCTAATTCATCAATAATTTCCTTAGTCCATACTTTTTCTTTAAATAATAATTTTCTAATATTTTTTGTAAATTCATTTACTTTATCAGCCGCCTCTACTACATCTTTATTTTTAGGATCAGCTTCAAATATTTTAGTATTTCTTCTCATGTTTTCTGGAGTTGCACCATATTTTATTTTATATTCATCACTAAAAACTTCATCGCCTTTTTCCATTCTTGAAGGAGCATGTCTTGAAATTAATAAATCATCTACTTGTATTCTTTGTTCTTTAGAAAGATTTTTAGTAATGCTATCTAATGAATCTCCAAGTTTATTTCCTTCAGCATCAACAAAAGTTGTACTTCTTGTTGTATTAGCTAAAGAGTTGGCTCTCACTGCATCTCTTTTATCTTTTAAAATATTTGGATTAGGTAATGTTTTTAAAAACGCATTTTGGTCAACAAGATTTTTTTCAATAGTTAATGCTGTTCGTTTAAGATCTGTTTTTCCTTCTTCTTTAGGTTTTCCAGAACCAATTGAATTAACATCAAATTCAATACCAGATTGTTTATTTTGTTCTTCAATTTCTGCATTTCTTTCTATATTCCTCATTCTCTTTTGTTCGCCTTCTGATAACTTTATAAAATCAGGTGCAGGGCTTGAGGATAAAATTTCTTCTGGTTCACTAGCTGTTTTATTTAAACCTTTAATTAAATCATCTTTAAT
>Ga0315276_10006412_pt1 | contig 10847 bp, 10 predicted proteins | sample YL17G05_0_MG_FD_204542 | JGI IMG/M metagenome (GOLD analysis project Ga0315276, IMG submission 204542) | Sediment microbial communities from Yellowstone Lake, YNP, Wyoming, USA - YL17G05_0 | ecosystem: Environmental > Aquatic > Freshwater > Lake > Sediment | place: USA: Wyoming | collected... | reverse complement strand
GCCGACTTCTTCCATCCCGGCCCCGTGCGGATGCCGAACGGCCGGTGGACGCGGTAGGGGAGGGGCGCGGGAGGATCCCGCTGACGCTGCTCCGACGGCGCCGGACCCAGTCGCGCCGACTGCCGGGGCGTGCTACGATTGAGGATCGATGCCCCTGTAGCTCAGGTGGATAGAGCAACGGTTTCCTAAACCGTAGGCCGCCCGTTCGAGTCGGGCCAGGGGCACCACCTTTCGCCTCCGAACTTGCAACGAACTTGCAACGGGAGGCCGTTCACGGGCACCTTTCCGGGGTGCCCGTTCTGCTGTACAGCAGCCCCGCTGCGGCCCGTTCGCCCAGCCCGACGATACGCAGCCGCCGCCGTTCGCGCGTCCTGCGGGCCGCTACGCGGTCCCGATGATCGGCAGGATCACTGTGGCGGTCGCTGCGCGTTGGCCCTTGACTCACATAGCACCCGTCTATCGGACACCGTCGGCCCCGGGCACAGGATAGGACGCATAGAGGGGTCTCCGCTCGCCTGCCGCTCGCGAGTTAACGTCACCCCCGCTATCAGACGCCGCCCGGGCAGACGCTCGCCCGGGCACAGAAGACACACGTTAACGAACCAGCGTCACCGCCGGGGGCCAGCAGCGTGTCTTTCTGTCTGACCAACAGTCGTATCAAGACCCAGGGCAATAGTGGGGCCATCCGAGAGGACTTCTTCGCGAATCATATCTCTCATGTTCTCAACAACTTAGCTGGCATTCGATTTTGGCTCGTACGCCGCAGCGGCGGAAGTCTGCCAATCTGAGAACTAATGCCTGCTCCACTCGCTCGGCTTGACGCCAGCCGCGGCGCAGGCACGAGCGAGCCACCTATCGGGCAACCACTATCTGCGAGCGGCTGCTCATGGTCACCGAGCCGACCGGAATAATGAAGTGGAAGTTGTAAGCCACCACCACCCGCACCCAGGTGCCCACCTTCCCGTTGTCCTGCCACGTCGTGGTCACGGTGACGTCGTTCGGGTTTTCTGTAGGCATCTTTCCCTTGACGTAGATCTGCACCAGGGTCCCGGTCGTCATGTGGCCCGAGTCGTACCCGTTGACCACCGCATACCTTGTCCCCATCCGCGCGGCGCTGGCCACCGAATGGTACGACAACATCGCCCGACCGAAGTCGATGATGCCGAAGACCACGAAGAACAGGACAAGCGAACTCATCGCGGCCTCGACCAGCGCCTGGCCGCCCTCGCCGTGTCTGCGCCTCAGAACTCGAATCACTCCGCGCACCGTGACGCCCCCATTCTCGCTCCAGTGGCGTAAGACTTCCGCCTTCGCGCGTGGCTTCGGCGGTCTCGCCGCAGCCTTGGCGGAGGCGGTCAGCCCTGCGGACACAGGCTTCGAAACCGGCCCTACTGGCCCACCCGCATCGACACCGTCTTCGTGAGCGTCGAGTTGCCCGGAACGCCGGGGTACGGAAACAACGGCGAATAGGCGGCCGACGCCGTCACCTTCGCATACGTGATCAGCTGCTGACCATTCGGGCAGATCGTGGTACAGAGCACCTCCTGGTCGGCCCCCGAACACCTGCAGACTCGCACGCCCGTCACGCTGCTCAATGTGGGGGCCGCATTCACCTCGTTCTGGGCCGCCAGGATCATGCCGGGGCTGTCAAGGGCGCTCGTGAGCGACCCGTACATCGCCCCTGCGCGCGCCGCGTTGGTCACGTTCGCCGTCGTGTATACCAGCCGGCCCACGTCGATCACTCCCACCAGCATCAGCAGCAGGAGCGGAAGCACGAGGGCCAGTTCCACCAGCGCCTGCCCGCCATCGCGCTCGCCTCTGCGCAGACGCGAGCCGGCCGTCGCTCGGCGGAACTGACCGACAGTGGCTTCTCTCGCAGGCTTTGGCTGATGCACGGCTACTCCGACAGCACGGCTCTCTTGATCGGCGAGCCGCCCAGAAGCCCCGAGGTGTCGTAGTTGATCATCTCCACGGTCGCCATGTCCCGGTACAGCTCGATCGTCTGCGCCACGAGGATCATGTACTTGGCTGCGTTCGGGTTGCTGTTCCCGTACCTGAGACCGACGGTCGGAAAGTAGAGCGCGCCCGTCCACCCGTCACCAAGCCCGCTCGACGCCCTGGCGGTGTAACTGAGAAGAGGCGTCGCCCGGGACTGCCAGAACAGGATGCCTGCATAGGTTCCGACCGTGGGGGCGCTCAAGCCGCCGTTGTACGAATTGACGAAACTCCCGTTCCCGCCTCCCATGATCGCGACCTGGGCAGAGGCCCCAATGTCAAAGAAGACCTCGGTGCCCTTCAGGCTGGGATGCAGGTAGGCCAAGCCGTCGTTGTTGTCGTTGTCGCTCTTGGGTCCGTCAACCGAGAAGGTCCCGCCCGTGATGTAGTAATTGCCCGAGGCGAACGTCACGACGGGCCCGGCCACGCCGTTCGAGGTACACGTCTTCACGCCGTCGATAGTCTTGCAGGTAACGGTACCCTGGGCGCCAATCGTGAGCCCATTCGTGTAGTTGCCCGGCTGGAGCGTGTAGTTGCCCGGCGCCGTAATATTGGGATTCGCCCGCACGGGTCCGGAAACAGTCGGCTCCGGCAGGTATGCGAGCGGATCCGACACCGTGGGAATACGGGTCGTCGGGGTGGGAGTCACATTGCTGCCACAGCCCGAGCAGCCGCCCACGATACCGATCGAACCAGCGTACAGGTGATTGGTACCCGGATTCATGGCGGCGGGGGAAGAGGAGTTGACGACGATCCCGCAGTTCGTTCTAACCTCGTAGCCGCCGCCCCCAGGGGTCAGCTTGAAAGTGCCGGCCTGGGTCCCGTTCAATGCGTACATGCAATTCGGCCCGGTCCATAGGATGCCAACGGCCCGGGCACTGACCGGCACCGTGGTCCACCCGAACACCTTCATGAAGAACGTCCGCTGGGGCTGAGAGACGATCACCTCCACGCAGTAATTCTTGTACGATTTCTGGGAGCACGGACTCAAAGCACTCGGCGGATTGTTCACGGTGACGGTCACGCCAGGCGTTTGATAGTCAAACCCGTTCTTCTCCGCGTCCCTCCGTGCCGACATCACCACGTCCTCGGCCGCCTTGGCCGCCGCCGAGTACAACAGCGCGTGGGCACCGCCTACGGCGGCGGCGTCGGCCGCGGCCTGCATCCGCCACTTCATGTAGCGAAGGTAGCCGACGTCGATACCCAGCCCCAGCATGCCGAGAAACACCGGAAGGCTCACAGCGACCAGAATCAAGACGTATCCCGCCTCACCTCTGCGTCTGTACTTCATAGTGCCTCGCTGACCTGTCGGCTGTGGAAATTACCGCTGCGTATTCTACTCATCGCAGCAACCGCGAATAAGAGATGAATTACCACAGGAGCTTCAAAGCAACAGCCGTACCAAGAGGGCGGCGGCTGTGTTCGACGCTATTCCTTATTCTCGACTGTTGAGCGCGGCAACATTAGCCCGGCCCAGTGAATATCTGGTTTAGAGCAGACTAGAAGACTATAGGAAGCATTGGACCGGTCTCCGCTCGCCTGCCGCTCGCGAGTTAACGTCACCCCCGCTATCAGACGCCGCCCGGACAGACGTTCGCCCGGGCACAGCGTCCACTGTTACTGCAACCTGCCGATGGACGATTCCGAGGCCCGGGGGCCGGCGTTGCGCTGGAGAGCGGCCGGTCCTACTACTGGTGGGATGCGGCGTCGGGCGATCAGCCCGGCGGCCAGCGTACATACTATCTCGAGGACTGGGACCTTCATGGAACGCGCACGCGCTATGGGCCAGCTACGCCCGTGGCCGCGACCGGGCCGCTTCCAAAGAAGTTCAATGCTCCCCTCTTGAGCGAGCTTGGGGCGCAGCAGGACAAGAAGCACGAGAAACGGTCGAGAATCGAAGAGGTCAGAAAGAAACTGGGCCGCCAGCCCTCGGGCGGAGGGCAGCAGCTGGCGCTCAGCGCTCAGTCGGCCTCTCCCGACATCCAAACTTCAGTTCCTGAGCGAGCCCTCGCGAGGGCAGAGGCTGTTCTCCAGGCCAAAGGAAGCGCAGCGGGCTCGACGGCGCAGCGGGACCTTGCCGGAATGGCCGCCATCAAGATCTTCGTCAAGGAGGAGGGGTGGTACCGGGTGACCCAGCCTGAACTGGCCGCCGGCGGGCTGAACGCAGGCGTCAACCCGAAGACCCTCCAACTCTTCGTGGACGGAATGGAGCAGCCCATTCTTGTCGCAGCGGCGAACCCCAACCAGTTTGGCCCGCAAGATGCCATCGAGTTCTATGCCACCGGGCTCGACACGCGGTGGACGGACACGCGGGCCTACTGGCTGATCGCCGGCAACAGCTACGGGAAGCGAATCGGCACGTCCACCGGTAAGGGAACCCAGGGAGCGCTGAGCTTCCCATTTACGGTGGAGAAGAAAGACCGGGAGATTTATGTTGCGGCCGCACACAACGGGGATGCGGAGAACTTCTTCGGGGCGCTCATTGCTCCCAATGCTCCCCCGGCAGAGGAGCTTGTGGAGCTCCTGCATCTCGACACTTCTCGGGCCGCCACCCTGGCAGTCACCATTCAGGGACTGACGTCCGGGGCTCATGCGGTCGATGTGCTCTTCAACGGGACATCCGTCGGGCAAATGAGCTTCAACGGCCAGACGAGCGCGTCGGCGAGTTTTGCGATCCCGCAGTCGGAGCTTATCGATGGAGATAACTATGTGTCTCTGGAGTCCATGGCCGGGGACATGGATTACAGCGGATTGGATTCCATCCGGGTCACGTACTGGCACACCTTCACCGCGGATAATGATTCGCTGAAGCTGACGGCCCAGAATGGAAAGAAGATCTCCAAAGTTTCCGTTTCCGGGTTTACCAACCCCAATATTCGAGTCGTCGACGTCACGTACCCGGCAGCCACGACCGAGGTGAAGGGAACGGTCAGCACCAATGGAAGTGACTATTCCGTTACGTTTACGGCCCCGGGGGCCGGAAATCGGACATTGCTCGCCTTCACCAGGGAGAAGATCAAGACAGCAGCAGGGGTAGCAGCCAATCAGCCTTCGTCATGGTCTAAGAGCGGCGCGCACTACGACATGGTGATGATCTCCCACGGGAGTTTCCTGGCGAACCTCGCCCTCCTGCGGGGTTTGAGAGAGTCTCAAGGCCTGTCAGTCGCGTTGGTTGACGTCGAGGATCTCTATGATGAGTTCAGCTATGGGGCAAAGAGCGCGCAGGCGATTCGCGACTTCCTGAGCCTCACCTACGCTCAGGGGAACGCGCCGCGATTTGTGGCGGCCTTCTGCTGCCGCCCCAGATGAGCACGATGAGCGTGTATAGGAGTGCGTTCTCCAGCGACGCGTTGGCGACTCAGGGACTCCTGGCCGCCCTCAACCAGGGGCCACTGCTCGTCAACTATATCGGCCACGGTTCAGAGGACAGGTGGAACGGTATCTTCGACAACGAGGATGCCGCGGGCTTGCTCAACGGTCAGCGTCTTTCCTTCTTCGTGAACATGACGTGCTTGACCGGCACGTTTGACGACATCTACATGGATCCGCTGGCCGAGGCGCTGCTCACGGCGCCGAATGGCGGGGCCCTGGCGGTGTGGGCCTCTTCAGGGCTGACGGAGCCGGGGCCGCAGGTTGTGATGAACGAGGAACTGATCAGGCAGCTCTTCAACGGACAGGGTCTGACGATCGGGCAAGCGATTGCCAGAGCCAAGGCGGCGACGACCGATCCGGACGTGCGCCGGATCTGGATCCTGTTGGGAGATCCGGCAACGAGGCTGAAACAGATCCAGTAAGCAAGGTTCTCGAAGGCTGGAACGGCAGTAGACCCGGGCCGCGTGTTGGTGAATGCCAGCGCGCGGCCCGTGGCTTGTACAGAGTGCCTTCGGCGACCCGGGGGCTGAAGCCCCCGAGCTCCACCAGACAGATGCCGGGGCTGAAGCCCCGGCCTCCACATCCACAACTGTCACGCTGAAGCACCCCCTCTCGATCGACCCCCCGAAGACCCGGCTCGGCCTGGTCCTGCTCCTCGGCTTCGGGTTCAGGCTGCTCGGCCTGGCGCGCGGCATCGGCGGGCGCGACCTCCGCATCCTCGCCCCGGGAATCGTCGGCCTCGGCGTCCTGATGTCGATGGTCGGCAACATCCAGAAGGCCCTCTGGAACGGCAAGGTCTACGGCTTCTGGCAGACGATCAACCCGGGCGTAACCGCCTTCGGGCCCTTCGTCAACCGCAACCACTTCGCGGGGTGGATGCTGCGGGCGCTGCCGGTGGCGGTGGGCTACTTCGCGTCCCTCGTGGCCAAGGGGATGGTGGGCGTGAAGCCGGGCTGGCGCAACCGCATCATCTGGTTCTCGACCCCCGACGCCAGCCGCGCGGTGCTCACGGGCTTCGCCATCCTGGTGATGGGCTTCGCCCTCACGCTCACCCTCTCGCGCTCGGGCATCTCGTGCTTCCTGCTGGCCATCGTGCTGTCGGCCTTCAACGTGCTCCGCCGGCAGACGACGGCCACGAAGGGGCGGCTGCTGGGCACCTACCTGGCGCTGGTGTTCGTAGCGGCGGTGGCGTGGGCCGGCATCGACGCCGTCGGCGCGCGTTTCGCCGACGTGGACTGGAAGCTGGGCGGCCGCGCGGGCGCCTGGGAGGACGCGTGGCGCATCCACGAGTCGTTCCGGTGGTTCGGGACGGGGCTGAACACCTACGGCTCGGCCACGCTGCTGCTGCAGCAGCGAGAAGGCGACGGCGCACTGCGTGGAGGCGCACAACGACTGCCTGCAGCTGCTGGTCGAGGGCGGCTGGCTGGTGGCGGTGCCGGCGCTGCTGCTGGGGTGGCTGTTTGCCCGGGAGGTGCGCCAGCGCTTCCGGGAGGGGCGGGACGGCCGGACGGGCTGCTGGGTCCGCCTGAGCGCCGTCACGGGCATCGTCGCCATGGCGTTCCGGGACAGCAGAGGGGATGCGCGATTGCCGTCAGGAGGGCGGCGGTGAAGAGAGGGCGGGCTTCAGGTCAGCTATAGGTCGCCAGGAGGTCGGCACAGCCGACGGCGCGGACGGTGTGCGCACCGAGGCGGAAGTCGTACGGCTCTCGCACGCCCGGCGCCACCACGAAGTTCCGTCCTAGCGGGTAAGCCTGGCGGAACGCCTCCAGATTCCGCGCCTCGAGCCGATCCGGCCGGATCTTGCATTCGATCGCGTCTACGGTCTTCCCGCGCGGCACCACGAAATCCACCTCGCGATCGGACTTGTCCCGCCAGTACCCAAGCGAGCCGGTTCCCCGCGCGGTTCGGAGCACGTCCAGCACGAGGTGCTCCCACAATCCGCCGCGGTCTTCGTCCCGTATGCTCGTCCACCCGCGCACGTATGACACGAACCCCGTGTCGAATCCATAGACCTTCGGACGCCGGACCAGTTCCCGCCGCCCGCCGCCGTGAAATGGAGGCACCGGCGCAAGGGCGTACGCCACGGCCATGGCCTCCAGGTGCGCTTTGACGGTGGGCCGGCTCACGTCGCACTCGCGTGAGAGGGCCGAGTAGTCCGCCAGGCCGCCGCTTTGCCGGAGCATCAGGCGGAGGAGACTGAGAAACCCGGCACGCTCGCGAATGCCAAACAACTCCTGGATGTCGCGCGCGTAGAAACTGTCGAGCCACTCGGCATACCACTCCGGCTCGACCTCGCCGGCCAGCAGCATTTCGGGCAGCCCGCCGCGCAGGAGCCGCCGATCGAGGTCCGCGCCGCCGAAGCCTGCCTCGCACTCGGTCCACATCACCGGCGGCAGGTGCACCACCGCCTTGCGACCCGTGAGCGAATCGCGGAACTTCCGGGTGGCCGCCAACGTTGACGACCCGGTGGCCAGAATCCGGAGGGAAGGGTGGCCGTCCGCCGCCACCTTCAACACGCGAGACGGATCCGGCAGGCGGTGCACCTCGTCGAGCACGATCACCGAGTCGCCAGGCATCGACCCGAACAGCCACTCGGGATCCTCGCAGCGGTGCACCACGGAAGGCAGATCGCAGTTCAGGAACACCGTGCCAGGCAACTGGCGCGCCATCGTCGTCTTACCTGTCCGGCGAACCCCGGCCAGCCAGGCGATGGGACGATGGCGCCAGGCGGCGCGGAGGCGGTCGGTCCAGAAGGGGCGCGGGATGACGGAACGGCGATCGGGTGAGGGTGACGCTGCCATGGTGTTATGTTTATCATGTAGGCGTCTATTTGTAAATCATCGTTTCTATCCCAGGCATCGTCGCCATGGCGTTCCAGGAAGCGGAGGGGTGCGCGATTGCCGTCAGGAGGGCGGTGATGTCAGTCCCACTCCGCTGCCAGCCTGCGCACCTCGCCGGCCAGATAGAGCGGCAGAGACAGCACGCGCACGGCGCCGGAGGCGTCGCCCGGCACGCGCAGCGTCTCCTCGCCGGGCGGGCCGAGGTACAGCCGGATGGCCCGCTCCCGGCCCTTCTCCCGCAGGAACTGGAAGACGGACCGCAGGGCGCCCCCGGCCGAGGCCTTCACCTCGACGGGGAAGATCTCGCCGCCAGTGTCGATGACGTAATCCACCTCGGCGTTGGCGTTCCGCGCCTCGCGATGCCAATAGAAGAGCGGCGTGTCCTCGAACGGCAGGCCCGAGGCGCGTAGTTCCTGGCCCACGAACTGCTCGGCCAGCGCACCTTCGTTGACCGTCAGCAAGCCTTCGGCAGGCACCAGCGGGAGCCCGCATATTCGGTTGGCGAGACCGCTGTCGAGAAAGAGCGCCTTGAACCGCTTCTCGTTGACCTCCGCGCCAAGCGGCACGCCGTTGGCCGACGAGTGATGCACCAGGTGCACGACGCGGCCCCCGGCCAGCAGGTCGAGCGCGGCGCGCACCTCCGCCGCCCGGCGCTCTGCGGTCACGTTCACGAACTTGATCTTCCGCCCGACGTTGCGGGCCACGTGGCGCAGCGCCACGCGGAGCAGGTCCTGCTGCGCGCGCGAGCCGTACTTCGCGAAGTCGTCCTCCATCGTGCCGACGATCGACGACTGGATGCGCTGGACGTCGAGGAGGGGCGCGCGGTCGGCGTAGGCCTGCACGGCCTCCGGCATCCCCCCGACGAACAGGTAGTGGCGCAGCGCGTCTTCGAGGCGGCGGGCCACCGCATCGCCGATGGTGTCGCCGGCGTGGTACCCCTCGAGCACCCCGGCCAGGCCCTTGCCCTCGATGGCCAGAACGAACTCCGCGAACGTGAGGGGGTGGAGGAACAAGTACTCCGCGCGGCCCACAGGCATGGAGTGGGCGAAGTCGCGCAGCGCGAAGTCGAGGAGTGAGCCTGCGGCAATGACGTGCAGCCCGGGCACCAGTTCGTGGAAATGGCGCAGCACGGCGAGCGCCCTCGGACAGGCCTGGATTTCGTCCAGGAACAACAGGCTCTCGCCGGGCACCAGCCGCTGGTTCTTGAGGACCGCGAGCTCCTGGAGCAGCGTCCAGGGGTCGGATTGGTCGAACACGGAGCGCAGCTCGCGCTCGCGCTCGAGATCGATCGTGACGACGGAGCCGAAGGAGGCGTTGCCCCAGTGCGTCACGAGATGGGTCTTGCCGACTTGGCGGGCGCCGCGCAGGACGAGCGGCTTCCGACTGGGCCGGTGCTTCCAGTCGCCGAGGTAACGGGTGGCCATCCTGACTAACATGGATTGTATAATATCATGTAATATACTTTTTTACAGTCATAATAATCAGTAGTGTCCGGTTCATCTGACTGTAATCGACCGCAACATCAATTGTGATGCGGGGTTCGAGCGTTTCATGGGTGTCCACGATTTGAATTGCGCCCGGCGTGTTTGCGATGCTCATGGGTCTGAACAACCTGGGGTGACGCATGAATCTGGGCAAGACGCTGTTCGCGCAGGTGATGGAGTTCGTGCCGTGGAAGACCTTCGGACGCATCATCGATCGACACCAGGGCGATACGAGCGTCCGGACGTTGGGCTGCGCCGACTTGTTTCGCGTGATGGTCTTCGCGCAGCTCACGTGGCGCGAATCGCTGCGAGATATCGAAGCCTGCCTAGCCGCCAAGCCGATCGATCCCAATCAGAACCACCCAACCCCGCCCACCAATTGATTCTGTTCGACTTCTAACCGGACACTACTGATACGGCATAATGGCCTTGGCAGCTCACGCGCCACGCCGGCGCCCCCGTCATGATCGGAGCCTCCCCACCAAGGCGACCAGGTTGATCAGATCCGCCACCCGAAAGCGCGACCGGCCGGCGCCCAGCACCACCAGCGGGTCCTCGGCCACCACGCTCGTCCAGCGCGCCGGCAGCGACAACAGGTGGCCCTGCCGATCGTGGTAGAACATCCGGTCCTCACCCCAGTTGGGCCGGCGAACGATGACGTCGATCTCCTGCCCGAACTGGGGATGGAAGGGAGGCGTGATCCGGATCGCCCCGGTCACCTCCCCTGCGCGAACTGCAGTTGGTTGGGCGGTCGAACGTTCGGCGCATGAGGTCCGCCCAGCGCCGTGCCTCCTCGCGGGGCGGTCGCCGCTCCCGCCCGCAGGGCGGGTCGGGCGCGGACTCGGTGGCGCTGGCCTCGCGGGGGTCGACGTGCTCTCCGGCCGTGGGTGCGTCGGTGGTCCTGATCTCGCAGAGATCGGCGCGCGCTGCGGCTCCGGGCGCGTCGGCAGAGCTGGCCTCGCCGCGAGTGGCGGTGTTCCCGAACCCCACGACGAGCGCCCGCCATCCCTCGACGTGGCTCGGGATGGTCCTGAGCAGGGTCGAAGGACCACGTCGCCCGTGGCCCGAGTACGCCATGATACAGAATGAGGTTGATGCGGGGCCGCGGGATCATCCCTCGACGTGGCTCGGGATGACCCTGAGCTTGTCGCCGTTC
>Ga0315276_10006411_pt1 | contig 10848 bp, 8 predicted proteins | sample YL17G05_0_MG_FD_204542 | JGI IMG/M metagenome (GOLD analysis project Ga0315276, IMG submission 204542) | Sediment microbial communities from Yellowstone Lake, YNP, Wyoming, USA - YL17G05_0 | ecosystem: Environmental > Aquatic > Freshwater > Lake > Sediment | place: USA: Wyoming | collected... | reverse complement strand
GATCTCAACATGGCTGTCTTTTAAATTTCCTTTGCCGAGACGGAGGGATTTCACCTCCGTCCCCTGAAGCACGATTCCCGTCTCGTAGGTCTCTTCGATCGAGTAGTCATGACGGGCTTTTTTATTCAGGCAAAGGACTTTTTCTTCGCGCATATTCAAAAAAAGTGTCAGGGTGAGTGTCAGTGTCAGGAAAAACTATAAATTCATTATAGCATACAATGAGAGCCTGGAAGGATCGGGAAAAGGCGGGAAAAGAGTTGGGAGGTGACGAGAACAACGATCCGCAAGCCGCAAGTCGGAAAAGGGGAGGGACCTGGAGGAGGGGGGGAGAGGGCAGGGGAAGTGTAACCCTTCCGTGAAGAGGGGCGGGGTGCAAGCTTTGTTGTGGCCTGGGGGTTCGGGCGGTACGCGCCGGAAGCATCGGTCGGGAGGCCCATAGGCCCGGTGAACGGACTGCGCTTCCGCCAAAGGAGGCGGGAGGCCTTGGCCCCCGCCCCGTCCACGAAGAAACCAGCGCCTCATGGTTCCAATCCCGCCTTGGCGGGACCGGCCCCCCAGGCCATGGAGGCCCTTTGCCTTTACGCCGAACCTTCGTCCAGAGCGAGTAACCCCCCGTCACTGAAGGGTTACGGGGAAGTCATCAAAACTCTTGACAAAACCTTGTTTTGATCGATAAACTTATTAACTGGGAAAGCTATGGGGAACCGTGGCTATGGCAAAGAGCGGGGAGTTCCCGCTCGTATATTTTCATCGTCAGGTAAGAAATTCTGCGAGTAATCGGGGGCCATCTGTCTCACGGATTATCAAATTGCTTCCCTCTCTCCTCTTGGGCGGCCTATCCTTGGGGCTGCTTTGCTCCTCCGAATTGGAATGCAGAACGATAGGACCTTGCGGGTCTTTTTTTACGGCAATAGGTTCATGTTCTCGAAAACCTTCATGATTCAAAACAAATTCGGCCTTCATGCCCGGCCATCAGCCTCCTTCGTTCAGACCGCCACTCGCTTCCGGTCGGAAATCAAGGTGGAAAGAGACGGGCAGGAAGCGGATGGGAAGAGCATCCTGGATTTAATGACCCTGGCTGCGGCCTACGGCACGGTCATAACCATAAAGGCCAACGGGGAAGACGCCCAGGAAGCCCTGAGGGCTCTCGGCACGCTGATTGATGGGCGGTTTGGAGAAGATTAGGTTGAAAAGGGAATTGAAGAAAACCCAGTTTGTCAAGGGAATCGGAGTCACTCCGGCGATCATCATCGGCAAAGCCTACCTTTTGGACCGGGGGAAGATCGAAGCCCCGGCCCGGGTTCTCCCCGAATTTCAGGTCCCCCAGGAGGTGGAGCGGTTCCTGGCCGCCGTGGAAGAATCCAAAAAGCAGCTTCGCCGCGCTAAAGAAAAACTCGTTCTCGAAGATGCCGCCGGCCCCTCCTACATCATCGATACCCACCTTCTGCTTCTGGAAGACAAGAAGCTGATCGACAGCACGGTGGAAACCATCCGCCAGAGCTGGATCAACTCCGAATGGGCCCTGAAGATCAACCTGGACCGCCTGCGCAAGATTTTTGAAAGCATTGACGACGAATACCTGCGCAGCCGTAAAACCGATGTGGATTACGTGGGCGAGAGAATCCTCCGGAACCTGATGGGAAAGGAGACGGAGGGCCTCAGCCAGATCAAGGAGGAAGTGATCCTTGTCGCCCATGATCTTTCCCCCGGCGACACGGCCCAGATGGCCAAAGATAAAGTCGTCGCCTTCGTCACCGACATGGGAGGCAAGACCTCCCACACGGCCATCATGGCGCGGTCTCTGGAAATTCCTGCGGTGGTCGGGACCGAAACCTCTTCCCATACCATCAACACCGGCGACGTTCTGATCGTCGACGGTTTTACGGGCGTGGTCGTCGTCAACCCCAGCCCGGAGATCATGCAGGAATACAAGGAGCGCCAGCTGATCCGCCAGAAGATGGAGCGGGAGCTCTTCCAGTACCGCGATCTTCCGGCGGAAACCCTGGACGGCTTCCGGGTCAAGGTCCTGGCCAATATCGAGCTGGTGGATGAAATCCCGTCGGTCCTGCAACACGGAGCGGAAGGGATCGGTTTGTATCGCACGGAGTACTTGTATCTGAACCGCAAAGACCTTCCCACGGAAGAGGACCATTTCCAGGCCTATAAGCAGGTGGTGGAAGGGATTTACCCGCACCCGGCCGTGATCCGCACCCTCGACATCGGCGGGGACAAGTTCATGTCCCAGATTGTAGTGGCGGAAGAGATGAACCCGGCTTTGGGTCTGCGGGCGATCCGCTTCAGCCTCAAGGAAGTCGATTTGTTTAAGACCCAGCTGCGGGCCATGCTGCGGGCCAGCGCTTACGGCAAAGTGAAGATCCTCCTGCCCATGATCTCGGGGGTCAGCGAGATCCGGCAGGTCAAGAGGATTCTCAACGAGGTGCGTCTGGGATTGACCGCCGAAGCCATTCCTTTTGATCCCAAGATTGAGATCGGGATCATGATCGAGGTCCCCTCCGCCGTCACGATCGCGGATATTTTGGCCCGGGAAGTGGATTTCTTCAGCATCGGAACCAACGATCTTATTCAATACGCCCTGGCCATCGACCGGGTGAACGAGTCGGTCACCCATCTTTACGAACCCCTCCACCCGGCGATCCTGCGCCTGATCCGCCAGGTCGTGCAGGCGGCCCACCAAGCGGGGATCCGGGTGGCGATGTGCGGCGAGATGGCCGGCGAACCCCTTTATATCCCCATCCTGATCGGGCTGGAGTTAGACGACCTGTCCATGAACGTCCTTTCGATCTTCCGGGTCAAGAAGATTTTGCGGGCCTACACGTTTCGGGAATGCAAAGAGTTAGTGGAGTCCTCCGGGCATCTGTCCACGCCGGATGAAATTGAGGATTTGGTTCGGACCAGCCTGCGGCAGAAATTCCCGGAGGAATTTCGTGACATTTTCGGCATAAAGATCAATAACGACGAATAAAGATGGTTTCCTAAAAAGTCCATCTGTCCCGCTCGAAGCGGGATTGCGCTTCAACCCTGTCCCGTTAGATAACAACCCCGCTCTCGGGATCCGGGGCTAACCCGCCTGATATGGGAAGCGGAAATATCTTTTGAAAAGTACCTATAGTGAACGACCTAAATAAGTGGACATGATGGCAACTATCTTTCGGAATCGAGCGAACGGATAGCCTGAAATCCCCCCTTGCCCCCCTTTGCCAAAGGGGGGATGGGGGGATTTTATGGACACTTTGGCTTTTTCACCATTACTACTTTCTTTTGCCGTTCCCTATAACGGGGTGAATCGTTGCAGCGTACCATTGAAGCCATCGTTCTGGGGGCTTTTTGCGAGATCATCAATTAAAGGAGGAAGAAGAAAAGCTATGGCAATGACGGATTTTCTTTTTACGTCCGAGTCGGTCACCGAGGGCCACCCGGATAAAGTGGCGGATCAAATTTCGGACGGGATCCTGGATGCGATCATCGCCCAGGACCCCAAGGCCCGGGTGGCCTGTGAAACCCTTGTGACGACCGGCTTGGCCATGATCGCGGGAGAAATCACCACCTCCTGCTATGTGCATATCCCGGAGGTGGTTCGGGAAACGATCCGGGAGATCGGCTACCACGACTCCTCCATGGGGTTCGACTGGGAAACCTGCGCGGTGATCACCTCGATCGACCGCCAGTCCCCCGATATCGCCTTGGGGGTGGACGCCCGAAACGATCACGAGCAGGGGGCCGGGGATCAGGGGCTGATGTTCGGATATGCCTGCAACGAGACGCCCGAGCTGATGCCTATGCCCATTCTGTATGCCCACCGTCTTACGGCCCGGCTGGCGGAGGTTCGGAAAAAGAACATCCTGGATTTTCTCCGTCCGGACGGCAAATCCCAGGTTACCATCCGGTATCTCAACGGGAAGGCGGTTCACGTGGATGCCGTTGTCCTGGCGGCCCAGCACACGCCGGAAGCGAAATACTCCACCCTGCGCGAAGGGCTGATCGAGGAAGTGGTGAAAAAAGCCATCCCGGCTGAATACCTTAACAAGGAAACCAAGTATTTCATAAACGCCACCGGCCGGTTTGTCGTGGGCGGACCGCGGGGGGACTGCGGGTTGACCGGGCGGAAGATCATCGTGGACACCTACGGCGGAGTGGGGAGCCACGGGGGCGGAGCCTTTTCGGGGAAGGACCCCTCGAAGGTGGACCGGAGCGCTTCTTATATGGCCCGGTATATTGCCAAAAACATCGTCGCGGCCGGCCTGTCGGAAAAGGTGGAAGTTCAGATTGCGTACGCCATCGGGGTGGCGCAGCCCGTGTCCGTCATGATCGATACGGGAGGGACCTGGAAGATTCCGCCGGACCAGATCGCTAAGCTGGTGAAAGAGCATTTCGACCTGCGGCCGGCCCGGATCATCAAGTATCTCGACCTGCTTCGGCCCATTTTCAAGAAAACGGCGTGCTGCGGCCACTTCGGCCGGAACGATGCGGATTTCACCTGGGAGCGGACCGACATGGCCGAAACTTTGAAGAAAGCCGCCGGACTGTAAAGACGCATAGAGCATAGGGCATAGAGTAAAAAAAAACTTTTGGACGCAGATGAACGCAGATAAACGCAGATTTTCAGGATTAGAAATTTAGTATCAGTTTAGGGTTTTGAAAAAAATGGTGTGACCGCCTCTGTTGGGGCCGCCGGGCCCTGGAATCCCTTGGCCCCAATGACAAATCTTTCTTCAAAGAACTTATGAAAACCTGGATTCCGGCTTTCGCCGGAATGACGGGAAAAGGCAATTTGCACTTTTTGCGAAACCATCATAATTGAATAATTCCTGTTTTTATCTGCGTTCATCTGCGTAAATCTGCGTCCCATTCAAAGAGAGGAAAAAGTGGATTACGACATCAAAGACATCAACTTGGCAGAAAAGGGAGGGCTGCGGGTGGAATGGGCGGAACGATCCATGCCGGTCCTGCAGCTCATCCGCAAGCGGTTTGCCGCGGAAAAACCTTTAAAAGGAATTCGGATGGGGGCCTGCCTCCATGTAACCACGGAGACGGCCGCTCTCATGAAGACCTTGAAAGCCGGCGGGGCGGAGGTGCGGCTCTGCGCCTCCAACCCCCTCAGCACCCAGGATGACGTGGCCGCCTTTTTAGTGAAGGAAGTGCAGATGCCGGTCTTTGCCATCAAGGGAGAGGATAACCAGACCTACTACAAGCACATCCATGGAGTTCTGGATCTGAAGCCGGGGATGACCATGGACGACGGCGCGGATTTGGTTTCCACCCTGCATACGGACCGCCGCGAACTCCTTCCCGGAATGATCGGGGGAACGGAAGAAACGACCACCGGCGTCATCCGCCTGCGGGCCATGGCGGAGAAAGGGGTCCTGCAGTATCCGATCATCGCCGTGAACGACGCCAACACCAAACACTTTTTTGACAACCGCTACGGCACCGGGCAGTCCACCGTGGATGGCATCATCCGGGCCACCAACCGGCTTCTGGCCGGGAGTTTTTTTGTGGTCTTGGGGTACGGATGGTGCGGACGGGGGGTGGCGAGCCGTGCCCGCGGCATGGGGGCCAATGTGATCGTCACCGAAGTCGATCCCTTGAAAGCCCTCGAAGCGCTCATGGACGGCTACCAGGTCATGCCGATGGGCGACGCGGTGCGGCAAGGGGAAATCTTCTGCACCCTTACCGGCGATATTCAGGTCATCCGGGAAGATCATTTCCTGCAGATGAAAGACGGGGCGATCGTCTGCAACTCGGGCCATTTCAATGTCGAAATCGACCTGGAGGCCCTGGAGGGGCTTTCCCAGGAAAAACGCCGGATCCGGGAGTTTGTGGAAGAATACACCCTCAAATCCGGGAAGAAAATTTATGTCCTGGGGGAGGGAAGACTGATCAACTTAGCGGCGGCGGAAGGGCACCCTTCCAGCGTCATGGACATGAGTTTTGCCAACCAGGCGCTGGCTGCCGACTTCCTGGCCAAAACGAGGGGCACCCTGGGGAAACAGGTCTTCGGCGTTCCGCCGGATATCGATCAGGAGATCGCCCGCCTGAAATTGGACGCCATGGGCATTAAGATCGACTCCCTGACCGAGGTCCAGAAGAAATATCTCAGTTCGTGGGAAATGGGAACCTGATAAAATGCCTTAAATGCGATTAAATGCCTAAAGTGCCTAAAATGGAAAAATTCTCCGGCGCTTTTTGTAATTCGGTGGGGGGAGCGGAAACTGACCGCTTCCTCCATCGCCAACCCCCCAAGCCCCATCCCCTACTCTCTACCCCCAACCCCCTGTTTTCAGTGCCTTACCGACAAAAACAGGTACACGCCCACCAGCGCAAAGATGATGTTTCCCAGCCACGCTGCCAGGAAGGGAGGGAGGGTTCCGGCCTGGCCATAGCCGATGCTGAGCGAATAGACCACGAAAAAAACGAAACTGATAGTAAGGCAAAGGCCGATTCCCACGGCGATCCCCGCCCCTCGTTCTTTTCGCAAGGCGACGGGGATCCCCAGAAAAGCCAAAATGACCCCGATAAAAGGGAACGAGAAAAAATGATGCATGGCCGTGCGATATTTGGAGGATTTGTATCCGTCCCGCTCGATCTTGCGCACATATTCCCGCAGTTCGGAAAAGTTCATCTCTTCGGGAGGCTTGTCCGCGATGCGGAAATCCACCGGCATTTCCGGCAGGGAAAGGACCAGCTCCTTGTGAAATTTTCGGATGGGAAACCCGTCCGGAAGAAAGGTCGTGACCGAGGCTTCGGTAAAGGTCCACTGCCCGTGCTTCCAGCGGGCGCTGCGGGCATCGATCCGCTCGGCTAACTGAAAAGCGGGGCCGAAACGGAAAACCGTGATTCCTTCCAGAAGATCCTGCTCCAGATGGTAGAGCTTGATGTTGTAAAAGGCCTGATGGCTGTGAATCCAGATCTGGCTTTGTTTAAAGGAGGCCACCGGCTTTTTCTTATGGATGATCAGCTCTCGGACCCCCCGCGCCTTTTGATTGGCCGCCGGGGTCACCCATTCGTTGAGGCCGAGGAGGGCGAAATAGATGACCAGCACCACGCCTAAGATCGGAGAAACGATTCCCCAGAGCGAGATTCCCCCCGATTTCATGGCCATGATTTCATTGTGCCGGGACATGATGCCCAGGGTGACGATCGTGGCCAGGAGGATGGCGGCGGGGGCCACCTGGGAAACGATCGCGGGAATCTTGTTCAGAAAGTAAGAGGCCATCAGGGTTAGGGGGGCCTGGTTGTAAAGGAAGGCGTTGATGCGCTCGAAAAACTCCACGATCAAATAGATCGTGGCGAAGGTCCCCAGACACAGGAAAAAATTCTGGATGAACTCCCGGGAAAGGTATCGGGTGAGAGTGCTCATTCCCCGGACCTCCACTTTTTCGATCCCAGGGTCCGTTCCCCGGTCCGGCGGATTTTTTCGATGAGGCGGTTGAGGAAGACGAGGAAGAATACGGGCGATTCCCGCGCCGCTTTGACTAAGAGGTAAAGGCCCAGGGCGAGCAGGAGCGCATTGGGGGCCCACATGCCCAATTCGAGGAGGACGACGCCCCGTTCGGCCAGAGAGGTTCCCGTGTTGGTCATCAGGTAGTAAACCAGAAGGACGCCGAGGGACCAGGTAAAACCCATGGATTTGCCGGCGCGATAGCTGCGGGCCTGAACCCCCAAGGGAACGGCGATGAGTCCGAACACCAAGCAGGCAAAGGGAATGGAAAATTTCTCGTGGACCTTGACCCAATGCGGCTTGGCGTCCCCCTTCTGCGCCCGCAGGAGCTGAATGGCGCGGCTAAGTTCCGGGAGGGACATGTCGGCGGGGTGCTTTTGGGCGTCCGGCTTTTCCCGCCAGGCGGTTTTCAAGTCCAAACGCAGGTCATAGGCATTGAAGTCGATTTTTTGATAGGAATCCGGGGTTCGGCCGAGTTTGTGCATGGCCCCGTTTTTCAGACGCAGGGTTACGGTCATGGTTAGGGGGTCCGAGAGGACGGATCCTTCCGGGGCAAAGATGGTGACGGTCTCGGAGGCGTTGCGGGAATCGGAAATGAAAACGTTTTCCCATTGATGCGAATGGGGGATGACTTTTTCCACGTACAGGACGAGCCCTTCGAAATCGTCGTTGAAGACCCGCTCCTTGACGCCGACGTGGGCTTTGGTACTGGCCATCTGGTACAGAAGAGATCGGGATTCATGGTTCGCCTTCGGGAGGGCGTAAATCGAAAGCAAAGCCGTGGCCGAGAAGGCCACCAAGGCGAGGACCGCCACCGGGGGAGTCATTTGGTACAGACTGACCCCGGAGGCCTTCAGGGCCGTGGTTTCATTGTCGCTGGAGAGCCGGTTGAACGTGGTTAAAACCGACAGAAGGGTTGCCATGGGAATCGTCAAAACCAGAAATGAAGGCAGCAGGTAATAAATGAGTTGGAGCAGATAGGAGAGAGGAATCCCCTTGTTGACGAACAGCTCCGTAAGCTGTAAAATCCTTCCAGTAAGAAGGACAAAGGTAAAACCCACCAGCCCCAGGAAAAACGATGGAAAAAGCTCTTTGAGCAGATACCGGTAAAGAGTTTTTTTCATGCGATGATCATAACCCACGGGCGGGTGGATTGTAAATCCCCATAAAGCACCTTCACTTACACTCTTAGACCCGGAAGGGAAGGAGGGGGGGCGGCCGGGACACGGATGACCGCCCCGGAAAGCCGATGGGATCCATTCGCCTGATGCTTGAAGAGCGGGAGGAAAAGTTTCTCTCCCCGTACGCGCAGTTGAGCTCGCAGACCCGCGGGAGGGTCGTGCCGGAGGAGGAATGCAGCATCCGTCCTGCTTTCCAGCATGACCGGGACCGCCTCGTCCATTCCAAGTCCTTTCGCCGCCTGAAGGACAAAACCCAGGTCTTCCTGACCCCGGCAGGTGATCATTACCGCACGCGCCTGACGCATACCCTGGAGGTTTCCCAGATCGCCCGCACCCTGGCCAAAGCCCTCAGCCTTAATGAAGACCTGACCGAGGCCATCGCCTTGGGGCACGATCTGGGCCACACCCCCTTCGGACACGCGGGGGAAGAGATCCTCAAGCAGATTTCGCCCGACGGCTTCCATCATTCCGTCCAGAGCCTCCGGGTGGTGGATCTTCTTGAGAAAGACGGACGGGGGCTCAACCTGACCTTTGAGGTGAGGGACGGGATCCTGAAACACTCAAAAGGAAAAGGGGAGCTCCTGAGCGATGATCCGGAGGACATGCCGGCCACCTATGAGGGCAGGCTCGTAAGGCTGGCCGATGTGATTGCCTACATCAACCATGATATCGACGACGCCCTAAGGGCGGGCCTGATTTCCCTGAGCGATATTCCCCCGGACTGCCGGGACCGTCTGGGGGAAACCCACAGCCAGAGAATCAACACTATGGTGCGAAACATCTTAGAGCGGGCCATGGGGACGGCGCCCCTGAAATTAGGGCTGAGCCACGGGGTCCTGGAGGCTACCCTCAAGCTACGCGAATTTCTGTATGAACGGGTCTATGATCTTCCCGAAGTGCACGGTGATTTTATCAAGGCGGCCAAGATCGTCCGGGAGCTTTATCTGCACTTCCTGCGGAATGAGGCGGAATTTGACCAAGAGGCGGGAGAGGCATTTATTCACGGATCGCTGGAGCGGCGGATCGTGGATTTTATCGCCGGGATGACCGACCGTTACGCCTTCCGGCTGTTTGAAAAATTATTTCTGCCTCAGCCGTGGATTATCGTATAACGGCACAGGGCAGAGAGCATAGAGCATAGAGATAGGACCTAAGGCCACGATCCATAAGGCGAGAGGTATTGGCGCAGACACCGCTTATTTCGAGTTCGGCTTGACTCTTGGGCGGTTTTTGGGATAATGGCATTTGAATCGGCGAGGAGAAGATGGGTTTGGAAAAGGAAAAAGAGGAAATCATTGAACTGACCGAGGTGCTCGAAGAAGGGCCCGCGTTCGCGGCGAAAAAGGACCTGGGGGAGCGGCTACCCCCCAACCCGGAAAGGAAGAAAGACCCCCTCCGCCCTCAGGCTTCAAGCGACTCCCTTTCCGCTTTCCCGGATTCCTCATCGAGGACTCTGAAAGAGGCCCCTCCGCGGGAAACGGAAAACTGGGCCGCGCGGGAGGGAGCCCGGCTTGTGGAACGCCTGGCCGCCGATTTCATTCCGCGGATTGTGACGGAGAAACTGTCTTCGGAGGTAGCGAAGTTCAAAGCCGAAACGGACGCCCTCCGCGCCCGGGGGGAGGCTTTCTCCCGGAAGCTGGAGGAATGGTTTTCCTCCGAAGGGTTGAAATCCTTGGAGCAGAAAGCCCGGGAGGAGATCCCCCGGGTCGCCGCCGAAGCGCTCCATCCGGAAATCGAAGCCCTCAAAAAGGAAATCGAAAAAATTCAAGCCCAGGGAGAAGAGCTGAGCCGGCGGACCCAATCGTGGCTTGAAAGCGAAGGGAAGGAGATCCTGGAAAAGGTCGCCCGGGAGCTCTTCCCGCAGATGGCCGAGAGAGTCCTGCGCCAGGAAATCGAGCGGCTCAAGGAAGAAAGCCGGGCGGCAGAAAACGAATGAAGATGGTTTCGTAAAAAGTCCATCTGTCCTGCTTGGAGCAGGATTGCGCTTCAACCCCGCCCTGTTAGATAAGAATCCCCGCTTGGGATACAGGAATGAAGCCCTTGAGATTCGAATGGGAAAACCTTCTTGAAAAGTATCTAACAGGGTGAATCGTTGCGGAAGGTAGGGGCGGCTCGCCGAGCCGCCCGATATCGGGCAACCCGGCGGGTTGCCCCTACCATCGGATTTGCGCGCCTTGCATGGTAGGGGCACGCTGCGGGTGCCCGATA
>Ga0315276_10006409_pt1 | contig 10851 bp, 10 predicted proteins | sample YL17G05_0_MG_FD_204542 | JGI IMG/M metagenome (GOLD analysis project Ga0315276, IMG submission 204542) | Sediment microbial communities from Yellowstone Lake, YNP, Wyoming, USA - YL17G05_0 | ecosystem: Environmental > Aquatic > Freshwater > Lake > Sediment | place: USA: Wyoming | collected... | reverse complement strand
TTTGCGTATTTTGCCGACAGCTCCATCGCGGACTCGATGGCAGTCGGCGCTCCTTCGGCGGGGTCTTTGAACCTTCTGGGCGTATCTGCATTACCGACTAATCCTCCGGTGGAGCCGGGCCTGGCAACAAGTTCGGCCGGCTTTTCGATTGTGCAGCCTGCGCAGAGGATTGTCAGGGCCGTGAGAATCAGATACTGTAGATTTGTTTTGTTGGTTCGCATAGTGTTCTTCCTCGTTAGTTCCGTTGAGATTTGAGGTCCTCAGGCCGAGCATTGTCATACTCACACCTGATATACGATTTGTTTCCGCAGGAACAGGTCAACTCCAAGACGGCGAATTCGGGGTGCTTTTCAACGATGCGGACCTGCGGCGGGAGGTCGCGATTCTTTCGCTGCGGCGGCGCGGGACGAGGGCCGGGGTCAACATTGAGATGGAATCGTCCCTCGATTTTAACGTCGCTGCTTTTTAAGATATTTGTCTCGGTTTTTGTCATGGTTCATCTGCTCTTGCCGCGCCAAAGGGGTCTATCAAGTCAAGCGCAATAATCGATGGAAGGGCGGTCCGGCCGGCCTTTTGCAGTTTCCTTTTCGCGGTCGGCTTCGCCTGATTCGCCCGGCTGCTGTTGCTCTTGCTGCTGAGTATTTTGGCGCCGTTTTTTTTCATTTTGCTTGTTCGCCGGGGTCAGACTTCCGACAGTCTGCAGGTTTTCCACCGGCTTGATTATGTTGTAATCGCTATTTGCCATCTTTCCATTGCCTCAATTTTAAGGACAATCTGAACAAAGCACTTGCGTGTAGCTGGCTGACACGCGGTTCGGTAATATCAAAGACATCGGCTATCTGTTTCATTGTCAACTGCTGCTGATAGTACAGTATGATTATCTGGCGTTCTCTGGCGTCCAAATGGCTGACGGCCTCGGTCAACTGCTTAATAAGCTCATTTTTTTCAACGTGGTCGTGCGGCGTGCTTGTATTTTCTGCGGCGAGGAATTCGCCGAGCGGCGGCGCATCTTCGGGCGAACTGTCGATAGAGACAAAGTGTTTTGCACGGGCGCTTTCGAATATGTCGTAGAGCTGATCGATGGTGATATCGAGTTTTTCGGCCAGCTCAGTATCCGTTGGCGTCAAACCGGTGCGGTCGATGATTTCGAGGCTTGCCTGGAGGGTTTCGCGGATTTGTTTGTCAACATTTGCCGGGACGAAGGACCAGTTTCTGAGCTCGTCGAGGATGGCGCCTCTGATTCTGATGTAGGCGTAGGTTTTGAATTCGGCCTGGAAGGAGGGGTCATAGTCTCTTGCGGCCTTGACGAGTCCGAGCGTGCCTGCCGAGACGAGGTCTTCGTAGGACAGGGGGGGCTTGAGGTATGTCACGACGCGCTGAACGACATTATGGACCAGAGGCAACAACTCGGCGATCCGGTCATTATCGATGAGCTGCTGCTTCTGGCCGGCGTACGCCCGCCGGGCGGCGGTTCTAAGCCGCTTCTGGCTTTCTTCGACGAGCGGACATTCGGGGGTATTTTCAGTTTTCGTCGCCACTGTTTTGTTCCTTCTGCTGGCGCATTTGACTTTCCACCATCGCACTGATCAGGATGGCGTTTATGGCCTTCAGCGCGAAGGCGGCTGCGATATAGGTTAGGAGCGCTGCGGTTATCGCTCTTTTGCAGCAGGTGAATGGCGAAAGGCCGCTGAGCCAGGCTATGAAACTGACTGCGAAGAGGCATATAACGGCGATGCTGACGGCGGTTGACCGGATGTTCAGCGGCATAAACGTTTTTTCCTTTCTGTTGCGGCGGTTCTATTCTTCATAAGATTCCTGACTAAAATGCACTGACAAGCTCTGCGTCTCTCGGCTCAGTCTGGGCGGTTTGCGGCCCTTGCCACCCCGGAGGCGGAAGGGCTATAACCTGCACGGGGTCTATTTCGGTTCCGAGGACAATTTCGTCATAAGCAACGATGGGCAGCGGGGGGACCGTTCGGGCGAGCATAGCGGCCAACGAGCTGCGCAATCTTGAGTCGCAGAGCAAAACGATTTTCTCAATACCTTTGTCCATAGCTGTTTTCCAGGCGCGTGCGATTTGTCGGCTTATATCCATTGCCAGGTCCGTCGGCAGGGCGAGGCTAAGCTGTTCGGCATCCTGCTGGAGGGCTGCGCTCATCCGGTGTTCGAGGACCGGTTCGAGCGTTATGGCGGAGATTCTGCCGGTCTGGTTCTTGTACTGCTCCGTGATGGTTCTGGCGAGGGATTTTCTGACCAGCTCGGTAAGGACGTTTGTGTTCTTGGTTTTTGCGGCGTGCTCTGCGAGCGATTCGAGTATGGTGGTAAGCTCACGAATGGGTATCTTGTCGTTGAGGAGATTCCTGAGGACTCGCTGGAGCAATCCGATGGGGACAAGCTCGCCGACGGCTTCTCCGACGAGTGAGGGCTGGGTTTTTCGGAGGCGGTCAACGAGGAGCTGGACGTCTTCTCGCGTCAGCAGCTCGTCGGCGTGCTTTTTGAGCGTTTCCGAGAGGTGGGTGATGAAGACGGATTCGGGGTCGATGATGGTGTACCCATTTAGCTCAGCCTTTTCCTTGTCATTTGGTGCGATCCAGAGAGCGGGCAGCCCGTACACCGGCTCGGCGGTCTTGATTCCGCCGACTTTTTCGCGGACACTGCCGGCGTCCATAGCGAGGAACATATTAGGCTCAAGTCGTCCCTCGGCAACGATGTGGTCGAATATTCGGATTTGGTAGGTTGCCGGTTCGAGGTTGATATTGTCTCTGATGCGGACCAGGGGCATAATGAGGCCGAACTCCTGGGCGAATTTTCTTCGCAGTGCCCCGATGCGGTCGAAGATTGTGCTTTGCTTTCGCGGGTCAACGAGCGCAATTAGCCTGACGCCGACCTGGACGGAGATTCGGTCGAGGTCGAGGAGGTCTTCGACGGGTTGTTTGTCTGTCGGCTGCTGCTGTGGCGGCTGGGTTTTTTGTGGGTGGGGTTCTTCTGATCTGGCAGCCATTCGCCCCGTCAGAGCAGTGCCTGCGGCCAGAAGCAGGAAAGGCACCGGTGGCAGGCCGGGCACGAGGGCCATTGCGGCGATTATGAAGGATGCTACGGTGAGCGGCTCGCTGGCCTTGAGGAATTGTCTGCTGAGGTCCTGGCCGACACTGTGGTTCGAGGAGATTTTTGTAACGAGAAAGCCGGAGCTTATGGAGATAATCATCGAAGGTATCTGGCTGACGAGTCCGTCGCCGATGGAGAGGATGCAATATGTCCTTACGGCGGCGGCAATTGGCAGGCCGCGTGAATATCCCATGGCGATGCCGCCGATGATGTTGATTGCGGTGATGATTATTCCGGCCTTTGCGTCGCCCCGGATGAATTTGCTGGCGCCGTCCATTGCGCCGTAGAATTCGCTTTCCTTGACGATTTTTGCTCTTCTTTCGTTTGCCTGGACCTCGGTGATCATTCCGGCGTTGAGGTCGGCGTCGATGGCCATTTGCTTTCCGGGCATCGCGTCGAGTGTGAATCGCGCGGCAACTTCGCTGATTCTCTCGGCGCCTTTTGTGATAACAATGAATTGTATGACGACAAGTATGAGGAATATAACGAGCCCGACGACGAAGCTGCCGCCCGCGACGAAATCACCGAAGGTCTGTATGATTTTGCCGGCGTTTCCCTGGAGGAGTATGAGCCTGGTGGATGCGACATTTAGAGAGAGTCGAAAGAGCGTTACGAAGAGCAGCAGCGAGGGGAAGGTGGATAATTCGAGGGCTTCTTTCGAGGAGAGGGTTACTATCAGGACGGCAATAGACAGGGAGATGCTGGCGGCGAGGAGTGCGTCGAGCAGCATGGTCGGCAGAGGTATCAGCAGGGTGACGAGGATGGTGACGAGGCCGACAGTCAGGATGACATTGCTTTGCGAGGCAAAGGGGGGCTCGAGCGACCCCATCGGCGCCATTCTCGATTTGTTAGAAACCGCCATTGTTACTATTTCTCCGGAGCGGAATTTTCCTTAGGTTGTCTTAGGCATCTGGCGCGTCGGCGGCAGTTGCTGCTCCTCCGGGGCCGGGCCCGAGAATCTCTTCTATTCTGACAGCGAACCTGTCGTCTATCACCACCACGGTTGCGGTGGCCAGCTTAACGTCTTTGAGATACAGATCCACGGGCGCGCCGACGGGCTTATGGAGCTTGAGCACGGAGCCGGGTCCGAGCTGCAAGAGCCGGCGGACCGATATCTCTGTTTTATCAATGACGGCCGTAACGGGCACGCTCATGTCCAGCAGGACATCGATATTCGCGCCGGCGCCGGGGGCTTCGTTCTCGGCAACTTCCGAAAACTCGACGGCCTGCACCTGCTTTTTGGAGTCGCGCTGTGCGGTTTGTGGCCTTGCCACGGCGGGGCCGCTGTTTTGTTCCTGTTCTGCTTCGACCTTTTCTTCTACGGCTTGAGCTGCTTGTGCCATGTTTCTATTTCCTTTTAGTTATCGAGTTCACGTACTTTGGCATTTGTTTCACCTTGCATTGGCTAAAGTGGCCCCTTCCACCCCGGCGGCGGCCCTTGCCACCGTGGCGGCGGGTTCTGCGATTACGACGGCATACTTGCCGGCTGATTTTGCGAGCCGACCCTTAAAGAGTTCGATCCCTTGGACGATCAATTTGACGGGTTCGCTGACCGGCGCATCGAGCATCAGTATGTCGTTGACGCTAAGACTCATCAGTTCGGCAAAAGTGAGTGTTCCGGAGCCGAGCTGGGTCGTCAGGGAGACGCGCATCTGGTGCAAGTGGCCGATGATTGCTTTTGAGACGTCCTCGGCTGAGAGATTCTCTGTGGTTGTGGCGGTAGTCTTGGCGACAGGCAGCAGCTTATCGCAGGGCATGAGCAGGTAAGCTTGGGTTGGGGCCTGCGAGTCTGCTTGTTTGGCGTTGAAGGTGACTTTGCAGAGCTCCTTTGTGCCTTCGAGGTCAAGAGGGAGCTGGCCGGTAACAATTCCGCCGATTGCGTGGAAATCGTAGTCGTCGTAAGATTCACAGAGGGCCTCGATGAACAGCGATGCGATGTCGAGCAAGAGGGATTTCTCCAGCTGCGACAGACTCCTTGCGGAAGCTTCATCAGGTTTGGCCTCGCCGAGCGATTGAGTCGCCCAGGCCAGCGCTGTTTGATGCGGTATTCCAACGCAGCCCCAGGGCTGGTGTTCTGCGGAGGCGTTGGCTTTTGCCTGGGGGGACGGGGCCGGGCCGGCCCCCCCACGTCCCGCTTGGGACTCCTGGCGGAGGGACCTGGGGCCAAAGAGCAGGTAATAGTCGGGCTGCTCGCCATTTGAGCTATGGCGGAGAAATTCGTCGGCAAAATGCTCTGAGATCGACTCAGTTGTGACGTTGTAATTGCTGCGGTAGAGGCGGGTGAATTTCCCAGCCACCGCCGCGGACACATTTTCTGCGAAGTACTTAAGCTCGTTGAGCTGGCTTCGGCTGAAGTAATGAGGCCGGCGCCAGTCGTACCGGCAGAGGTCGGCGTTTTTTGCGGCATCTTCGCCCGGCTCGAGACGCACGGCGGCGAGCAACTGTCGTATCTTTTCGGCACTCAATTGGGCTGCAACTGCGTTGGTCATTGTACGGCGAATTCCTTAAAGAGGACCTTCTTAATTCTGGGCTTTTGACTGGGGAACAGCTCTTCGTTAAAGGCATCAAGTATTTGTAATTGCATTCGTTTGAGGTTTTTATCTCCCCGGATATCCTCGATGCTCAGGCTTGAGAGATAAATGGTGAGCCAATTTGTCAGGAGGGGCGTTTTTTCTTCGAGGATTTTTGCGGCATCTTTTTGCGAGGCGTCAGGGGTCATTTCGAGGGTCAAGGTGACTCGGGCGTACCGGGTTGCGCCCGGCTCGTTGAGATTTGCGACCACGGGTTCGAGGTCGTGAAACGAGGTTTTTTCGGTCTTTGAGGCCGCATTGTCGGCCTGCGAGGCCGGCTGGGCGGTTTCGTCTTCTTCAGAGGCCTGGGCCGCCCCGGTGATGGAGGAGCCGGTGAGCAACCGGCCGAGCAGGAAACCGCCGCCGGCGCAAAGTAGCACTACAGCGGCGAGGATAACCCAGGGCAAAATGCCTGTCTTGGAGGCTTCCTGCTCTTTTGAGTCTTCCTGTTTCTCTTTGGTTTTTTCATCCGCCATTTTTCCACCTCAAATACAAGCCGGCGATTATCCGACGGGCTGGAGCGATTCTGCCTGCCGGTATCTGCGTATTTTGTCGCGCAGGGTTCGGTCGCTTATTCCAAGGACCCTCGCGGCTTCGGTTCTGTTGCCTTCTGTTTGTCGCAATGTATCGAGAATGGCCTGCTTCTCTATTTCCACGAGCGGTATTCCGCCCAGTGACGCAGCTGCTGGCACGACCATTCCCTCGACCCTTTGACTCGGCTCAGGGCATGCTTGGATCGGGACAGGCCTGGCCGTGGTCTCACGGGCTGGAAGCCCGTGCCACTGTGTGTTTTCCTGCTGCCGGGGCTGGAGCTCATCGAATAGCCATGAGACATCGGCGAGGGAGAGGGTCTGGCCGACGCCTAAGAGCAGCGAGGTCAGGACGACGTTTCGGAGCTGGCGGACGTTGCCGGGCCAGTGGTATTTGGCGAAGATATCCATCATAGCCGGGTCAAGGGCGGTTATGCGGCGCTGGGCTTCGCGGGCGTATAGATTTACGAAATGCCATACGAGGTCCGGGAGGTCCTCGGTTCGCCGGCTCAGAGGACAGATGATCAATCTTACCGCACTTAGGCGATAGTAGAGGTCGCGGCGGAATCGGCCCTGCTCGACTTCGTGGAGGAGGTCTTTGTTGGTAGTGCTTATTATTCGCACGTTGATCTTGATATTGTCGTTTCCGCCGACGCGTTCGAGATTCTGCTGTTCGAGGACCCTGAGGAGCTTGGCCTGGAATCTCATCGGAGTTTCGGTGATTTCGTCGAGGAGGAGGGTTCCTCCGTGGGCCATTTCGAATCGTCCTTTGCGCTGGTTATAGGCCCCGGTGAATGCGCCTTTTTCGTGGCCGAAGAGCTCGCTTTCGAGAAGCGTGTCGCTGAGCGCAGCACAATTGACCCTGATGTAAGGGGCCTGTGCGCGTTTGCTGTTGTGATGGATGAGGTACGAGATCAATTCCTTGCCTGTTCCACTTTCACCGCTGATTAAGACGGGGACGGAAGTGGGCGCTATTCTCTTTGCGAGGGTGACGGTCTGGAGGAGCTTTTTGCTCTTTCCGACAATCTGGTAGAGGCTGTGGATGCCGTGCTCCGCGGACTCGCAGGCCTGGACGGTGTGGTTTGGCAGTAAGGTGTCCAGGATGGCCCGGAGTTTTTGAAGGTCGAGGGGTTTGACGAGGAAGTCGCAACAGCCGGCTCTTACGGCTTTGACCGCGGCGGCGGCGATTTGTTGATGATCTGGCGCATCCTGTCTGCAGGAGTCGGCCATCATAATGACAGGCATTTCAGGCGAGTTCTGTTTGATTCTGTGGAGCAGGTCGAAGGCGTTTTGCGGTTTGGGGGCAAGGCCGTGGCGCTGGCATATTCTGTCGCTGGTGAAGACAAGGTCGTAATCGACTTTGTCGAGGGAGTCTATTGCGGCCTCGGCGCTGTCGGCGATTATTCCGCGGATGCCTTTTTGGGCCAATGTCCTGAGCATAAGTCCGGCGGCCTGTGGGTCGTCGTCCACTATCAGCACGTTTGCAATGAGGCCGGCCCGCCCAATCACCGGCGGGCTAGTTTGCGTGACTTGGTTTTCGTCTGCGCGGGCGCTATCCACCTTTTGCTTGCTCCGTTTGGGGTAGGGATTCTGTCGTTAGGACGTGGTCATTTTCGTTCGTGTAATCTGTTGTCTGCCGCCCGCCACCCCGACTCGCGTCGGAAGACGCGGGGGCAGGTCGATTCTGTTCGATGAGCTTTCTGGGTTCATCCTGGCGGTACCAGCTCAGCAGCATGCTGCGGGCCTTTGCGAGGTCGGCCCACATCGAGCCTGCGTGGTCGTTGCACAGGCGCGAATAGACTTCCATTGCTTTGGGAGGGTCGTCGTTTCGCAGGCAGTTGCCTATCTGAAACAGGATCCAGTCGATTTGGCGGTTCGGGTCGGGCTGGCCCGCCCAAGCACCGGCGGGCTGGTTTGGGTCGGTTCGAAGGAGGACCTGCTGGTAGCATATTGCGGCTTCTTTGAGACGGCCGCTGTGAAAGAGGACTTCTGCGAGCTCAAACGGGTTTTTGATCTGTTCGGGATTCTGCAATTGCTTAGCGAGGATTTTCAGGGTCTCTTCGGACAACATTCCGGGGCGAGGTTCCGGCTTGATTTGCTGCGTTTGGGCGTTTTTCCCGGGCGATGGTTCGCTTGCGGTTTCGTTTGGCTCGACTCGCGTGGGGGATTTGAGGGCAGCGAGAGGTTCGGGGGTTTTGTTACGGGGCTTGAACTCAACGGAGCGGATCATCTCGATTATTCGCCGCAGGTCATCGTTACTGCCGGTATCGTCTTTGCTGTTGGGTACAGTTATTCTGGTCTGCCAGAGTTTGCGTCCAATGTCGGTAGTTGGGCTTTTTGCGATTAGCCAGTTGCGGGCGGGCGGTTTCTCAGCGATTTGCGAGTTAGAGTCTGCGGTCGTGTCGGTTGGGGCTTCGGCCAATGTGGGTGGTGAAGGATTTTTCGGGTCGGGCAGAGCCGGTGAGAGCTTAGCTATGGCCGGGGATCCGTGGAGGCAAAGCAGCAGCCAAGTCAGGCAGAAGGCGCGGAGACAGGCCCTGAAGCCCGCCGTTGCGGGGGCTTCGGATTTGAGGCGGCAGGTTTGCTTTTTGGAGTCGTTATTCGTCTTCATTTTGGGCGGTCCAAAAGGGCCAAAGCCGCTTTGTCGTAGTTTTTCTGCCGGCTGTACGCCGTGGCGAGCATTTGGGCGGCTTCGGTTCTGATTTGCTCGGGCGCGGCTGAATCGAGGAGCTGGGAACAGACGGATATTGCCTGTGAATCCTGGCTGAGCATCAGGCACGTCTGCGCCAGCTTGAGCGAGACCTCGTACGCCAGAGGTCCGGGTGGGACGACGACGAGAATCTCGGTGAGTTTCTTGTGAGCGAGATCCAGTTGGTTCCTTGCGATATAGCAGTTGGTCAGCTCAAAGGATATTTCAGCCTTTAGCCGGGGGTCGGATGCGTACTCGATCCTGCTGCTGAGCAATGTGACGGCGTTGTCAACCAGGCCCATTTCCCGGAGGACTTTGCCCCGGAGCAATAATATCCTGACCAATTCGGCTTGTGAAAACTGATAGGAGTCAACGTTTTCGAGGAGATCGAGCGCCTGGAGGAATTGTTTCTGAGCGATATACGCATCGGTCAAGGCTGAGATTGTCTCGACGTATTCATTTTTTGGGAGCGGTCCGGCCAGGGCATATTGAAATGCACGGCAGGCCTGCTGAGGTTCGTTGAGATTCAGGTAAGCTTTGCCGAGGAGGAAGCAGGCGGAGCAGACGTCGGGGTTCTTTTTTTCTTGCATGAGGTCGATGTAGTTTGCCAGCCATTCGACGGCGGAATCGTAATCGCCCATTTGATAGTAGCATTTGCCGGCTCCAAAGGCGGCGCTGCATTGTGATTCGGGCGAGAAGCCGAGATAATAGACTTTGCGATAGAGCCTGGCGGCTTCGCCGAGGGTTCCAGCCTTTTCGGTGTATTCGGCGAGATGTACGTAAGCTCTGGTGGCAATTCTGTCGTCGGGATATTGCTCCACGACCTGCTTCAGGTCGTCGGCGGCGCCGGCGTAGTCTCGCATGTGTGGGCTGCTTTTCAATTTGCTCGAGTTGAGCAGGGCGTAGGGCGCCAAGGACGAGGATGGGAAACGATTAGCCGTCAATTTGTATTCTGCTATTGCTTCCGGGATACCGCCTTGTTGGGAGTGCAGAAGGCCGAGTGCGAAATGTGCATTGGCGGCGCGCCGGTCGTCATCGAAACTGAGCAGGAACCTCTGCCATAATGAGATAGTCTCACTGCAAAGCAGAGATATTGATTGCGAGAACGAAGAGGACTCCGCCGGCTGAATAATGGTTACGACGTCGTTCTGATCGATGCGGGCCAGCAGGCCAACCTGTCCGGCGGCGGCGGTGACGACCTGCTGTGCAGTTGCTGCGGGCATATACAGAATGACGGGCCTGTTGTGGGCGGGGTCTGCCGATCCCCCCACGGGGCCTTGGGCCTGCGGGTCCTGAGCGCTGCCGAACGTCCAGGAGATATCGAGGTAGGCGTTTGCGGCGAATCTGGCCAGGAGCTCTTCAATAGGTGCGCCGTTGGCAACGACGGACCAGCAGGTCGAGCCGTCGTCACGGCGAATCTTGCGGATTTGGGGCCGGAGCAGCGCGTCGTTGAGATAATCGGCGCCGGAATTCAAGAGGTCATCGAGCCGGCGGTCATCCAAGCCGAGGAACGGGTCGATCTCGGCGGGGGCTGCCCAGAGCTTCGGCGGAAGGTCTGCGTCGAGGTCGCTGAGCGAAAGGACGTGTTTAGTCAGCGCTTCTGCGATCAGGAAGTGGCAGTTGCTTCGGAGCGACGATTTGACTTTTGCGTCGGTATCGACGACGTCGATGAGGGCCATCGCGCGATAGGCCCTTGTCCGTGCGTTCAAATACTGCTTTTTTTGCATTTCGAGGGAGATGCGATGGTAGTTGGCCATCAGCCTGAGTGCGTTGGAGGTGCTTCTGGCAATTTCATCGAGGAGACGGTCGGCCTCTTCGATCTGTCCTGATTTGGCCCGACAGAGAGCCATCTTCAGGCGAAGCAAATCTCTGTGGCTATTCGCGTCAGTGGGGAGACTCCGATAGAGCTGGTTGCAGGTTGCGTAAGCGTTGTCGTATTCGCCGGCGGCGTAGAAAT
>Ga0315276_10006407_pt1 | contig 10852 bp, 12 predicted proteins | sample YL17G05_0_MG_FD_204542 | JGI IMG/M metagenome (GOLD analysis project Ga0315276, IMG submission 204542) | Sediment microbial communities from Yellowstone Lake, YNP, Wyoming, USA - YL17G05_0 | ecosystem: Environmental > Aquatic > Freshwater > Lake > Sediment | place: USA: Wyoming | collected... | reverse complement strand
TGGGTCCTTGCTTCTCTTCGGTGCCCCCCCCCCCCCCCCCCCCCCCATTCCGCGCGGACACCGTTACTATTTCGAAAGGGTTCGCAATGGACGTTCTCAAGATCGCTGATCGATCGTTTCAATCACGGCTCATCCTGGGGTCCGCGAGGTATCCCAATCCGGTTACCATGCTCCAGGCCCTCAAGGAGAGCGGGACCGAGATGGTCACCGTCGCCATTCGCCGCGTGAGTCTCAAGGATAGCTCGGGCGAGAGTCTTCTCGAGCTCCTTCGCCGCGAGGGTTTTTCCATCCTCCCCAATACGGCGGGTTGCTTTACCGCGAAGGAAGCGGTCTTGACCGCGGAGCTCGCCCGCGAGGCGATCGGGACAAACTGGATCAAGCTCGAGGTGATCGGCGACGACCAAACGCTCTTCCCCGACGTCCCCGAGCTCCTCAAAGCGGCCGAGCAGCTCGTCGCCAAAGGATTCGTCGTTCTCCCCTACTGCAACGACGATCCCGTGACGTGTAAGAAGCTCGCGGGGCTCGGTTGCCCGGCGGTGATGCCCCTCGGCGCCCCCATCGGATCGGGGATGGGGATCCGCAACCCCTACAATATGAGAATCATCCGCGAGATGGTCGACGTCCCCGTGATCGTGGATGCCGGTGTCGGCACCGCCTCGGACATCGCGGTCGCCATGGAGCTCGGATGCGACGGCGTGCTCCTCAACACCGCCGTCGCCGAGGCGAAGCACCCCGTCGAGATGGCGCGCGCGATGCGGCTTGCCGCGGAGGCGGGGCGTCTTGCGTTTCTCGCGGGGAGGATACCGAAGAAGCTCTACGCTTCGGCATCGAGCCCCCTCGAAGGGATGATCGGCGGCACGGAGAACGAGTGAAGCGCGCGCCGGATCGGCCAACGGTCGAACGGAGAGCATGACCATCCCCAAAACACATGATTGAATTTCGTCTGTATCTCGTCACCGACCGGCGTCTCGTGACCGCGCGCCCGCTCGAAGATGCCGTGGCGGACGCGTGCCGCGCGGGAGTCCGCGCGGTCCAGCTTCGCGAAAAGGATCTCGACGCGAAATCGCTCTTCGAGCTCGCTCTCAGGCTTCGGCGGATCGCGTCGTCGAGCCGAGCGGCGCTTCTCGTCAACGACCGCGCGGATATCGCCCGCGCCGCCTGCGCCGATGGCGTCCATTGCCCGGAAGGGGGTTTTCCGCCGGCGGTCGCCCGGCGGATCCTCGGAGAGCGCGCCATCATCGGTGTGAGTACCCACTCACTCGAAGCGGCCCTCGAAGCGGAGAAGCACGGCGCCGATTTCATCACCTTCGGTCCCGTTTTCGAGACGCCGTCGAAATTCCAATACGGCGCGCCGCAGGGGTTGGAAAGACTCCGCGATGTCGCGACTGCCGTGCGGATCCCAGTTTTCGCGATCGGCGGGACCACTCCCGAACGGGTGAGGATGTGTCTCGATTGTGGAGCCCGGGGTGTGGCCGTCGTATCGGCGATCCTCGGTTCGGCGGATATCGAGCGAGCCGTGCGCGATTTCGAACAAGCGATGGGCGGACTGTAACTGAGAAGCGATTGGGGGCGCTGTCGCGGGCCCTTCGCGAGAACGAGCGAGGATCGCCCGCCGCGGGTGGCGGCCACGGGCGCCCGCTCACGCGCGCAGCGAAGCGAGCACGGCAGCGGGCGGATGGCCGACAGGACCCGCGCGCATGCGATCGACGACAGAACCCGAGGCTCCGGACAGAGAGGCCTACGACATGACAAAACGAATCGGTCATCTGCACGTGTTGACGGACGAAACGGTCCAGAACCGTTTCGCCCATATCGAACTCGCCGAACGGGCGATCGCCGGCGGCGCGGATACGATTCAGTTCAGGGAGAAGAACAAGAAGACGAAGGACCTTCTCGAGATCGCTTCGGCGCTCGCCCGGCTTTGCCGGGCGCGTAACGTCCCGCTCATCATCAACGACCGCGTGGACATCGCGCTCGCCGTCGATGCGGACGGCGTCCATCTCGGTCAGCGGGATATCCCCGTCGCCGTCGCGCGAAAACTCCTGGGTCCCGGGAAGATCGTCGGGGGAACGGCGGCCGCCCTCGAAGAGGCCGTTGCCGCCCAGAACGATGGGGCCGATTACGTTGGCTTCGGCCACATCTACGCTACCGCGTCCAAGCAGAAGCACGGCGCTCCCAAGGGGCCGGAAGCTTTGAGGAAAGTTGTGGCGGGCCTCGCCATCCCCGTCATCGCGATCGGCGGGATCGACCAGAATAACTATCTTCCCGTGCTCGAAGCCGGGGCGTGGGGGTTCGCCGTCATCGCGTCGGTGTGCGCGAGACCGGACCCGGCGCTCGCCGCGCACGAGTTCATGAGCGGCATCGACTCGTTTTTTCAAAAAAGGAGCGGATCGTGATCGAACAAGCGCTCACCATCGCGGGATCGGACTCCGGAGGCGGGGCGGGGATACAGGCGGACTTAAAGACCTTTCACGCCCACGGCGTGTTCGGCGCCTCCGTCGTGACGGCCATCACCGCGCAGAACACCGTCGCGGTCACGAGGGCATTCGATCTCCCTGTCGATCTAATCGAAGCCCAACTCGACGCCGTCTTCGATGACCTCGATATCGCCGCGGCGAAAACGGGGATGCTCTCGTCGGTCGAGATCGTCGAGACGGTGGCAGGCGTGCTCAAACGCCGCGGATTCGACCGGCTCGTCGTGGACCCGGTGATGATCTCGAAGAGCGGTTACAAACTTCTCAAAGACGATGCCGTCGAGAGCGTGAAGATACGTCTTCTCCCGCTCGCGCTCGTCGTCACACCGAACATCCACGAGGCCGAGCTTCTTTCCGGTCTTCGGATCGATTCGGCGGAGAAAATGAAAGAAGCCGCCCGGAGGATCCACGGTTTCGGGCCGCGCAGCGTTCTCGTCAAGGGCGGACACGCCTCGTTCAATGAGGCGGCCGACCTGTTATTTGACGGCGAGCGGTTTCACACGTTCATGTCGGAGTTCATCGACACCAAGAACACGCACGGGACCGGCTGCACGTATTCCGCCGCGATCACGGCCCGTCTCGCCCTCGGCGAGCCCCTTCTCACGGCCGTCGGGAAGGCGAAAACCTACATTACCCGCGCGATACGGCACTCCCTTGCCATCGGCAAGGGCCACGGACCGACGAATCATTTTTACTTTCTCCGACCGGACGATTTCCTGAAGTGAGCCGGCTCGCGAGAGGCCCGTCACGGGTCCCTTCGCGAGAACCAGCGAGGATCGCCCGCCGCAGGCGGGAAGCCTAGCGAAGTGGCGCGCTTACCCCCGTGACGGGCCTCTCGCGAGCCGTGTTCTACCAGTACCGTTCCAGATGGATCTGTCCGTTGGGGTGAACGCGGGTGTGTTCCGAGAAGCCGTCCTTAGAGAGGGCCTTCACCATCGACTCGATCATCCCGGGACTTCCGCAGAGAAAGAAGTGCGTGTCATCGGGCGTCGGCGCGAAGCCCCATCTCTCTTTCAGCACACCCGACTCCCACACCTGCTGGACGTAACCGGTCATCCCTTTCCACGGAAAAACCTCGCTCTGCGGCCGGCTCACCGTGGGGATGTATGCAAAGTCCGGGCACACCCGCTGAATGGCAAGCATCTCCTTCATGTAGCCGAGATCCTGGCTCACGCGAACGCCGTGGAAGAGCGCGATCTTCTTCTTCGTGTTCGGGCCGAGAATCGTCCGGAGCATGCTCACGTAGGGGGCGACGCCCGTCCCGGTGGCGACGAACACCAGATTCGTATCCGCGGGCGCTTTTGCAAGGACGAACGATCCGATGATCTTGGGCGAGAGCCACAAACGGCCGCCCGGCTGGAGGTTGAATAGCCGCGGGGTGAGCGAACCGTTGCTGATGAGGACGAGATAAAACTCGAGATGTTCGTTTTCGACGGGACTCGAGACGATCGAGTATGCCCGTTTGATGAGCTTCTTCGGGTCCTTGAGAGGAGGCTCGGGCTCGGCACCGCTCCAGCGGGGCGCCGTACCCGGGAGCCCGAGGGTTGCGTACTGCCCCGCCTCGAATGCGGGGAGCGGCCACCCGTCGGGGGTCACGTAGATCACCCACACTCCCTTCCCGACGTCATGTCTCTGGGTGACAATGGCGTTGAGCTCTGGTGCCGACAATTTGACCTCGCGTGCCTCCGGGCGGCGTTCGTGATCCAAAATGACCATATAGGACTAGATTGTCGAAAAATCCGGGATGGCGATCGAACGGGAACCGGCATCGCGGAAATCGCGGCATGCCGATCTCGACACGATGAGCGCCGTTGTGAGGGTCTAGTATACCCGTCTTTGGGTTTTCGTCAACCGTCGAAAGGCGCCCTCGACGAACGCCCCCGCACGCGGCCGGTCCCAAACCGATTGACACCGGCGGACCGCCACGGGATACTCAGACCCTGATTGAACGAAGGGGCCGGCGCCACAGGCTGTTCGTCTACGAAGCAAAGCCGGTCGAGCGTCGCAGGAACATGATCCCTCAAACGATCCCTGCTCTTTTTCTAAGCGCCGTCGAGACCTACGACAAGCCGGATGCGTTTCTCCACAAGAAAGAAGGACGCTACGTCTCCGTGTCGCACAGCGACGCGCTCGGTGCGGTGAGAAAAGCCACGTGCGGTCTACTCGCTCTCGGTCTTGTCAAAGGCGACCGCGTTGCCCTTCTCTCTGAGAACCGTCTCGAGTGGATGATCGCCGACATGGCAATCCTTTCGGCGGGGTGCGTCAACGTCCCTATCTACCCGACGCTGCCGCCAAACCAGGCGGAGTACCTCCTCTCGGACGCCGAGGTTCGTGCAATCTTTGTTTCCGGACCGGCACAGTTCGCCAAGATAGCCCCGCTTCGGGCCCGTCTCCCCAATCTCCAACACGTTTTCTCCTTCGATTCGATCGCGGGAGGGATGGATGACTCGACACTCGACCAGCTGATGCGGCGCGGGGACGCGATCGAGAACCCCTCGGTGTTCGACGACCGCGTCGAAAAGATCGCCGGGAGCGATTGGGCAAGCGTGATCTACACTTCTGGGACGACGGGCGATCCGAAGGGCGCCGTGCTCACGCACGCTAATTTCGTCTCGAACGTGCTGGGCAGCACGGAGACGTTTCACATCGATTCGAACGACTGTTGTCTTTCGTTTCTCCCGCTGAGCCACGCGCTCGAGCGGACAGGGGGGTACTACGCCCCGCTGTCGAAGGGCGCGACGATCGCGTACGCGGAGAGCTTCAACACCGTCGCGGAGAACCTTCGAGAGGTGCGTCCGACGTTTTTCATCAGCGTTCCCCGGTTCTTCGAGAAAATTTACGAGCGGATCAACGACCGGATCGCGGCCGGCCCGCATGTTCAGAAGAAATTGTTCTCGTGGGCCGTCCGCGCGGGAAAAACATACACGCGGCAGTCGCTGGACAAGCGCGTCTCCGCAACCACCCGGCTGAACCGCCTGGCCGCCGACTGGCTTGTATCGAGGAAACTCCGGGAGCACCTCGGCGGAAGGATCCGTTTCTGCGTATCCGGCGGGGCGCCTCTCTCGCGCGACATCGCCGAATTCTTCTGGGCCGTCGGCCTTCCCTTGCTCGAGGGATACGGGACCACCGAAGCGTCGCCGGTGTTGTCGCTCAATACGCTGAAAGCTTTTAGATTCGGCTCGGTCGGCAAACCCCTCGCAGGCGTCGAGATCCGGATCGCCGGCGACGGCGAAATCCTCGCGAGGGGACCCAACATCATGCACGGCTATTTCAAGAGACCCGATCTTACCGCGGAGGTGATCCGTGACGGCTGGTACCACACCGGCGACATAGGACACATCGACCCCGACGGGTACATCGTGATCACCGATCGGAAAAAGGACCTCATCGTGACCTCCGGCGGAAAGAACGTCGCCCCCCAGCTGATCGAACGGGTCCTCAAGACGAGCGATTTCATAGCGGAGGTCGTGATCCTCGGCGACAAGCGAAGATTCATCTCCGCCATCATCGTCCCCGATTTCAAGAGACTCGACGATTTCGCCGCCGCCGCGGGTATCTCGTACGGTACCCACGCCGAGCTCGTTCGACATCCCGCCGTGATCAAGCGAATCGAACAGGAAGTCAAGAAGAAGGGCGAACAACTCGCCGGGTTCGAACGGGTAAGGAAGTTCATACTGCGGGACAGAGCCTTCTCCGTCGAGGAAGGCGATCTCACCCCAACCCTCAAAATCAGACGCCGCGTGGTGGAAAAGAAGCTCGCCAAAGATATCGACGCCCTCTACACCGAATAGCCTCCATCCGGCGGCGCGCACCGCGCCGCATCCCGTCGCGAATTCTCCCCTTCAGCCCCGGTCACCTGACCCCGACAAAGGCACGGGACTTGCGGAAACGCGTGCCTGTCGCCCGCGGAACGCAACGGGCAAACGCTTGCTTCAAGGAGACACCATCGTTTCTCGGTTCAGACAACTCGTGGGGAGGAAGCTCGTTGCCATGATCGCGGCGGGTGCGCTCGTGTTTCTCGTCTCCTGTTCCGGGGGACCGCGCACACAGGGGCGGCCCGGCGACCCCGGTCCGGATCGCGACGGTATTGTGCGATTTGCAAGAACCTTCGTGGACACGCCGTACCGGTCCGGAGGGACGACGTACCAGGGGGTGGACTGTTCGGGGTTCGTGTTCGCCGTCTACCGCGAGTTCGACATCCGGCTCCCCCGAACCTCGCTCGACCAGAGCCGCGTCGGAGAACCCATCGACCGTTCGGATTTGAAGCCGGCCGATCTGGTTTTCTTCAAGACTTCGAAAAGGGCGAGCGTGACGCACGTGGGTATCTACGTCGGCGGCGGCAAGTTCATCCACGCATCGACGAGCTCTCGAAAGGTCCGCCTCGATGCCCTGTCCGACGACTATTACCGGAAAAATTTCACCGTAGCCAGACGCGTCGTCGCGAGGTGATCTCGCCGGTCTCCGTGTCGCCGCGGTTGGATCGGATTGAGCCGCGTGGCGGGAGCATGGTGAGCGGGTTGGAGGGCCGTCACGAACCCTTCGCGAGAACGAGCGAGGATCGCCCGCCGGAGGTGGGAAGCCGAGCGAAGTGGAGCGCCGGGTTCGTGACGGCCCTCCAACCCGCCAATCACTTTTTCCCGATCTCCGCGATCGTCTCGGCGAGTAGCTTGTTGAATGTCGCCGGATCCTCCAACATCAGGAAGTGTCCGCGGCCCGGCATGATCTTGACCTCGAACGAGTACGTCTGACGCTTCCCCGCTTCGGTATTCGTCGGATACAGGTCGCCGTTGATCGCGTACACGGGGATCTTCAACTCCTGGAGCTTCCCCCGTGCGGTGTACTTGAAAACGTTCTCCAGCACGCTGATGGCAACCTCGGGCGGCGCCGCGGCCATACCGGAGGCAACGGCGTCGACGAGCGCCGTATCCGCGTCGGCCGGAAACATCCCGCGGACAAAACTCTTCGTGGTGGCGGCGAAGTCCGTCCTGAACGCGGCGAGAAACTGCGCTCGCGCGTCTTCGCCGATCTCGCGCTCGAGGTCTTGGTACGTATCGACTCCGACGAGCGCGACGACTCTTTCAGGCATCAGTTTGGCTGTCTCGAAGATGACCGCTCCGCCCATCGAGTGTCCGATGAGAACCACGCGATCGAGATCGAGTTTTTCAACGACCGCGGCGACGTCCTTTCCAAACGCCTCAACCGTCCAGTCTTTGCGCCCGAGTCCGGACTGGCCGTGCCCGCCTAGGTCCACCGCGACTACGGTGGACGACTTCGCGAACTCGGGAAGCTGGTTTTTCCAGTAGCTCCGGTCGCAGCTCCACCCGTGAACAAAGACGAGCGCGGGGCCACCCTTGCCCTCCGCCGAGAAGACGATCTCCACGCCGTCCGCCGACACCGCCGTCCTTTTCTCGCTCACCGCCGGCCGCACCGCTGTGGCGATCAGGAGACACAAGAGCAGAATCGATCCGAGAGCCAGGCAAGCCCGTTTCACCATAACCTCCTCATGTCGGTGATATCGACCCTCACGACGAAGGCCGCCGTGCGGCATGCGCCGCGGACGGCGCTCAATTGGTCCGCTTGTAGTAAAACATGGCAAGAACCTTCGTGGCCGCCATGGCGCACATGATAAGAATGAGCTCCCACCGGATCTCCCGGCGGGTCACCAGATCGTACGTAAAAAACACGAACATGAGGATGGCACCGACCATCGTCGCCAACCGGGTCGCCTTGTACCTGTGCGCGAGAAACCGTTCGTCAATCATTGTCGTGGTTCTCCTCCAGCCGAAATAATTCGCCGACCGAGCACTTGAAGAAACCGGCGATCTTCAGGGCGAGCGGGAGACTGGGGATATACCGTCCCCGCTCGATCGATATGATTGTCTGCCGCGATACACCCGTCGCCTCCGCGAGGTCTTCCTGGGTGAGCCCCGCCTTTTTCCGGTAGTCCTTGACGGTACTGATTACCTTTTCTTCCATGTCTTCAACCGCGCGCGAGACCGTGTACGACCAGACCCACGACGCTCAACCCTCGAGCGAGCCCCGCGAAGACCCCTTGGAAGAAATCAATTCCCCGGATGGTGCCCGGACCCAGCTGCCCCGCCACAACCGAAAGCGACAGACAGAGCAGCCCCACAGGCGCGATCAGTTCGCGATTCTTGGATACCATTTGAAGAACCTCCAGACGGGGCGCGTTTGCGTTTGGTTCGACCTTTCGCAGCCTCGAGTCCGCCGTTCAATAAGTAAAGCTTGCTTTACATTTAACAAGATACCCCGCTCTCCGGAATTGTCAAGTTTGCTTTACATTTTTTCCCCGGGTAAACACGCCGGCCCGACGCAGGGCGCCCTTCTCTCCCGTCGTCCAAGGGGCGATCCTGAATCCCCTTGACAGCCCGTCCAGCCCGTGTTCTACTGCTTCAGCATATACAGAAAGTTTTGCAATACACAATGAATCCAGAGAGATACACATGAACGACCTCCAACACCCGTCTGAGAACGCTCTCGACATTTTCATAAAAGGCTGGGGCCGGATGGGCATCTACTGGGGAGTCGGAAAGGTGATGGCCGAGATCCAGGCCCTCTTGTATCTGAGTCCTCACCCGCTTTGCCTCGACGAGATGTCCGCACGGCTCAAGACGAGCCGGAGCAACGTGAGCCTGAACGTTCGCGCCCTCCAGGACCTCGGCGTCGTCCGGAAAGTGATCATCCCCGCGGACCGGAAGGACTACTACACGGCCGAGATCGAGCTCGAAAAGGTGGCGAGGCGTCTTGCCGCGGCGAAGAAGAAACGCGAGCTGGATCCGGCGCTTGAGGTCGTCGCTCGGACCATCGAGGCGGCCGACGCGGCGACACGGAAGAACAGCGCCGCGGCAAACAGCGGGAACGGCGCGATCGACACCGCGCGCCTTCGTCAATTGAAAGACCTGATGGAGACAATCAACCAGATATTCGAAACCTTCATCGGCGACAAGACCATCGGGCGGCGTTATGCGGGTCGCCCCGATAACCCCTAACCCAAAGGGTTTGGAACAATGCTACACGCTCTCAAGAAATACGAATCGATGAATTCGGTCATCGATCGGTGCGACTCCCGGGTGCTTGAGGCGATACAGTCGAGCAACATACGCGAGGCAAAGATCGCGGCGGAGAGCTTCAAAAACGGCGGCAAGAGACTGCGGCCCGCGTTGATGGTCCTTTCCTCGCTCGTCCCCACCGGCGCGCCGTTGGATTCCGTGGACGAGCCGCTCATCGACCTCGCCGCCGCCGTCGAGCTCATTCACCTCGCGACGCTCTTCCACGACGACGTGATCGACGACGTGGAGAAGCGCCGCACACAGGTGAGCGCGCGAATGAAGTACGGGAACCACGCGTCGGTTCTCGCCGGAGATTTCGTCCTCGCCGAGGCGCTGATGCTGGTCCAAAAGAGCGGTCTTCACCACACGATGCCGGAGTTCTTGCGGACGATCCGCGTGCTCGTCCAGGGCGAGAGCCGGGAGACCCTCCACAAATTCGACTTCGAGGTCAGCGAAGCCCTCTACTACGAGATCATTTCCGAAAAGAGCGCTTCCCTCTTCTCCTTGAGCTGCAAGGCGGGAGCCCTGAGTCATCACTCGGAGTACTCGGATCTTCTCGGCCACTTCGGGTGGAACCTCGGCATGGCCTTTCAGATGATCGATGACCTCGACGACATGCTCGATCTCCCGCGCGGAATGAACGACTGCGATCTGAAAAACGGCTACCTCGCGCTTCCTTTGATCCGCGCCTTCAACAACCTGCGGGACGGTTATCGTCAAGATCTCATCAACACGATCCGCTCAGGCGACTTCACACCCGAGAGCGAAAGGCGGATCATCGCGGCGTGCCGGGACTACGGGGGTTTCGAGGTCGCCACGTCCGAAATACGCAAACATCTCGAGCGGGCCTCGGAGGCGATCGGCCGTTTCGACGACGGGGGAGAGGCGAGAAGCCTTCTCGAGAGCGTCATCCTCGATCTCAGGGCTTACGCGGACGTGCAGATAAGCGACTTCACCGCGTTCAGCGGGCTCGTTTCGTAGACCGGCGTCCGTTCGGTCATTCCATCCATCATGCGACCAGGCCGAAAAGGAAAGGGGTAACGGCATTGTCAACGCAGACGGATCTGAACCGGCTCCTTGCCGGCATGCAACCCCGCTTCAAAGAGTGGGAAAAGATCAAGGACTGCGCCGATCAGTTCATCGACATCATGCTCAACTACCGTCAGAGCGGTCACCCGGGCGGCTCCCGGTCGAAGGTCCACGCCTTCGTCGCCACGCTTTTCGGCGGTTTCATGAGGTGGGATATCCGCCACCCGGAGAAACCCTTTTCCGACCGCTTCATCCTCGTCGCCGGGCACGCCGTCCCGC
>Ga0315276_10006405_pt1 | contig 10854 bp, 7 predicted proteins | sample YL17G05_0_MG_FD_204542 | JGI IMG/M metagenome (GOLD analysis project Ga0315276, IMG submission 204542) | Sediment microbial communities from Yellowstone Lake, YNP, Wyoming, USA - YL17G05_0 | ecosystem: Environmental > Aquatic > Freshwater > Lake > Sediment | place: USA: Wyoming | collected... | reverse complement strand
AGCCAGCCTACGCGCCGGACGTCCGCCTGGATCCGGATTACGTGAACGCCTTACCCGACACTCAGGCCGAGATCGTCGTTCCGCTCCGAGAACGCGGCGTCGTGTTTGGAGTATTGAACGTGGAGTCACCCGAGGCGGGAAGCCTGACCGAGGATGACCTCCGCCTCCTTTCCCTGCTGGCCGACCAGATCTCAGTGGCCATCGAGAACGCCGCCCTCTACGAACACCTCCGCCAGCGCGCCGACGAACTCGAGCAGACGGTGGCCGAGCGCACCTCCCTTCTGGCCGAGGCCCTGGAGCAGGCGCGCCAGGCAGACCGGATCAAGTCGCGCTTCGTCTCGGACGTTTCCCACGAGCTGCGAACCCCCATCGGCAACATCCGCCTCTACCTCGACCTGCTCACCCAGGGCAAACCGGACCGCTTCAGCACCTATGTGGACACACTAATCCGCGAAACTGAACGCCTGATGCGATTGATCGAGGACCTGCTGGCCATCTCGCGCCTCGAAGCCGGCGCCACCCCGCTGACGTCCACGCCTCTGGATCTCAACGATCTGGCCCGGACGCTGGTCCAGGACCGCCAGCGCCTGTTCGCCGCCAGGGGCCTGGTTCTCAAGTTCCAGCCGCAGGCCGCGCTGCCTCCGATCCTGGCGGACGAGCGCATGCTCTCTCAGGTCGTTGCCAACCTGCTGACCAACGCCATGCAGTACACCCCCATGGGCACGGTCACGATCTCGACGGCGAGCATATGCCAGGATGACCGGACCTGGACGACCCTTACTGTGGCCGACACCGGGTTGGGGATACCGCTCGAAGAGCAACCACGGCTCTTTGAGCGTTTCTTTCGCGGGGAAAACAGCCACACCGTGCGGGCCCCCGGAACAGGCCTGGGCCTGGCCATCTGCAAGGAGATCCTCGATCGACACGGGGGAAAGGTCAGTCTCGAGAGTCAGGTGGGCAGGGGCAGCGCCTTCACGATCTGGCTGCCAGCCTGCGAGGGCCCGCCCGTCGCCCCCTCGGCCACGACGGGGTAGAGGGCTAGCAGGGTGATGAGAAAGCCCCTTGCCCGGAGAAGAGAACCGTTCCTCTCAGGAACCAAGGCTTCTTCATCACGCTCCTAGGCTAGTCCCAGCGCGGCGTAGATCGCGCCAACGTCCACGTGCTCGGACATCAACTGCATGAAGGCCTTGAGCTTCTCCGGCTCCGCCAGGCGGGTCTTGCCATAGGCGTGCTCGATCCGGTTGACCGTCTCCATGGTGTTCTCCTTGACCAGGAGAATCGGCACCTGGACGGTCTCCGCCTGCTGGATGACCACCGGGCTTGGCTGCAGGTTTCCGGTCAGGATGAGAGCCTCGGTCGAGGTCTCCAGGGCGGCCAGCTGGATATCCGTCCGGTCACCTCCGGTGATGACCGCCTTGTGCGGTTGGCGCCGGAACCGCGAGAGGCAGGCCTCGACGGTCATGGCGCCCACCATGAAGGCTTCGACGAGCGCCTGGGGGTCGTACTCCCGGGTCAAGACCTCCGCCTCCAGACGTTTGACCAGCTCCCCCACCGTCAGGGCGGATAGCTTGGGCACACCGGGAAGCACCCCCAACACCCGGATCCCCTCTCGCTCGAGGTAGGGCCGGGCGTAGTCCTCAACGTACTCCATGGCCTCCGCCGGGATCTGGTTGAGGATTGCCCCCAGCATCTGGTCTCCCAGGCGGGCATGGGAGGCGAGGACGTCGTCAACGAGCTGCATCTCGTTGTGGAACTTCACCATCACCAGCACCGGCGCTCCCAACACCTGGGCCAGGCGCACGTTGGAGAGCCCCATGGCGTAGCCTTCCCGCAGGCTGGAGCCTCCTTCGAGCAGCAACACATCCTTGCCCTTGCTCACCTGTTCGGCCGCGCGCTGGATCCTCTCCAGCAGGTTGGCCTCGCCCATTCCCTTCATGCGCTGCCGAAGGGCCGAGGGCGTGACCATCACCGGCGTGAGCTCCGCCAGATCATCCTCCAGCCCCAAGGCCGTCCCGGCGAAGGCGGCATCCTCGTCTCCCAGCTTGCCCTCTGCCGTCCGCCAGGGGTGGATGCTCATCGGCTTGAGGTAGCCGACCTTGTAGCCGTCCGCCTGCAGCCGCTTGCCAATCGCCAAGCACATGGCCGTCTTGCCGATGAAAGGCTCAACCGAGGTGACATAGAGAGCTTTCATTCCAGACTCCCTCTAACAGGGTGATGAAGAGGCGCCTTGCCTGGAGAAGAGAACCGTTCCTCTCACAAACCAAGACACTCCATCACGCTCCAACAGGCTGCTGAGAAGGGCCACCGCAGGAAAGGAAGCAGGCATATGTGGGGGTATGGGCTTCGCCCACATATGCCGATTCATCTCCTTCGGATTGCCATTTTCAGCATGCTCCTAAGGGCTGCCCGATGGCCTACCCCACCCGAGTCTCCGCGGGCTTGATCACCAGACGCATGTCGATGGCAACGCCGCCATGGCCCTGTTCATAGACGATGAAGGGGTTGATGTCCATCTCTGCGATCTCCGGGAAGTCCACCACCAACTGCCCAACGCGGAGCAGGGCGTCGACGAGGGCAGCTTTGTCCACGGGAGGCTTGCCCCGTACGCCGTCCAGCAGCGCCCGCGCCCGGATCTCGCCCAGCATCCCCTCAACCTCGCGTCGAGAGAATGGCGCGATGCGGAAGGTCACGTCCTTCAACGTCTCGACGTAGATGCCACCCAGGCCAAAGGTAACCAGCGGGCCAAACTGCGGATCACGGTTCATACCGATGAGGACTTCCAGCCCCGGGGGGGACATCTTCTGCACCAGGCATCCCCAAAGGCGGGCCTCGGGGACGTACCGCTGGGCGCGGTAGGTGATCAGGTCAAACGCATCCCGGACGTCCTCGGCCTTCTCGAGCCCGACTTTCACCCCGCCAACGTCGGTCTTGTGCAGGATGTCGGGCGAAGCCACCTTGAGCACGACCGGGTACCCCACCTTCTCGGCGACCTCGACTGCTTCCTCGGGCGTGGCCGCCAACTCCGAGGCAGGGATTTGCAGGCCGCAGGCCTGGAGGATCGACCGGGCCTCGGCGTCGCCGATCGCCACCCTCCCCTCGGAGAGCGCCTTGGCAATCGTCCGGCGGATGCTCTCCCGGTCGAGCGGGAAGCTCTCGTACTCCGGCAGGGGTTCCTGGCGGTAGAGGCGGTAGGTGCTCATGGCTTTGAGGACCATTGCCGCCCGCTCCGGGTAGGGGAAGTTGGGGACGTGGTGGGCATCGAGGATTGCCGCGCCCGCCTCCACCCGCGCCTCCCCCATGAAGCACGCGAGGACCGGGATCTCGACCTTGCCCGCCACCTCCACCACCACCCGGGCCGTCTCTTCGATCTCCGTCGTCGCCTGCGGCGTGAGGATCACCAGCATGCCGTCCACGTGCGGGTCGGCGCACACCTGCTCCAATGCAAAGCGGTAACGGTCGGCCCGGGCGTCTCCCAGGACGTCCACGGGATTCGCCGCGCTGGCGGCGTCGGGCAGGAACTGTTCCAGGGCGATGATGCATTCGGGATCGAAGCGGGCCAGGGTGAGGCCGGCCCGTTCAAGGGCGTCGGTCACCAGGATCCCCGGGCCACCGGCATTCGTCACGACAGCGATACGGTCGCCCTTGAGCGGGGGCAGGTAGGCAAACCCCCGGGCGCAGTCGAACAGGTCCTCCAGGGACGTCACCCGGAGCACTCCGGCCTGCCGAAAGGCCGCTTCATAGGCCTGCTCCGAGCCCGCCAGCGAGCCGGTATGGGAGCTCACCGCACGCGCCCCGGCCTGGGTGACTCCCGACTTGATCGCCACGACCGGCTTGCTCTTGACCACTTGCCGGGCGACGCGCATGAACTCCTGGCCGTCCGGAAGACCCTCGATGTAGCTCAGAACGACCCGAGAGGAAGGGTCATCGGCCCAGGCCCGGAGCAGGTCAATCTCGCTGACGTCGGCCTTGTTGCCCAGGGAGACAAACTTGCTCAGTCCGAGCTTGCCCGCCTGCGCCCAATCCAGGATGGCGGTCCCCAGCGCCCCCGACTGCGACATGAACGCCATCGGGCCCCCGGGCGGCATGCCCGCCGAGAAGGAGGCGTTCATGGGAGTGTTCGTATCGATCACACCCAGGCAGTTGGGCCCGATGAGGCGAATCCCGCACGTGCGCGAGATCTCCGCCAACTCCCGCTCCCGCTCCAGCCCTTCCCTGCCGGCCTCGCGGAACCCGGCACTGATGATGATGGCGGCCGGGATGTCCTTCTCGCAGCACGTCCGCAAAGCATCGGGGACGAGCATGTAGGGAATGACGATCACCGCCAGATCGATCGGGCAGGGCACCTCGGTCACCGAGCGGTAGGCTGCCTGGCCAAGGATCGAGCCTCCCTTCGGGTTGATCGGGAAGACCTGGCGGCCGTCCTTCAGGTACCCGCCGTTGACCAGGTTGTCGACCACGGCATACCCCAACTTCTTGGGGTCGCTGGAAGCCCCGATCACGGCCACAGAGTCGGGGGTGAAGAAGGGAGCGAGCGACCGCACGCCCTTCTGCAAGGGGGCGATGGATGCGACGGCCTTCATCCCGGAGTTCCCATCGGCGGATCCTTCCTCTGCCGCTCTCGACTGCCATGAGGATAGCCCAAAGGCCCCAGGCAATCAAGGCAGGAATGTCACAGAAGCTAGCAGGGTGATGGAAAGGCCCCTTGCCCTGAGAAGGAAACAAGGTTTCTTCATCACGCTCCTGGTGTCCCGTTCCGGAAGTTCGATGAGGATGTCCTTCGCACTCTGCGAGGCCCTCGGCCTCACCCCCTTCCCCTCGCCCTTGGATCCCGAGCGCACGCGAGGGGCTCTCCGCCGGGAAGCTCCCGCCGACACAGCCGTCAGTGGCGGGGAGGCCCTTCGCTCCCTGCACTGCGCTGCGCGCAGCGCAGTGCAAGTGTCGCTACGGGCTGCTGCACGTCGAGATCACCAGCCGCAGTTGGTCTACGAACTTATGACGCGCGACGCTAGGCGGTCCCAGCACGGGGAACATGCCCGGAATGAGGCGCTGTCCTGCATCAGGACTCGGGCCAGACGAGCACGGCCACAGGTGAGAATGAACGCCGGTGAACGGGAGAGGGTCCCAGGCGGAGCAGAGCTGAGCGGTGCTCGGGCGTGCCGTAGCCCTTGTGCCGGGCAAACCCGTAACCCGGGTAGGCCTCCTCCAGGGAGACCATCCACTGATCCCGGGTGACCTTGGCGATCACCGATGCGGCCGCGATCGAGAGCACGCGGGCGTCGCCCTGGGGCAGGCCCGTCTGAGGCAGAGAGACCTCGGGCAGGCGCAGGTAGTCGATCAGCAGATGCTCAGGGACCAGGGAGAGGCCGGCCAGGGCCCGCTCCATCGCCAAGCGCGTGGCGACCAGCGGCCCCAGGGCGTCCACCTCCTCCGGCAGGCAGTGCCCCACCCCAATGGCCAGGGCGACCTCGCAGATCGCTCCCGCCCAGCGGTCCCGCTGGGCGGGGGTCATCTGCTTTGAGTCGCGCACGCCGTGCAGGACCTCCGCAAGGTCAGGGCGCTCAAGCGGCAGAATCACGGCCGCCGCCGTCAAGGGACCGGCCCAGGCACCTCGACCTGCCTCATCCAACCCGGCGATGGAAGCAAAGCCCTCCTTCCGGAGCTGCCGCTCGAGGACCAGATCCGGATTCGACCGCATCGGGCCTCTCAGTTCCTGGGGGCATACAATCCGCGCCGCCAGTTGGCGCGGATCCGAAAGAGATCGGCCAGCATGCCAAACGCGTCACGCACCGGCCGTATCCGGCTGCCGGGATTGTAGTACCACGGGATCGGTACCTCGACCACGCGGTAGCCTCGCCGCAAGGCGATGAACAGCACCTCGACATCGAACGTCCAACCGTCCAGCCGCTGGACCCGGAAGAGATCCTCGCCCGCCTGGGCGCGAAAGCACTTGAAGCCACACTGGGTGTCTTCGAAACCCGGCACCGCCAGAAGCTTGACCGCCTGGTTGAAGACCCGCCCGATCCAGTGACGGTAGGCCGGTTCACCATAGCGGACCGCTCCGGGCGTCTCGCGCGAGGCGATGGCGATGTCGTACCCTTCCAGCGCCGGAGGCAGGAAGCGGCTGACTTCCTCGATAGGCATGGAGAGGTCGGCGTCACAGATGAAGCGGTATTCACCCTGCGCCGCCAGCAGTCCGCGGCGGACCGCCAGGCCCTTGCCTCGGTGTGGGTCTTGCAGGAGACGCAGGTTCGAATGCCGTGCCGCGAACTCCTGGCCTATCGCGGCCGTGCGGTCCGTGCTCCCGTTGTCGACCACGAGCACTTCCGCCGGGTAGGCTTGGTCCTCCAGGAAGCCGACAACCTTCGTCAGGCTTTCCGGGAGGCGATCCTCTTCATTGAGCGCGGGGATGATAATGGAAAGCAAAGGGGGCAAGAAGACACCTGTGAGGCCAGAGGATCGATGCCCGGCAGAGCCGGCGTCGATCCGGGTAGATCACCAGGGATGGCGACCCGTTCGCGTCAGTGCTGCCAGGCGAGCGTCCCCTGCCCTGTGTGGATCCAGAGCAGGATCGCCCGCTTCAGCCATACAGAAGGTCGCTCAGCACGATGAGCACCGTCGCCGCCAGGATGACCAGCTCGAAGAAGACCATGACGCCGATCAGGATCCACTGGTTGGCCGAGAACCGGGGCAGGCGGCGGGTCAGGCGCGTGCTGCGCTTGGCCAACTGCTGCACCTTCCCGTCCAGCGCGTGCACGCCTTGCTCCAGCTGCTGGAGGCCATCCTTGACGCGGGGAATGGCCTGGCGGACGCCGTGCTCGATCGTCGGTAGGATGTCGGATGCCTGGAAGGGCGCGTCGGCAAGGGCCTCGTCGGTCTCCGATAACAAGTCCTCGGCCTCTTGCACCGGCGGGCCGGTGAAGATCTCCCTGACCTCCCCAGGCATCCGGCTGGACGGCATCACCGGGAAGGATGCCGGTTGGACCGCCAGACCAGGTTCACCGTCGCCCGCGGGTTCCTCCGCCCCCTCTCCCTGCGGGGACTTGGGACGAAGCAGGGCATTGACCAGGGCCTCGATGTCCTCCTGGTCCATGATCGGATTCAGCTGCTGCAAGTTGGCTGCCAGGTGCTCAACGCCGTCGGCCATGACGATGCGGACCCTCGGACGGGCTGTGTCGACATGTGTCCGCGGGTTGGTGAAGATCAGAACCGCCTCAACCTCGGGCAGCCCAAAGCCCTGACTCCTGAGGTGCTTCAGCACCGCGTCCGCCAAGTTCAGGGCGATCACCTGCTGATTGGGGCGGACGCGTTTGAAGCGTCGGGCGCCACCGTCGAACGTCAGCCATTCGTCGCCCTTGGCGCGATAGATGCCTCGCAAGGGGGTGGGCAGGACAACCCGCACGCCTTGCGGCCCCAGCAGGATGAGCGGCACCGTGAGGTCGGTCCCTGGGATTACCAGGTTTCGGATGAGGTCGTGGTCATTGCCCAGGACGCTGGAGAGCCTCTCGGTCACCGCCACCTGGACTTCCATCCCCCCATACCAGGCCAGCCCATGGCGCAGGGTGCCCCGGATGCGGTTCTCCAGGCTGATCGCACCTTCTTGGTCGCGGAACTCAGAGCGCTCGACAACCCTCATACTGGCTCCCCTGACTTCCCCTCTCTGACTCCCGGCCGCTCAGCGAGGCCATCGCCATCGGATCGCCGGCAGCGGGGTTCCTGATCACTGCATGCCCAACCTCTGCCGCATGGCCCGCCGGCCGGGCAAACGCCGTCTCGGAGAAGCCGGGCCCAATCCCCGGCATCTCGAGCAAGCTCAGCGTATCTCGATTATAAGGCAGGATGGCCGAGGGACAAGCGGGGCATGCGGGCCATCGCTCCGGCCGCGGGGGCCGGCTTCGAGGATTATAATGAGGACTAGGAGCGCGATGAAAAGCCTTGGTTCCTGAGAGGAACGGTTCTCTCCTCCGGGCAAGGGGCCTTTTCATCACCCTGCTAGAGGTGACAGGATGGGTCGAAGAACGCTGGCTGTGGTCTGGTGCGCGATCTGGCTGGCCGCCAGTTTGCCGCTCTCCGTCGGGGCACAGGCCGAGCGCACGGTCTTTCTCCTGACAGCCCGGGGCCCCCTGACCCCCGCCATGGCCGAGTACCTCGACCGCGGCCTCGCCCTGGCCGAACAGGAGGAGGCCGGAGCGGTCATCCTGCAGCTCGACACGCCCGGCGGCTCCGTGGAGCTGATGAACCGGATGGTGCAGGCCATCCGTGGCAGCCGGGTCGCCGTCATCGTCTATGTCGCCCCCCGCGGCGCCATGGCTGCCAGTGCCGGTACGGTGATCACCCTGGCCGGACACGCGGCCGCCATGGCCCCGGAGACTGCCATCGGCGCCGCCAGCCCGGTGGGATCCCAGGGCGAAGACCTCGGTGAGACCATCGAGGCCAAGGTCAAGGAGATCCTGAAGGCCACCGTGCGCGGCCTGGCCTCCCGCCGCGGCCCGGAAGCCGTGGCACTGGCGGAGGCAACCATCGACGAGGCCCGAGCCGTCTCCTCCGAGGAGGCTATGGCGGCTGGCTTGATCGACTTCATCGCCAGCGACCTCGACGACCTGCTCGCCCAGCTCGATGGCTTCACCGTCTCGATGCCCGATGGACCTCAGGTTCTGGCAACCGCCGGGGCTCAGACGGTCGAGGTTCCGCAGAGCTTCATCGAGCAGCTCCTGCAAGCGTTGACCAATCCGAACATCGTCTTCCTGCTCCTCAGCATCGGGGTCCAGGCGCTCCTGATCGAGCTCTCCAGCCCCGGGGGCTGGGTGGCTGGATTCATCGGCGTGGTCTGCCTCGCCCTGGGGGTCTACGGGTTGGGCATCCTGCCGGTAAACTGGTTTGGGCTTGTCTTGCTGGCGACGGCTTTCGTCCTCTTCATCCTGGACATCAAGGCCCCGACCCACGGCGCCCTGACAACTGCCGGTCTGGCCGCCTTCATCATCGGAGCCCTGGTGCTGTTCAACTCGCCCGGGACACCCCGCCTTCAGCGGGTCTCGATCCCCTTGGTCGTCGGGATGGGCGTGCTCACAGCAGCTTTGTTCTTCGTCGTTCTCACCTTCGCCATCCGGGCCCAACGCCGGCCCGTAGAGGTTGGTGTCGAGGCGCTGGTCGGGCGGGCGGGGGAAGCGCGCGGCAGTCTGGGGCCGGCGGGCATGGTCCAGGTGGCCGGCGAACTGTGGTCGGCAGAGATCGAACCAGGGTCGCCGTCGATTCCGTCCGGGGGGCGGGTCGTGGTCATCGGCGTCGAAGGCCTGCGGCTGCGCGTCCGGCCAAAGTGAGGGTGGCAGGCAGGCCTGCCGAGGCGCCGCATCCGCCGACGCGATCGACCTTTGAGTTCGCCGTGCCCGGCACCCGGAAGAGTGTCGAAAAACGCCGATGGATGGATCAAGAAGGGACATGGATGGTGGTGTGGGCGGAGCCTACACCACCATAGCTATCCCATTACACTCCGCACCAGGACCTTTTCGACGCCCTCCACCCGGTTGACTGGATTCGCCCGTGAATGTACACTAGCCGAGGTAGGTGATCCCTCAAGAGGAGAACGCTATGGCACCCGCGGCATTTCGCTTGATTGTGCGCACTGGCCCCAACCCGGGTATGGTGTTCGACCTGACCAGAGAGGCCACTGTCCTGGGCCGCGATGTCGGAAACGACATCGTAGTGGGCGACTCGGAGATCTCCCGCCAGCACTCCCGGATGACTCGCACCCCGGGCGGATTCGTCCTGGAGGACCTGGGTTCGACCAACGGCACTTTCGTCAACGGGGAACGGCTGACGGCGCCCCGGGTGCTGAATCCAGGAGACATCGTCGGACTGGGTGGAAACGTGACCATGCTGTTCGACAGCACGGCGCCGGAGGTTGCGGCCACGGTGATGGGCCCGTCCGCCCGCGGCGGGGCTGTCCCGCCGGCCCGGCAGGCTGCTCCGCAGCCCCGGGCCGTCTATCCGCCTCCGGCCGCGGCGCCCATGCCCGTCATGGGAGAGCAGGCTCCCCAGGCGCCTCAGACACCCGCCAAGAAGTCGTCCAAGGTCTGGCTCCTGGCCGGGTGCGGATGCCTTGTGCTGATGCTCGCCGTCGCTCTGATCATCTATTTCCTGCCCTGCCAGTGGTATCTGCCTATCACGAGCATGTTCGGCCGCACCTACTGCCCGTAGCCGCTGCAGTCATAGTCCGAACGGCGCATGAATCATCGGGGCGGCCAGTGGCCGCCCCGATGCTCTGTCAGGCGATCGGATCCATTCGATTGCGCATCAGGGTTGAGCCATCCGGACCGGACGGAGTGCCAGCCCTCGCTGAGCGGCCTGCTCGCAGCGTGTTGATATCCCTGGATATCGGATGGATTGACCCATTTCCCGCGGGTTCAGTTCCCGCCTGCCGCCGGGCCGCACGCCGCCAATACCACCGGCTGTGCACCCTCAAAGCGGCACTGAATGGGCACCCCGTCCCCTCCTACAACGTCCACCAGCACAGACGCCCCGAGCCTCCCGACTACCTCCGTCTCCAGCGACCTCCCAAGCAGATCTCGCCGGGAGGCAAGCCAATGCCGGGCCTCGTCCGTGATCTCGAAAGTGCAGTCGTCGGCCGAGAGGTCATCGGTCTGCAGCAGGCAGGCAAACGCCTGTTGATAGATCGGGTCGGTTGGGCGGCAGAAGGAGGGGGTGCCATCCAAGACGGTGCAGCGGACCCACCCGCCGTCGAACTCGATCTCAACATGGACACTCACCATCCACAGGCTGTCATAGTCCCCCAGCATGACCAGACGGGGCTCTCCCAACAGGCTGCGAATGGCGTTGAGCGATCCCAGGTGCATCTCCAAC
>Ga0315276_10006403_pt1 | contig 10856 bp, 7 predicted proteins | sample YL17G05_0_MG_FD_204542 | JGI IMG/M metagenome (GOLD analysis project Ga0315276, IMG submission 204542) | Sediment microbial communities from Yellowstone Lake, YNP, Wyoming, USA - YL17G05_0 | ecosystem: Environmental > Aquatic > Freshwater > Lake > Sediment | place: USA: Wyoming | collected... | reverse complement strand
TATTTCGAACTTGATGAGGCAAATGCACTGCCAAAGGATGAAAAAAAATCTATAAAGGTCTTTTTCAAAGAATTGCGAGAACAAGCACAAACAACCTTCCTTTCACACTTAGAGAAAGCTGCTAATGAACAAGAGATTAAGAATTTTCTCTACGGAAATCAAGATACGGCTGCAGATAAGCTATGGGAGCGCATTAATAGAACAGAAGATCGATACAATTATAGCGAAAACTTTAGAGATTTCTTACGGCAGAATTTGCTAAACGAGGTATTGTCTTTTTTTCACGAAGAATTGAAGACAGACAGTAAAGAGTGTAACAAGGCATGGCGGGCATTTCAGCGATTGTTGTTGGAAGGGATATATGCAGATGTCAACGCTGTACAGGCAAGCCAGGAGGTTATCCAGCAAGATTTACAGAAACTGGATGTCCTGGGAAGCCAGTTAGACCAACTGAAAGATACTATCGACCACCGATTGTCCAATGAACCTTTCCAGGAAGGTTTAGAAAAGGCGATTATCACAATACATACGGTTTTGCATGACGTTGCCAAAACTGCCCATCAAACCGAAGAAACAGTCAATGCTATGGCTGCCGATATTAAGAAGCTAGTGGATCCGGATACCAAAGCGGAAATCCCAAAAATCCCGGATGATATACGTTCGCTTTTTGATGAAGGATGGGATTTAAGAGACTTAGGTAATTATGAAGAGGCAAGAATTGTTTTTCAAAAATCAGTGGAGCTCGCGACAAGTTATGGACATAACCGTGCCATGGCAAGGGCTAAATGCGGTTTGGCGATAATCTTAAATGAATGGGATAAGAACCCTGCCGACGCAAAAGCCGTACTGCAAGAATGCCTACTGGAATTCAGATCTCTCAATTCGGAGATGGATATTTCGGCAACTTTGTGTCATTTGGGTGGTATTGAAATAGATGTTGGGAATTTAGATGAGGCTAAAGCATACCTCGATCAAGCCTTAGAACTCGATAAAAAGCATGAGGATAAACAAAGGATCGCGAATACTCTTCATCAAATGGGATGGATCGAGGATCATCGCGGTAATTCCAGCGAAGCCCTTAATTTATACGACCAGGCTCTTACCTATTTATTGAGCGTGTATCAAGAAGGCGATCCAAAAACTAAAAAAAATGCCATTCATGGCATTGCCGGTTGCTATCATCACAAAGGTCTAATTTATGAGCATGAGGGCAATGTTGAGGATGCAGAATCAAATTATATGCGAGCGCTTGATTGGGAGCGGATGTCCGGTTTCAAACCGGATGTTAGCAAAATACTTTATTTGCTGGCCCGCCTGAAATATCGTGAGGCGCAGTATGATGCCGGTAACCAGTTTTTAGATGAAGCTACTGCAATTTACGGCGAGATAGGCGATCATGTTTGGCATTCCAAATGTCTTGACCTAAAAGGACGATATTACTTTACAATCGGGCAAACAGATAAGTCTACGGCTTTCTTTGAAGCCGCATTGAAAGAAGTGGAAAAATCCGGCGACTGCAAGGATCAAGAAGCGTATTTGAACAAACTTGGTCATACTTATCTGGAGGCCGGGAAAATTAAGAAGGCTAAAAAATACTTTGAACGGGCAAGAGACCTATCTGTTCGAGAAGGATTGCTAGATGGTTATGCGGGGTCAGTTAAAAACCTGGCTCAAATTGCCCAGGATACTGACGAAAGAAACAGGCTGCTTTCAGATGGTATCCAAACGTTGGAAAAATTCCTGCTTTCAACCCAAGCAGAACCAAAACGAGCGTTCATAACAGGTCAGATAGGTTCCTTCTACGAGGGGATGGAGAACTTCCATCAAGCCCTGGTCTACTACCAAAAAGCAAAGAAAGCCTTTGAGTCATTAGCGGATATAGGGGGTATCGGTAAGTGCCTCGATTCTATCGCTCATATCAACGGATTATTGGGAAAGATTAATGAAGCGTTTGATATATATCGAGAACTAAAAAAACTTATTGACGGCACGCCGTACTATGAGCTTATAGCAGGCACTGCCATAAATCTTGGCGAAATTCAAATGCAGATTGGCAATTTAAATGAGGCCAAGATGTTGTTCCAGGAAGCTGAATCGCTTTGCCGACGATATAACCTGCACTATCTACCCCATGTAAGGAAATCAATTCGGCGTGTACAGGAACAGATTGATTTAAGAAAGCCTCCGGAATTAAACTTCGAACAACTAATAGATGAACTATTTGAATTGGTCGATTGGTTTCCTGAGGCTAAGGACAGCATCTTCAGACTATGGATGTGCGGAAGGAAAGAGGCTCTACTTGGTAATTATCGAAATACTGCTAACATTCAGTTTATGCTTTGCCAGGATGATGTGGATACTTTCCTGAGGGCATCAAAAATTCTCCACCCGTATTCAGATTTATGTTTACAAGCAGTAAGCTCCGAATATCCGGGGTCTGACCTTGAAATCATTCCATTCCCAGGGGACAAGAAGATATTCTTTGAGTGCGGTATTTCATCCGAAAAAAAAATTAGTAATGGATTCTACACACTTGATTTTTTAAGCGGGAGTATTCGGTCGAGATACCAGTTAGTAGCTGGTACTACCCGTTCAAAAGCAACAGGAAACGAAGGAGTGACGATTGCTGGCCGGTCACCTGGTTTACCGGACCAGGCTCATCAACTTATTCTTTCACGTTCAGCGGAAGACCTTACAAGTCAAAAGATATTCTTTTTGCCATACGAAAGGCACCTTGCTAACGATAAACTATTATCCGATATTAGGCTAAGTAAAGAATTCGGTCTTGTACCCGTCTATTTTGAATCTTTACCAAATTCCGAGAGCATTGAGGTTATAACATCATCGACGATAGATCTCCCAGTCATGTTACCGAATGAAGTTGAACATCAGCGAAAACAAATCAGGAAGGTAAAATTCAGCCTTTCTCAGCTAATGTCTGTTACCAAGGAGTCTGCCCAATCTGCTCTAAACAATTTTAAATTTGAAATTGATGAGTTGTCCGATATTTGTGAGAGCAAACGATCGATTAAAATCCAGGTTTACATTCTTGATTTTCCAGGCTTGTTGCAAAGAGAATTTCAAGTCGCATGGGTAATAAAAGATTAAAAAAATAAATCCAGGAATTTACTTTTCCTGACACGTTAATACGTATTAAAATTTCTTTTCCTCCGGGATGATAATTGGACTGTCCCGTATCCTCCTCGCTTGCTTCAGTGCAAAAGCCAACGATGTCAGGGAGAACCTGGGAAGGTTACCGGTAAACGTGATAAATCGTCTTGTTACCTTTATGGGCAATCCTTCGAATTAAAAAATAGCAAATAACCCCCTTGGTGTACCTTGGTGCCTTGGTGCCTTGGTGGCTATTTTCATGGTAGGCATGTTGACAGAAATAGTTGTTTCATATTAAAATATACTATGACCATAGAAACGAACAATTATTCAACCGGCGCCGACAGTTGGACGCAGCGCAAAGGAATAAACGGTAAAATTAAAGTTACCGTGTTAGCCGCGGGTTTGGGCAAACGCATGGAACCCCTCACCAGCCATCATCTCCCTAAACCCATGTTCCCCATCGGCGGCAGCGTGCCCATGGTGGAAATGTGGGTCCGGCGGGCGATTAAATCAGGAATCACCGATATCTCCATGAACCTGTGCGTACTGGGCAACACCATTAAAAACTACTTCAAATACGGCGACGGCGCTAAATTCGGGGCCGATATCTCTTTTATAGAAGAGGAACGCCCTTCCGGCACCCTGGGCGGCGTCTGCAAACAAGCCCTGGGAAACAAGGCCAAACAGGTACTGGAAAATGAAGCGATGCCCCTGGTGGGCGAATTCAAAGGAACCACCATCATCGCCCCCAGCGGCGATATCGTCACTGATTTCAGCGCGGAACTACTGGAACAAATGTACGACATTCACAACAAAAAAGGGGCGGCTTTCACCATGGTCTTAACCCCTGTACCCTGGGAAAAAAGGGGAGAATTCGGAACCGTCGAACTGAAAGCCCCCGAATCACTACACGGCCCGGTATCACAGTCAGGACAGATAGTCGAATTTAGAGAGAAAGACCCGAACTCCCCCACTAATTTGAATAATGCCTCGATCTATATGATAGAAATGGACTTATTAAAGACGCTGGACGGTTTGCGCACCCCCGCGGAAACAGGACTGGATAAACCCTTTTACGATTTCGGCAAGCATGTATTTCCCGCCATGCTGGGCAAACTGGCGTACGCAAAATTGCCGAAAGATTTTTTATTGTGGGGAATTCGCTACGACGGCCTGTGGCATGATGTAGGCCGAAAACGGGATTACCTGGACGTCAATCGAGCCTTCCTGGATGGGCAACTGGAACTGGAAACTCCATATGAAAAACATCCCTGGGGATACCTGGGAACCAATGTAACCATGGATTTTTCTAAAGTGAACATTAAGAAGCCGGTTATCATCGGCAGCAATTGTGTTATCGAAGCGGGCGCCACTTTGGGCCCTTACGCCGTTATCGGGGACGGCTGGACTATCGGACGAAAAGCCGCTGTCGCCAATTCCGTTTTATGGAAACCGTATTCTTATTTCACGGATGAGGGTGTTGAAATCCCGGTTAATGAAAGAAAAGCAACTGCCGGATCCCGGGTCCGGGAAGGGGTAGTCATCGACGGCTGCATTATTGTTGGCGGAACCATAGAAAACGATTTAAAGGAAAAAATAGTGGACGTCCTCCGGGATGGACGGGTAGAGTTTCTTTCCATCGATTATCTCCCGAAAGATGAAAGGGCATAGGAGAAATAGATGATACATATATGGAATCATTGTTACAATTGCAATGCCACACCCATCGTGGGCCGTAGGTTTCACTGCGAATCATGCCCGGATGGCCCGGATAATGATTTATGCGAGCCCTGTTACGAAAAATTCCGGGCAGGGAAGATCATCCACCCGGCGGAAGACAGCAGCGCCGCACTCCTGGAAATTAAAGAACATCGCTTCGAAGTGACGGAAGGGAAACCGGCGGATCGATACGAGAGTTGGTTGTCGGTGGCGCACCCCGCCGCCCCCGCGCCCAGGACGCCGGACCATTTTGTCGTAAGACCTATTTTTTCTTCCCATATGGACTCTGTTATCGGGAGCTGTGCCTTTGTGGCAAAAGTCGAAGCCAACACTGAACCGCTGCTGCTGACTGCGCTTCATATAATGGATGAACTAATCAAACAAAAGGGCATCGACTGCTCGGAACAGAACAAAAATTATACCGGCAAGGAACTCCCTGCAATCATTACCCATGTGGATATTTACAATATATTTAAGTCCAATTGGATGATGGCACACCTGGGAACCGCTGGTCCCATGCTGGTTCTGCCCAATGCCCGGACCGGGGGTGAGGAGCCTTATTCGGACCGGGATATTGCCGCTTTCCGGGTGCAGGACGCAAGACAGTTAAACCCGGTCCTACTGGCCGGCCGGGCGCCGATGAAGGGCGAACCCGTGTGGCAGGCGGCGCGGTCGCTGGGAAAACCGGATCGACAGCTATTTAAAGCGGTGATAGTGGAAAGCACCGACCGCACCCTGGTATTTAAATATGAAGACCCAGGGGAAAAACCGAAATACATCAGCGGCTCACCACTGTTGAATAGAAACGGCGAAATAGTGGGCGTCACCGTGGGCGGTGGGGAATTTAACGGGGCCCTCCTGGGGCATGCCAATCATGTGGGCAATATCCGGAAACACTTGACCGGGAGCTCTTTTTAAAAGTTACAGCCGCTTGATAAGTTTCAATACTTTCAAGATCATCACCGCCACAATAAAAAATGAGAAATACAACACCCGGTACTCTTTGTTTTTCATGTAGAAGGAGATGTTAAAACCGCGGCAGTCCACCTTCTTTAGTTTGGGGAAGAATGAATTGGAACCTTTGGCCCACTTTTGATACTGTTTCCCGAACTTTTTCCTCAAACGCTTATGCTCAAGGGTCATTAAAAAAGGAAAGAAAGATAAGTAGAAAACCAGGAAGATCACATACGAGTATATATTATTACCCGCAATAGCGATTCCTATCCCCAATACAAAATTCCCGAAATAAAGTGGGTTTCGCGTCAGGGTAAAAGGACCCCTGGTGGCCAGTTCATTATCCTTGTTTATGAAACCCGCCGCCCACCCCCTGAAAAACATCCCGGCCGCAATAAAAAAGAAACCGATGGAAAGCGATAACGGACTGGGTTCGGCCAGGTACAGGAGTACGAGTAAACACACGATACCGACGGTTGCACGATATTTAATGATAAGCTCGATAAAATTTTTCATATAAGGTCCCGATGGCTTGAATTATTTTGTTTATGTTTAAATTTTTTATACAGTCTATTGTATCACATTTCTTCTTATAACAAAAACCGCAGGGTAATTTTTCATAAATAGAAACGCTTTCCGGCAATAAAGAACCGTTTCTAAAAGGCGATGTAGCGGTAAAGATACCCACGGAAGGCGTTTTCACCAGGTCTGCCAGGTGGAGCGGCAGCGAGTCGCCGCTGACCAACACACGGGCGCAGCGGATAAAAAGGAGTAATTGACTGAAATTAAAAAAATCCGCCATGACCGCGCCCGTCTTTTGAGAAACCTCTTGCGCCACTTTTTGCTCTTTCTCATTGCCCCACAGGATAACCACCGGGCAGCCGTATTTTTCCCTAACGCCGTTCACAATAGCGATATATTGACCGGGGAAGAGCAATTTGGATTGCCAGCCGCCGCCCACATTCAGCGCCAGGAAATTATTTTCTACCAGTCCATGGCGCGCCAGGAATTCCCGGGTATCTTTTTCCCAGGGCGACAGGTCGGCCAATCGAACCTTTACCCGGTCCCAATCCATTTCCAGGGGCGGCGGCGTGAGCGCCGCGATACGACCATTGAAATTGGCCAGGTGAATATTTTTCAGTACCACATGATGGGCGTGGTTAATGTGTCCGGCCGGGTCGGCCAGGTCATCCCGGCCATTTTCGTAGAAAAAATCCACTGTCCGATGGTAGAAAAAACGCGCTAACGGCTCCCTTAAATTCTTTTTGTGGAATCCCACCGTCACTGCCCCGTCCAGGAGCCGGGCCAGGAAAGCCGATTTCAATAAACCCTGGAAATCCAATACCAGGTCGAAGGTTTTTGTTTTGCCAAATAGGGAACGAATGCGCTTGATTTCTCTTATTTTATTGGCCAGGCCCTTTTGCTTGAAGTTCGTTTCAATGACCTGGTCGATGCCCGGGAAATTTTTCAATAACCTGGCGCCGGCGGGTTCCACGAACCAGCTTATTTTTGCATGGGGATAGGCCCCGCGTAAGAGGGTGAAAGCCCGCAGGGTGTGAATGATATCACCCAGGGCCGACAACCTCAGGATGGCAATGTTTTTATATTGCGGTTCGTTCATTGTTCCAGGCATTTTATTTAACTGCGATTTTTCAAATTAGCGGGTGCTGTTCTTGATATGCGTTATGATGTGGGAGGTGGAGCGTACCTTGTCGCCGCCCACGATGGCAATGGAGCCGCCGTAGGATTTTACCGTGTCTCTTTCAGGGACCGTATCCACCGTATAATCCGAGCCTTTGCAGTGGACATCCGGTTTCAATGTCAGCAGCACCCGGTCCACTGTTTGTTCATCGAAAATAGTGACGTAATCGACGCATTCGAAAGAGGCAATGATGCGGATTCGTGAATTTTCATCCAGGATGGCCCGGTGCTGGCCTTTCAACTTTTTCAAGGATTGGTCGGAGTTCAGGGCCACCACCAGGATATCCGCCGTCTCTTTGGCGCCTTTTAAATAACGGATATGACCGATATGGACCAGGTCGAAACCCCCGTTAGCCAATGCGACTTTCTTGTTATTTTTTCTTTGCTCAACCAGAGCCGGCGCCAGTTTTTCCAGGGGATAGAATTTAGTTAAGCTCATTTTCCAGTTCGTCAATACCGATAGGGTAGCAGCCTTCTTTCATTACCACGATACCGGCCGCGATATTGGCCAGTTGGGCCGCGGACAGCAAGTCCGCGCCGGCGGATAACGCCAGGCTCACCACCGATATCACCGTATCGCCCGCGCCCGTGACGTCCACGATCTCCGAGGGACCATGAATGTCGATCTTTTCCGCGGGTTTGTCTTTTTCGAAAACCATCATGCCTTTGTGGCCGCGCTTTAAAACGATACCCCCGGCATTTAACCGTTTTCGCAACTCTTCGCCCGCTTCGAAGAACTCCTGTTCTGAAAAGAAGTTTCTTACCGGGAACAGTTTTTTGATTTCCGGTTCGTTGGGGGTAGCGATGGAGGCATTTTTAAATTCCATCAAGTGGTCCCTGGAATCGATAATAATGTTCCTGGAGGGGAACCGCTGGCGGATACCGCTGAAAACATCCGGAATAACCGATTTGTAGAGATAGTCTGAAATAATCAAATAGTCGGTATTTTTTAAAAGGTCCCGGAGGGTCGTCTCGATTTTTTTATAGGCGGCTTTGCTGATTTCCGCTTTGTTCAGTGTATCGATCCTGAGCACCTGCTGCTTTTTGGTATTTTCTCCGCCGGAGAGGATCCTGCTTTTTTTGGGAGTTCGGTACTCGTCCAGTTCCACCAAAAAATCCGTTGTAATTGAATTCTGCCCCAGAATTTTTTTTAATGTTTTCCCGTCCGCGCCGGTTCCGATGAAGGCCACCGGGATGGGGACGGCGCCCAGCATTTTGACATTCATGACCACGTTGCCGGCGCCGCCCAGGATGTATTCATTGGACTCGAATTCGGTAACCAGCACCGGCGCTTCGCGGGAAATCCTGCTGGTGGTGGTATATATGTATTCATCCAGGATCAAGTCTCCCCAGACGATGATTTTTTTACCTCTGAACCCGGGGAGAAGCGCACGCAATTTTTTGTGCATATTCGATAGTACCGGTTACTGCTCAACCCCGAATTTAATCGTATACGTGTAGGGGACGCTTTCAATCCCATCGGAGGTTACAGCGGTAATCCCGTATTTTCTTTCGATCCGCTGGCCTGCTTTTCGGTGCCGGTATTGATACGTCGAACTGCCGACCTGTTCCAGGAGAGTCGGCTGGCCATTTTCATACAAGTATACCCTGTAGTAAGCCACATTTTTCCCGGCATTACGGGGGTTTTCGTCCCAGGTTAACTCATTCAAGTATTCGGTCTGTAAAAAAGACTGGTTTTTTTGTTGGACTGCCGTCAGGTTCAAGGGGGGGGCCACATTAAAGAAAGTGGTTAAACCGGCGGCGATATTAATCCTGGGTTCCGGTAATCTCCCAGTGCACCGGGTACTGGCGATGGGCGTCCCGGTTTCTTTCAGGGCCGTCGATATTTCATCCACGCTCAAGGCGCCGTCATATTGTTTAAAAATAGCCCAGGCGCCCGCCACATGGGGGGTTGCCATCGAAGTTCCCGATAAGGAGGCATAACCGGTGTTGCCTTCTGTCCAGGCGGAACTAATGCTGCTGCCGGGGGCCACCAGGTCCACGATGGTATCGCTCCAGTTGCCGTAAGAGGTGTCGGCGTCGGTTTTTGAAGAGGCGTTTACGGTAACGGCGCTCTCTATACAACCGGGAGAAGCCACTGCATTGCATTGGGATTCATTACCGGAGGCCACTGCCGTGGCGATGCCTACGGCTTTCAGGTTATCGATGGCATCCGATTGGGTCGTATGACAGTAACTGGAATACGATTCATTACTGCCCAGGCTCATATTGGCCGAAGCAATTTTGTAGGTATTTCTCATCAAATAAATCCATTCCAGGCCTTTCAAGTTATCCGAATCATAGGAACCCACACTCCCCCAGGCGGAGATGTAGGAAAAAACCTGGATGGCAATGATGCCGGCGTTCTTGGCCACGCCAAAGCGGTCGTTATGATTATTCCCGGCGACGATCCCGCTTACATGGGTCCCATGGCCGCTGTGGTAAGGGAAGGCGGACCCGGGGCCGGACATTTCTTCCAGTCCGTTGGGACAATCGCCGTAAGTGTCGGAGTCGTCGTCGCCCCTGGCAAAGCAGTGCTCCACGATGTTTTTCCCCTGGAACATCTCATGACTCGTCAGCAGGCCGGTGTCCAGCACGGCAACATACCAGCCGGCGCCGGTAAATCCCATATCCCAGGCAATCGTAGCGCCCACTAGCTCCGTGGACTGGCTTAACCGGGGCCTACTAATATCGCCGGCGGCGCTTTCCACTCCCGGGGACTCCGGCAGCGGTGTGAGTCTGTCTTCCTCGATATCCAGGATTCCAGGGATGGCTTTTAATTTTTCCAGGGTCTCCCCGGGAACAGTCAAAGCAATATAGGGAATTGTAGAAAAGGTGCGGTTTATATCGTACGTCATGCCGTTTAACCGGTGGAATACGGAATCTCTTGCGTTTGAAATAGCCTGCTCCAGCGCCAGGTCCGCATTAAAGGCGGCCTGGATATAAGCGGCATCGGCAACAGCGCCGCCCGTGGTAAAACCGGTGGAAACGGCCGTTAATTCTCTAATATTGGGGACATCCATCTTGACCATAATGTCCACATGCCCATCCCGGTCGGCTATTCCCATTAACCGGTTATAATTATAATCTTCATAATCATTATAATGGGCAGCCATTAATGACTGAAAAGAAAATACCAGTAACACCATTGACATTATTAACACAAAATTTTTCTTAAGTCGCATTTTTCTGACCTCCGTTTTTTAAAAGTCCATTATATTATATTAATAAAGGATAGTAAATAACTTATCAAAATTTCTTGACGAAACTTTTTCCTCATGGTAAATTGGTCTCTAAAGTCGGAGGAACCAATGATGAAATCATGGGTAAATGCAATAGTATGGGTAATGGGCGCTGCCCTGGTATTA
>Ga0315276_10006402_pt1 | contig 10857 bp, 5 predicted proteins | sample YL17G05_0_MG_FD_204542 | JGI IMG/M metagenome (GOLD analysis project Ga0315276, IMG submission 204542) | Sediment microbial communities from Yellowstone Lake, YNP, Wyoming, USA - YL17G05_0 | ecosystem: Environmental > Aquatic > Freshwater > Lake > Sediment | place: USA: Wyoming | collected... | reverse complement strand
CCCACGTTGAGCCGAGCCGCCCCCTGCCCGCCGTCTGCTCGAGCGCCACCACCACGAGGGCCTCGCGATCGTCGTCGAGCGCGGATGCGTTGGTCGAGCCGATGGTCTCGTGCGCCTCGATGTGCCGCACGGATGGGGCCAGGTACGGGTCGGCGCGGAGCGTGCGCAGCACGCGGACCGCGTTGACGCGGCCCGTCGGACTCCTCCCGCCCGCGTCCCTCCCGCTCATGGTCGGGGTAGGCTACCCGCTAGCTCAGGTCATCTACCTTTCGGACCCCCGCGCGCCCCCCTTGTCAGACCGACCACCCTATCCTCCCCTCGCGCCCGCCCGCCTCTCGCGCCCGCCCGCCTCTCGCGCCCGCCCGCCCCCCGCGCCCGCCCGCCCTCCTCATTTTCGGGTGTCACCCGTCTCCGGCGCCCGCAGGCCCCCTGCCGGGGGGGCGCGTCCGGACGACCCCGCGGCGGTCCATCCAGATTTCAAAAACCGTTCGATGGGGTTATATATCATGATACCTATACGATTGTGCCTTAGAGTAGGGTATGCCAGGAAGGCGACCCCAAGGCCTCTGGCCGCGCGCCGTCCCCCTAGGCCGGGCCCGAGCTCCAGCATGGATGGGAGGGAGCATCGGATGGCCATCTGTCCGAAGTGCAAGAGCAACGTACGGACGGGAGTGCAGAACTGCCCCAAGTGCGGGACGAGGATACCGGCCGTGGGCTCGGACCTCATCGGCGGGGGCGCGCTGCTCGGTGGCGGTGCGCTGCAGAGGAAGCGGCCGACCGCGACCGGCGGCGCGCTTGGCGTGGGCCCCACGAGCTTCGGCGACGAGCTCTCGTTCGTGGGCGGGTCCGATGCGGCCAAGCAGATATCGAGCATCAACGTCGCTGAGACCGACGAGACCTCGTTCAGGTCCATCACCGACCAGATGAACACGATCCTCACGCAGATGCAGGTCCCCGCGGCCATCAACAAGAACACCAAGCTCAACCTCCCCAAGGCCGAGCGCAAGCTCGTCGACCTCATCAAGTCCAAGGTCGACGAGGCCGAGGAGCACTTCGGTCGCGTCGTGGGCAACCCCGAGACCTACCTCCGGCTGGGCAACGTCTACTACCTTGGCAAGCGCACGCGCGAGTACGCCATCCAGTCCGGCGAGGCCAGCTTCACGATCGAGCTCAAGGACGAGCAGCACTACGAGACCTCCACCGAGCTGTACGACAAGGCCATCGCGCTGCGGCAGGACTACGACGACGCGTGGAACAACAAGGGCAACGTCCTCGACGACATGGGCAAGTACGACGAGGCCATCAAGTGCTACGACAGGGCAATCGAGATCAAGCCCTACGGCGAGGAGTACTGGAACAACAAGGGCAACGCGCTCGACGAGCTGGGCCGGTACCAAGAGGCCATCGAGTGCTACGACAAGGTCATCAAGATCCGCCCCGAGTACGAGGAGGCGTGGAACAACAAGGGGTTCGCGCTGGGCTCGCTCGGCCGGTACGAGGACGCCATCAAGTGCTACGACAAGGCCATCGAGATCAACGGCAACTATGAGGTGGCCTGGAACAACAAGGGCTACGCCCTGGGCATGCTCAAGAACACGGCCGAGGCCATCGAGTGCTACGACAAGGCCATCGAGGTCAAGCCCAACTACGCCGAGGCTTGGAACAACAAGGGCAACGCGCTTTACACGCTTCGCAAGGTCGAGGAGGCCATCGCCTGCTTCGACCGCGCCATCGAGCTCAACCCCCGCTACGAGAAGGCCTACTACAACAAGGGCTCGACGCTCGCGGCGATGGGCCGCACCGACGAGGCCATCGCCTGCTACGACAAGGCAATCGAGATCGACCCCAACTACGAGAAGGCCTGGAACAACAAGGGCAACGCGCTCTACAACGCCCGCCGCATCGAGGAGGCCATCGAGTGCTACGACATGGCCGTGAAGATCAACCCCTCGTTCGAGCAGGCGTGGAACAACAAGGGCAACGCGCTCTACACCCTCCGCCGGGTGGACGAGGCCATCGAGTGCTACAACCGGGCCATAGGGCTGATGCCCGACTACGTCAAGGCCTGGTTCAACCTCGGCAACGCGCAGTTCAACCTGGGGAAGGTCGACGAGGCCGTGGGCTCCTACGACAAGGTGCTCGAGATCAACCCGAGGTTCATCAAGGCGTGGAGCAACAAGGGCTTCGCGCTCGCCTCCCAGGAGAGGTACCAGGAGGCCATCGCGTGCTACGACTCGGCCCTGGACATCGACGAGGACTTCGAGCACGCGTGGAACTACAAGGGCGAGGCGCTGTTCGAGCTCGGCAAGACCGAGGAGGCCATCTTGTGCCTTGACCGCGCGCTGGCGCTCTACGCGGACTTCGACGAGGCGTGGACCAACAAGGGCCGCGCGCTCAACCGCCTCGGCCGCTACCAGGACGCCATACTGTGCTTCGGCCGCGCCATCGAGCTGCAGGAGCAGAACGACGAGGCGTGGTACCACAAGGGCGTCGCGCTGGCCAAGCTGCACCGCTCCGACGACGCCATCGCCGCCTTCGACAGGGTCATCAGCATCGACCCCTCGTTCGAGCGCGCCTACTCCCGGAAGGGCGACGTGCTCCGCGAGGTGGGCCGGCTCGAGGCCGCCATCGGCGCCTACGACGCGGCCATCGAGGTGGACGAGTCGCTCGAGGATGCGCACCACGGCAAGGCCCTCGCCTACATGGACATGGGCCGGGACGAGCAGGCCCTCGCGAGCCTCAACCGCGTGCTCGAGCTCAACGCCGAGCACGTGGACGCGCACTTCGTCAAGGGCCGCGCCCTGGCGAGGCTCGGCAAGCACAAGCAGGCCGAGAAGTCCTTCGACAAGGCCATCGAGCTCAAGCCCGAGTGGGCCGAGGCCCACTACGAGAAGGGCCGCGCGCTGCACTCCCAGGGACAGCCCGAGCAGGCGCTCGAGTTCTACGACCACGCGCTCCAGCGCCGTGGCGACCTGGACCAGGCCTGGAAGTACAAGGGGCTGGCCCTGGCCGAGCTGGGCAGCGGCAAGCAGGCGCTCTCGTGCTACGACTCCGCGGTCAAGATCAACGACTCCGACCCCGAGACGTGGTTCTACCGCGGCGTGGCGCTGCAGATGGAGGGCGACCTCAACCGCGCGCTCGAGTCGTTCGACCGCGCCATCGCGCTCAAGTCGGACTACCAGCAGCCCTGGGTGTCCAAGGGCATGGTGCTCATGGAGAAGGGCTCCCACCAGAAGGCCATCGAGGCCATGGACAAGGCCCTCGCCATCAACGACTCGAACCCGAGCGTCTGGATAGCCAAGGGCTCGTGCCTGGCGCAGCTGGGCCGAAACGAGGATTCCATCACGTGCTACGACCGCGCCATCAAGCTCGCCCGGGACGACATGGGCGCGCACTTCAAGAAGGGCCTCGCGCTCGCCGCGCTCGGGCGGCACGAGGATGCCGTAAGGAGCTTCGGCGCCGCCGTGGAGCTCGCCCCCAACAACGACGAGGCGTGGGAGCGCATGGGCAACTCGGCCCTCGAGCTCAAGAAGTACGGGGAGGCATCCAAGCACTTCGACAAGGCCCTCTCAATCAAGACCGACAACCACATGGCGTGGTTCAACAAGGGCCGGTGCTCGCTCGCGCTGAGCAAGGCGCGCGAGGCCGTCGGCTCGTTCGACCGCAGCATCGAGATCAAGCCCGACTTCGCCGACGCGCACTACTGGCGCGGCCAGGCATTCATCGCCCTGGGCGACGCCACGCAGGCCATGGCCTCGTTCGACCGCACGCTCGACGAGAGGCGCGACTTCAAGGAGGCCTGGGACGCCAAGGGCATGGCCCTCATGAGGCTGGGCAAGGTCGAGGAGGCCGTCGCGTGCTTCGACGAGGCGCTATCGCTCGACCCCCTGACGCCCGCGTTCTGGCACCACAAGGGCGCGGGCCTCATGGAGCTGGGCCGCAACGAGGAGGCCGTGGCCGCCTACGACCAGGCCCTCGAGATCAACATCCGCGACGAGGTCGCGTGGAACCAGAAGGGCCTGTGCATGGTCCGCATCGGCGACTACGACTCCGCGGTCGAGTGCTTCACGAGGAGCGTCGAGATAAACCCCAAGAGCGTCGACACCTGGAACTCCATCGGCACGTCCCTGCTGCACCTCACCAAGTACGGTGACGCGATCGCGGCGTTCGACAACGCCATCGGCATCCAGAAGTCCAACGTCACCGCGCACCAGCACCGCGGCATGGCGCTGCGGAACCTCTCGCGGCTCGAGGAGGCCCTCGCGTCGTTCGACGTCGTGCTCTCGGTCGACCCCAAGAGCCCCGACGGGCACTACCAGCGCGGCATCACGCTCGTCGAGATGGGCCGCGACGAGGACGCGCTCAAGGCGTTCGACTCTGCCCTGGCCACCGCGCCCGACACGCACACCATCTGGTACGCCAAGGCCCAGTCGCTCGAGCACCTCGGCCGGGCCGACGACGCCATCGAGGCCTACGAGAAGGCCATCGAGGCCAGCCCCGAGTACGACGCGGCGCACTTCGCCAGGGGCGCGGCGCTGGCCAAGAAGGGCCGGGACGCGGAGGCGGTCAGCGCCTTCCGCCGCGCCGTCGAGATAGACCCCAACTACGAGGACGCGTGGGTCGAGATGGGCTCAGCGCAGTCCCGGATGGGCGCCTACATGGACGCCGTCACCTCCTACAACCAGGCCCTCAAGCTCAACGCCGACCTCCCCGCGGTGCTCGACGCCAAGGGCACGGCGCTCATGAGCGCGGGCAAGCTAGACGCGGCCCTGCCCTGCTTCGAGGCCGCGATCAAGCAGAAGGCGGACTTCGAGGGGGCCCACGTGCACAGGGCCGTGGCGATGATGCGCCTGGGCCGCATCGAGGAGGCCAAGGTCGCGTGGAAGGACGCCATCGACATCTCCGACACCAACTCCGACAGCTGGGCCCACCTCGGCGAGGTCCAGGTCATGCTGGGCGAGGGCGAGTCCGCGCTCAAGTCGCTCGACCGCGCCATCAGGCTCAACGAGCGCAACGCCTTCGCCTTCTTCCAGAAGGGGCTGGCGTGGCGGTCGCTCAGCGAGTGGTCCAAGGAGGTCGAGGCGTTCGAGCGCGTGGTCGCCATCGAGGACGACAACGCGGAGGCGTGGAACTACCTCGGCGAGGGCCAGATGCACATGCGGGGCCGCATGGAGGACGCGCTCGGCTCCTTCGAGCGCGCCATCAGCAAGTCACCCGGCTTCAAGTCCGCGCACGCCAACAAGGTCGAATCGCTGCTCAAGCTCGACCGCGCGGGCGAGGCCGCGGACGCGGCGGACAGGCTGCTGAGCCTCGACAAGAAGAACGCGCAGGCCTGGGTGCTGAGGGGCCACGCGCTGCACAAGCTGGGCCAGCCCGAGGACGCCATCGGCGCCTACAGGAAGGCGATAGACCTCAAGCCCGAGTACGCTGACGCGTGGTACCGCATGGGCGTCTCGCTGGAGGCGCTGGGGAAGGCCAAGGAGGCCATCGACTGCTACGACACCTCCATAGGCTACGACGCGGCGCAGGCCGCGCCCTACCTGGCCAAGGGCCGCGTCCTGGTGGCCCAGGACCGGGTCCAGGACGCGATGGGCGCCTACGACGCCGCCATCGCAGCGGATGGGCACTGCCACCTGGCCTACTTCGAGAAGGGCAACGCGCTGGACATGCTGGGCGAGAGCGAGTCCGCCATCGAGATGTACGACCGGGCCATCGAGTCGAGCCCCGAGTTCGCCGACGCGTGGCAGCGCAAGGGCATGGTGCTGCGGAAGGTCGGCAGGTTCGACGAGGCCGACGCGTGCTACAACAAGGCCATCGAGCTCAATCCCGAGGGCGTGGGCGCCTGGGCGAGCAAGGGCATGGCGCTGTTCAACATGGGCGACGTGGAGGGTGCGCTCCAGGCGTTCGACCGAGAGCTGGGCATCAACCCGCAGGACGTCGAGAGCTGGTCCAACAAGGGCCAGATCCTGTTCCAGCTGCAGAGGTTCGAGGAGGCGCTCGAGTGCCACCAGAGGGCGGTCGAGCTCAACCCCCAGTTCGACATCGGCTGGACCAACGTGGGCAACTCGATGTACAGCCTCGGCCGCGTCGACGACGCCATCAAGGCCTACGACAGGGCCATCGGCATCAACCCCGACTACCTCGTGGCGTGGCAGAACAAGGAGCTCGCGCTCTACAACGCCGGCCGCATCGAGGAGACGCTGGCGTGCTACGACAAGCTCATCGGGCTCACGCCGGAGGACGAGAACCCCTACTTCTCCAAGGCGCTGGCCCTGCGGACCCTGAAGCGGCCCCAGGAGGCGCTCGAGGCGCTCAACCGGACGCTCCAGATAAACGCCGGCTCCGACCAGGCCCTGGCGGAGAAGGGCGCGGTGCTGTACGAGCTCGGCAGGACCGAGGAGGCCATCGCCGCCTACGACAGGATAATCGAGATCAACGCGGGGAACTCGGAGGCCTGGAACAACAAGGGCGCGGTCCTCTACAAGCTCAAGAGGTACGAGCAGTCCGTCACCTGCTACGACCAGGCGCTCGAGCTCAATCCCGAGTTCGCGCAGGCGTGGAACAACAAGGGCGCGGCGCTCTCCAACCTCAAGAAGTTCCAAGACTCCGTCAAGTGCTTCGACGCGGCCATCAAGCTCGACGAGAAGTTCACGGAGGCGTGGATCAACAAGGGCAACTCGCTGGGCCAGCTCGGCAAGCACGAGGACGCCATCAAGTCCTACGACAAGGCCATCCACATCGAGCCCAAGAACAAGCTCGCCTGGAACAGCGAGGGCAACGCGCTGCGCGAGCTCGGCCGCATCGACGAGGCCATCAAGGCCTACGACAAGGCCATCGACATCGACCCCAAGTACGAGGAGGCCTGGAGCAACAAGGGCGGGGCCTTCGGCAAGATCGGCCGCTACAAGGACGCCATCGCCTGCTACGAGAAGGCCATCGCCATCGACCCCGAGTACGCGCTCGCCTGGAACAACAAGGGGTTCGCGATGGTCAACCTCGGCCGCCTCGGGGACGCGCTCAGCTGCTACGACAAGGCGCTCGAGGTCAAGGGCGACTACGCGGAGGCCTGGAACAACCGCGGGAACGCACTCTACTCGCTGCGGAAGATCAAAGACGCCATCGAGAGCTACGAGCAGGCCATCCTGAACAACGAGAACTACGAGGAGGCCTGGAAGAACAAGGGCAACGCGCTGAGCATGTCCGGCGACGACCAGGCCGCCATCGAGGCCATCGACCGCGCCCTCAACATCAAGCCCGACTACGAGGACGCTTGGATAGCCAAGGGGCGATCGCTGTTCAACCTCAAGCGCCTCGACGAGTCCATCAAGGCGTTCGACCAGGCCATCGAGCTCAACGGCGAGAACGAGGTCACCTGGTACCTCAAGGGGCAGGCGCTCGTCTCGCTGCAGCAGCCGCAGCAGGCCCGCAAGTGCTTCGAGCAGGTGCTCAAGTTGAACCCCAACAACGGTGACGCGAAGTCCTACATGGACAAGCTCAAGTGACCTTGCGAGGGGCGCAAGGCCGACGACGCAGGCAAGAAGGACGCATCGGGACCGGCCCGGAAGGGACCTGGAAGCATTCGCGTGGAGGAGATGGCATGAAGGTGAAGGAGGTCATGACGAAGGACGTGGTCACCCTCAACCAGTTCGCGTCTCTGAGGGAGGCGGCCGAGACGCTGGCCAAGAACGGCATCTCCGGCGCGCCAGTGGTCGGGACCGACGGCGAGCTCATCGGCATCCTCACCGAGGCGGACATCCTCCGCGCGGTCGGCGGCTCGGCTGACCGGGTGAAGATGGTCTACCCCTCGCTGCACACGATGGGCGTCTTCTTCGAGATGTCACGCGGCGAGATCGAGATCCTCAAGGCCTTCGAGGAGCAGGCCAACTCTGTCGTGGGCGACGCGATGACCAAGAAGGTCATCACCTGCGCCCCGAACGACGACCTCAACGAGGTCGCGCGGCAGCTCTACATGAAGAGCATCAACCGCGTTCCCGTCGTCGACGGCGAGGGGCACGTGGTGGGCATCGTGACCCGTGGCGACATCGTGAGGGCGTTCTGCGTCCAGGGCGGCGTGCCGCTCGAGGAGGACGCCGAGGAGGAGGGGAAGGGTCCCGCGGCGGGGGCGGTCAAGGCTCCCCCGAAGAAGGCGGCCAAGTGCGAGCCCAGGGCGAGGCCCCAGAGGAAGGGCGAGCCCGGGAAGGACAAGGGCCTCAAGCCGTAGCCCCGGTCAGGCCGGGCTGTCAGGCCGGGCTGTCAGGCCGGGCTGTCAGGCCGGGCTGTCAAGCCGGCCGGGCGGACAGGGCGGTCGGGCCGGGTGTATTATCGGTCGAACGGGTAGGGACGCCCCGCGCCTCAGCCGAGCAGGCACTCCGCGATCTCGCGGTACCGTCTGGCGCTGGCGGGGTAGGCCTGCAGCCGAAGCTCGAGCTTGACCACGTCGCCCTCGCCGTCGGGGGGCTCGAGCACGACCCGCCCTTCCAGGAGGGGCTGCTTGGCCAGCCGGAAGTGGACCGAGCCCTCCTCGGCGTCGAGCCTCCGCTCCCATGTGATGCGGTAGTCCTCGCGGAGCGCGGGGTCGGCGCGCAGGAGGTCGAGGATGCGACGCAGCGCGGCCCTCTCGCGGACGTCGACCTCGATGACCTTGAGGGGTTGCCGGTGGTAGCCCCGGGAGGCGGACTCGTCGAGCGCAGCTTCGGGCCCGACGACGGCCCTCACGCACCCCCTCACGCGCTCCGCGTCCTCGGTGGAGTGCACGAAGGCGTGCACGACCGCGCCCGCGAGCGGGAACTGGGCGCGGGCCGCCCCGCGAGCACGGCCCTCGCCCGCGGCGCCGCCACCACCACCGCCCGCGTCACCACCCTCCGGACCGTCACCGCCCGGACCGCCACCAGCCGGACCGCCACCGCCCGGACCGCCACCGCCCGGACCGCCGCGACCACCGGCATCGCTGCCACCCCCTTCGTCGCCACCGCTGCCGCCGGTCGCGCTGGCCTTGCCCACGTCCACCCCCCCTCAGCTCGCTCCCGATGCCGTCCGCTGCCCCGCTCTCCCTCCGGCACCAGGGCCGCTCACGCGTCCTCCAGGCCCCTGTCGGAGAGGTGGAGCCTCAGCGTCGCGCCCTCGGCCCTGTGGCGGTGCTTCATCAGCACCGCTGTGCGCTTGCCCAGACCTGTCCGGTCGAGCCGCACGATGGTCTTGGCGAGGTGGCCGATGCCCTGCCCGCCCAGGGGCTCGGTCAGCTGGCTCTCCGGGTCGAAGTAGACCTGGTTCATGACCACGACGGGGATCTCCCTGGACCGGGCGAGCCTGAAGAGCCTCACGACGAAGTTGGTGATGAGGGACCTTGCCGAGGATTCGTTCTTGGTCCCGATGACCTGCCGGTAGAACACGGAGATGGTGTCGACGATGACCAGCCCCACCTCCTTGTCCCCCTCGGCCAGCTTGATCGCCCGCGAGATGTTGTCCTCAAGCTCCTCTTGCGAGTTCGGCGAGAAGAAGAGGATGCGCTTGGCCACCTTCTTGTGCTCCTCCCCCGCTATCTGCCTGAACCGCTCGGGGGAGACGCCCTCGGTGTCCAGGTACACCACCTGCCGGCCCCCCTCGGCGCACCTGACCGCGAGCTGGAGGGCGAGCGAGGTCTTGCCCGAGCCGCCCTCGCCGTAGACCTCGGTCACGATGCCCTCCTCCACGCCGCCCCCGATGAGCTCGTCGAGGCCCCTGCACCCAGTGGGGAGCGGCAATCAGGTCCCCTCCCCCGCGCGGGCGTGATGGCCGGCCGCGCCCCTGGCCGCCTGGAAGCATGCCAGGATGTCGTCGCAGGTCGCCCGCAGCGAGCCCATCGTCGCGGGGCCCACCAAGATGCGCAGGTGCGCGCCCTCCACCGTCCCGCGCATCGTGTCCGGCTCGTCCGCCGACAGCGCGGCCCACACCGCGCGGGCCTCTTCCTCTGTGGAGCACTGGAGGTCGAGCTCGACCGTCGCCCGCGGTGACGCGGGCCGTTCCCTCCCGACGTGCCTCTCTCCCGTGCCCATCCGGCTCACCTGGTGTATATGGAGAACCCCAGCGCCTTGATGTAGACCCAGTCCTCTGGCGTGCCCTCGGCCTGCTCCAGGAACTGGGCGAAGCCCCCGACCTTGGCGTCCGCGTCGTCCGCGTAGTGGAGCGCGCACGACTCGAGCGTGTGCAGGTTAGACGACATGTCCCCCGACCTGTCGTAGCTCCCGTGGTGATGGATTATCATGTCCCAGAGCTTGAGGCGCCGCTCCTCGGGCAGCGCGGGGATGCGCTCGAGCCTCTGGCGCACCATCTCCCAGCCCAGCTGGAGGTGGCCGATGAACTGGCCCTCGGAGGTCATCTCGACGGCCGCCGTCACGTGGTACTCCTTGAGCTTGCCGATGTCGTGCAGCAGCGCGCCCGTGATGGCGAGGTCGCGGTCGATCCTCGGGTAGCGATGGGCCATCAGGTCGACCGTGCGCGCCACGTTGACGGTGTGCTCGAGGTTGCCGCCCACGTAGGCGTGGTGGTGGCGCATCGCCGAGGGGGAGTACTTGAACGCCTCCAGGAGGGGCTTCTCGGAGAAGAAGGACTGCAGCAGCATCTTGAGATGCACGTCCTTCACGGAGGCGATGAGCTCGAACAGCTCCTCCGTGAGGGCCTTGATGCGGTCGCCTTCGAGCGCTGGCACGAGGTCCAGCCCCTCGGCGCCCTCCTCCACGTGCCTGAGCTCGTCGCTGCCCTCGTTGACGATGAGCGTGACCCCGTCCTCGAACTTGTCGTAGGCGGCCATGGCCTTGACGTAGACGACCGAGCCCACGGAGAAGGAGCCGTAGGTCCTCATGGTGCGGTCCGGGTCCTCGC
>Ga0315276_10006400_pt1 | contig 10857 bp, 10 predicted proteins | sample YL17G05_0_MG_FD_204542 | JGI IMG/M metagenome (GOLD analysis project Ga0315276, IMG submission 204542) | Sediment microbial communities from Yellowstone Lake, YNP, Wyoming, USA - YL17G05_0 | ecosystem: Environmental > Aquatic > Freshwater > Lake > Sediment | place: USA: Wyoming | collected... | reverse complement strand
GTAATGCAAGGAGATTCAGAGTGGGACCAAGAGCCATGATGATCAGGTTCTGAAGTGCTCAAACACGAGGCGTGTCGGGGGGTGCTGCCTACCATTAGAGATGATCGAGTTACCATTCAACAACCTGGTCAAAAATTCCCTCATTTATGGGCTGGGACATGTTCTTGGACGTTTTATGAATTTCCTCCTTCTTCCGGTTTTTACTGCCTATCTGTCACCGACGGACTTCGGGATATCGGCGATACTGGCAATCATGAACCTCGTGGTCACCGGCCTCTTCTCTTCCGAATCTGGCGCAGCGACCGGATTGTGCTATTTTGAAGGTAACGATCCCCGTCGGAAGGAAGAGACCCTATGGACTTCCGCCTTCATGTTAGCGGGGACCGCTTGTCATCGGGATGATTGCCTTTTTCTGCCCGCGCCAGGTCAGCCAACTTCTATTCGGGACACCAGACCATGCCAGGGTCGCAACGCTGTCCCTCTTAGCCGCCGGAGCAACTATACTGAACGCGCATTTCTTTCTCGACCTGATGCCCGAAAAACGGGCGTTCCTGTATGTGACTTTCTCCACGACGGTGACGATCCTATCGTTGGGCTTAAGCGTGCTGACCGTGGTGTTCCTCAGGCGAGGGGTCGAAGGGATGGTCGAAAGCATTCTCGTCGCCAACGTAGTCGCATTGACCCTGTTGGTTTTTCACTCTGCACGGAGCCTCCCTTTTCGCCTGAGTGGAGGGGTGGCCCGAGAGCTTTTGCGGTTAGGCATCCCCCTGATCCCGTCTTCATTTTTCCTTTTCATTCTTCAGCAAGCCAACCAGTACATCCTGCAGTAGAAATTAACGTAATCGTAAGAAAAGGAGAGAATCGATAGACTCCTGCTGCATCCATTAAGCCCGGATCCTCAGGTGCCTTGAGCCGGAACGGGAATCCTATGAAAGGAAGGCAAGGTCCATAATATGGCCGCGGAACTATCGGCGGCTGCTCAACACGAGAAGGGTCAAGTGGTCTCAGGTCAATCGGGCTACCGGGGTATGTTTTCCTAACCCCGATGGCGGGTCTCCTTTTGGCTTACCGGAAGCCATCCAAGAAAATGTAGGGCCAATGAGCATGCAAGACGATATGATTAATGGAATCCTGCTTGTATACCACCATCGCCTGATGAAAAATGCTCCGATGATTCACGAACACGTCGATGCCTTCCTCCGAGATTCGCGTTTCAGAACTTGGGCAATCAACACAGAAGGAGGCTTTCCTTCTGGGCTGCGGGATCTCCGATTCCGGATTGTGCTCCTTCACTATTCGCTCTTCGGCTACTGGCCCTACCTCCAGTTGAGCAACCAGTTCCTGCGCTACCTTGCCGAAAGCAAAGGTAGCTATAAGATTGCGTTTTTCCAAGATGAATACCATTTCTGCCAGTCTCGCTTTGATTTCATCAATCAATGTGGTATTGACTGCGTTTACACGCTTTTGGAGCCCGAATATTTCAAGGAGGTATATGGAAAGTTTACGAAAGCGAAGTCATTTATCTACACGATTCCAGGTTATGTCAGTGATCAGCTGTTGGATAAAGAGAAGAGATTTTACAAGCATGATGGGGAACGGGACATCGATATCGGATATCGGAGTCGCCCAGTCATGTATTATATGGGCAAAGGTGCGCAGGAAAAGACGGAAATAGCGCATACTTTCCTTGAGCGAGGCAGGGACCTAGGGCTGAAGCTTGATATCGGGACAGAAGAAAATCAGAGACTTTACGGCGACCATTGGTACAAGTTTCTCGCCGAGTGCCGTGCTGTTCTCGGAGTCGAGGCAGGAGTCTCCATCTTTGATCTCCAGGATAAGGTTCGCAAAGATTGCGAAAGACTGCTTTCTGAGAATCCTGGTTTGAGTTTTGAAGATGTTTCGAGTAGGATTCTTGAGCCCTGGGAAGGAAATATCTATTACCGGACGATCAGCACCCGTCACTTCGAAGCAGCGGCCTTCAAGGTCTGCCAGATCCTCTTTGAGGGCAAATACTCTGCAATTATGGAGCCCATGGTGCATTACCTTCCCCTGAGGAAAGACTTTTCGAACTTAGATGAGGTGATCCGCCTGTTCCGAGACAGGAATGTGAGGCAAGAGCTTACGGAAAACGCATACAGGGACTTGATCGCCTCGGGAAAATACAGCTATAAGGCGTTCATCGATGGCTTCGACCATGATCTGCTCGCTAAAGGTATCAACCCGGGGATCGACGAAACACAGGCAAAACGGGTAACTGAAACCCTTGCCAGGGGGCGCATCCAATTTTATCTCCGGGTCTTCCTGAAAATGATGCGGTATTATCCTTACCCCGGGAAGGCGCTCATAACAAAGCCGCTCAAGCCTCTTGTGGTGAGATACCGTCGCTACAGGCAAAACAGGTTGGGGGGCCATCTCCACGCCCGTCGCTAGGTTGGAGAAAGCTGACCGTGATGAAACGGCTAGCTTTGTGATAATATGATCATACCCAAGAGAGTAACGAGCGAGTGCTGTTTGCAAGCCACCGTACGATTATGCTGGATTCAATGAAGAGGGGAGTTTTGAAGGTGGAGTGCGGCAATGCCTGCACCATAAGGAAGAATGATGCTGGAAGTCACGGTACATGAGATAAAAGGCCGTTGCCCTGTATACGGAAAGAGCAACGGAATCGAGATAAAGCATCCAAGTATTCTTTTGGAGGAAACAGATGCGTTGTGTACGCATGCCCTTCCGACAATTCTTCAGTATGCCTTGATCTTGGAATATGGCTAGTGTCCACTGAAGCTTGGTTTAACGAAGGAGGACGACCAGAATGACGCCTATTTCCAATGCCTCGACCCTGGAGCCCCTTAACCTCCCGGAGGCAAGGCGATTTTCAGAGTGACAAATCCTGCGAGTGCTAGAGTTTATTCACCGCGTGTTTGATCCACAGCGTTTTTCAAAAGAATAGGAACTGGAGCTTAGTTATGTGTGGAATTTCAGGGATTGTATCTACGGAGCCAAAGAGAGTTGGAACTCTTAAAGCATGGCTTAAGGCAATGAATACGCTGCAGGCCCACCGTGGGCCAGATGCTGAAGGAATATGGATAGATGAGCAAGGGCAGTTGGGTTTCGGGCACCGTCGCCTGACGATTATTGACCTTTCGGACGCAGCGGCGCAGCCGATGCAGTCAGATGGCGGACTTGTGATCACTTATAATGGCGAGATCTACAATTATATAGAGCTTAGGCAAGAGCTGGGTGTTGAGATTTTCAGGACGACTTCGGACACAGAAGTCATCCTTCGCGCTTACGAAAAGTGGGGAGAAGCTTGTGTAGATCATCTTCGAGGCATGTTTGCATTCGCTATTTGGGACCAGCGGAATCAATCGCTCTTCTGTGCACGCGATCGCTTCGGGATTAAGCCTTTCTACTACACCATGAACTCGGAAGGATTTTTTTTCGCCTCGGAGATGAAGGCATTGCTCCCTTTTGTTCGAGAAATCGCTACGGATTACAGCGGGCTAAAAGACTACCTGGCGTTCCAGTTTACTTTGGGAGCCAAAACTCTATTCAGGGATATTGAGCAGCTCATGCCGGGGCATACCCTCAGCCTTAGGAATGGAAGCATCACGACAAGAAAGTACTGGGAAGTTCAATACCACCTGGACTGGCACCACACGAAACGGTATTTTCAGGAGAAAGTTCACAACCTTCTTTTAGACTCTGTTAGAGTTCATCTTCGAAGTGACGTGCCTGTGGGGTCGTACCTGAGTGGCGGGCTTGATTCGAGCGTTGTGGCATCACTGGCAAGAAGAATCCAAGAAGAAGGTGAGTTCCATGCCTTTCATGGGACATTCTCAGCGGGCTCGGAGTACGATGAGTCCGAATACGCGAAGGCGGTGGCAAGTTTCTGCAATATACAGCTCCACGAACGACAGATCACAAGCGCCGACTTCATCTCCAGCATTCGGAACGTGATCTATCATCTGGATACACCAGTGGCCGGGCCGGGATCCTTTGCCCAGTATGTGGTCTCCAAGCTGGCAAGCGAGCAACTCAAAGTCGTTCTAGGTGGGACCGGAGGAGATGAGATTTTTGGGGGATATGTAAGATATCTGATGTCGTACTTCGAGCAGTGCATCAAGGGGGCCATTGAGGGCACCATGCACAGCGGTAATTTTGTAGTCACTTACGAGTCCATCATTCCCCATCTTTCATCATTGAGGAATTACAAACCTTTATTGCAGGAGTTCTGGAAAGAGGGTTTATTCGAAGAAAGGGACAAACGGTACTTTCGGCTGGTAAACCGGGCAAACGGGCTTGCGCGAGAAATCAATTGGGAACTCCTGGAGCCTTACTCCGCGTTCGAGACCTTTAAAGAGATATTTTGGGGATCAAACGTTGAAAGTGAATCCTACTTCGACAGCATGACGCACTTTGACTTTAAAACGCTTCTACCCGCGCTGCTCCATGTTGAAGATCGGGTGAGCATGGCGCACGGTTTGGAGTCGAGGGTGCCTATGCTGGACCATCCCCTTGTGGAATTGGCAGCCACGATTCCTTCGAATGTCAAATTCGAGAATGGAGAGCTAAAACACTTATTGAAGACAAGTTTCACGCAGGACCTACCCGAAGGAGTGTTGCAACGGAAAAACAAGATGGGTTTTCCCGTACCTTTTTCAGAATGGATGCAAGGGGACCTCGATCAGTTCATCACGGATGTTTTTTGTGAGAGTTCTGCTCGGAAGCGGGATTATCTCAATCCCAGCTTTGATATCCGGAATCTTATGATCGGAGAAGGGAAATTTACGCGGAAAGTCTGGGGACTCTTGTCATTGGAATTGTGGCATCAGGAGTTCCATGACAAAGCCTATACGTTCAAAAAGTTCAGGGAGGGTGAAGTATTATGAGAGTTTTGATTACGGGTGGGGCGGGTTTCATAGGATCCCATTTGGCAGACAAACTGCTTGAGCGAAGAAGCGAGGTTCTAATCATCGATAACTATTCCACAGGTCGAAGAGACAACTTAAAGCCTGATCCTAATTTAAAGGTAGTTGAGGGAACAATAGCTGATCATGACCTTGTCTACCGCCTTTTCAGGGAGTTCAAACCTGATTATGTAGCTCATGCAGCGGCGTCGTACAAGGACCCGAATAATTGGGAAGAAGACATCAGGACAAACAGTCTGGGGAGCGCCATTGTGACACAGGCATCGGTGGACAGCGGCGTGAAACGCCTGATCTATTTTCAGACATCCCTATGTTACGGGGTAAGGCCGCTGGAGCAACCGATTACCCTCAGCCACCCTATCCGACCCGGAGATAGCAGCTATGCCATAAGCAAGACGGCAGGCGAGCAGTACATTGCGTTGAGTGGTATAGACTTCATTTCTTTCAGGCTGGCAAATGCTTACGGTCCCCGCAATTTGAGTGGGCCTCTTCCGACTTTCTATTACCGGCTGACGAATGGTCTCAAATGTTTCGTCATGAATACGAGGCGGGACTTCATTTATGTACAGGATTTTGTCGGTCTTGTATTAATGGCACTGGATGGGCGAGGGGAAAGAGGGTATTACCATGCTTCGTCAGGATTGGACTTCGCCATTAAGGAGTTGTTTGACCAAACTGTGGCGGCTCTGGGGATTTCCTTGGATGAAGAAGTCCAGGTTAGGGAACGAAATCCTGACGATGCATACACCATTCTGCTAGACCCGACAAAGACGCAGCAAGATTTCCGGTGGAAACCAAGGACAGGGTTAAAGGAAGGTATCGAGAAGGCCATTGAATACTACCGAGATTTTGGAATAACCCAGACTTTTACTCATCTCAAGGAGGTTGAAGGTAAGAAATGAGGTATCCGTGGAAAGATGTGAAGGTCCTCGTTGCAGGGGGAGCCGGATTTGTTGGAAGCAATCTGACGAGGGCACTTCTGAATGCAGGGGCGAAGAAGATTGTTGTGGTAGATAACCTTCTGTCTTCGGAGCGTGAGAACATCCCTGAAACTCGAAAAGTGCGCTTTTGCGAGGGATCTATTGCGGACGACGACATCCTTATTAATATCAAAGACGAATATGATTACGTGTTTCATTTGGCGACCTACCATGGCAACCAGAGCTCAATCTGCGATCCGCTCGCTGATCACGAAAACAACTTGATCACGACGCTAAAGCTTTTCCACTGGATAAAAGACTTTCGGAGAGTAAAAAAGGTGGTTTATTCAAGCGCTGGATGTGCAGTTGCCGAAAAAACGTATGAAAACGCGAGGCCTGCACGAGAAGATGATCCCATATCTTTAGAGATGGACAGTCCCTATTCTATTTCAAAGATCGTGGGCGAGTTCTATGCAGTCTATTTCCATAAGCAGCACCGGCTTCCTGCGGTGAGAGCTAGGTTCCAGAATGTTTATGGGCCCGGTGAGGTTCTTGGAGCTGGCAAATGGAGAGGGACACCAGCTACTGTCTGGCGCAACGTTACACCAACATTTATCTATAAGGCCTTGAAGGGGCAGGGGTTACCTCTGGAAAACAGCGGCATCGCATCCAGAGATTTTATCTATGTGGAGGACATCGTTGAAGGATTGATGCTCTGTGCCCTACGGGGTGCAGGGGGGGACGTTTACAATCTGGCAAGTGGCTCAGAAATAACGATTAAGGAACTTGCTGATTTGATAAATCGGCTCACAGACAATAAGAGTCGGGTGAATTACCTACCAAGAAGAGATTGGGATCGATCCGGCAAGCGCTTTGGCAGTCCGGAGAAGTCAAAGCAAAGGCTAGGATTTGAGGCCAAGACAAGGCTAGAAAAGGGCTTACAAAAAACTATTGACTGGACGAGAGACCATCTCGATTTTATCGAAAAAACGATGCGCAAGCACGAACATCTCGTTTCTCTTAGCTAGTCCCAAATAATGCGAACACTGGTCCTCAATTCGAGCCACGTGGGTACGTCCCGAGCTGGATACTCTAACGACTGGTTGGAGGCCTTTCAACGCTGTCCCCACTTTGACGTAAAAAGACCTTTGCATAACCTATCTAAAAGGGGATCAAAACGATAAGAGATCTGAAGAAAGAATAGGTAAAGATGGACCAGTAGGACAATTTTCTTACAAAAAATGCTTTCCTTAGGTCACTGCGCATTACATATAAAAATTCAAAGCTCACGGGTAGTCAAGGGAACATGAATCGAGAATTCTTGGCGAAAATTGGCTTCGCCTCAGACAGTCTGTGTCCACTTCGAAGAATTCAAAGGTCTCGCGAAGAGAGAATGCGTAACATTCTATTTGTCTACTACAGTACGACATTTTTCTTGCGGCCTTTCCAAAGGGAGCATTTGCTTTCCTTTCACAAATACTCTGGGCATCGGTGCTTTTATTTGAACTTGGCTGTGCAGCGCGTGCCTCGATACTTTTATTATATCCCATTTGATTTGATCGTGTATGACTGGTTTTTTTTGGGAGTCCGGTGGAATAGAGAGGTCGCACGCAAAGGCCTTAATCGGGCGCGTGCACTCAAGTCAATTGAAGCTGTCAAGATTGCTCTGCCGCAAGACGAGTGCAATAACAGTGACTGGCTTTGTAATTTCATCAATGAATTCAAGATAGATATTGTATTCTCAGTGGCTTCCGACTCACAGTGGCCAGTGATCTATTCGAATGTGGATTTCAAGAAAACCAAGTTCTTTCGGGTCTTGCCTGGTTATATTGAAGAAACAATTCCGGCCAGGATCGCCTCAATGGCGCAAGAGATATCAGAACGGTCGATTGACATTGGCTATCGCACAGGATACTTTCCAGCATTTGGCCGTCAAGGGCTACTCAAATCGCAACTGGCCGAGACCTTCCAACGTAAAGCGGAACAGTACGGAGTAGTGGCCGACATTTCCAGTCAGGCGAAGGATTTTTTGGCAGGCGACGATTGGTATCGTTTCTTGTTGCGCTGCAAATACACACTTGGGGTTGAAAGTGGAGCTAGCCTCTTGGATCGGGATGGCTGCATATGGGAAAGCAGCTTGGAATACCTGGAGCACCATCCCGAGGCCAGTTTTCAGGAAGTAGAAGCTGCCTGTTTTCCACGGTTGGACGGGAACCTAGAATTGTACGCGATATCACCGCGGCATCTGGAGGCTTGCGCGACACGTACTTGTCAGATATTGATTGAGGGTGACTACAATGGCATCTTAAAAGCAGGGGAGCATTACATTGAACTCAAACGTGATTTTAGCAATGTTGACCAATTGATGGAGCTCGTCCGGCAAGACACCTTGAGAACCGAAATTACCGAACGAGCCCACCGTGACATTGTTGAATCGGGGCAGTACACGTATCGAAGTTTTGTCCAATATGTGTTGGAGCGGGCGCTACCTGACATAAAGCTGTCCATACTCTCTCCTAGCGATGTAGCTCGCTCGCGTGTGCTTTACATTTGGATGCGGTTTAGGCATTGGCTTTCATGGGGCATGGTAGCGCTTATCTCTTTGCGGAACAGATGGCTAAAGAAGATTTTGCCGATGGAGGTGGTGACTATACTTCGCAAAATAGACCGGTAAAGGTAAAACATGGATTTTACAGGACAAACAAACAGCCATAAGTGTATGAAGTTCGACTAGTTCTTCGACCACATCAAGTTGATGGCGACCGGCGGTCCGGAGGGAGCCCTGGTGCTTGATTATGGGTGCGATTCAGGTAACAGCCTGGTCCGATTTCAGCTCTCCTCCAAGTTTTGGTTTCCAATCCCTCAATATCTATTTTAAAACCCAGTTGATAGATAACAGGGTCATTTTTTGAAATCACCTCATGACAGATATACCACTGGTGCCTACCTGCTGCACAACCCCGCTTGGGATATAAAGGATAGCCCTTGGAAGGCAGAAAAAGTCGTCGACATACTGAAGGCTTTAGAATGTAGTCCGAAATCGATCTGTGAGGTGGGGTGTGGAGCCCGAGGTGTTCTCGCAGAATTGCACCACACGTTTCCCGAAGCGGAACTCTTCGGGTATGACATTGCTCCCGATGCAGCCAAGTTTTGGAACCAGCACACATGGGCTGAAATTCATTTTGAGATAGGAGATTTTTTTGTGCTCAATCGGAGGCAATTTGACATCTTGCTTGTGCTGGACGTGGTCGAATATCTGCAGGACCCATTCAACTTTCTTGGTCGGCTGAGGAATTATGCCGAAACATTTGTTTTTCACATCTCAATAGACCTTTCAGCCCTAAATGCTATGCGTTAAAAACCGCTGATGTTGGTCCGCACGAAAGTTGGGCACATTCATTACTTTACAAAGCGACTGGCTCTGGCACTATTAGAGGATTGCGGTTACGACATGTTGAAATGGTGTTACACTGGAGCCGCGTTCACATCTCCACAAAGGACGTGGAAATTGAAATTAGCCAGTTTGCCCAGACGATTGGCCTATTCCATGAGCAAAGACTGGGGAGTTCGTTTTCTTGGGGGTGAGACACTCATGGTTGTGGCTCGCGCACTCTGATGAATGTGAGTCTCGTCATCCATGCACCCAATGTGCACGTAGGTGGAGGGCTTGTCCTTCTTGCCGCCATTCTGGATGCTCTGGATGGATCCGTTCCGGTCAGTCTTCTGGTACACAAGCGGCTAAGCGTTCCAAAGAGGTTGCCTGAGAACGTCTCGATTTATAGGATAAACCCCACACTTCTATCGCGGTTTTGGTGTGAGTGGCGCCTTCGAGGGATGGTGGGCAGCGGCGATATCGTTCTATGTTTTGGGAACCTCCCTCCTATTTTCAGGTTGCGAGGGAACGTATTGCTGTTCCTACAAAACCGGTATCTGGTTGAGCCAAGAAGTCTAAAGGGATTCCCCTTTTTCCATCGGCTCCGAATCACACTGGAACGTCTCTGGTTTAGATGGGGAAAAAGAAACGTCACCCATTTCATCGTTCAGACTCCTTCTATGCAGCGGACAGTGCGCCAGATTTTGGGCATGCCTTCTACCGTCCTCCCCTTTTCAAAGGACCCTAAGAGCTACACGAGGGTGATCTATACTCCTTGTGACACGATGAAGGTGAAGAAGAGCTTCCTTTATGTCGCCTCCGGTGAGCCCCACAAGAATCATCGCAACCTGATGGAAGCATGGGCCTTGCTCGCCATGAAAGAGATCAGGCCAGGACTTTATCTGACGCTTGACAAAAATAGATTTTCTGACCTTTGCGGTTGGATCGAAGATAAAATCAAAAAGTTGGATCTAAACGTTACCAACCTGGGAAGCATATCCGCTCATGATCTCGAGGGGGTCTATAAGGAGTCGCTCGCTCTGATCTATCCGTCTGATTTTGAATCTTTAGGGCTTCCACTGATTGAAGCAAGATGTGCTGGGTTACCCATACTCGCTTCTGAGAGGGATTATGTGCGAGATGCTGTTGACCCTGAGGCGACTTTTGATCCAGGCTCACCCGTTTCAATCGCCCGCGCCGTAAAGCGTTTTCTGGAGATGCCGGAAAAGCCTCTGCCGGTGATGGATGCGAGAGAATACCTGTCAAGGGTATATGAAATTGCCCGGCAATGAGAGTATTGATTGTCTCACAGTACTTCTGGCCTGAAAACTTCCCCATCAATGATCTGGCGAGGGGGCTTCGACAGAAAGGGCATGACATCACTGTCTTGACAGGCATGCCGAATTACCCGGAGGGGCGTTTCTATCCCGGATACAGGGCCTTCCCGATAAGAAGAGACCATTACAAAGGAATAAGAATCGTCAGGGTTCCCATGGTCCCCAAGGGGAGCGGGAATGCAATCCGGATGGTGCTATACTATTGGTCTTTAGCCCTATCCGCATGCCTTCTTGTACCCATCTTTTTTCGCAAGAGAGTGGATCTGGTTTTTGTTTATCAGCCCTCTCCCATTACGGTT
>Ga0315276_10006398_pt1 | contig 10860 bp, 8 predicted proteins | sample YL17G05_0_MG_FD_204542 | JGI IMG/M metagenome (GOLD analysis project Ga0315276, IMG submission 204542) | Sediment microbial communities from Yellowstone Lake, YNP, Wyoming, USA - YL17G05_0 | ecosystem: Environmental > Aquatic > Freshwater > Lake > Sediment | place: USA: Wyoming | collected... | reverse complement strand
AGCGCTTCCTGACTGACCACCACGCACTGATCCTGAACATACGGTGATATTCTTTCATTATTAATATCACTCGTTAATAATTGACAAATCATCGCATCAGGCAGAACCCCACCAGGCTTACCGATTTTGTCATATCCGGGTAGTATGAGAGTATAATTCATACCTCACATAGAAAGAACTTAGGTTTGCGGAGAGGTTTAATGAAAATCACACGCGCTCGATTAATTCAGGTTATATCGGTCTTCGTTGTCCATGTGATAACCCTGTTCTTATTGCAGAGGGTTATGTCTGGGTTCCAGGCGGATAGCCTGCGTTCTCTGGTAGTTGCCACAATTGCATTTGGTCTCGCCCAATCCGCTTTCTGGTGGGTATTTACCAATTTCTTAGCCTGGTTGCCAGCCTGGCTTTACCCTGTCCTTACCTTTCTCTTGAACGGAATATTAATCTATTTTATTGGTAATCTGGTAAGAGGAATCACAATCGAACTTGGCTCGGGGATCTGGATTGCAATTTGGCTGACAGTAGTCGATGCAATCCTCGAACAACTCTTATCGCTTGACGAAGACGCCCGGTTTGACCGGAACTTCACGCAACGGATGGTCTCCCGCCGTGGTAAGCCCGTCCATACCGATGTCCCGGGTTTTCTATTCCTCGAAATTGATGGGCTGAGTGAAGCGCTCCTGCGCCGGGCGATGGATGAGGGTCACACGCCCAATATGAAGCGCTGGGTCGATCAAGGCAGCCACCAAATTTTGGGTTGGGAGACCGATTTCTCTTCCCAGACCGGGGCGATGCAAACCGGTATTCTGCTGGGGAACAATACCGACGTCCCCGCCTATCGCTGGTGGGATCGCACGCAAAACCGGATGGTTATGTCCGGGATGCCCAAAGATGCCCAGGCGATCGAAGCACGCCTGAGCAGGGGAAACGGTCTGTGCTCCGACGGTGGTGCCTCGCGCGGTAATATGTTCTCAGGCGACGCAACCGAAAGCATGTTGACCTTCAGCACTATCCGCAATAGGGACCGCGGCCGGGGTCCCGGCTTCTATTTTTACCTCTTCAACCCTTACGTGATCGCCCGACTGATCACACGCTTCATCGTCGAGGTGATCAAAGAATGGTGGCAAGCCTCTCAACAGAGACGCAGGAAAGACAAATATAGAATAAAAGCCCGTGGTTTAGCGTATGGCTTCCTGCGCGGATTTATGAGCCCGGTTCTACAGGACCTGGTGACTTATACAGTGATCAGCGATATCCTGCGGGGATTACCTGCGGTGTATGCGCTTTATGCCGGGTATGATGACCTGGCCCATTTTGCCGGGATGACTGCACCTGAAGCATTTGAAGCACTGCATGAAGTTGACCGCTATTTTGCACGCCTTGAGAATGCTGTAAAAATTGCGCCCCGGCCGTATCATATCGTCATCCTGGCCGATCATGGGCAAAGTTTAGGGCCGACGTTTGAGGCAGCCCATGGAAAAACACTGGAGCAATTGGTAAAAGAACTTATAAAAAGCGATCAAGAAATATTCTATTCGGATGCCCATAATGACAGCTGGGATAACCTCAATGCCGTGCTGAGTGAGTCGACTAACGCCAATACGCGCACAGCCGGCTTGATCCGGAAAATGCTTGCCAGCAGGGCTCATGATGATACGATCGAAGTTGCTCCAAAAGGTACAACATCAGACAAAGTGGATGCCGAAGCTGAAAAGGCCAAGGTCGTCGTGATGGGATCGGGCAGTACGGGGCTGATTTATTTTACTGACTCGCCCCAGAGGATGACTTTCGAGCAGATTCAAACCACCCACCCAGATCTGGTGCTTGGATTGAAAGACCATCCAGGGATCGGTTTCCTATTGGTCAGGTCGGAAACCCAAGGAGACATCGTGGTGGGAAAGGCCGGGGTTCATTACCTGAGGGATGACAAGGTCGAAGGGATTGATCCATTGGCAGACTTTGGACCAAATGCCGCAATGCACCTCCGGCGTGAAAGCAGTTTTTCAAACTGCCCGGATATTGTGGTTAATACGCGCTATGATCCAGCAACACAAGAGCTGGCTGGGTTCGAAAACCAGGTTAGCCATCATGGGGGGTTGGGAGGCCCGCAAAACCATCCCTTCCTTCTGCGTCCAGTTATATTACCTTATGACGGCTCACCCATTATTGGCGCAGAATCTGTCCATCACTTGTTGCGAGGTTGGCGCGAACAGGCACAAAACCTTAAAGGGTTAACCCAAACCAACTAGGGACAACATGGCCGATCGTTCAACACCCCCCACTCGTTTTAGATGGCAAATTGGGATTGCTATCATTCTGGTTTTGATCCTGCTCAGCTTCAGCATCCCTCAGGTTCGCGCTACCCTGAGCACCTGGCTAGGACTATCTGTCGCCTCATCAAACCAGATGCCCGCCACTGCAGTTACTTTAGTTGCAGTCACTCCCCCGACATCTGTGGTTACAACACCTGAGGCTACTACAAACACATCTCGCCCCGAAACAAGTGGAAACGCAACTGAAACCCCCTCTTCGACCCCTGGTCAAGCGATGGTCTCTACCGGGCTACTGGCTGAGCTCAGCCAGTTATCTGCCCTGGCAGGATGGGATGTTCTGACACCCAGCCAGCTCCCTGAAGGTTATCAATATCAGAGCGCATTTTTTGATACCAATGATAAAATGCTGATCTTGACCTATCTCGTTACCCGACCTTTGCCTGGTGCCACCGATCCTTCACTCACCTCAAGCGAGACCATCACCTTGCTGGAAAGCCAGAAGAATGATTTTGTTCCAATGCAAATTGCGCCCAGTACGAATGTAACGGATATTCAGGTGAACGGTCTGCCAGCAGCCTATACCGTGGGCGGGTGGGATACCCAATTTGTCAAAGATGCCGCCGAGCCAAATGGCGGAAAAATGGTGTCAAGTTGGCGGAATGATTTGCCAGTAAAAAATCTTTACTGGCAGGCGGGAGAGATTTACTTAGCGTTGATGACTGTCGATGGAACCGTCAGCCAGCAAGATTTACTCGACATGGCAAGCAGCATCGGGAGATGACCGCTATAATTAGATCAAAGTGTGTGGGGAGAAAGTCACCTGCGAGCGCAGGTAATTCGCAACCACCCCATAATAAAAAGGCACCTTTACCCCACAGGCGTGCGCAATAAACCAGTCTGACCCTTTTACCACTGCCAGGTGAAGGCTGAACCAGGGGGAGTCTATTGGACCGAGACTGTTAAGAGTAGTGTCCGAGGCATTTCGCCAGGAATGCAAAGTTTAACCAGCCAGGGTGAAATAGAGCTGGTTTTCTAGTTTTTTTCAATCTACTCCCCGTCCAGGAGGACCTGGGGTTACAGCAGTGCCTTCCGCATTTCTTCTTCTGCTGCGCTATCAAAAGAAGATTGGTAGATCTTACCGCTGAAAGGTTTTAGGGCAGTGATTAAAATATTGGTATTCTCATGGTTAACCACGAAAAGGATCGCTGAGCTACCTGGGGTTAATGACTCGCGGACTTCATTGACAAATTTTTTGTCGACCCCATTCCCAAAGTGTTTCCCCGCCTTGGCACCAATAGCTGCACCGAGGGCGAGCCCTGCCACAGGAAATAGGAGACCTCCGATCACCAAGCCTAAGAAACCCCCGGCGGCTGCACCAGCTTTCACTTTAGTCTCGGTAATATTTTTGACCTGAACCTTCCCCTCTTCATCCTTCACGATAACTGCGGCATCTTCGAGGTTTAGCATCTCCTGTTGCTCAAGATTTTTTAGCGATCTAAGCACAGCCAGTGCCTGGTTCTCATCTTCAAATGTGATGACCAAAATATGTGACATGCTTGCCTCCATTGATTAAAATTAACATTCTCAGATTGTTTATCCAATATCTGATAACCTAGGGCCGAGGACCTAGGACCGAGGCCCTAAACGATAACATTCTCGGTCAATTACCCGGAGTAATTGGACTGATCAAACTGCAGCCTAAATCAATAATACCAGAAAACATTATAACAAATCGTGAAAGGGTTGTACAATTTTGACCATCCATAGGATATTTGTTGAGGTAAAATTGATAATTATTGGGATCGCTCTCGAGGAATATCAGTTATATATAAAATCAACCTGTAATTGTAGACAAGTAGCATGTATAGGGGTATCATTAATATGAGATTAAAACCAAAGGAACTGAGGTATCGGATGAAAACGAATAAAAACCTGAATTTATCTATTTTTATGCTCTGCCTGCTCCTGTCCGTCACTTTTATGCTCCCGACCTCCGCCCTGGCGCAAGGGATCGCCGTCGAGGGCACGGTTGGAAAAGGCGAAGTCCTGGATCAGAGCCTGGTTTTATATGGTCCACAGGTGGTGATGGATGGAGTGATCCATGGGGATTTGCTTGCCATTGGGAAGGATGTCACGATCAACGGACAGGTTGACGGCAGCCTGATAATTATTGGCCAGAATGTGAGCCTGAACGGACCGGTCGCAGGTAGTGCCTATGTCGCTGCCCTGAACTGTAACCTGGGTCCACAGGCAAATATTGGGCGGGATGTATATTTTATCGGAACCAGCCTTGAAACGCAGGCGGGATCTTCGATCAACCGGGACCTCAAAGCCATCAGTTTAGATGCAAACCTGTCTGGCACGGTTACCGGGGAGGTGAATGCCCTGGTTGGACCTGTGAACCTGATTAAGACCGCTTACAATTTCATGCTTGATAAGGGTTGGCTATCCCAACCTTTTAAACTTAATTTTCCGTGGTTCCAACGCGGATTTGAAAAGCAGGCTGCGCCGGTAACGGCTTTTGGCCTGCCATCCATCCAAAACTTCATGTTTATTTCGTCCACCTCTGCGAGTGGACCGGCTTTGAATGCGGATCAAGGTCTTCAGTCTCCTAAGCAGGCTCAAGCAATCGACGTTGAGCGCTTAATGAGTTGGGTAGGGCCAACGCTTAGAAATCTGGCTGCTCTTCTCATCCTGGGTCTGTTGGTGCTTTGGCTGATGCCCGCTCAACTGATCTATGCAGGTGAGCAGGCTCGCATAAAGCCCTGGCGGACACTTTTAACTGGCCTGCTTGTTTTTGTCATCGGTTGGTTCGCAGCCCTCCTGGCATTATTACTGATCCTGGCTCTTGCCTTCTTCCTCTATTGGGTGTCTCTCCCCACCCTTGGCTTTTTCACCGGAGCTCTCGGCCTCACCAGCCTTGGATTGGTATTATCAATATTCTGGCTTTCGATCGTCTATTTCAGCAAAATCATAGTTGCATTCTTTTTTGGCTCCCTGCTTTTCAAGCGCTTTTTACCCAAATATGCACACAACCGGATCTTGCCGTTCCTGACCGGAGTTGTCCTCTACGCCCTATTAGCTTCCATTCCATACCTGGGCTGGTTGATAGCTGTCATTGTTACATTCTTAGGTCTGGGTGCACTATGGATGGTGTCAAATTCACGCAAGCAACCGGAAGATCAATCCGTTGAAGGACCGCAACCAGCTGTAGATGAACCGGATACGAGCGTCATCACTGAAGGTTGATTCCCTGATCCTTTATAAGCAAGTATGTTGAAAGGAGCGTCTGAAATGGAACCACAACCCAAAAAAAGAAGAAGACTTGCGTTTCCATATATGTTATTGGGATTACTTATCGCCCTCGTACTGGTCGGAATTTTATCAATCCTTTTCCTCATTTTCCAGAAACAGCCAATTACTCTTGAGAACCTGATCAGTCTACATACTTCGAGCCTGTTATTCTGGTATATCGACATCATTGCCGTATATAGTACTTTGATATGGGGATTTGTTGGTTATCAGAAAGACAAGGCAGAAGATTCTCGTCGTTATGCAGAATGGCTTGCCAAAAATCAACAGCAAGAACTCCTGCAGGTGCAAGAAGGCCAGATCGTACTCGATAAACAGCATCAAGAGGAAATCACTCAACTCAATGATAAGCTAACCAAAGAGGGTAGTAATTTCCAAGATCTTGAGTCCATCATCCGGCGCGGCAAGCAACAGTGGCAGGCAACTTTTGATGCGGTATATGATTTAATCATCTTAACAGATGAGACGGGGACTATCTTGCGTTGCAATCGGGCTACCGGCGAGGTTTTTCAGCTTGGATTCAGCCAGATCATTGGCCGCAGTATCGATGAATTATTCCCGAATGATTCGGGAAGTCTGCTGGCGACAATGCCCGGCGAGAAAAAAGAAATGAAATTACCTAACCAGGAGCTTTGGTATGAGATCTCCAAGAACCATCTCCTGGTTGATGGGCACCAGGAAGGGTGGGTCTACATATTTCGGAATATTACTCCGCAAAAGCAGGCTTTCCGGGACCAGCAGCGCTTGACCCAGTATTATGAACTTCTGGTGAATAATAGCCCAGTAGCCATTGTAACCCTTGACCTGGAGGACCGGATCGTCGACTGCAACCCGGCATTTGAGAGCCTGTTCCTTTACAGTAAGAGAGAAGCCATTGGCCTGAATGCTGATTCGTTAATATCCCCACCAGACCTGGTTGAAGATGCCCACGGAATGACCGAAACTGTCCGTAAAGGTGGGAAATTTCAAACCATTACACAACGCAAACGTAAAGATGGTTCATTGCTGGATGTGGAGGTGTATGGGATTCCAGTAATCCTGGGCGGTAAGCAAGTTGGCTCGCTGGGTTTATATCACGATGTTTCAGATTTGGTTCGTTATAAGAATATCGCTCTGGCCAATGTAGCGCAACCCCCCGAAGAAACAACCGAGCCCTTGGTTTCAGCCATAGAGCCGGAGGAAGAACCAGAGGCTACCTCCCCGGTCATTCAGATCCGAAAACGCCTGATCCAGATCGAGAAGATCGAAGGCATCGGCCCCGTTTATGCTCAGAAGCTGCTACAGGTTGGAATAAAGACCACGGAGGAGCTGCTAGAGCAAGGTAAAAGCCGGAAAGGTCGGGAAGAGCTTGTTGAAAAGACTGGGATTTCTTCATTACTTGTGCTGGAGTGGGTGAACATGGCGGATTTGATGCGTATCCGCGGGGTTGGAGAGGAGTACAGTGAGCTGCTTGAGAAAGCTGGTGTAGATACAGTGAAAGAGCTGCGCACCCGCAACCCGAAAAATCTGCTTGCAGCGATGGTTCAGGCCAATGAAACCCACAAGCTGGTCAGAAGGCTGCCTAATCTGTCTGAGGTAGAAAGCTGGGTAGGGGAAGCCAAGGAATCGGAACCTATCATGACTTATTAGCGCCAGGTTGTGATAAGAGATCTTCATTACGAGTAGATGCTCCCTGGCATTCGCAGTGAAGCAAATAGGTTATCCTGGTGACGCAACCTGCAAATTAAATATTGGGATTACTCCGGGATAAAGAACATACCTTGGAATGACAGACAGGAAGGGTATCCCTGAACTGATGTTATTTGCGTAACTTGAGATACCTCTTGTTTTACCTCAATTAGTGGTTTTGACGCACCAGACCTGAAGGTCCCTGGAGACAATTTCCGTGGACTTGTATCTGCGCATTGTTCAGGTACACCCTCAACTTCTGGGAGAAAGTCAACTCTGGTGCTGAATTTGCTAACGGATAAGCCCACAAGTTACTGGCGATCGAGCAACAATTTATAATTATTGTATAGGTCAGTACGGTCAGCTAACGGATGGAAGCTGCAGACTTGTTGTAATGGTAAGGATAATCTGAATAATAAGTATCGATTATAATATCCAGGATGCCTTAGAGAGATAAACAAGAGAAGGAGAATTACTATGTGCTGCATTTTTGCATCGTTGGTTCTGATTGGTCCACGTTTCGTAGGCGCACTTTGGTGGCTCTTTAGGCCAGTATTATGGCAGACGACTTTTAGTTCCTGGATCTGGCCTTTGCTTGGCCTGATCTTCCTGCCCTGGACCACCCTGATGTATATGCTTGTATACACTGGGGGTTTGACCGGTTTTGAATGGGTTTTCATGGGGATGGCTGTCTTTGCAGACATCGCATCATACGCAGGCAGCGCTTACGGAAACCGCGATCGAATCCCTGGCTATAATTAATCCAAACCGGCTATATTGCCGGATAATTTCTATAGATACGAAAGGAAAAAACAAATGGCTGAAAAAAAGCCCACTAAATCACAACGCGTCTCTATCAGCAAGCGCAAGCTGGCTAATACTGCTGGTGAGATGGAAGAAGCTGCGGTCGTAGCAGCCACAATTGGCATGCAAGAAACCGTCCATGGCGCAGAACGCCTGAAAACAGCCGGAGATATGGCGGAAACTGGAGCTGTGCTGCTTGCGAAGGGAGCCAGCGATATCACCCAGGCTGCGGATGTAGAGGTAATGTCAGCCCGAATGGCACTTCTTAGCGATGCTGTAGCCGTCGCAGGGATTGCGGATATCGCCGAAGGAGCCGAAATACTGGCTGGATCGGAAGATGTGGGAGTGATGAGCGCCCTCGTGGGTATGATGAGCGCAGAAGATATCGACCATGGCCTAGAACTTGCACGTCTATCCGGTGAGCTGCAAACAGCCAGCGAAATGTTGGAGGCACTCAAGATGCCAGTCCTCTCAAACCTCTTATCCGAGCGGGCTGCCCGTTTACATGAGATGTCTGTTGAGCAAATCCGCCGTGCCATCAGCACTGACGGCATATCCCAGGTCTTGGCAGCCACCGGAAAGCGGATCAGCTCACTGGGTGAGAACGAGGTTGAGGAAGGAATGGCACGCCTGACGATTTCGGAAGCTGCTTCAGCGCAGAGCGCAGTGTTGGCGAAAGCCAGTGAGAATCTGGCAGTCCAGGGAATTGAAGAGATGGCCTTTGCTGGAGATGTTTCGCAGGCTGCTAGAGATGAAGCGTATGAAGGCGCTGCAGAAATATCCAGCGGATCGGCAGTTGTAGGTGCAGCCATTGCCATGGATGAGATGGCAGCCACCATGAAAGAGAAGAGTGAGGAGAAGCAGCTTAAAGAGTAGTTAGATGACTCGAGTCAGGAAATAGAACAGGATATAAAGCGTACGAGGTAATTGCAAAATCTGCTAAGGGGGGGGGTAAAGCATCCAGCAAAGCGGTTTCAAAAAAACTGGCGGCTTCCCTTCTATTTGCTAAAAATATCCTCCTCCTTATAGCCATTTTGTGATATATAATCAGCGTTTGTTAAACGCGGAACATTATAAAAGGTTAGTTCGTTTAATATTAGATATATATAGACAAGGAGAAAAATGAAATGAAAAAGAAAGAAATGATTGGGATCCGAGCAGCCATTGTGGCTCTTCTGGTTGTTGCAATCCTGACTGCCTGCGGTCCAGCGGCTACTACAGTAGCACCAACTGCTGTCCCACCCACAGCAGTCCCACCCACGGCAGTCCCACCGACCGCTGTCCCGCCAACCGCAGTCCCACCGACTGCAGTTCCACCGACTCCAGCACCTGATCCAGCGTACTATGAAGGCGAGCCGGTTGCAGTTGTTCCAGCCGGAGTACCAGGTCAACCTATGGTGGAAGCGGCGATCAATACGGTAATCTTTGGTGGCCCTGGCACGAACTATGTGGTTTATGGTGCTTTTCTAGGCGGGGTTACTGCTGTCGCAACGGGCTTGAGCACGGATGGCTTGTGGTACGCGATCAGCGTGCCAGTCGCACCGGTTGGCAATGGCTGGGTCAGTGCAACCTACGTTCTGCCTTCGAATATAAGTGGCTTACCTGTTTTACCATCGCCCCCTGTTCCGCCCACGGTTGAAATGGTTCCACCAGCAACTGGTGACCCGCAAACCACTTCATTAGCCCAGACTTTTGTCCGCACCGGGCCTGGAAGTTCCTACCCGGCATACGGTATTGCACAGGTTGGAAGAACTGCGCGCGTGATCGGCAAGAGTGAAGACGGGTCTTGGTTGGTAGTGCGCGTCAACCCGCAGGTGGTCGGCCTTGGTTATGCCTGGGTTGAAACTGCTTTCACGCAACCATCTAACATTGATGGTGTGCCTGTTGTAGCTGCACCCGAACAAGCACCTGCTGCAACTGTACCACCTCCACCTGAGGGAGCCCCAACAGCCACCGCCATTGACTTTATCAACCTTCGGTCTGGTCCGGGAACCAACTATTTGATACTAGGGACAGCCGCCCCTGGTGCAACTGGCGAAGTGACTGGGAAGAGCCAGGATGGATTGTGGTGGCAGATTAAAGTACCGACCAGCTTTTACTCCACAGGCGCTGCCTGGGTATCAGCTGATTGGACAACTAATGCCAACACAGAAAATGTCCCGGTCGTTGCCGCTCCTCCACCTCCTTCGACACAGCTGCCATCCAATACACCCACCGTGGGCTGCACATTGGTCTCACAGGATCCAGCAGATTACACAGTCTTCCCACCAAGCACTGGCTTTGGCATGACATGGGTACTCAAGAACACCGGTTCTGTGTCCTGGGACGCACCCAACACAAATCTCGTTTTCCTGGGAGCCCTGAATGGTCAGCGTCTGCATCAGAACGGGGATCTATATGGGATCTCCGAATCCGTCGTACCAGGAGCGACTTATACTGTAAGCGGTAGCTTGATCACCCCAGCGACTCCAGGCGAGTACGGAGAAGCTTGGGCGCTTCAACAGAATGGTACGAATGTATGCCAATTCTGGGTGATCGTGGATGTCCAGTAGTTAAATACTTTTCAGTAAATTATAGAGACTGGCTGGTTATTAGAAAGCTGGCCAGTCTCTTAATTTAAATTGATATCGTTTTGATCCGTAGCAAATCCGCCATTTTTCCTCGTCCTTAATGTATCGAAATATCGTAACTACTCAGCCATGTGAAACGAAAGAAGGTAAATAAGGCGTTCCTGCGATGGCCAACCGCAAAACATCCAAGACTTGTTGCTCATTCTTGCGAGCGGTTGAAATGTAACCACGGA
>Ga0315276_10006396_pt1 | contig 10861 bp, 9 predicted proteins | sample YL17G05_0_MG_FD_204542 | JGI IMG/M metagenome (GOLD analysis project Ga0315276, IMG submission 204542) | Sediment microbial communities from Yellowstone Lake, YNP, Wyoming, USA - YL17G05_0 | ecosystem: Environmental > Aquatic > Freshwater > Lake > Sediment | place: USA: Wyoming | collected... | reverse complement strand
TGGAGGCCCCGTAGGGCGATCCGCCGGTGATCTCATCGATACGGCTCTGGCCCGGAAAGAGGTAGGGCAGGCCGGCGAGCAGCATGCCGTGGTGGAGGAGTGTCGTGTGGAAGGAGAGGATCGTGGACTCCTGGCCGCCGTGCTGGGTGCCGGAGGAGGTGAAGACGGAACCCACCTTGCCTGCGAGGGCACCCTGGGCCCAGAGGCTGCCGGTGGCGTCCAGGAACTGCCGCATCTGCCCGCACATGTTGCCGAAGCGCGTGGGGGTCCCGAAAAGGATGGCATCTGCATTCGCCAGTTCCCGGGGGCTGCAGACAGGCACATGGGCAAGGGCCTTCTGGGCTTCCATGGCCCCCATCTTCTGCAGCACCTCAGCGGGCAGCGTCTCCGGAACCCTCTTCATCTCCACGGTTGCGCCCGGCACCGAACGGGCCCCCGCTGCTGCTGCCTCGGCCATACGGTGCACGTGCCCGTACAGGGAGTAATAGACCACCAGGACCTTCATGGATAGGCATCCGGCGGCGGACGATTTGAGGGTTGCGCCGGCATGCCAGCCGGGGATCCCTCACTCTCCGGGGAGGAAGGCCTTCAGCCGCCCGCTGAACCGGGCAGTGAAGGACCCTGCGAGGGAAGTGAGGATCACGACCGCGGCGATGAGGGCCGAGATCGCCCCCGAGCCGTAGATGGCGGCAAAGGCGATGGAGAACTCCCCCCGCCCGATGATGGAGGAGCCGATCTCCACGCCGGCCCCGTAGGACCCGTGCAGGATCCGGCCCACCAGGAGGCCGGTGAGGAGCTTGGAGCCGATGGCAATCGCGGTCAGGGCCGCGATGGGGAAGAGGGAGGCCGTACCCGAGAAGTCCACGGTGATGCCGAAGAAGACAAAGAAGAGGACCAGAAAGACGTCCCGGAAGGGCTGGGAGAGGCGCTCCAAAAGCGGTGCCCGGGTGGAGGCCAGCGACGAGCCCAGGAGGATGGCCACGAGCGCGTCCGGGATCTTCAGGAGCCGGGAGAGGTAGAGGGTGGAGACGACCGCGGTGAAGGTGAAGAGGACAGGGAGTTCGTCGTTCCGGGAGAGGAGGGCAGGGAGGAGGGTCTTCCCTGCCCGCACCGCCGCGAAGAGTACAAGCGTCACGGCAAGGATGGCGGGCAGGAGAAAGAGGGGGTTCTCCGACCCCGCCGTGAAGAAGGACAGGAGGAGGATCAGGAGCACGTCCTCGATGACCATCAGCCAGACGATGGTCTCGGACTCGGGGAACAGGAGCTTCCGGTTCTCCACGAGAGAAGCGACGGCCATGGCCGAGGAGGAGACGTAGAAGGCGGCCCCGACGACGAAGGACTCCACGGTGGTGAAGCCAAGCCAGGTGGCGCAGAGGAACCCGGCAAAGAAGTTCACGTTCAGGTCAATGAAGCCGGAGATGGCGAGGGACTTCCCCTGCCGGAGCAGGCTTTTTGGCCTGATCTCCAGGCCGACGTAGAAGAGGAGGAAGATCAGGCCCAGGTAGGAGAGGTACCGGGTGTACTCGTCAGCAGGGACCAGCCCGAGACCGCTCTTCCCGAGAAGCACCCCCACCAGGATGTAGAAGGGGATGGCGGGGAGGGCGAGGCGCTTGGAGAGGAAGGCGAGGACCAGGCAGCAGGCCAGGGCGAGGGCGATCTCTTCCATCAGGATTCCAGGATCTGGCGCTCGAACTCCTGCAGCTGCTCCGTCTCCCCGATGGCCACCGCGATATCGCCGTCCTCAAAGGTGAAGGCGGGGGGCGGGGAGACGATGTTGCGTCCCTTCCGGGACACCGCCACGAGGGTGACGCCGGTCCGGGTGCGCACCTGCAGGTCAGAGATGGACTTCCCGGCCAGGTTCTTCCGGATCAGGTAGGTGTGGACCCGGATCCGCAGGTCAGCGAGGGCCGAGAACGCGATCTCCACGGTCTCCTTCTCTGCCTCGATTATGGCCCCCGAGAGCAGGCTGCCCAGCCGCCTCGCCTCCGACGGGGAGATCTCTGCCGCCGAAGGGGCGAAAGCCCCCTTCTGCTGGACATAGAGCTGGAAGTGCCGGGACTGGAGGAAGATGATGGCCACCCGGTCCCCCTTCTCGGTCTCCAGTTCATATTTCGTGCCGATCCCGGGGAGTTCGACGCACCTGACGCCCATGGCAGGATCTTCGCCGGAGCGGGAGAAAACCCTTCCCCTCGCAGCCATGGACCGTCCCGGGATCCGCGTCTCCTCCCGAAAGAGGAGGGAGGGGAGAGGGGAGAAGATATTTCACGCCCCGCCCGGTACCTATGAGTGACGGCCGAGGGCGCCATCCCCAGCCGAGGGTATCCATGGACCTGCGCAGAAAGACCCTGGTCATCTACGGAGTCTCCCTTCTCTGCATCCTGGTCACGTTCTGGGCCATCACCCAGCTGATCGTGCTGGGCTCCTTCGTGGCGCTGGAGGAGCAGACCACCACCCAGAACGTGCACCGGTTCATGAATGCCCTCCAGGAGGACCGGACCGGGCTGGACACCTCGGTCCGGGCCTGGGCGCCGCGGGACGACACGTACACGTTCATGCGGGACCGGAACACCAAGTACATCGAGATGAACTTCGGGAACGAGACCTTCCTGAACCGCCGGATCAGCTTTGTGGTCTTTGCCAACGCCACCGGCCAGATCTTCTATGCACGGGCGTTTGACCTGCAGGAGCGGAAGGAGGTGGCGCTTCCGCCCCCAGTAAGCGACATGGTTGCCGGGAACCCGGTGCTGCGATCCTTCAACCAGACCAACAGCAGCACAACGGGGATCATCCTGCTTCCCCAGGGTCCCGTGATGGTCGCGTCCGCTCCCATCACCACCAGCAACTACCAGAGCGTGGTCCGGGGTACCCTTGTCGTGGGCCGGTTCCTGGACGATGCCGAGATCCAGCGGATCGCCCGGCTGACCAGCCTCTCGGCACAGATGGTCCGGGCCAGCAGCGATGCGGTGCCTGCAGAGATCCGGTCCACCTTCATTTCACGGGGGGAAGATGGCGACATCCTGATCCAGCCGCTCCCGGACAATACCATTGCCGGCTACACGGTGATCCGGGACCTGTATGATGCCCCCGCGCTGGTGGTCCGGACCGATATGCCCCGCACCATCTACAGCCGGGGCGTGGCCACGCTCCAGTACTTCCTGCTCTGCTACCTGGTCCTCGTGATCCTCTTCGGCGTGGTGTACCTCTACTTCCTGGAGCGGTCAGTCCTCTCCCCCATCTCCCGGCTCAGTCAGGATGTGGCAGGGATCGGGATGACCCGGAACCTGTCCGCCCGGCTCTCACCGGACGAGGGGGATGACGAGCTGACCCACCTGGCTGAGAACATCAACCAGACCCTGTCGGCCCTGGAGCGGGCGCAGCTGCAGATCCAGCGGAGCGAGGAGAAGAACCGCGCCCTGAACAATGCCATGCCGGACACGATGTTCCAGATCAACCACCCGGACATCTCGGAAGGGTTCACGTCGGGGGAGGCGGCCGAGATGGCTGCAAAGGCTATCGGCGAGGTGGCAGGAAGGCAGCTGGAGGAGATCGCTGAGACCTACGAGCTCCTCTCGCCCCCGGTCTCGCCGGATGAGCTTCCGGCCCTTGCCCCCGGGGAGAAGATCGTGCGCCCCTTCATCTTCGAGTTCAAGGCCTCGGTCTCGGGGGCGGTCCGGTACTTTGAGGTGCGGATCGTGAGGAGCGGGGAGGGCGAGGCGCTGGCCATTGTGCGGGAGATCACCGACCGGAGGAGGGCTGAGGAGGAGCTGGACCGGTACCGTTCCCACCTGGAGGACTTGGTTTCGGCAAGAACCGCGGAGCTCTCCCGGACCAACGAGCAGCTGCGGCAGGAGATCCTGGCCCGGAAGCTGTACGAGGAGCAGAAGCGGAAGGCCTTCGAGCAGATCGAGAAAAATATCGAGCAGTTTGCCATCCTGGGCGACCACATCAGGAACCCGCTGACGGTCATTGTGGGGCTCTCGGACCTGATCCAGGATGCCGCGGCGAGAAAGATCCTGGACCAGGCCAAGATCATCGACGGGATCATCAACCAGCTGGACCGGGGCTGGATCGAGTCCGAGAAGGTCCGGGAGTTCCTGAAGAAGTACTATTCTGATGAACGGAAGGGCCTGTAGCCGGTGGATCCGGCCCATCCCCCGTCAGACCACCAGGCGCCGCTTCATCAGGTTCACGGAGAGGAGGAAGACAAGGAGCGTGGCCACGCAGAGCCAGAGGAGCGAGAACGGGAGGAGGGGGGCGGGGGTAGAGAGGGTGAGGGACCGGATCACCGTCACCACATGGGTGAGGGGCAGGAGGCCGATGGCCAGGTACTGGACAGGGGCCGGGAGAAGCGAGAGGGGGAAGAAGGTGCCCGAGAAGAGGAACATGGGGGTGATGAAGAGGAACGTGGGCAGGTTCAGGGTATCGATCCCCGGCGTGAGAGCGGTTGCGCACATGCCGATGGAGGCAAAGAGGAGTCCGGCCACGAAGGCAAAGGGGATAACGAAGAGGGCCCAGGGGAGGTCCACGACCCCGAAGAGGAGCAGCACCGGGAGCATGATGGCGGTGTTGACGAGGGCCCTTGTCGCACCCCAGAGAATCTCCCCCACGATCACCTCGTCGATGGAAAGGGGCGTCGCGATGATGGCATCGTACGTCTTCTGGTAGTACATCCGCACGTAGCTCGCATAGGTGCACTCAAAGAACCCGGCGTTCATGATAGTGATGGACACGAGCGCCGGCGCAATGAACCGCGGGTAGGAGACACCGGCGATCTCCGGGATGAAGCTGCCCACCCCGAAACCCAGGGAGAGGAGGTACAGGAGGGGCTCCAGGAAGGGGGGCAGGAAGTTCACCCGGTAGGTCTTTAAAAAGACGTCCCGGTTCCGCTGCCAGACCCTCCAGACCCGGGGGGTGAGCCGGGGGAAGGCGAGCAGCCTGCGGGGGTCACTCACGGAGCTTCCTCCCGGTGAGCCGCAGGAACACGTCCTCCAGGGTTGCGGGCCGGGCTGCCACCTGCGCCAGCTGGCACTCCTCCACCAGCGCCCGGGTCACCTCGCGGGGGGTATCGGTGTATGCTTGCAGGAGGTCGCCCATGGGCTCGTACCGTGCCCCGAGCCGGTCCAGGCACTGGCGGACCTGCACGGTGTCGTCCGCTTCCACCACGTGGGTTCCCGCGTGCTTCTTCACGAGATCGCGGGGCGGCCCCTCCACCAGGATCCCGCCCCGGTCCATGATCACCAGCCGGTCGCAGAGCCGCTCGGCCTCCTCCAGGTAGTGGGTGGTGAGGACGATCGTGTTCCCCCGGTTCCGGATCTCACGGAGCCGCTCCCAGATCAGGTGCCGTGCCTGGGGGTCCAGGCCCACCGTCGGCTCGTCCAGGATCAGGAGCCGGGGCTGGTTGATGAGGGCCCGGGCCAAGATCAGCCGACGCTTCATGCCGCCGGAGAGCTTCTCGATGGGGGTATCCCGCTTCTCCTTCAGCTCCACGAACTCCAGGAGTTCGTCAATGCGGGCCCCGGCCTCCTCCCGCGGGATGTCAAAATACCGGGAGTACACCGCCAGGTTTTCATACACCGTGAAGTCCGGGTCCAGGTTGTTCTCCTGCGGCACGACACCGATCTGGCTTTTTATCTCGGCCTCGTGGCCGTCCACCTCCATGCCGAAGACCCGGAGGCTCCCCTCCGTCTTCGGCGAGACGCACTGGATCATCCGCATGGTGGTGGTCTTGCCGGCGCCGTTGGGGCCCAAAAAGCCGAAGACCTCGCCGGGCTCCACCCGGAAGGAGACATGGTCCACGGCCGTGAGATCCCCGAACCGTTTCGTGAGCCCCTCCGCCTCGATCACTGCCGGCATCTCATACCCCACCCTACGCAATAATGGATAATCGTGCCCGGATCACTTGATACCTGCACATGAAAGGTGAAGAGGGAGGAGAAAGAGAGAGTCATTCCCGCCCTGGGAGAGAACAACCTCTCCTCATTGGGGGTAGGTCCGGGAGGGGCCAGCCCCCTCCCGTAACCCTCCCCCGTGAGGATATTCACCTCCTGCTCTTTTTCTCAGGGAGGATCTGCGATCTGCTGGGGGGATGACGCCACGTACTCCGCACGTCACGCGACCCGGACCCGGGCCCCCTCATTCCGTGCCCGGGTGATCCAGGTGGTCCCGCCCCCCTGCTCCTCCATCGCCGATCGGGCCGCTGCCTCCACCCCGGCCGCGCCGGTATCGGCAATGGCATAGACCGCCGGGCCGAAGGAGGAGAGGCCTGCACAGGGGGCGCCGGCCGCCCTCATGGCAGCGACAAGGTCACGGGTGGCCTGGCTCTGGAGGCTCGTCTCCACCCGCTTGAAGCCCAGCTCCTGGATCCGGTTCACCGAGGCAGAGAAGAGGTCTAGGTCCCGTTCCGCAAGGCCCGGGAGCATCCGCATGAGTACCTCCCGGCAGACGGCCTGCACCTCGCCCGCGTCCACGGGGCAGTGGGTGCGGAAGATCTCCCGCTCGCGGCCCCCGCTCGCCCCCGGGGCGGTATGGGGGACGGCCAGGATGACCTTCCAGTCCTCCGGGAAGTCGTGGCGGGCAATCACCGGCGCGGGCAGGACTCCTGCCGATGCGGAGGACGGCCGGAAGTCCTGCTTCTCTGCTCCCGGCCCGAAGGAGTGGCCCCCGTCCACCAGGAACCCGCCGTGCTCGAACGCCGCGGTGCCGATGCCGGAGGTCCCTCCCCTGCCCGCCATCCGGGCCAGCTCCCGGACCGGCACCTCCCTCCCGTGGAGGGCGGCCAGCGCCCGCCCGACTGCGAGAGCCAGCTGGGTGCCGCTTCCCAGACCGACATGGCGGGGAACCGCCTCCCGGATCGTGAAGGCGGCCGGAGCAAGGGCCCTGATACCCTCCCGCACCCGCCCGGCCACCCCGCAGGCCACCTCCTCTGCCCAGGGCTCGCCTCCCCGGACCTGGCACCGGGGTGAGATGGACGCCTCCAGCAGCAGGCGGGGCTCCTCCAGGGTAAGCCCCACGGACCCATCCACTCTCCCCAGGCCCCCGTGCAGGTCGATGAGGGTCAGGTGGATACGGGAGGGGGCATCGATGATCACCCGCCGCTCGTCCAGGAACGAATGGTACGGGAACTGCTCCCGGATGGAGAGGAGGGGGGCACCCCGGTGGATGATCTCGTAGCGCCGGGAGAGGACCGGCTCCCCCCGCAGGATGCCCAGGATCCCTGCCGTACCCTGGTCGGCCGGGGATGCCCTGATCTCCCGGATCTCGCGCCGGGCCTCGATCCGGTGGCGCAGCAGGATCTTCCCGATGGGGATGTCGGCCCTCATCAGGTCCTCGCGGAACTCCGGGGGGAGCCGGGCAACCAGGGCATGGGAAGCCGCGGTAAGCAGCACCTCACCCGAGGGATCGCGGCGGATCGTCACCACCCGGTGGTTCACCTCATCCCCGGCCCGGCACTGCAGCACCCCTGCCGTCTCCGCATCAGCGGGCTCCACGTGCTGGGACTGCGTCTCCAGGCGTACAGAGGATCCGGTGATCACCTCCAGCATCTGGGTCACCGACCCGTCGGTGGAGAGGAGGATCTTCTGGACAGGGGAGAGCCTGCCCACTTCCTGTTCCAGGGTATGCAGGTGCGCGGGGAGATCCATTGCTCTCATGTCATGGAAGGAGGGAGATAAACCTCACGGTCCCGGCACCCGGCGAGTGGGTGCTATGGGATGATCTCGCAGCCGTTGTATTTCTCGTGGGCAAAGTCCTCCCGCCGGATCCTGCCCCTCTCCACAAGCCCCCGGATTGACGGAAGTGCGCCCGCCAGGGCATCGTGGAGGCTCCTCACGGTGCCGCAGACGGTCCTCCGCCCCTCCTCCGGCCAGGGCCGGAGGATCGAGGCGTACAGGCATCTCCCCCCGCAGAAGGCGAGGAGATCGCACCCGGTGCACTCTTCCCCGATCGGCACCTGCGGGAGCGTCGCCGGGTCCGCGGTGGCGATATGCCCCACGTAGTGCGCCCTCATCCCCACCATGATGGGGCAGGGGGAGAGGGACCCGTCGGTCAGGATGCTGTAGTTGGCGTGGCCGGATCCGCAGCGGAGCAGGCTGGGGCGCCCCTTCAGCAGGTCCTCGGTGGTGTCCAGGAAGGGGTACCACCGCAGCACCCTCCCGCCGCCCTCCATCTCCTCCACCCACCGGGCCACCAGCCTCCGGATGCCGGGGGTGTAGGACGTCTCTGCCCAGCGGGCAAAGTCCCTCTCCCGGTAGTCCCCCGAGAAGTTGGCGTCCAGCTGCCAGTGGAGGGAGGTGAAGGGGTGGACCGGGTGTTCTGCCAGGTGGAGGACCGCCTCCTCGATATCGGTCGCTTCCGCCACCGTCATCCGGGCAATCACCTCTCCCTGGAAGCCCAGCGACCGGAGGCGCCGGAGGCCCCGCATCACGGCATCGTAGGTGCCCCGGCCACGGTACCGGTCCGTGAGGTCCCGGGGGCCGTCCAGGGAGACGAGGATCGTGGAGAACCGCAGGAGGAGATCCGGGTCCACCGTGTCCAGCAGGAGACCGTTGGTCTGGATCAGGAACCGCTCTACCGGCGCGTGGGCCATGATCTCCCGGATCAGGTCGGTCCGCAGCAGGGGCTCGCCGCCATAGAAGGTGAGGACCGGGCAGGGGTCCCGGGCCAGGAAGGCATACAGCTGGGGGAGATCCACCTCCATTTCTGAGGGCAGGCTCCAGTCCAGGTCCAGACCCATGGCAGCGGGATCATCTTCCGGGAGGAAGGCCTTCCCGCGGCAGTAGGTGCAGCAGAGGTTGCAGTGATCGGTGAGGAGGAGGTGGTAATGCACCGGGGATCCCCGGTAAGTTGCGGCGGTGCCGAGAAAAGGGTATGGATCACCCCATCCCCGTTTGATTCACGGTAAGCCGGGGGGATACCACCGCCCGTCACCCCGGGACGGGAAGGCAAAGTATGTATCGCGCAGAGGCGTATGTTCACCCGGAAATGATTACGGACCTGATAGCACCGGTGAAGCAGGCAGGGAGCCGCTGGGGGATCGTCCTCCTTGCGACAGCGTTCAACCTGCTCTTCGAGTACTCGGTGCGGGGGATCCCGGACCTCCTGGCTCACCCGCTCCTCTTCCCGGTGCTTGCGGCCGCCTCCTTCACCTACTTCTCCATGGTCCAGGACCTGGTGGTCCGGTTCCGGCTCCGGGACATGCATCTTTTGGGCGTGGCCTTCTTTGCGGGGACGGTGTACGTCTTTTTGGCCTCCGGCCTGGCCCTCACCCCGCCCCTTCTCCTGGGGGTGAACTGGGTGGCCCTCCTCTTCGTGAACCTGGCCTGGTGGGGGACCCTCCAGACGCTCCTTGCCCGGTACGTGGCCTTCCGGCTCCTGCAGCGGGAGGAGAGCCAGGCTTCCCTCCCCCCGGTGGGCTGGGGTATTGCTCTCGCGGTCCAGGCCGGGGTGATCCTCCTCTTCCAGCTCTCGGGCCGGATCCCCCCCCTGACCCCTGTGGCAGGGGGAGTCATGATCCTCCTCCTGATCGCGTCCGCCGCCGCCGTGAAGGTCACCCTGCCGGCCCGCGAGGAACCGGTCACCGGCATCCGGCCGGATCCCGTGTGGGATCTCCTGGGGGGTGCCAGCGTGGTCCTGTTCCTGGCCTGTGCCCTCTTCCTCACGGGCGACCCCGCCCTCTCGGGGCCCTTTGCCGTGAACCGCACCGCCCTCCAGGTGGTGGTCCTCTGGTCGCTTTTCGTGGCGGCGGGGATGGCCGTCCAGCGGCTCGTCCGTTTCACCGCAGGGCGCATCCGGGTGGACCCCCTGAACCCGTGACGGGGTGAGAAAGAGCGAACCCGTCGTGGGCAGAACCGTACCCCTTATCTGGTGCCCGCGCCCACGATGCGTGAGAAGGCCACCCCCGGCCGGCCGGAGGTTCCCTGTGAAGGTTCCCGTCTGTCCTGCCATCGCCGCTGCCCTGGCAATCCTTGCCGCAGTCCTTCTGGTCGTCCCCGCAGTCCTGCCGGTCACCCGGGCCGGTGACCGTGATCCGGATCTGCTCTACCAGGTCTCCACGATCGATGCCCTGATGCAGGGGGCCTACGACGGGGTTGTACCGGTGGCCGAGATGATGCGCCACGGGGACTTCGGCCTGGGGACCTTCGATGGCCTGGACGGGGAGATGGTGGTGCTGGACGGCACCTGCTACCGGGTGGGGATGGACGGGGCGGCCGCCGCCGTGGATGGAGGAGTCATGGTCCCCTTTGCCGACGTCACTCTCTTTGAGCGGGAACAGATCGTTCCGGGGATCTCGGGGAGCAATTTCACGCAGGTAACGGCAGACCTGGATGCCGCCCTGCCCTCGAAGAACCTCTTCACCGCCATCCGATTGGACGGCACGTTCCCCACTGTAAAGGCCCGGTCCGTGCCGCGGCAGGGCAAGCCCTACCCGCCCCTCGCGGAAGCAGTCTCCCGCCAGGCGGTCTTTGAGTGGCACAATGTCACGGGTACAGTGGCAGGGTTCTACACCCCGCCCTTTGCGAAGGGAATCGGCGTGACCGGCTACCACCTGCATTTCCTCTCCGCGGACCGGGTGACAGGGGGTCACGTCCTGGACCTGGCGGTCGAGGATACGCAGGCGGTGATGGACATCACTCCCCGGTTCACGATGGTGCTCCCCACCTCAGGGGATTTCATCGGGGTGGACCTCTCCCGGGATCTCTCGCAGGAACTCTCGCGGGTCGAGCAGTAATCTTGGTGGACCGGGAACCGGTGCATTTTTCCCGTCATGGCGGAATCGTGCCCTGCCCCTCCCTCCCCCCCATACGGCATTAAACCCCGCCCCCCAATCGTGCGCAACAGTAAAAAACCCGGAGACCCCACACAC
>Ga0315276_10006394_pt1 | contig 10861 bp, 9 predicted proteins | sample YL17G05_0_MG_FD_204542 | JGI IMG/M metagenome (GOLD analysis project Ga0315276, IMG submission 204542) | Sediment microbial communities from Yellowstone Lake, YNP, Wyoming, USA - YL17G05_0 | ecosystem: Environmental > Aquatic > Freshwater > Lake > Sediment | place: USA: Wyoming | collected... | reverse complement strand
CCGCGGAGGACTCATGGCTTACTCGCGACCCCTGTCGATCGTGCTCACGTGCATGCTCGTGATCGGTGTCGCCGGCTGCTCGAGGTCCGCGCCGCCGGCATCGGACACCACGCAGGCCGGATCCACGCCTGCGCAGCCGGCTGCCACCTCGAGCCCCGCCGCCCTGCCGCACGCCTGCACGCTGCTCACGGTGAAGGATGCCGAAAAAGTGCTGGGGCCCGGCGCCCAGGTGATGCGCGGCAGCGAGAGCACGTGCGCGCTCAAGGATGCCAGGTCGGACAGCGAGATCCACGTCACGATCGAGGAGCTCGATCGCAACACCTGGGATGGCGGCGAGATGATGATGAGGATGGACAAGGACGCGAAGAAGGTGACCGGCATCGGCGACGGTGGCTACAGCTACATGGGCGGCAGCATCGTCTTCGCGAAAGGGCGAGCGCAGGTGACGGTCATCGTATCGACATACAACGGCCCCATGCCCAAGCTCGAAGCCGCACAGATCATCGCAGCGAAGGTCGCAGGAGCGCTGTAGCGCGCAGAAACCCGGGTCCGACTCGACATGTGCGCCCGCGCTCCGGCGATCACAGTGAGTCGAGTCTGACCCCACTCTTGCGCAGCCAGCGGCGCGCCTCGGCGTGGTGCGGGCACAGGCGCGCGAGCTCGCGCCAGAAGCGCGCGGAGTGGTTGAGGTGCCGCAGGTGCGTCAACTCGTGCAGCAGCACGTAGTCGCAGACGATGGGTGGCACCTGGATGAGCCGCCAGTTAAGGGAAATGCGCCCGGTCGGCGAGCAGGAACCCCAGCGGGTGCGCTGGTTCCGGATGCTGACGCCCGCGACGGCGAACCCGTGCGCGCCGGCCAGTTCATCGAGGCGTGCGCAGAGTTCCCGCGAGGCCACGCGGCGAAGATAACGCTCGACCGTCACGCGCAGGCTGACGCCCACCGCCGCCGGCACCGTGAGCGCCTGATCCCCGAACGCCACTGTGATGCGCCCCGCGCGAGCGGCCGGTACCACCTCGAGCGGCACGTCCACTCCGCGCAACGGGATTATCGTGCCCGCGCGCCAGGGCCCGCTGCGGCCCGCCGTCGCCAGCGCCCGGCGATGACGCTCGCGGGCGATCCACTCGCGCCGCCCGTGGAGGAAGCGCTCGGCATCGGCGCGGGACCCGCCCCTGGGCACGGTCACGCGCAGGACGCCGTCATCGCGCAGGCGCAGGATGTAATGGCGCGCGCGCCGATGACGTACGAACTCCACCCCGGCCGCAATCCCGGCCACCGACACGATGCCGCCGCCCCCGTCCGCGCCCCGGCGGAACGGCAAAGGCAGCTGCGTGCGATTCGTCACGCGCGTTCCCACCCCGCCATCATGCCACGTCGCCGACGCGCAGCGGCCTGACGTTCAATCTGGACTACAATCCCGCTGAGGCCCACGTCATCAATTGCGCATGCTGATGTCCGAAACGCCCGGCAACCCTGTCACGCAGCGGACTGGCCACCGAAATCACGATGGATCGTAACAACTGGGGCCGCATCAACGAGCTGTTCGAAGCGGCGCGCCGGCTGCCCGTCGAGGAACGCGGGGCCTGGGTGCGTGGCGCGACCGCGGACGAACGCACGCGCGCCGAGGTGCTCTCGCTGCTGCACGCCCACGAGGACGACCCCTGGTTCGTGGAGGAGCCCTTTCGGTCTGGAGTCACGCCGTCCGGGCTCAGGCCCACACCGTTGGGCTCCCCACCCACGCCCTCCGCAGCACGGCCCGCGCCACAAGGGTCCTGGCCGGCGCATTCGGCGCCCCGGCCCACGCCTCCCTCGTCCTGGCCCGCGCCTCCCGCGTCGCGCCCCGCGCTCCAGGCCCGGTTTGCGGAGGTGCCAGCCGGCGGTCTCTTCGCGTCGTATCGCACGGTCCGCGAGATTGGCCGCGGCAGCACGGGCGTGGTCTACGAGGCGGTGGGCGAGCGCCAGGGGCACCATCCGCGAGTCACGCTCCGGCTGTTGCCGAGGGAGTGGAGCACGCCCGGGCTGGTCGATCGGTTCTTTGCCGAGTCCAATCTACTGGCGCGACTCGATCACCCCTGGATCGCGCGGCTGGTGGACGGCGGTGTTGCCGACGATGGCACGCCGTATCTCGTAATGGAGCAGGTGGCCGGCGAGGCCATCGACACCTGGTGCAGGAATCGGAAGCTCGACGAGCATGACCGGGTGAAGCTCGTGCTCCGCGTATGCGCGGCGCTGGAACACGCCCATCAGCGCCTGGTCCTGCATCGCGACCTGAGCCCGCGGAACATCGTCGTCACCGCCGACGGGCAGCCGAAGTTGCTGAACTGCGGCATCGCCCAGCTGCGGATCGACGAACCCGACAGCGGCGAGGGGTCCACGGGCACCGACCATTCGCTGTTCACGCCCGAGTACGCCAGCCCGGAGCAGATTCGCGGAGAGCCGCTGACCACGGCCAGTGACGTCTATTCCCTCGGCGTGCTCCTGTACGTCCTGCTCACGGATCACCCGCCCTACGAGGTCGGCGGGCTGTCGCCGAGGCAGATGCGCGAGACGATCTGCCACGCGGAGCCGACGCTTCCGAGCCGCGTCATGGCGATCGACCTCGACCATGTCCTGCTGAAGGCGCTCCGCAAGGACCCCAACGCGCGGTACCACTCCGTGACGGCGCTTGCCTCGGACCTGCGCGCGTGGCTCGACGGCCGGCCGGTGTCGGCGGGCCACGCCACGCGATGGTATCGCGTACGCAAGTTCGTGCGCCGGCACCAGGTGGCGGCAGCCGTTGGCGCGGCGATCGTCCTGGCGATTGCGGGAGGCGTGGCGGCCATGGGCTGGCAGGCGTACGAGGCCCGCCTTGGGCTCGACACGGCCGAAAGCCGCCTGCGCGAGGTGCTTCGGTCGTCCCGGTTGTCGCAACTGGAGCTGCACGACTCGATTCGGACGCTGCCGGGATCCACCGCGGCGAGGCGGCTTCTGCTGGGCCACGCAACCGACACCATGGACGCCCTGGCGAAAGACGCGGGCGGCAATCGCGCGATTGGGCTGGAGCTGGCCGCGGGCTACCTGAGCCTCGGGCAACTTCAGGAGAGCAGCGCGGGGGAGATCCCCGACATCAGGGCCGCGGCGCTGAAGAGCTACGAGCGGGCCGCCACCTTCGGCGAGCAGGTGCTGGTGGCCGAGCCCCGATCAATCGACGCGGCGATCCTGCTGACCGGCGCGTACGACGCATTGGCCAACACGAGGCTGAAAGCGGGCGACGGCGATGGCGCCGATCGCGCAGACGCACGCCACCTGGCGCTCGTCGATTTGCTGGCGCGCGAGTATCCGCTGGACCCGCGCGCGCGGGTGGTAGTGGCATCAGGCTACGGCCGCCTCGCTTTCTTCCGCGCGGCGCGCGAGGACTGGACTGCCGCGAAGACGCGGTACGGCAGCGCCATTGCCGCGTTCGAACGCCTGGCCGCCGAGGGCGCGATCCCGGACGAAGCGCTCCGGGACTACTCGCGCGCGCGGCAACAACTCGGTGCGATCCTCCTCCAGGACGGCGCGCTCGACGAGGCCGAACGGCTCTACCTGTCGGCGCAGGCCATCGATAAGGACCTTGCGGCCCGGCGTCCGCAGGATCTCGCGCTCCGCTACGAGATGGCCGGCTCGGTGAACGCCCTGGCGCTCATCGCACGACGGGGCGGCAACGTCACGAAGGCTGAATCACTGTGGACTCAGGCGCTGACCGCGATGCAGGCCGCCCTGGATGCCGACCCGAAGGACACGCGCGCCCTGGTCGGGCTGGCGGACGTCCGTATGTCACTGGCGAGCGTGTGCCGGTCGCAGCGGAGATTTGAGGAAGCGATTCTCCACGTGCGCGAAGGCGTGCGCGCTCGCGCGCGCGTAGCCGGCCCCGATGCCTCGCGGCCGGACGCCTCCGCGGCACTCGCGTCCGCCCGGGTGTACCTGGCACGGGCACTGCTCGACCTGGTGGAGGTGCGGCCGCCGGCGCCGACCGACGCCGCGCGCCTGCGCGAGGCCGGCGCGTTGCTGGCCCAGGCCTGGCCCGTCGCCCGCGGCGCGGGCGCCTCGTCCGCCGCGCAACAGGACACCCTTGCGGAAATCGAGCGGCAGACCGCTCGCCTGCGCCGGCTCACCAGCGAGCGACGGTAGGCCCTCGACGGCAGGATCGTCGAGCACGGAGGCGCGGCCAACATGTTCGAGGCGCTGCTCGAGATCGGCGCGATTGCCGTGGTGGGCGGCGGCGGCAATAGGGCAGACTGAACCCCGAGGCAGAGGCAGGTGGCCAGTGGGGGCCTGGCCCAGCGATGCGGGCTCAGCACGCCACGCGGTAGCGTCCGAACGGGATCGACACGCTGACTGCGGGCAGGAGCGCGACCGCAACGCCGTAGTCGTTGATGCCGAAGGCCGCCGTCACTTCGGCCCTGACCGCCACGTGCGAGGCCAGGATCTTCTCGAAGCCGACGCCGGCCGTCGGGTACCAGGGAGGATCGATCGAGAAGTTGCTGCCGGCGGGAGTGACACGTGGTTCCCCGGTGTAGTAGTCGGACCACTCGTACTCGGGCCAACTGTATCGCCTGAACTCGCCTGCGCCGCCGAACGCCACGAAGGGCTGGAAACTGTTCCGGCCGATCCGCCAGAGCGCCTGGGCACGGTAGTACCCGGCGATGTCGGACCCGGCTTCCGGCATGAAGTGCACGAGTCCTTCCAGGCTCCAGTTCCGGCTCAGCTTCACGCCGACCCGGGTGTCGACCATGCCAGCGGTGTAAGGCATGGTCCCCCCGCTGAAGAACACGCTGCCGCCGGCGCCGACTTCGACCCGAGGCCGGTCGGGCAGTGCTGCCGTGGATTCCTGCGCCATCGCCGTCACGGGGGTGGCCAGGAGCGCCAACGCGACGAGACAACCAGTGATTCGTGTCATGGCATCCTCCCTCTCTACTCAGGGAATGCGCGGACGGCCCGGGGAAGGGCTCACGGCCCGCGGCGGAGAAAGAGAAGGGGTCGGGACTGGTGACCTATCGCCTTCGGCGATCCGGGGTCTGAAGACCCCGGGCTCCACGGACAGGAAGCCCCCGGGCTGCACGGACGTCATCCTGCGAAATCCGCCCGCGTGAGGTTAGAATGTCAGGTTAACGTTCTGTCCTGGCAGGTTATCTGGCACCACAACTGTTCCGATCTGCCCCCCTCATCGTCGCGATCTGCGCGCTCGCCGCGTTGTGCGCCGCTCCGTCCTTCGCCCAGGAAGGCGGCGGGCCGGCCGCGCCGCGGGCTGACCCGTTCGCGACGCCGACAGCGACGGTCGCCCGCGACAGCGCGGGCCATGTCACCGTCCGCGCGACGCGCATCGCCGAGCCCATCACGATCGACGGCGCCCTCGGCGAGGGCGTTTACGCCCGCATCCAGGCCATCGACGGCTTCCTGCAGCAGGAGCCGCATGAGGGGCAGCCGGCGTCCCAGAAGACCGACGTCTGGCTGCTGTACGACGACAGGTTCGTCTACGTGGCGGCGCGCTGCTGGACGACGGAGCCGGGCAAGATCGTCGCGAACGAGATGCGCCGCGACTCCTTCGCGATCTTCCAGAATGACAACTTCGGGGTGTTGTTCGACACGTTCCACGATCGGCGCAACGGGTTCATGTTCTACACCAACCCGCTCGGCGGACTGGCGGACAGCCTCGTCACTGACGAGCGCGACACGAACCGCGACTGGAACACCGTGTGGGATGTGCATACGCAGCGGTTCGACCAGGGATGGACGGTGGAGATGGCCATCCCCTTCCGATCGCTTCGCTACCCGGCGCCTGGGCCGCAGGACTGGGGCGTGCAGTTCCGCCGCGTGGCCCGCGGCGCGAACGAATTCTCGTACCTCACGCCGATGCCGGCTGCCTTCACGCAACGGGCGATGGTGCGCGTCTCGCAGGCGGCGACCCTCGTCGGCCTCGAAGCCCCGAAGGCCGCGCTGAACCTGGAGATGAAGCCGTACGCCCTCGGCGCGGTCGCGACCGACCTGGACGCGAGCGTGCCGTTCCGGAACGATCCGTCCGCCGACGTGGGCTTCGACACGAAGTACACCCTGAAGAACGGACTCGTCGCCGACGCGACGGTGAACACCGATTTCGCGCAGGTGGAAGACGATGAGCAGCAGGTGAACCTGACGCGGTTCAGCCTGTTCTTCCCCGAGCGTCGCGATTTCTTCCTCGAGGGTGCCGGAATCTTCGCCTTTGGCGGCGCCAGTGTCAGCCCCCGCGGCGGCGGCGGCGGACCGCCCAGCAATACGCCGATCCTCTTCTACAGCCGGAAGATCGGCTTGTACGAGATCGACGACGAGACGAGTGCCGCCGTCCCGCTCCTGGCGGGAGGACGGCTCACGGGACGGACCGGCGCGTACACGGTGGGCGCGTTGAACATCCAGCAGCGCGCGGACGCCGGCGTCGGCGCCCCGGCCACCAATTTCTCCGTCGTCCGTCTCAAGCGCGACATCCTGAAGCAGAGCAGCGTGGGCGTGATCTTCACGAACCGCTCCCAGTCGGTGAACGCGGACGGCTCCAACCAGACGCTGGGCGCCGACGCGGCGTTCACGTTCCTCCGCAACCTGACGATCAACACCTACCTGGCGCGCACGCGCACCGAGGGGTGGTCGGGCAACGATGCGAGCTATCGGGGCGAGGTGCAGTGGACCGGCGATCGGTACGGGTTCGAAGCGGAGCACCTCGTGGTGGAGAAGCACTTCAATCCGGAAGCGGGGTTTCTCCGCCGTGAAGACTTCCGGAGCAACACCGGCGTGTTCCGTTTCAGCCCGAGGCCAGCCAACTCGAAGACCATCCGGAAGTACCAGTTCGAAACGGGGTTCGATCGCTTCACCGACACGTCGGGCCGCCTCGAGACGCAGGTAGCGCAGGCGCAGGTCGGGATGGACTTCCAGAACGGCGACGAGTGGCGGCTGGAGTTCAAGAACAACTACGAATATCTCGACGAGCCGTTCGAAATCTCCGAGGGCGTGGTCTTGCCGCTGGGCGGCTACCGTTTCAATGAGGTCGAAGCCCGGTACAACATGGGGCCGCAGCGGAGGCTCAACGGTTTTCTCTGGGCCGGAGGCGGCGAGTTCTTCGACGGCACCCGCACGGAAGTCGGCTACCGGGGCCGGGTCGAAATCACCAGCAAGCTCGCCCTGGAGCCCGGGTTCTCCTTCAACTGGGTGGACCTGGCAGAAGGGTCGTTCGTCGCGAAGCTGCTCACGGCACGCGTCACCTACAACCTGTCACCGCGCAAGGCCGTGCTGGCGCTCGTCCAGTACAACTCGGCCGGATTCGTGATTGGCGCCAACCTGCGCTTCAGGTGGGAGTTCAAGCCCGGGTCCGATCTGTTCGTCGTCTACAACGAAAGCCGCGACACCACGTTCGGCGTCCGCGGGTCCGAGCTCAGCGGCCGTTCGTTCGCGATCAAGATCACGCGCCTGTTCAGGTTCTAGCCTTCGGCGACCCGCCTTCGCCGGCGATGCGGAAGAATGCCGGCTGCGGGAGGTGAGTCCGGAGCATGTGGCCTTCGGCCACCCGGCAGAACCCGGAGGCTGAAGCCTCCGGGCTACGAGCAGCCGGGCTACAAGGTCCCGAGCTCCATGGACAGGAGATCACGGTCTAAAGACCCCGGGCTCCACGCCGGGCGTCGTTGCGCTCGACGTCTATCCAGACCATGCCATAAACATGACAGTTGACAATATGACAGTGACCCGCCGAAGGCGCCGCCGCGCGCTTCACGCTGCCCACGACGGTCTCTCCGCGCTACGCGCCCGCCGCTGATCAGAAGGGCGTCGGGCCGACGCCGGCCGAGGCGCTGAACCCGCCCGTGGCGCTCGACGTGCCCTACGCCTTCACCTTCGAGATGGATGTGACGATGAATGGCGTGATCCGCGGCGTCCAGTCGCCGTCGCATCCGATTGAAGTGGAGCAGGACGGCACGCGGGCACGGGTGCGCCTGGCGCAGCAGGTGCTCGTGCTGACCGACGGCGAAGTGACCAACACGGATGAGGTGATCGAACTGGCCCGCCGGCACGCTTCCACGGCGCGCTTCTTCACCTTCGGGATCGGCGCCGGCGCGAGCCAGCACCTGGTGCGCGCCGGCGCCAGGGCCAGCGGCGGGGCGGCCGAGTTCATCAGCCCCGGCGAGCGCATCGAAGCGAAGGTGATGCGGCAGTTCACGCGGGTGTTCGCGCCCGCGCTGACGGACGTGACGGTGGAGTGGGGCCAGCCCGGAGCGACGCCGGCCGCTGACGAACGAGTCGCCTGAGGACCAGGGGGCCAAGGGGTCGGGACGAATTACGTGCGGCGTTCGTGGACGACGACGGAATCGCCACTCGGGGGCGCAGGCCTCATGCGCCACGGCTCAGCCCTCTGTTGCCCCGGCCCAGAACGCCCGCAGGTCGAGCTCTACATCGAGGAACGGCTCGGCCCGCACCACCTCGTCGCCGGCGTGCGTCGCGATGATCGTCCAGCGGCCGCCATCGAGCCGCAGCACTTCGAGCGTGCCCGCGATCGGGTCGACGAGCCACGCGTGCGTGACCCGCTCGCGCGCGTAGATCGCCAGTTTCTTCACGCGGTCGAGGGACGCCGTGGACGGCGAGAGGATCTCGCAGACCCAGTCCGGCGCCAGGGGGAAGTAGGCCGTCGCGGGAAGGGAAGGCATGCGACTGCGGCGCCATCCGGCCCAGTCCGGCACCAGCACATCGGAACCGAGGTGTAACTCGGGCTCGTAGAGGACCCACCAGCCGCCCGGTCCGCCGCGGCCCTCGTGATAGGGCTGCACCAGCCGGCCCCCGATGATCGATCCCGTGACGGCATGGCGCGGCGCGGGCCTGGGACTGGCGTGCAGCTCACCATCCACGATCTCCGCCACGACATGGTCGGGCAGTTTCACGAGATCGTCGTACGTCGCGGGTCGATCGAGCGGCGGCACTCTCGGCACGGTCTGCATCATACATCGTCGTCTTGCACGCGGCGTGCCGGGTGGAGATCGTGGGGAATTGCGCCAGAAGCGCCGCGCCGACGGATACACCGTTGCAGATTCTGCCAGGCGACCGCGCCATCGGACGGGCAGTTCCTGCGATCTCCTCCGCGCCACCGGAGATAGTCCTGACCACCGTGCAGGGTCCGCGGTGGTCAGGCTGTCAGGCTCGCCGCTATCTCGCTTTTCCGTACTTGCCGCCGCCGACGGGCGCCCACGCACCACCCGCCACGGCGATCTCGTTCTTCCAGTCACCTCCGTCCGGCGACATGTTCGTCATGGTGAGCCGCAGCTTTGCCGGTTTTCCCTCGGCTTGCGTGTCGTAGACGTGCACCCATGTCCCAGGCTGAATGGTGAGCGTTCCCAGCGTGGCACCGCCAGAGGTGGCCACGGAGTAATCAGAGTAAGTCTTCGTCTTGCCGTCGTAACTGTAGACGTCGACCGACTGGTACGGTTGTCCCGCCAGCACGCCGCCATACGCACACACAAGCTCGAGCCCGCTGGCAAACCACTGGCAATCCAGGGATAGCGCGACCGGTACGGCCGGAGATTTCGGGTCTGGCTTGAACGTCCCATCGATCTGCCAGCGTCCCACGATGTCGCCCAACTTCTTGACCTCCGCGCTGGCGCCTGCGGCTGGGCCACCGGTCGGGACCAGCAGGCCGGGCACCGGCAGATCGGAACTCCAACTGTCGTACTTCACCTTCCAGGCGCCGTCGGCACCCTTCTTCCAGACCTCGACATACTTCCCCTTGTCGGTCACGGCTGGCGCTCCCGGAGGCGCCAGCGTCATGGTGTAGGTGCCTCTCACATAGGCCAGGTCGGCGCGGCCGTCCAGCTCAACGATCTCCGGCTTGAACTCGGTGATCGGAGGAAAGGTCTCGAACATCGCCTGCATCGCGGCAAGCCCCTGGACGGGAGGCATGTTCGACCCCAGGGCCGTCGCGTCCTCGGTGTAGTAGAGCTTCACATACGCGGCCCAGTCGGTCTTCTGCGGGTTGACCATCTTGATCGCATCATCGCAGGTCTTGCGGATCGCCGCCTGGTCCTGCTCGCTCAAGCCGGTCGCGCCGGGCTGGCACGCGACACACGCGGCGCAGCTGATGCCGATGACGAAGAGAGTCAGTAGTCGTTTCATGGAGCCTCCATTCACAGTTACCTCAGTTGGCCTCGTTGTCCTTGCCCTCGCCCCTGACGTGGGTGCCAGCTGCAATGCGATGTCAGCGGGGGGACCGCGTCCGATGGCTGGCTGCGCGTGGCGCGTCATTGCGGCAGTTCATTGACGCCGAGTGGCCGATGGAGAGAGGAGTCAGCCGAGCATGCGCTCGCGCTGGCCGGTCTGTCAATGTCGATCTCGACATGTCGATCTCGAGCATGACACAGGCCACAGCGACGATGCCCTCAGCGTCTGAATCCGATCCACGCGCGCGGCCGCGGTCCTGACGCTGGTTGAGCACGGTGTGCTGCACGTGGCCTTTCACGTCCCCCCCATGCCAGGTCGCTGGCTGCTCTGATGACGAAGTACGCCAACGTCCCCATGTCTTTAGCTGACGCCTGTCTGGTACGACTGACCGAATTGGATGGCAGCAGTGCGGTCATGACCCTTGACGGCGACTTCCTCGTGTATCGTCGCCACGGCAGGCAGGCCATTCCGGCGCTGATGCCGCCGGAGTTGTCCGCGACTGGCTGTTAGGACGTTCGGAGGGCCTCGGTCGGCTCCACGTTGGCCGCCCGCCGCGCCGGCACGTAACAGGCCACGAGCGCCGTCAACGACAGCAGCAGGGCGGCCCCGATAAACGACACCGGGTCGAACTCGCTCACCTGGTAGATCAGCCCACGCAGACTCGCGCCGGCGGCGAAGGCGAGACCG
>Ga0315276_10006393_pt1 | contig 10862 bp, 8 predicted proteins | sample YL17G05_0_MG_FD_204542 | JGI IMG/M metagenome (GOLD analysis project Ga0315276, IMG submission 204542) | Sediment microbial communities from Yellowstone Lake, YNP, Wyoming, USA - YL17G05_0 | ecosystem: Environmental > Aquatic > Freshwater > Lake > Sediment | place: USA: Wyoming | collected... | reverse complement strand
TGGATGGAGGCCCAGTCCTTGAAATTGATGGCATTGGCGTTGAAGCGGGGGATATAGGAATAGTGCTCGCGCGGCACCATCTTGAATATGCGCGAGAACTCCAGGTCTTTCCAGAGGGTCTCATAGACCGTGGTAAGGATGTCGACTTTCTGCGTTGCGGCTTCGCTGAACTGGAAGGCGGGCATGGCCACCGGTATCATGGGCATGCCCTCGGTGATGCGGATGGTGACCTCCTCCTGGCCGCGCAGCGGCAGGGCGAGAAGGCAGGCGCAGGCCAAGAGGACGGTCAGGCGGTTGTTCATCATTTCTCCCATTCGAATTCGAAATGCACGACCAGGTATTGCGAGGAAAAATCGTTGGGCAGGGGGGCGAAGGGCGCGGCGTTCTCTATGGCGCGCCGGGCGGAAAGGTCCAGGGAAACGTTGCCGCTCGGTTTCTCCACCCGCAGGTCGCTGATCTCCCCGTCGCGGCGGACGATGAAATAAACGCCGGTGACGTATTTCCCCTTCAGCCCCGGTGCGACCAGCGAGCTGTACCAGGAAGAGGAAATGCGGTTGCGCAGCAGGTCGATGTAATAGGCGTGCGGAAAGTAGCCGCCGGCCCCTTCACCCCAGCCGCCACCGCCGCTGCCCCCCCCGATGCCGCCGCTGGAAATGCCCGTTTTCAGGCCGTCCTCGCCGCCGGCGTCCCGGGCGGCGGTTTCGCTCCTGGCGATGGCCGGCTCCTTGCGCACGACCGAGATCATTTTGTTTTCCTCGACCTTTTTTTTGCCTTCCTTATCAGGATAGCGCAGCGGCGATTGGAATTTTTTCTCCACGGCCAGGTCCTTGACGCCGCCCTTCTCCTCGATCAGGGCGGCCTGGGCCGCGGGCTCCTGCTTTTGCGCCAGGGAGGCGGACGGGCCCCCTTTTCCGGCTCGGCCGCCGCCGCCCGGGCCGTTCGGCCCGCCGCCGCCGAGACGGATCAGGTCGACATAATAGGTCATTTCGCCGCCAGCCTTGCGGCCGGGCTGGATGACGAAGAGGGCGGCCAGGGAGGCGTGCAGCAGGATCGAAAGCACCAGCGTGGCCCGGAATTTCATCGGCGCGACTTCTGCTCCACGATCATGCCGACCGTGTCCACGCCGGCGAGCTTGATGATGTCCATCACCTCGATGATGTATCCGTAGGAGAGGTTCTTGTCGGCCTTGAGGAAGACCACTTTCTTGTCGCTGTCGAAAAAATAGCTTTTCAGGCGCGACTCCAGGAAATACAGGTTGACGATCTGGTCGTTCATGTAGACGTAGCGGTCCTTGGTCAGGGTCAGGACCAGCCCCCCGGAACTCGGGTTGCTGCGGGTCTCGGCCGACGGCAGCTTGACCGTGATCCCGGCCTGCATCATCGGGGCCGTGACCATGAAGATGATCAGCAGCACCAGCATGACGTCGACCAGCGGCGTGATGTTGATCTCGGCCAGGTTGCCGTGAAGGCGGTGCATGCGGTTCCTGGGGTGGACGTACATCAGTGGAGCTTTTCGCTGAGGTTCAGGAACTCGAGGATGAAGTCTTCCATCATGGCGATGAGCACTTTAAGCTTGTTCAGCAGCAGGTTGTAGAAGATGACCGCCGGGATGGCGGCGAACAGGCCCAGGGCGGTGGCGATCAGGGCTTCGGCGATGCCCGGGGCGACGGTGGCCAGGTTGGCGTTCATCTGGATGCCGATCTGCTGGAAGGAGGACATGATGCCCCAAACCGTCCCGAACAGGCCGATGAACGGGGTCGCCGAAGCGCAGGTGGCCAGGAAGCCGTTCAGGCGCTCGAAGCGGGTGATCTCCTGGTTGGATGCCCGCAGCAGCGCCCGGTGCAGGCTGTCCAGGTCGAGCTTTTCCGGTTTCTGGCCGCTGGCGCTCTGCTGCGAGATCTCGCGGTAGCCGAAGCGGAAAATCTCACCCAGCGGGTTATTGCCGTACAGCGCCTTGGCGTTGTTGATCTCGCTGAAATTCTTGTTTTTTTTGAAAAATTCGAGGAAACGGAAGCTGTTTTTCCTGGCCCGGGAGTATTCCATGAGCTTGAAAATGATGATCGCCCAGGAAATGATGGAAAAAGAGAGCAGCAACAGGAGGACGAGCTTGACCACCGTGGAAGCGTTCTGGATCAGGTAGACAAAATCGCCGTTACGGTTGCCGGGATTGATCGCGAAGAGTATGTGTTTCATCCCTTTGTTTTTACCACATTTCACGGCTGTTTTCAACCCTGAACGGCGTTCGTTCCCGGGAGTTTTACGGCAGCTATGTGGGCAGAGGCTGTTTTGGCCGCTGGCGGACCGGTTTTTCGGCCCGAACGGGGCCGCGGATTTGCTTTTTTAACCGAATGATTATACAATTTACCCCACAGGTGATGTAGATGAAAACCAAAATCAAGGAATTGATCAAGCTGCGCGAAGAAAAAGATGCGGCCGGCGGCCTGGACAAGCTGGCCCAGCGCCGGGCCCGCGGCCTGATGACGGCCCGCGACCGCATCGAGTACCTCTTCGACCCCAACACCTTCGTCGAGCTGCAGGGCTATATGGCGCACCATTCGACCAACTTCGGCCTGGAAAAGAAGAAATTCCTGGGCGATGGCGTGATCACCGGCTTCGGCAAGGTCAACGACCGGGTGGTATACGTCTATTCCCAGGATTTCACCGTCCTCGGCGGTTCGCTGGGCGAGATGCACGCCAAGAAGATCGTCAACATCATGGACCTGGCCCTGAAAGCCGGGGCGCCGGTCATCGGCATCAACGACTCGGGCGGTGCCCGCATCCAGGAAGGGATCAACAGCCTGGCCGGCTACGGCGACATCTTTTTCCGCAACACCATCTCCTCGGGGGTCATCCCCCAGGTCTCGGTGATCATGGGGCCCTGCGCCGGCGGCGCCGTCTATTCCCCGGGCATCACCGACTTCATTTTCATGGTCGATAAATCCAGCTATATGTTCGTCACCGGCCCGGAGGTCATCAAGGCGGTGAACAAGGAGGAGGTCACCTTCGAGGAGCTTGGCGGCGCCGAAAGCCACGCCACCATCTCCGGCGTGGCCCATTTCGTCGGCCGCGACGAAAAAGACACCCTGGACATGGTCAAGGAACTGCTCAGCTACCTCCCGTCCTCCAACATGGAGCCGGCTCCCGACAGCGAGGCCAGCGACCCCTTCGACCGCATGGACGACAAGCTGAACGAGATCGTGCCGGTCAACCCCAACAAGCCCTACGACGTCAAGGAGCTGATCCTGGCCGTGGTCGACCAGCAGAAATTCCTCGAGGTCCACAAGAGCTATGCCCAGAACCTGGTGGTCGGCTTCGCCCGCCTGGGCGGGAAAGTGGTGGGCATTGTCGCCAACAACCCCGGCATCTTCGCCGGCACCCTCGACGTGCACGCCTCGCTGAAAGGGGCGCGCTTCATCCGTTTTTGCGACGCCTTCAACATCCCGCTGGTCAGCTTCGTCGACGTCCCCGGATTTCTCCCCGGCCGCGACCAGGAGCAGCTGGGCATCATCAAGCACGGGGCCAAGCTGCTCTATGCCTATTCCGAGGCCACGGTGCCCAAGCTGACGGTGATCACGCGCAAGGCCTACGGCGGGGCGTACATCGTCATGAGCTCCAAGCACCTGGGCGCCGACGTGGTCTGCGCCTGGCCGACGGCGGAGATCGCGGTCATGGGGCCGCAGGGCGCCATCAACATTATTTTCAAGAAGGACATCTCCGAAGCCGTCGAGCCGGAAACGGTGCGCGAACGGCTGATCTCCGAATACAAGGAAAAATTCGCCAATCCCAAGGAACCGGCCGCCTACGGCTACGTCGACGAGATCATCCTGCCGGTGGAGACCCGCCCCTTCCTGATCAAGAACCTGGAAGCCCTGGCCGGCAAGACCCTGAAGCTTCCCCCGAAGAAGCACGGCAACATCCCCCTCTGAAGGAGAGGCCATGAAAGAAAAGGTCCTGATCCCCACCCGGGGCGTCATCGCCCTGGATATCATCAATTCGCTGAACAGCATGGGCATGGAGACCCTGCTGATGCATTCGCCCGAAGATTCGCTGAGCCTGCCGGTCAAGCTGGCCGACCGCAGCTATAAATTCTATTCCTCGCGCCTCGAGGACAGCTACCTGGACGCCGAAGCCATCCTGGAAAAAGCGCGCGAGGTCCGCGCCGACTACATCCACCCCGGCTACGGCTTCCTGGCCGAGAACCCGGAGTTCGCCAGGCTCTGCCGCGAAAACAATATCCGCTTCATCGGGCCCGAAGCCGGGGTGCTCGCCGCCGTGGAGGACAAGGTCAAGCTCCGGGAAACCGCCGCCGCCCTCGGCCTGCCGGTCCTGAAATTCTCCGACCTGATCAAGAGCCCCCTGGATTTCGAGGCCTGCGCCGGCGAGTGCAATTACCCGATCATCATCAAGCCGCTGAAGGGCTCGGGCGGCCGCGGCATCCGCGTGGCCGACTACCGGCGCGACGCCCAGGAGCAGGTGGCCAACCTGCTGAAGCGGGAGGAGAATGCCCGCAGCGGCATATTCTTCGAGGAATTCCGCCCCTACGCCCGCCATATCGAGATCCCCTTCTTTCGCGACGCCAAGGACAACATCCTGTTCCTGCCCGAGATCGAGTCGTCGATCCAGCGCCGCTTCCAGAAGATCTTCCAGGAGTCGCCCTCGCCGGGCATCGACGAGCGCATGCGCGCCAGCCTGTATGAGCGCGCGCAGGCGCTGCTCAAGAAGATCAACTACGTCGGGCTGGGCTACGTCGAGTTCATCGTGGAGAACAACGAGTGCCTCTTCTCCGAGATCAACCCCACCTTCCAGATCAACACCCTGATCTCCGAGGTGCACCTGACGTCGAACTTCCTCAAGAAGCAGGTGGTGATCGCGCGCGGCGAGCTGCTGCACGACGTGCACGGCGTGCGCATCGTCAAGCCCAAGCACCACGTGCTGCTGGTCTCGCTGATGGCCGAGGACCCCTACAGCAACTTCCTGCCCTCCACCGGCCAGATCAACCACTTTTTCCACTACTCCACCATCCGCAACGTCTTCAAGACCACCCTCTATACCGGGGCGCGGGTGACGCCGATGTACGACCCCTTCATCGGCAAGATCCTGACCTACGCCGTCGAGCGGCCCAACGCCATCAACGACATGCGCATCTTCCTGGACAACATCATCATCCGCGGCATCCGCACCAACCTGGTCTTCCTGAAGCACCTGCTGGAGAACGCCGACCTGCGCAACGGCGACACCATCATCGACTTCCTGCACCTGAAGTTCGACTTCAGCAAGCTGAAGAACACCGAGGAGCAGTCGCTGGTCGCCGCCGCCCTGCTGGCCGCCGACTTCCACCTCGACAACCGCAAGAAGAACTACAAGGGCAAGCTGGAAAAGATGAAGCAGCCCGGGTTGCTCAAGCGGCTGTTCAGCCCCTATTGAGGTGAACCATGAAGTACAAGTTTCACGTGGATAAAAAGGTCGTCGAAGCCGAGATCGCCAACAGCGCCACCTTCCATTCGCCCACCGAGATCAAGATCGACAAGAGCAAGCTCGAGATCCTGATCGGCGAGGTCAAGGATGACGATGTGCTCTCGTTCTTCGTCGACAACAAGCTGCACCAGGTGGAGTACGTCCGCGACGAGAACGGCTACCCCCTGGGTATCTACGTCGACGAGGAGTTCTATTCGGCCTCCCTGCTCAAGATCGACAGCCTTTTCCTGTACAAGGAGAAGCCGGTCAGCGCCTCCAAGTCGGGCACGGTGCGCAGCTTCATCCCCGGCTACATCAAGAAGATCTACTTCCGCCCCCAGGACAAGGTCGAGGAGAACGACATCGTCCTCATCCACGAGGCCATGAAGATGGAGAACGAGATCCGCGCCCCCAAGTCGGGCGTGATCAAGTCCATGGGAGTGCAGGATGGGGACAACATCCTGGCCAACCACCTGCTCTTCGAGATCGAGTAGAAGGGCCTTCCCTTCGCCAAGCGCTCAAGACCGGCCTTGACTTGGGCATTCACCCCCTTTAGAATACTCCCCGGAGGAGGCGGATTGCCAGTGCCAGCGCGATCGCGTAACGGATTTTCTTTTCGGCTTTGTCTGCCGCTTATTGCGGGTTTCTTTTTCCTGATTTTTATGCTTCTCTGCCCTTCTTTGATCCGGGCTCAGGAGGTGACCCTTCCCGCCGAGCTGATCACCAACGATTCAGGCATGGCGGCGGAATGGGTTTATGCCATGTTCCAGGACCGGCTCGGATTCATGTGGTTCGGCACCAACCTGGGAGTGGCCCGCCACGACGGGATCCACTACAAGGTGTTCCGCCGCGCCAACACCCTGCCCGATCCCCTGAGCAACGATTATGTGCTGGCCATCGCCCAGGACGAGACGGGAGACCTCTGGCTGGGCACCGGCAAGGGCCTGAACCGTTTCCACAACGCCAGCGAGACGTTCTCCGTCATGCTTCACGATCCCAGGGACCCGGAATCGCTGAACGGCAATGTCATCATTGACTTGGCCAGATGGAGTTCAAGGCCGGGTTTCCTCTGGGTGGCGACCGCTGACGGCGGTCTGGGCCTGCTCAACCTGAAAACGGGAAAATGCAAGAATTTCCTGCCCGATCCCTCCCGGCCCGGCGCCCTGGGCAGCAAAAACGTGCGCAAGGTGGTCGAGGATTCCCGTAAACGGATATGGGTGGCGACGGCCAATGGCTTCCAGCGCTTCATCCCCGAAACCGAGAGCTTCGAGGCTTTCCGCCACGACCCGCAGAACATCAACACCATCAGTGATGACGATGTGAATGAAATTTTTGAATCCACCAACCGTCCGGGCATCCTCTGGGTCGGTACAGGCAAGAACTGCCTCAATCGTTTCGATAGCGAGCGCCGCTCCTGGCAGCGGTTCATGCTCCCCGGGGCAGGATCGTCCGCTCATGCTTCCAGTTGGGTCGGTTTCATCACCGATTGTCCCACGGTACCCGATACACTGCTGGTGGGCACCGAGCAGGGCCTCTACATGTTCCATACGGATCGCAACTCCTGGGAGAGGGTCATCCTGCAGGACCAGTTCCGGCAGACGGGCGACCGCGACAACGAATCCATCATGGGAGTCTTTCAAGACCGCTCCGGGGTGTGCTGGATCAGCATCGAGGACCGCGGCCTGCTCAAAATCATCCCGCAACCTGCTTTCTTCCGCACCCATGTTGATTCCGGCGGCGGCGACCCGTCATCGCGAAACACGATCCTCGGCATGGCCGAGGACCCGGAGGGCCGCCTCTGGCTTGGAACATACGGTGCCGGGCTTTTTCGCTATACGCCCGCTGCGGGATCCTACGAGCACTTCAACCTGGGGCCATCCCCGCCCAGGGGCACGGATTTCGATTTTGTCTCTGTCCTCTGCACCACCCGCCATAAAGAGTTATGGGCGGCCACCCGCGGCGGCCTGGTGCGCTTTGATCTCCTAAACGGCGGGCAGGAGGTTTTTGCCGCCAAGGCCGATGATCCCGCCACCCTGGGTTTCAGGCGGGTGGCCTCGATCCGGGAGGATTCCCAGGATGATGTCTGGATCGGCTCGGATTTCTGCCTGCTGCGCTGGGAGCGCGGGACGCGGACATTCAAGCGCTACCTTCACGATCCCAATGATCCCGGCAGCCTGAGCGGCAGCCACGTCAATCCCATCCTGGAGGACAGCAGGGGAAATCTCTGGGTCGGCACGGAGAACGGGCTGAACCTGTACGATCGCGGCGCTGACCGGTTCACCCGCTTCTTTCTTGACCCGCCCGACCCCAGCAAGGAAACGCAGAACTACGTCATGATCCTGTGCGAGGACCGCTACGGCCGTTTGTGGGTCGGTACGTCCAACGGCCTGAACCTGATGGAGAGGACGGAAGCCGGGGCCCGCTTTCAGCACTACAGCGCTCCCGGCTCCACGCTGCGCAATTTCATCCTGGGCATCGTCGAGGACGATGCCGACAACCTCTGGATCAGCAGCGCCGGCGGCCTGTCCCGCTTCGACATGCGGACGCGGACCTTTTCGCTGTACGACAGCCGCGACGGGGTCTTTCCCGACCAATTCCTCTATGGTTCGTGCCTGCGGGCCAGGAACGGCGAGTTTTATTTCGGAGAAACCCGGGGCCTGATCTCCTTCAAGCCCTGGCTGGCCCGCTTCAACCGCTACGTGCCGCCGCTGGCCTTCACCGACATCCAGGTGTGGCGCCGGCCGCTGGCGATCGGCGGCGGTTCGCCGCTGGGCCGCTCCATCACCCTGGCTCCCGACCTGGTGCTGCCTTATAACCAGAACAGCCTGACCGTCTCCTTCGCTGCGCTGAGCTACATCCGCCCGGAAAAAAACCAGTACGCCTACCGCCTCGACGGCCGCGACGGGTCATGGCACGAGATCGGCTTCGATCATGCCGTCACCCTGGACAACCTGCAGCCCGGCCGCTACCGGCTGCGGGTCCGGGGCTCGAACAACGAGGGGATCTGGAATCCGGACGGGATATCCCTGGTCCTGCGCATCCGGCCGCCGTTCTGGCAGACCTGGTGGTTCCGCGCGCTGCTGGCGCTGGCGTTCGCTGTCACGTTCGTGCTATGGAACCGCTCGCGCTCCCGGCGCCTGGCCGAGCGCATCCGGACCGAGTCTGCCATGGAGCACTATTTCGATAAATGCCATGTTTCCGCCCGGGAAAGGGAGATCGTCCAGCTTTTGCTCAAGGGCAAGAGCAACAAAGAGATCGAGGATGTGCTGTTCATTTCCATGGGCACGGTAAAGAACCACGTGTACAATATTTTCCAGAAGCTCGGCGTGAAGAACCGCGGCCAGCTGGCCGCCCTGTTCAAGAACCTGCCGGCCAAGTAACGGACGGCGATTTCGCTTTTCCGGGCCGCTGCGCTATAATACCGCTTCTCATGAACCGTCCACTGCTATTTCTTCCCGTTGCCGCGCTGCTGGCCCTGTCGCTGGCCTGCTCCAGGAAGCCCCTTCCCGAAAACGTCCTGCTCATCTCCCTGGACACCACCCGGGCCGACTACGTCGACAGCGGCCGCGGCGGCCGGGCCTGGACCCCGGAGTTGCGCCGCTTCGCCGGGAGTGCCTGGGTGTTCGACAATGCGTACACGCCGATCCCCCAGACCTTGCCCGCCCATTTGTCGCTGCTCAGCGGGCGCCTGCCCCACGAGCTCGGGGTCTTCGGCAACGAGTATGTCTATGACGGCCGCTGCCCGCTGCTGACGCAGGTGCTGCAGCGCCGCGGCTGGCGCACCGCCGGCATCGCTTCGCTGGGGACGCTGGCGGCGGCGACCGGTTTCGCCCGCGGCTTCGACAGCTATCTCGACCACCTGAACGACAGCGGTCATTTTTACGTCCCAGCCGAAAGGGTGGCCGATGCGGCCATCGAACAGCTCAAGCGGTTCGGGAAAAACAAATTCTTTCTCTTTGTCCATTTTTCCGATCCCCACCCCCCCTACGCGCCGCCGCAGGTGGGGTCGCCTTTTACCATCGAACTCGACGGCCGTCCGCTGCTGGCATTCAACGCCTACACCGGGATCATCGCCCGCCTGCGCGTGAAGCTGGCCCCGGGCAGGCACGTGCTGCGCTTCCGCTCGCAAGCCCCGGAAAAGGATTTCGAATCCTTCATCATCCGCCGCCTGCAGGCGGGGAAAGGGATGCGGGTCACTCTCGAGAACCTGGAGTATACGACGGAATATTACGGCGGTTCGCACCTTCTCCGTCAGGCGCGAGGCGAGGCCGTCATCCACGTCCACCGCCCCGGCGAACTCCGTCTCTTCCAGGTCATTCCGGTCCTGACCCGACTGGCGGTCCTGGAGAACTACCGCCGGGAAGTGGAATATCTCGACCGGCAGGTGGGCCGGCTGCTGAGGTCCGTGGAAAACGAACCGGCCGCCGGGCGGACCGCCGTGATCGTGTTCGCCGACCATGGTGAAGGATTGGGCGAGCGGGAGGGATTCATCGGCCATGTGCGCTTTCTCAACCGCCAGTTCATCCACGTGCCGCTGCTGGTCCGCATTCCCGGGGAGAAGCCGCGGCGCATCGAGGAGCCCGTGTCCCTGCGGGATGTTCCCTCCTGGCTGTGCGCGGGCCTGGGCATCAAGGGCTCCCTCCTTCCCCGCCCGGCCGTATCATGGTCCGACCTGCGCCGCGGCCGCACCGCCCCCGAGCCGATCTACTCCTTCACCTTCGCGCCGGCGGCGGGCAGCGACCTGTGCTCGATGATCCAATGGCCATACCAACTGGTCGTCGGCCGCGACCCGAAGACCGGCGCCGGCAGCCGCGAATACTATGACCTGCGCCTGGCGGCGGAGCGCCGGTCCGACTCCGTGCCCCCGGAGCTGATCGCCCGGCAGGCGCCGGCCCTGTGGCGCCGGTTCGAGGATTCCCGCCCCCTGTGGCAGGCCGCCTTCGCCCGCCGCGGACGGCCTTCCTCCAAAGCCAGCCTGGGCCAGCTCGAGAAGCTGAAGACCCTCGGCTACCTGCAGCGCCCATGAACCGCGCCGCCCGGCCCGCCGCCTTCCCCTTTTCCTGGGACCGCTGGGAACCGGTGTTCCGCCTGGCGGTCATGGCCGCCGGCGCCCTGATCCTGGGCTGGTCCCTGCGCAGCGGCCGCCTCTTTCCCGGTCTCTGGGGGAATGCCGGGGCGTCCCAGGCGAATGTTTTCCTGCGGCTGCTGCTGGGGGCGACCACGCTCATTTTTCTCAGTTCGATCGTCTGGCGCACGATCTTCTGGTTCCGCTACCGCAAGGCGGATTCTTCCCTGGTCGGAGATTGGCCGGCCCTGACCATCCTGCTGCCGGCCTACAACGAAGGAACAGCGGTTTTCGCCACCGTGGCAGCGATCGCGGCCAGCGACTATCCGGCCGGGCGGCTGAAG